>Ga0210395_10000099_pt1 | contig 68683 bp, 60 predicted proteins | sample IncBWH4OmetaG_FD_150861 | JGI IMG/M metagenome (GOLD analysis project Ga0210395, IMG submission 150861) | Forest soil microbial communities from Barre Woods Harvard Forest LTER site, Petersham, Massachusetts, United States - Inc-BW-H-4-O ...
CGGCTGAAATGTCCGAAGAGCTCAAGGCGCCCGGGGCCGGGCCCGCCCCGAAATTGGAATTCGCCTTCGAAATCCGCCTGCGCTTCACGCGCGTGCAGATGATCCCGGGCATGCCCAGCGGGGCGAGGCGCGGTGCCGTATACGTGGACAGCGGCGAGATCCGTGGGCCACGCCTTAACGGCAACGCGGTCCCGAACAGCGGTGGGGACTACGCCCTGTTCCGGCCGGACGATGTGGTGTCGTTTGATGCCCGCTACATGCTGGAGGCGGACGATGGTGCGCTGATCCTGATGCGCAATCGCGGCCACCTGTGGGGGCGCAATCCCGACACCATGCAGAAGCTGCGCGACATGGCCTTCAAAGGCGGTCCGATCGTGGATCCGGCGGAGTACTATCTGCGCTCCACACCGTCCTTTGAAGTGGCCGCTGGCAAACATGACTGGCTGATGCGCCATGTGTTCGTGGGCCTTGGCGAACGCAGGACGGACGGCAACTTCGTGCGTTATTTCGTGGTGACCTGACTTTCCTGAACGGAGACCAAGCTCATGACCGCTCCTTATCCGCAAACCATGGATTTCATGGGGCACAATCTGCCCTCCCGCATTGAGTGCGACATCTATGACCTGGTAGTCGAGGGGAATCTGCCATCGGAGATTCATGGCATCTGGTACCAGTCGGTGCCGGATCCTCAGTACCCCCCGAAGCTTGGCAAGGACACCTTTCTGAGCGGGGATGGCATGGTGCGCAGCTTCGCCTTTGACGGTGAAGGTCATGTTGATTTCAAGCAGCGCTATATCCGTACCGAGCGCTGGCAGCTCGAGCACCAGGCGCGCAAGGCGCTGTTCGGCGCCTATCGCAATCCCTACACGGACGACCCGAGCGTGCGGGGCAAGCGCCGCGGCGCGGCCAACACCACACCGTTCTTTCATGGCGGCCGGCTGCTGTCATTCAAGGAGGACTCACCGCCCTGGGAGCTGCATCCGGTGACCCTGGAGACCGTTGGCGAGTGGACTTTCGGCGGCAAACTGCGCAGTCAGACAGTGACGGCGCACCCGCGGCTGGATCCGGCCAGCGGTGAGATGCACTACTTCGGCTATGAGGCCACCGGGCTTGCCAGCACTGATGTGTCCTACTTCGTGGCCAATGCCAAGGGCGAGCTGATCAAGGAGGAGATGTTCAAGGTTCCCTACTGCGCGCTCATGCACGATTTCGTCGTGACCAAGGAGCACGTTCTGTTTCCTGGTTTTCCGATAGTCGCTGACATCGAGCGCATGAAGGCCGGGGGCGATCACTGGGGCTGGGATGGCAGCAAGGAATCCTTCGTCGGAGTGATGCCGCGCAAAGGCTCGGTGAAGGACATGCGCTGGTTCCGTGGCCGCGCCTGCTCGGTGTTCCACTTCATCAACGGCTACAGCGAGGGCAACAAGGTCCACATGGACATGTGTGTGAGCGATCTGCCGGCCTTCGAATTCATGCGCGAGGCAGGAGGTCTGCACGTGCCGCAGCAGGAGATCGGCGGAGGTCTCTTCCGCTGGACCTTCGACCTGTCGAGCGACCAGGACACACCCACCGAGACCGCGCTCGGGCCGGCGTCGGACTTTCCGCGCCTCGCGGACAAGGACCTGATGGTGGACTACAACGTGGCCTATATGGGCATGCTCGATTTTCGCTTCGGTCCGCCCATCATCTCAGGGCCTGTGGGCGCGGGCTTCAACACCCTGGGCCGCATCGAGACCAAGACCGGGCGCCTCACCACCTATTTCCCGGGCCAGAACCGTACCATGCAGGAACATGTGCACGTCGCCTCGGCCAGGCCCGGCCATGAAGGCTATCTGATGCACATCATCGACCGGCACGATGAAAATCAGGCCGAAGTGCATGTGCTGGAAGCCGAGCACATCGACAAGGGCCCCATCGCCACCATCAAGATCCCGCTGCGGCTGCGGTCCGGCGTGCACGGCAACTGGGCTTCCGCGGCAGCCCTCGCCAAGCGGGTCCACGCATGAGCATTGTGATCAGCGGCGCATCCGGGGCGTTCGGGCGCATGGCGGCCGAGCGCCTGCTGGCGAAAATCGAGCCCGCGCAGCTGGTGCTGGTGACGCGTAATCCGGCTGCCTTGGCCGACTTCGCCGCGCGCGGCGCGCAGGTGCGCTTCGGCGACTTTGACAGGCCCGAGTCGCTTCGCGAAGCGTTCAAGGGGGCCGACAAGCTGCTGCTCATCAGCACCCTGGATGTGGGCGAGCGCCGCCGGCGCCAGCACCAGGTCGCGATCGAGGGCGCCATGGCGGCCAAGGTGCGCCATGTCATCTATACCTCAAGCGTCGGCATCCACCCGCGCAGCCCGGCGTTCGTGATCGAGGATCACCTGTTCACCGAAGAGGCCCTGCGCCACAGCGGCCTGCCGTTCACCTTCATGCGCGATGCCCAGTACGCCGAAGTGATCACCACCATGATTGCACCCCCGGCGGTGGCCAGCGGCGAATGGTTCTCCAGCGCCGCGGACGGCTGCATGGCCTTCATTTCCAAACAGGACTGCGTGGCATCGGCGGTAGCGGTGCTGACCAGCCCGGGGCATGAAGGCGCGGTGTACGAGATCACCGGCCCTGAACTGCTGAGCTTCGGTGACTGTGCGCGCATCGCCGCGCAGGTCACCGGCAAGCCGATCAAGTTCGTGAACGTGTCGCACGAGGCCATGCAGGCGCGCTTTGATGCCGCCGGTGTGCCGCGACGCCACATCGAAGGCACGCTGCACAAGGCGGCGGGTGCCTGGGGGAGCGAGGAGATGATGTCCTACGAGCGCGGTATCCGTGAGGGTTACTTCGCCGTGGCCTCACACCATGTGAAACTGTTGACGGGTCGTCCGGCGCGCTCCTTGCGCGAGGTCTATGAGGCCACCCGCAGCGCGCTGCCCGCGTGACGGCCATGTCGAAGAACTCCGCAACTTCACGCACCGAACAGGAGCAGCGCAATCTGGATCATGTGCTGGGGCTGTTCCGCGAGGTCCTGGTCCCGCTGGATGCCGATCAGGTCGATCGCTACATTGCACCGGACTACATCCAGCACAGCCCGATGGCTGCTCCGGGGCGTGAAAGTCTGAAGGCCTTCCTCAGAACGGTGCGCGCCGCCAGCCCGAATGCCAGCCAGAGGCTGCTGCGCGCCTTCGTCGATGGCGATCATGTGATCATCCACTACCACGTCAAGCGGGATCCGGAGGATCGGGGCTTTGTGGTGATGGACATCTTCCGTCTCACCAATGGCATGGTGGTGGAGCATTGGGATTGCGTACAGGACGTGCCGGCCCATTCACCGAATCCCATTTCAATGTTTTAGGAGAGTTGCCCATGCTCGTGACCATGCTGTGGACCGCACTGGTGATTCTGGCCGCACTCATCGAATACATGGTGTTCGGATTTCTAGTGGGCGGTGCCCGGGCGCGCTACAAGGTCATGGCGCCGGCCACCAGCGGACACCCCGATTTCGAGCGCACGTTTCGCGTCCACTACAACACGCTGGAGATGCTGGTGGTGTTCGTTCCGGCGATCTGGCTGTTCGGGATGTACCTGAATCCACGCTGGGGCGCGATTGTCGGCGCGGTGTTCGTCGTGGGGCGCGCCCTCTATGCCATCGGCTACATCCGCGCCGCGGAGAAGCGTGAGGTCGGCGCCATGCTGTCGTTTGCCGCCCTTGCCGTGCTGCTGGCCGGTGCGGTATTCGGTGTCGTGCGCGCGCTGTGGCTGGTCGGGACTTGAGTTCCGGCGCCACCCAGCGCACCGGTGGCGAGGCGCTGGTTGATGCGCTGATCGCGCACCAGGTCGACACGGTATTCGGTTTGCCGGGTGCGCAGACCTACGGACTATTCGATGCCCTGCACCGTGCGCAGCCGCAGGTGCGTACCATCGGCGCGCGTCACGAGCAGGCCTGCAGCTACATGGCCTTCGGCTATGCGCGCTCCACGGGTCGTCCGGCCGTATGCACGGTCGTGCCCGGTCCGGGCATTCTCAATGCCGGGGCGGGCCTGCTCACCGCCTGGGGCGCAAACCAGCCAGTGCTGTGCCTGACGGGTCAGGTGCCCCGGGCTTTCCTGGATCAAGGTCGCGGCCATCTGCACGAAATGGCCGATCAGCTGGGCACGGTGGCGGGGTTCAGCAAGTGGGCGGCGCGCGTGGAGCATCCGTCGCTGGCGCCTGGCCTGGTCGCCGAGGCGTTCCGGCAGATGCGTCAGGGGCGCCCCGGCCCGGCCGTGCTGGAGATGCCCTGGGATGTGTTCACCGAGCGGGCGGCAGTGACGCCGGTCGCGCCCTACGCCGGGCCGCTGGTGCCGCCACCGGATACGGATGTCGCCGCGCGTGCCGCGCAGCTGATCGCCGCCAGCCGCTTCCCCATGATATTCGTCGGCGGCGGCGCCCAGGGGGCCGGGGATTGCATTTGCGAGCTGGCTGAACTGCTGGATGCGCCCGTGGTGGGTTTTCGCAGTGGACGCGGCATCCTCAGCGATGCGCATGAACTGGGTCTGAACATCGCCGCCGCCTGGCGCCTGTGGCCCCAGACTGACTTGGCGATCGGCATCGGTACGCGCCTGGAAGTGCCCGGGTGGCGCTGGCCGTGGCGGCCACCGGGCCAGAAAAACATCCGCTTGGATGTGGACCCGGTGGAGATGCGGCGCGCGCCTGCCGACGTGGCGCTGCTCGCCGATGCCGAGGCGGGCACGCGGGCCTTGCTCAGCGCTTTGCGCAGGCTGCCGGTCCAGCGCGGTGCCCGGCGCGAGAGCATACGCGCCGCCAAGCTGGCAGCCGAAGTTGACGTCCAATCGGTTCAGCCGCAGGTGAGCTACTTGCGGGCCATTCGCGAGGTTCTGCCCGACACCGGCCTGGTCACGGATGAAATCTCACAGATGGGATTCACCGCCTGGTATGGCTTTCCTGTGTACCGGCCGCGTACTTTCATCTCCTCCGGCTACCAGGGGACCCTCGGCTCGGGTTTCCCGAGCGCGCTGGGGGTGAAGGTCGCGCACCCCGACCAACCCGTGGTGGCGATCTGCGGCGATGGCGGATTCCTGTTCGCCGTACAGGAACTTGCGACCGCGGTTCAATATGGCATCAGCGTCGTAACCCTGGTGTTCAACAACTGCGCCTTCGGCAACGTGCGCCGCGATCAACGCGAGCGTTTCGGCGGGCGCTACCTGGGCGCCGATCTGCAGAATCCGGACTTCCTCAAGCTCGCCGATGCCTTCGGTGTGCAGGCCGAGCGGGTGAGCTCGCCGCAGGCCTTGCGCGCCACGCTCGGCCGCGCCCTGGACTCCGGCGTGCCCTGGCTGATCGAGGTGCCGGTGGCGCGCGACTCTGAAAGTGATCCCTGGCGCTTCCTGCAGCCGCAGCTTCCGGCCGATGCCTGAGACGCGCGCCACCGTCGTGCTGGTACACGGCGCATGGCATGGAAGCTGGTGCTGGGAGTTGCTGCGGCCGCCGCTGCTGGCGCAATCCCTGGCGGTTCAGACAGTGGAGCTGCCCAGTGCCACCAGCGCCGCAGCCGTGGGTCTGAGCGAGGATGCCGCCCACCTGAGCGCCGCCTTGAGCATCCTCGCGGGCCCGGTCATTCTGTGCGGGCATTCCTATGGCGGCATGGTCATCTCGGCGGCGGATACCAGCGGCGCTGATGTGCGTCACCTGGTCTACCTGTGTGCGTACATGACCGAAGCGGGTGAATCGCTTGAATCCTCGCTGCGCAACGCCGGGGAACGCCGTCCGGGCTATTGGATCCGCCGCCTTGGCGATGGCCGCACCGAAGTGGATGCCACGCGGGCCGCCGCGCTCTTCTACAACGACTGTCCGGACGCAACCCGGACCTGGGCGCTGGCGCGCCTGCGGCCGCACTGGGGACGGTGTCTGGCGGAGGGTGTGCAATCCCCTGCCTGGCGCCGTCATCCCAGCACCTATGTGACCTGTGAGCAGGACCGGGCGCTGGCGCCGCACATCCAGCGCGCAACCTATGCCCCGCGCGCGCAACGGCGTATCTGTCTGGACAGCGGCCACTCGCCATTCCTGTCGCAGCCGCAGCAGCTGGCGCAGGTGCTGGTTCGCAGCTCACAATAGCGTCCGCTGCTGTCATAATGGCGCCGGCCCGCGCTCCTCGAACCCGGCGCTGACGCAGTATGCGCAGTAGCGGCGACGCGCCAGCGGGACGTTCGGGCGCCCGCTTCCGTTATACTGAGCGGCCCGGCTGAAATTTACGCAGTACGGGCGAAAGTGGCGGAACTGGTAGACGCGCTGGATTTAGGTTCCAGTGGGGTAACCCGTGAGGGTTCGAGTCCCTCCTTTCGCACCAGGCCGCAAAGGCACCTTGGGACACTGGTGCAGTGTTGAGATTCACAACAGGATTTTAGTGGTATGCAGGTATCCTTGACCGCGACTGGTGGGCTTGAGCGCCGCCTGGAAGTTGCCGTTCCCGCCCAGGCGGTGAGCAGCGAAATCGAAAACCGCCTCAAGCAGCTGGCGCGCACCTCCCGCCTGAAGGGCTTCCGGCCCGGCAAGGCGCCACTGCAGGTGGTGCGCAAGCAGTTTGGCGACCAGGTGCGTGCCGAGGTCGTCAGCGACCTGATGCGCAAGTCATTTGCCGAAGCGGTCTCCAAGGAGCAACTGACACCCGCCGCCGGGCCGCGCATCGAACCCATCGCCCTGGATCCGGGCTCGGATCTGAAGTACGCGGCGGTGTTCGAGGTGATGCCCGAAGTGAAGGTGGCACCCTTTGCCGCCATCCAGGTGCAGCGCCCTTCGGCCACCGTCACCGATGCCGATGTCGATGCCATGCTCGAGTCCATGCGCCGCCAGCGCCCCGACTTCAACGAAGTGACCCGGGCGGCGCAGCTGACCGATCGGGTCACGGTGGACTACGACGGGACGGTGTCCGGCGAAGCCTTCGAGGGGGGGGTCGGGCGCGATGTGCCCTTCGTGGTCGGTTCGGGCCAGGTGCTGCCGGAGTTTGATACCGCCGCGACCGGGGCCCGCGTCGGGGACAGCCGCCAGGTGAGCATCAGCTACCCAGCCAACCACGGCTCCAAGGTTCTGGCCGGCAAGACAGCTCAGTTCACGCTGACGCTCAAGAAGGTCGAGGAGCAGGTGCTGCCCCCGGTGGATGAGGCGTTCTGTCGCGCCTATGGCGTCGAAGAGGGCGGCATCGAGGCCTTGCGCACGGAAGTTCGCGCCAGCATGGAACGCGAGCTGGCCTCGGTGATCCGCGGCCGCGTGCGCGGGCAGGTCATGGAAGCGCTGTACCGCAACAATCCCCTGGAAGTGCCCAAGGCGCTGGTCGAGGATGCCACCCAGCAGATGCAGCTGGAGGCCGGTCGTCGCGCCGGGGCGCGCGAGGCCAGCCAGCTGCCGCCGCGCGAGCAGTTCCTGGAGGCGGCGCGGCAGCGCGTGGCCCTGGGGATGCTGATGAGCGAGATCGTGCGCAATCTGTCCCTGACTCTTGACCGTGGCCGGGTGCAGCAGCGCCTGGATGACCTGGTGGCCTCCTTGCCCAATCCCGAGGAGACCCGCCGCTCCTATCTGTCAAATGCCGACGCAATGCGCCAGATCGAATCGGCAGTCCTTGAAGATCAGGCAATCGATGCCATAGTGGACAAAGCCACTGTCTCCGACCAGCCGTCCACGTTCCGGGAGCTGACCGGATTTGGACAGAATGAAGCCACCACCGGGAGTTCCACCCCATGAACGAGCGTGCCCTGAACCTGGTGCCCATGGTCGTCGAGCAGACCGCTCGCGGCGAGCGGGCCTACGACATCTATTCGCGCCTGCTCAAGGACCGGCTGATTTTCGTCGTCGGTCCGATCGATGACTACATGGCCAACATCGTGGTCGCCCAGATGCTGTTCCTGGAGTCGGAGAATCCGGAAAAAGAGATCAACCTGTACATCAACTCGCCCGGCGGAGTGGTCACGGCGGGTCTGGCGATTTATGACACCATGCAGTTCATCAAGCCCGATGTGAGTACCATCTGCACCGGCCAGGCTGCGAGCATGGGCGCGGTACTGCTGGGCGCCGGCGCCAAGGGCAAACGCTACTGCCTGCCGCATGCCCGGGTGATGATCCACCAGCCCCTGGGCGGCGTGCAGGGCCAGGCGAGCGATATGGAAATCCATGTCCGCGAGACCCTGGGGGTCAGGGATCGGTTAAATAAGATTCTGGCCAAGCATACCGGCCAGACGGTGGAAAAGATCCGCCAGGACACCGATCGGGACAACTTCCTCTCCGCCACGGACGCCGTGGAATACGGCCTCATCGACAAGGTGCTGGAGAAGCGGGGTGAACCGCCGCCGCCCAGTTCCAGTGCGGAAAAGTGATTTTCAGCACCAATTTCGGCACCAATACTGAGAGCAGCAGCACAACGCGGTGTGGGCATATTGCCACTGCTTTGCCTGTGGCCTCAGGCGCATGCTATAAAGAAATTGCCCCTGTCTGTGGGGGTTTCTCCTGCGGCACAAATGCAGCACGAGGGCTAGATGACTGAAGATTCCCGCGGCCGTCACGACGACGGCAAACTGTTGTACTGCTCGTTCTGCGGGAAGAGCCAGCATGAGGTTCGCAAGCTCATTGCCGGACCCTCGGTATTCGTCTGCGACGAATGCGTGGAGCTGTGCAATGACATCATCCGCGAGGAGCTCGAGGACCGTGCCGAGCGTGCCCGCGACAAGCTGCCCAAGCCGCATGAAATCAAGAAGGTGCTCGACGAGTACGTGATTGGCCAGGACCGCGCCAAGAAGGTGCTGTCCGTGTCCGTGTACAACCATTACAAGCGGCTGCAGAGCCGCACCGGCACCGTGCGCAAGGACGATGTCGAGATCACCAAGAGCAACATCTTGCTGATCGGTCCCACCGGCTGCGGCAAGACGCTGCTGGCCGAGACTCTGGCGCGCTTGCTGAATGTGCCGTTCACCATCGCCGATGCGACCACGCTGACCGAAGCGGGCTACGTGGGCGAGGACGTCGAGAACATCATCCAGAAGCTGCTGCAGAAGTGCGACTACGATGTGGAGAAGGCCCAGACAGGCATCGTCTACATCGACGAAATCGACAAGATCTCCCGCAAATCCGACAACCCGTCCATTACCCGTGACGTCTCCGGCGAGGGCGTACAGCAGGCGCTGCTGAAGCTCATCGAGGGTACGGTGGCGTCGGTCCCGCCCCAGGGGGGCCGCAAGCATCCGCAACAGGAATTCCTGCAGGTTGATACCACCAACATCCTGTTCATCGTCGGTGGTGCCTTCGCCGGGCTGGAGAAGATCATCCAGAACCGCACCCAGAAGGGCGGCATCGGCTTCACCTCCGAGGTGCGTGATGTCACCAGCCGCCCGCACGGCAGCGACCTGTTCCACGATGTCGAACCTGAGGATCTGATCAAGTTCGGCCTGATCCCCGAATTCGTCGGCCGCCTGCCGGTGGTGGCGACCCTGGATGAGCTGGATGAGGTGGCGCTGGTGTCCATCCTCACCGAGCCGCGCAATGCTTTGACCAAGCAGTACCGGCGGCTGTTCGAAATGGAAGGGGCCGAGCTTGAGTTCCGGGAGGAAGCCCTCAAGGCGGTGGCCCACCGGGCCATGCAGCGCAAGACCGGCGCCCGCGGACTGCGCACCATTCTGGAGACGGCGCTGCTGGACATGATGTACGACCTGCCGACGCTGCGTAATGTGCAGAAGGTGGTCGTGGATGAGACGGTCATCGAGGGGCAGTCCAAGCCCTACGTGGTGTATCGAACCGAAGACGAACCGCGGCGAGCCTCTGGCAGCGCACACTGAACCTTGCAGTGAGCGGTCTCCCGGGCACCTCGCTTCCCGGGAAACCGCGGTCCGCTTCACAAACTGTGGACCGGCACCGTTGAAACGGTGTGGCGGGCCCCCAAATCCCCGTTATATTAGTCATGTGACATGTGTCGGGCACGGTCGTCCCGCGCATGCCTTAACCTTTGCATCAGCGAGGAATTCGCCATGTCCGAACCGGTCTCAACGAGCCCCAAGGTAACGACCGCCCCGAGCGTCCCGGTATTGCCACTGCGCGATGTGGTCGTCTATCCGCACATGGTCATTCCGCTGTTCGTGGGTCGGGAGAAGTCCATCCAGGCTCTGGATGTGGCCATGCATGGCGACAAGCGCATCATGCTCATCGCCCAGAAGCAGGCGGATGTGGATGATCCGAAGGTCGAGGATCTGTATCGCATCGGCACCATCGCCACCATCCTGCAGCTTCTGAAGCTGCCCGACGGCACCGTCAAGGTGCTGGTCGAAGGCATCGATCGCGCGCGCATCGAGCGGCTCGAGGCCGGCGACTACTACCGCGCCGATGTCAGCCTGCAGCCGGATGGCGAGACCTATGACGAGCGCGAGATGGATGTGCTCGGCCGTTCCGTGATCTCGCAGTTCGAGCAGTACGTGAAACTGAACAAGAAGGTGCCCCCGGAAGTGCTGACGGCACTGGCGGGCATCGAGCACGCGGGTCGGCTGGCCGACACCGTGGCCGCCCACATGTCCTTGAAGCTGGGCGAGAAGCAGAAGGTCCTGGAGATCCTCGACGTTCGCAAGCGCCTGGAACACATCCTGGTCGCCATCGAAGGTGAGATGGATGTGCTGCAGATCGAGAAGCGCATCCGTGGTCGCGTCAAGGCGCAGATGGAGAAGTCGCAGCGCGAGTACTACCTGAATGAGCAGATGAAGGCCATTCAGAAGGAACTCGGCGAGATGGACGAGGGCGGCAACGAGCTCACCGACCTGGAGCAGAAGATTGCCAAGGCAGGCATGCCCAAGGAGGCGCGCGAGAAGGCCGGTGCCGAGCTCAACAAGCTGAAAATGATGTCGCCCATGTCGGCGGAAGCCACCGTGGTGCGCAACTACATCGACTGGCTGGTCAAGGTGCCGTGGAAGAAGCGCACCAAGATCCTCAAGGACATCGCCAAGGCCGAATCGGTGCTGGACGAGGATCACTTTGGCCTGGAGAAGGTCAAGGAACGCATCGTCGAATACCTGGCCGTGCAGCATCGGGTGGAAAAGCTGCGCGGACCGATCCTGTGCCTGGTCGGACCGCCGGGCGTGGGCAAGACCTCGCTGGGGCAGAGCATCGCGCGTGCCACCAACCGCAAGTTCGTGCGCATGTCCCTGGGCGGGGTGCGCGATGAGGCCGAAATCCGCGGCCACCGCCGTACCTACATCGGCTCGATGCCGGGCAAGATCGTACAGAACATGGCCAAGGCCGGGGTCCACAACCCGCTGTTCCTGCTCGATGAGGTGGACAAGATGTCCATGGACTTCCGTGGCGACCCCTCATCGGCGCTGCTGGAGGTGCTGGATCCGGAGCAGAACGCCACCTTCAACGATCACTACCTGGAGGTCGACCTGGACCTGTCCGAGGTGATGTTCGTGTGCACGGCCAATACCCTGAACATTCCGGGGCCGCTGCTGGATCGCATGGAAGTCATCCGCCTGCCCGGGTACACCGAAGATGAGAAGATGAACATCGGCCGGCGTTACCTCGTGCCCAAGCAGATGAAGGCGAATGGCCTCAAGGATGATGAGCTCAAGGTATCGGATCCGGCGCTGCTGGACATCGTGCGTCACTACACGCGCGAGGCCGGCGTTCGCAACTTCGAGCGCGAGATCGCCAAGATCGGCCGCAAGTCGGTAAAGCAGCTGCTGCTGGAGGACAAGGAGCAGAAGACCATCAGCGTCAGCCCGCGCAACCTGGAGAAATTCCTGGGCGTGAAGCGCTTCCGCTACGGCAAGGCCGAGGACAGTGACCGCATCGGTCAGGTCACGGGGCTGGCCTGGACGGAAGTGGGCGGTGAGCTTCTGACCATAGAAGCGGCCATCGTGCCGGGCAAGGGCAAGCTGCAGCACACCGGCCATCTGGGCGAGGTGATGCAGGAGTCCATTCAGGCGGCGATGACCGTGGTCCGCAGCCGCAGCCAGGTACTGGGACTGGAACAGGACTTCTACCAGAAGAACGACATCCACCTGCATATGCCGGAGGGCGCCACCCCTAAGGATGGTCCGAGTGCCGGCGTCGGCATGTGCACCGCGCTGGTGTCGGCGCTGACGCGCATTCCGGTGAAGTCGGACGTGGCGATGACCGGTGAAATCACACTGCGCGGCGAGGTGCTGCCCATCGGGGGCCTGAAGGAAAAGCTGCTGGCCGCGCATCGCGGGGGCATCAAGACCGTGCTCATCCCGGATGAGAACGTGAAGGACCTGGCGGAGATTCCCGACAACATCAAGGGCAACCTCAGCATCAAACCGGTGAAGTGGATTGATGAGGTGCTGCAGATCGCCCTGGTGAGTCAGCCGGTGCCCGCGGTGGTGACTCCGCCGGCGTCGGTGGAAGCCGCCAAGCCGGCGCGCCGCGCCGCGCGCCGCACCCTGAAGCCCTCATCCGCGCACTAGGCTCACAGGACCTGCAATCGGCCGGATCGCGCGCCCCTTGGCTGCAAGGGGCGCCCTGCGCATGAAGCACTTCGACGCCGTCATCTTCGACCTGGATGGCACCCTGCTGGACACCGAACGGGTGGCGCAGGAGGCCTTCTTTCGCGCCTGCGCCGAACTTTCGGTCACGCCGCGCACCGATCTGCTGCTGCGCTGTGTGGGGGCCGCCGAGCCCATTGCCCGCCGGGTGATCCAGGAGGGCTATGGCCCCCACTTCGATGCCGAGGCGTTCTTCGCCGCCTGGAGCCGTTACTTCACCGAACTTGGCCGACAGACCCCAACGCCGCTGAAGGAGGGCGCCCTGGCGCTGCTGGATACCGTGGCGCAGCTGGGCCTGCCGCTGGCGATTGCAACCTCCTCGCGCACCGAGCATGCGGTGGAGAAGCTGCGCCAGGCGGGGCTGCTGGAGCGCTTCCGGGCGGTGATCGGCGCCGACCAGGTGCACAAGCCCAAACCTGATCCGGAGGTGTACCTGACGGCCGCCCGGCAGCTTGGCGTCGATCCGCGGGACTGCCTGGCCCTGGAGGACTCCGAGTACGGGGTGCGCGCGGCCCATGCGGCCGGCATGACGGTGATCCAGATACCGGACCTGACCCCGCCCACCTCCGATCTGCGCGCCCTGGGGCATATCGTGCTGGCATCATTGAAGGAAGTGGCGGGCTACCCCTTTCCCGCGGAAGACATCCATGGCTGAAGTTGAGATCCATACCTCGCACGAGCACGGCGGGGATGCCTTTACCAAGGGCGTGAGCGTCATGGTGGGGGTGATCGGCATCGTGCTGGCCTTCGTCACCATTGCCTCGCACCGCGCCCACACCGCCGCGGTGATCCATCGCACCGAGGCCAATGACCAGTGGTCCTACTACGACTCCCAGAAGGAACGCGAGCACCTGATGGACGTGGCCGCGGGGCTGCTGGGCGTAGTCCAGGTGACGCAGGCGGACAAGGCGCAGGCCCTGGCCGCCAAATATGCGCAAGGCCGGGACAAATACCTCGCTGAGGCGACCCAGGCCCAGCAGGATGCCAAGGCGCGTGAGGCCGAGAGTCGTCGCGAGGAGGCCCGCGGTCTGCGCCTGGATCTGGGGGAGGGGCTGCTCGAGTTGGGCCTGGTGCTCACCTCGCTGTTCTTCCTGGCGCGTCAGCGGTTGTTTCCCGTCATCGGCATCCTGGCGGCCATTGCCGGTGGCGTCGTTGCGGCGACCAATTTCCTCGCCTAGCGTGATAGATTTGATCGCGGCGGGTGCTTAGCTCAGCTGGTAGAGCGTCGCCTTTACACGGCGAATGTCGGCGGTTCGATCCCGTCAGCACCCACCAGTATCGCAGCCAGGTCCACAGGCGGAGCGTAGCCGATGTCCGGAAGAGACCCCTTGGCCGCTTTCAGGGCAGCGCCCGACTGGATCTGGCGCGCCATCATTTTTCTGCTGGCGCTGGGCGTGCTGCTGCTCATCACCACGCGCTGGCGTACCTGGGAAACCAACGCCACGCGCCAGAGCACCGATGATGCCTATCTGCAATCGGACCTGACGCCCATCGCCGCGCGCGTCTCCGGCTACATCCGCGACATGCCGGTGCAGGACTTCGATCATGTCCGCAAGGGCCAGCTCATCGCGCAGCTGGTGGATGATGACTACCGGGCGACGGTGGCGCAGTTGACGGCGAGCGTCGCCGCCGCCGCGGCGCAGATCGGCACCATTGAGGCGCAGCGCGCCCTTCAGGACTCCAATGTGGAGGCGGCTCAGGCCGCCGTGCAGTCGGTGCAGGCCAGCATCGAACAGAACGGTCGTGATCTGGCGCGCCAGCAGAAACTCCTGAGCACCGGATCCTCCTCCGCCGAGGCGGGCGAGAAACTCAAAACGGCCTCCGCGCAGTTGGCCGCACAGCTGCAGCAGGCGCGCGCCCAGTCAGGGGCCGCGCGCCACCAGCTGGTGGTGTTGGATGCGCAGAAGGTACAGGCGCAGGCCACCCTCAGTGCGCAGCAGGCGGCCCTGGAGCTGGCGCGCATCAACCTGGCCTATACCCGGATCGTGGCGCCGGAGGATGGATTCATCGGTCAGCGCCAGTTGAAGCCCGGGCAGCTGGTGGGGGTGGGCGGGCAGATCACCACGCTCACCCCCTTGCCGCGCATCTGGGTGCTGGCCAACTACAAGGAAACCCAGCTCACCCATATGAACCTGGGCGCTCCGGCAACGATTGCCGTGGATACCTTCCCCGGGCGGCTGCTGCGCGGCCATGTCCTGGCCTTTGCCCCCGGTGCAGGATCGCAATTCGCGTTGCTGCCACCGGACAATGCCACCGGCAATTTCACCAAGGTCGTGCAGCGGGTGGCGGTGAAGATCTCCATCGATGATGCCGCTGGTCTGCTCGATCGGCTGCGGCCCGGGATGTCGGTGGTGGCCACGGTGGACACGCAGGACAGCGCGCGGTGAGCACGGCCGACATCGACTCGGTGCTGGCAAGCGCTGCTCCGGCCCCGCGTATCCCCTGGCTGGGATTGGGCGCCGTGCTGCTGGGCACCTTCGTGTCCACCGTCAACTCGCGACTGTCCACCTTCGGGCTGGCCGACATCCGCGGCGCGGTGCATGCCAGTTTTGATGAGGGCGCATGGATCACGACGGCGCAGGCGGTGGCGCAGATGCTGATCGCACCGGCGGCGATCTGGCTGGGCGGTGTGTATGGCGCGCGCCGTGTACTGATGGAGGCGGCCGCGGCCTTCGCGCTGGTGTGCCTGATCGAACCTTACGCGCCCAACATCCAGACCCTGCTGGGCCTGCAGTTCGTGGGGGGACTGGCCTCCGGGTTCTTCATTCCGCTGACACTGGGGTTCGTTCTGCGCAACATGCCGCCGAAGGTCTGGGCCTACGGCATTGCGTTGTATGCGCTGAATCTCGAGGTGTCGCTGAACATTTCTGCTTCGCTGGAGGACTGGTACATCCAGCACCTGTCGTGGCGCTGGATCTTCTGGCAGAACGTGCCCCTGGCCCTGGGGATGTGGTACTGCCTGAAGGTCGGCGCGCGTCCGGAGGAGTTGAATGCGGCGCATCCGCCTCCGGATTGGTTCGGCCTGCTGGCGGGCGGCATCGGCCTGGGTCTGATCTACGCGGCCCTGGATCAGGGAAATCGCCTGGATTGGCAGAACTCGGGTCTGGTTTGGGGTCTGATGGCCTCCGGCGCGGTGCTGCTGGTGGCGTTCTTGGTCAATGAGCGCCTGTCCGCCAATCCGGGATTGAATCTGCGCGTGGCCTTCACCGCGCCCTTGCCGCGGCTGCTGGTGCTGGTGGGTTTCCTGCGCCTCACCATCCTGTCCACGGCCTACCTGATTCCGCAGTTCCTGATCACCGTGCGCGGCTACCGGGCGCTTGAGGTCGGGCAGACCCTGATCTGGCTGGCCATTCCGCAGCTGTTCATCTGTCTCATCGCCGGCTACAGCATGCGGCGCATGGACCCGCGCTTCGTCGCATCCTGTGGGTTCATTCTGATCTGCGTGGGCTGTTTGATGGTGGCGCATGGCCTGACCCCGAACTGGGGCACGAACCAGTTCCTGCCCTCGCAGCTGGTGCAGGCGGTGGGCCAGAGTTTTGCACTGTCCGGGACGGTGTTCTTTGCCATCCTGCATCTGCGCCCCCAGGACGCGCTGACCTTCGGGGCGGCGATTCAGACCGCGCGCCTCATGGGCGGTGAGATCGGCCTGGCCTTCATCACGACTTTCCTCAGGGTGCGCGGCCAGGTGGCCTCGAATCTTCTCGGGCAACATGTGCAGATCGGCGACGAGCAGGTTCTGCAGCGCATCCAGACCTACGGCGCCGCCACGGCACGCGCCGGGGATCCGACCTCGATCGGCACGCGCGGCGCGGCGATCTTGAACAATGTCGTTCATGCCACCGCCGTCACCCAGGGCATCCTGGACGCCTTTGTGGTGCTGGCCGCCGCCACGGCCATCACCGTGATGCTGGTCGTGACCCGCGGGGCCGCACCGCAGGGTCCCGCCTCCCATGTGCCGTTGCTGGCGCGGCGCGCCGCGCGTCTGCCATGAAAATCGCGGTGCGCTGCATCGCCTGTGCCTTGCTGGGCGGCTGTACGGTCGGCCCGAACTACCATGCCCCCCCGCCCCCGGCCGGCGCCGCAGCGCCGCTGCTGGGCTTGACGGAGGCTCAGGCCACCCCCAGCGAACCGCCCGCGCAATGGTGGCAGCTGTACCAGGATCCGGTACTGGATGATCTGGTGCGGGAGGCGTTTCGCGCCAATACCGATCTGGCCGTCGCGGCCGCGAATCTGGCGGCGGCACGCTCGGTACTGGAAGGCGCGCGCCTGGCGCGCTATCCACAAACGCAGTTGGACGTAGCCACCGAGCGTGCTCGCGATGCTGGAACCGATGAGATCCTGGAGCTCACCGGACGTCCGCCTCAGACTTTCTGGTTCTACGACGCCACGCTGGATGTGTCCTACGAGCTGGACCTGTTCGGTCATGTGCGCCGCGCCGTCGAGGCGGCACGCGCCGATACCGATGCGGCCATGGCGGCACGCGACATCGTGACCGTCACGGTGGCGGCGGAGACCACCCGCGCCTATGCGCAGGTGTGTGCCCTGGGTGAGGCCATCGAGGTGGCGCGGCACTCGATCGAGGTGGTCACTCACGAGCAGCAGATCACCGTGGACCGGCGCGATGCGGGCGCGGCAGCGGACTTCGACGTGGTGCGCGCGCAGTCGCTGGTGGCTCAGGTGCGCGCGGCGCTGCCGCCGCTGGTGGGCCAGCGTCAGTCGGCGCTGTTCCAGCTGGCGCAGCTCTTGGGCCGCCCGCCCGGTGGCGTACCGCGCAACGCGCAGGACTGCGTACAGCCGCCTACTCTCAAGGCCCTGATCCCGGTGGGGGATGGCGCGGCATTGCTGGCGCGGCGCCCGGACGTGCGCCAGGCGGAGCGTCGCGTGGCCGGCACGAGCGCGCGCATTGGTGTGGCCACGGCGGACCTTTATCCGCGCATCGCGCTGCTGGGCAATTATGGTGGTATCGCCACTCAGGTCAGCCAGGTGCCACAGAGCGCCGGGTTGACCTGGGGCATCGGCCCGCAGATCAGCTGGAGCTTTCCGAATCAGTCCCCGGTACGGGCGCGCATCCGCCAGGCGCGGGCGGCGGAGCAGGCGGCCGTGGCCAGCTTTGACGGTGTGGTATTGCAGGCGCTGAAGGAAACCGACCAGGCGCTTGCGACATATGCCGCCGAGCTGTCGCGACGCCAGGATCTGTTCACCGCTCGCGACCGGGCCCGCCAGGCCTTTGACATGGGCCATGAGCAGTTCCTCGCCGGGGCGACCAGCAACCTGGATCTGCTCAGTGCAGAAGTCACCGTGGTGAGCGCGGAGGCGGCCGTGGCGGCCTCTGACGGGGCCGTGGCGCAGGATCAGATCGCGCTCTTCAAGGCGCTTGGCGGCGGCTGGCAGCCGTGAAGTGAAAGTTGCGTGGCATCCTGCAAATTTGCCCTGTACAATCCCGCTCCCCTAAAGCTGGAGCGGTAGTTCAGCTGGTTAGAATACCGGCCTGTCACGCCGGGGGTCGCGGGTTCGAGTCCCGTCCGCTCCGCCAACTTCAAGACCCGAAGTGATGCTGCAACAAATTGGTGACAGCCTGAAGGGCCACAAGTGGCTCACGTACACGGTGTTCGGTGCCCTGGCACTGATCTTCGCAGCGTGGGGCGCCTATGGCATTTCCAACCTTAGTTTTGGGACCAGCAGCTATGTGGCCAAGGTCAACGGCCACACCATTGCCTATGAGGATGTGAAGGCCGCCTGGCAGCGCGAACAGAACCAGTGGCAGCAACGCTTCGGCGGTGAGATTCCTGCCGGCGAGCGCTCCTTGCTGGAGGATCAGCTGCTCGAGTCCGAGGTGCGCGACACCCTGCTGACCGATCGCGCCATCGACCTGGGTTATCGCGTTTCCGATGCTGACCTGGCCAATGCCTTGCGTGCCGAACCGGCGTTTCAGCTGGATGGCCATTACAACGCCGAGGTGGCCAAGTCGCGCCTGGCGCAGGCGGGGCTCACCGAGGAACGCTACACCAGTGATCTGAGAAACGACCTGGAGCGCCGCCAGCTCGCCGAAGGGCTGCAGCTTTCCGAGTTCATCACGCCCACGGAAGTCAAGCGCCTGCATGAGCTCAATGACCAGGAGCGACAGATCCGTTATGCGGTGCTGCCGCTGGATAAATTCACCGCCGGCGTGCAGATCACGGATGCGGCCATCCAGGCGTATTACGCCGCGCACCAGGGGCAGTTCATGACGCCGGAGTCGGTGCATCTGCAGTACGCGCAGCTGGGCCTGGCCCAGGTGAGCGCGCAGATCACCGTTGCGGATGCCGATCTGCAGGACTATTACGCCAAGAACAAGAACCGTTACATCTCCACCGAGCAGCGCCGTGCGCATCACATCCTGGTGGCGGTGAACACCAAGGTGGACGCGGCCGCAGCGCTGAAGAAGGCCCAGGACATCGAGGCCAAACTGAAGGCCGGCGGCAATTTCGAGGCCCTGGCCAAGCAGTATTCCGACGATGTGGGCTCATCCGGCCAGGGCGGTGACCTGGGGTTCGCCGAACGCGGCAGTCTGGAAGGCCCGTTCGGTGATGCCCTGTTCGCCATGAAGACCGGGGATGTCAGTGCCCCGGTGCGCAGCAAGGAGGGGTATCACATCATCCGTCTGGATGAGATCGTGCCGGCCAAAGGCAAGACCTTCGAGGAGGCGCGCGCGGATGTTCTGGACCAGCTGCGCCACGATCGCGCGGCGGACAAGTTCGGTGATATTCAAGAACAGATCCAGCAAAAGGTGGATCAGTCGGGTGAGTCGCTGGATACCTTGGCCAAGGAGTTCGGGCTGACCCTGGGGGATATCCCGGCCTACCTGAAGGGCACCGGTGGTGGCGACCTGGGTTCGAGCAAGGAACTTCAGGCCCTGGTGTTCAGCGACACCGTGCTCAATCAGCACCGAATCGGCGGCCCGATACTGGTCGGCGATGACCGGCTGGTGCTGATCAAAGATCTTGCACATGCCCTGCCGGCGGCGAAACCGCTGTCCGTGGTTCACGATCAGATCGTCGCCGTGCTGCGCCAGCAGTCCGGCACCCAGGCGGCGCTGGCGGCGGCCGATGCCGCCGCGAAGAGCCTGCGCTCAGGCAAGGACTTCGATGCCGTCGCCAAGGACCTGGGCGTCACCGCAGAAGCGGCGCGCTATGTGGGACGCGAGGACCCTTCAGTGCCCGCCCAGGTGCGCGAAGCCGCCTTCAAGGCGCCCAAGCCCGGCGAACATCAGGCGGTGTACGAGACCCTGGCGCAGCCGGATGGCAGCGCCGTGATATTGGGCGTGCTGGCGGTGCGGGTCGATACGCAGCCTGCGGACAAGCAGCAGATGTCCACCGAGGTGCGCGAACTTGGCGATCAGTACGGCGATGATGAAACCCGAGCCTATGTCGAGCAGGTGCGCAAGGACGCCAAGGTGCAGAAGAACATCGGGCTGTTCGATCAGCAGTAGGCGCCCGGCCTCATCCGGCGGCGTCGTCCTCCGGAAAGCTCATGCCCACGGTGTTGAAGCCACCGTCCACGTAGGTGATCTCCCCGGTGATGCCGCCGGCCAGATCCGAGCACAGGAACGCGGCGGCATTGCCCACATCCTCCAAGGTCACATTGCGCCTCAGGGGTGCGGCCTCGGCCACGCGGCTGAGCATCTTGCGAAAGCCCGCAATGCCCGCAGCCGCCAGCGTCTTCACTGGCCCTGCCGATATGCCGTTCACGCGGATGCCACGCGGACCCAGATCCGCGGCCAGGAAGCGCACATTCGCCTCCAGGCTGGCCTTGGCCAGGCCCATGACGTTGTAGCTCGGAAGGCTGCGCACCGCTCCCAGGTAGGACAGGGTCAGAACCGCACCCGCACGGCCCACCATCAGCGGTACCGCGCCGCGGCACAGCGCCGTCAGGCTGTAACTGGACACATCGTGAGCCACCTGGAAGGCCGCGCGTGAGGTGTTGTCGAGGAAGCTGCCGGCGAGCGCCTCACGGGGCGCGAAGGCCACGGCGTGCACCAGGATGTCCAGCGACCCCCACTCCTGGCGGATGAAATCAAAGGCGGCCGTGATCTCCTCATCGCGCGCCACGTCCAGCGGCAGGGTGAGCGCACCGACGGTTTCGGCCAGTGGCACGACCCGTTCCTTGAATTTGTCGTTGGCGTAGGAGAGGGCGAGGGCTGCGCCTTCGCGCCGCATGGCCTGGGCGATGCCCCAGGCGATGGACCGGTCAGTGGCGACACCGACGATGAGCGCGCGCTTGCCCGAGAGAAAACCCATGATGACTCCGCGATAAGCTGTATCAGGGGCGACAGTGTACGGTCTGCACCGGGGGGTGCAACACGCTCAAGCCGAGCGCTACTGGCGGATGATGAGCTTCTGTCCCGGGACCAGTCGGGTCTTGGAGAGGCGGTTCCAGCTGGCCACCTGGGCCACGCTCACATGGTATTCCTGCGCCACATGAAACAGCGTATCCCCGGCGTGCACCACGTGCGTGAGCTGCCGGGCGCTGGCGCCTTCGCCGCCGCCGCGCGCGGCTTCCTCGTCATCAACACTGATGTTGGCGCTGCCCGATGAGGTGCCCAATCGCAGCCGCTGACCGGTGCGCAGCACCGTGTTCGGCTGCATGCCGTTCATGAGCGCCAGGGCATTCACATCCACGCCATGCTTGCGCGCGATGGCCCACAGCGTCTCGCCACGGCGCACCACGATGCGCGAACGCTCGCGCCGGGAACGGTGCGCGCGGCCATCCACCAGCGCCGCGGCACGCAGCGCCTTGGCGGGCAGCAGGTTGGACTCGGAGGGCACCTTCAGTGCGCTGCCCACCAGCAGCGCGCCCTTGGGCAGGCTGTTCATTTCGCGCAGTTCCTGCGTCGTGGTATGGAAGCGGCGCGCCACTGCATTCATGGTGTCGCCCCGGCGCACCGCATAGCTCTTCACATTCAGGCGCTCATCATCGGTGAGCTGAATCACGCTGGTGCGGAAAGCCTCGGCCGTGTCGGCCGGCACCAGCAGCGCATAGGGTCCGCTGGGATCGGTGGCCCAGCGGTGAAACGCCGGGTTCAGCTCATACAGTTCCGCATCGGAGAGGCCGGCGATCTCGGCTGCCACGTGCATGGAGATCTGGCCCTTGGTGTCGACCTTGGCGAAGTAGGGCTGGTTGGGGATCTTGTTGAAGGACAGACCATAGCGCTCCGGATGCGCGACCACACGCCCCATGGCCAGCAGCTTGGGCACATAGGCGCGGGTCTCTGCCGGCAGCTTCAGGTTCCAGAAATCCGTGGGCAGTCCGGCCGCCTGGTTGCGGGCGACGGCACGCTCGACATTCATCTCGCCGCAGTTGTAGGCCGCGATGGCCAGCAGCCAGTCGCCGTTGAATTCGGTGTTCAGCACCTGCAGGTAATCCAAGGCGGCGCGGGTGGATTCGGTGACATCGCGGCGGCCGTCGTACCACCAGTCCTGCTTGAGGTTGTAGCGCGAACCGGTCCCCGGAATGAACTGCCACAGTCCCGAGGCGCTGGACTTCGAATAGGCATAGGGTTCGAAGGCACTTTCCACCACCGGCAGCAGCGCCAGTTCCAGCGGCATGCCGCGCGCCTCAAGCTCGGTGACGATGTGGTACAGGTACAGGTCGGCGCGGCTGAACGCCCGACCCAGGTAGTCCGGATTGCCGGCGTACCATTCCAGTTCGCGATCGATGGCACTATGGTCCGAGTCGGGGAGCTTGAAGCCGGCGCGGATGCGATCAAAGAGGTCGCTGTAGTCGGCGGGTTTCAGTCCCGGTTCGGCGCCGACCTGGGTGATGGCATCATTGGCGGCGCTGGCGGTTTCGGCCACGGCGCTGGCCGGCAGCGGGACCTGTTCCGGGGTGGCGATCGGGGTGACGGGCACCACGGCAACGGGCTGCAGGGCGATCGGTTCGGGTTGCACCAGCGGGGGCGTGGAGCAGGCCGCCAGGGAAAGGAGGGTGCCCGCAAGCAGGGTCTGGAGCGTTCGGCGCAGTACTGTCGATGTCAAAGTCCGGTCCCTCGCGAGGCGGATGGCATAGTCATCAGGCGGCCAGCGAGGGTCTTGCGGACGCTGGAGCGCTACAGGCGTAAGTTCGGAAGATCGGCCGGTCTCCGTGGGACTTGCCCCCCGGGACACGAACATACGTATTTCTGGGGGCGACTGTAACTGGTAACTTCACAGAAAGGCCAGCCTTTAATTGGCCGAAGTCACATAACTCACCGATACTTAACATCACCCCTCCAGGACCCCTATCCGTGTCTGACCGCTACACCGCTCTGCGCGCCTTCTGGCAAATGCCGCTGGGAAAATCCCTGCTTACGGCCGAGGCCCAGCTTTTGGGCGAGGCGCTCGAGGATGTCTTCGGCTGGGAGTTCCTGCAGGTGGGGGCCTGGGGCGAGGGACGTGAACTGCTGGCCGGCTGCCGCACGCGCCGCAAGATCGTGGTGGCCCCGGGTGCCTTCAGCAGCAGCGCTGACATCATCGCCCGACCCTCCGCCCTGCCGGTCGCCCGCGACAGTGTCGATGCGGTGTTGCTGCCCCATACCCTGGAGTTTGCCTCGGATCCCTATGCCATCGTGCGCGAGGTCGACCGGGTGCTCTCCGGAGAAGGCCAGCTGGTGGTGCTGGGCTTTCAGCCCTTGAGCCTGTGGGGCATCCGGGCACGCAGTTCACCGGCGGGGTTTCCGCCGGGCATGCGGCGCATTCTTTCTGTCGGCCGAGTGCGCGAATGGCTGGTGCTGCTGGGCTATGAGATCGTCGCCACCCGCAGCTACCTGCATTGCACCCCCTGGGGCAAGGGGGCCGCCGAGGCGACCGACAGCGCCGATCACTCGCCCCTGTTGCGCCGCACCTGGTTCAATCCCCTGCCGGCCGGGGCCTGGATCCTGAAGGCGCGCAAGCGCATCCGCGCCCTGACACCGATCCGGCCGCGCCTGCGTGAGAAGCAGCCCGCCGTCATCGGTCAGCTGGTGAAGCCGACCACCCGGCAGCAGCCTTGAGATGAGTGTGGCACTGGTGATTCACACGGATGGCGCCTGTCGCGGCAATCCGGGCCCCGGCGGCTGGGGGGTGCTGCTGAACTGGAACGGCACGGTCAAGGAACTGTCCGGGTCGGAACCGGATACCACCAACAATCGCATGGAACTGACGGCCGTCATCATGGGACTTACCGCCTTGAAGCGCCCGACGCAGGCCACCGTGCAGACTGACTCCCAGTACGTGATCAAGGGCATCACCGAATGGCTGCCCACCTGGAAGGCACGCGGCTGGCGCACCGCCGATCGCAAGCCGGTGAAGAACCAGGAGCTGTGGGAGCGGCTGGACCTGCTCGTGGGCCAGCACGAGCTGACCTGGCAATGGGTCAAGGGTCACTCCGGGGATCCGGGTAACGAACGCGTCGATGAACTCGCCAATCTGGCCATCGATGCCATGCTGGAACAACCCCAGCGCTCTTGAGGTAGCGTGCATGCGTCAGATCATCCTCGATACGGAAACCACGGGCCTGGATGCCGGCCAGGACCATCGAATCATCGAGATAGGCTGTGTGGAGCTGCTCAGCCGCCGCCCCACCGGACGGCATTTTCACCAGTACCTGAACCCCGAACGGGACATCGATGAGGGCGCCGTCGAAGTGCACGGCATCACCCGCGCACGGCTGGAGCCTGAGCCCAAGTTCGCCCAGATTGCCGCGCAGCTGATCGAGTTTCTGCGCGGCGCCGAGCTCATCATCCACAATGCGGCCTTCGATGTGGCCTTCCTGGATGCCGAGTTCGCGCGCCTGCCCGGTGAGCCGTTGACCATTGCATCGATCTGTACCGTGGTGGATTCGCTCATCCTGGCGCGCCAGATGCACCCGGGTCAGCGCAACAACCTGGACGCCCTGTGCAAGCGCTACAACATCGACAATTCCGGGCGCCAGCTGCACGGCGCGCTGCTGGACGCGCAGCTGCTGGGCGAGGTCTACCTGGCGATGACCGGCGGTCAGGTGGCACTGAGGCTGGGGGAGAGCGGCGCGGCGCGCGACCGCCAGACCGGCGAGGCGGCTCGGACGCTGCTGCGGCCCAGCGGCGGCCTGTGCGTCATCGCCGCCACGCCCGATGAGGAGCTGGCACACCAGGCGTTCCTGGACCTGATCGGCAAATCCAGCAAGGGACGCTGTCTGTGGCAGCAGCTCGAAGTCGATTAGACTGGCGCGACGATTGTCACTGTGAAACCCAAGCCCACGATGCAAGTTCCCCTGCTGGATCTGAAACCCCAATACGCCAGCCTGAAGGCCGAGGCGCTCGCGGCCATTGAAAGGGTCTGTGCCAGCCAGGGTTTCATCCTCGGTCCGGAGGTCACGAAGCTTGAGCAGGATGTCGCCGCCTATAGCCAGTGCCGGTTCGGGATAGGCGTCTCCTCGGGCACCGATGCGCTGCTGTTGGCGCTGATGGCGCTGGATCTGGGCCCGGGGCATGAGGTCATAACCAGCCCCTACACCTTCTTCGCCACCGCCGGCACCATCGCGCGCACCGGGGCGCGTCCGACGTTCTGCGACATCGACCCGGTGAGCTTCAATCTGGACCCGCAGGCGCTGGAGAACTTCCTGGAGCGCGGCTGCGAGGTGCGCGCGGGGGTGCTGGTTAATCGCGCCACCGGTGGCACCGTCAAGGCGCTGATGCCCGTGCATCTGTACGGTCAGGTCGCCGATATGGAGCCGTTGCTGGCCCTGGCGCGCCGCCATGGCCTGAAGGTCATCGAAGATGCCGCCCAGGCCATCGGCGCCGCCGATGCGCAGGGGCGCCGCGCCTGCAGCCTGGGTGACATCGGCTGCCTGTCCTTTTTTCCGACCAAGAACTTGGGCGCGTTCGGGGATGCCGGAATGTGCGTCACCCAGGATGGGCAGCTCGCCGAGCGCATGAGCGTACTGCGGGTGCATGGCGGCAAACCCAAGTACTACCACTCCCTGATCGGTGGCAATTTCCGCATCGATGAGCTGCAGGCGGCAGTGCTCAATGTGAAGCTGCCGCACCTGGATGACTGGAGCGCGGCCCGCCAGCGCAATGCGGCCTTCTATGACAGCGCCTTCGCCAGGGCCAATCTGGGCGGCGCGGTCCGCACCCCGCATGCAGCGCCCGGCGCCCGGCACATCTACAACCAGTACGTGATTCGTGCGCACAAGCGCGATGCGCTGCGGCAGCATCTTGCGGAACGATCGGTGGGATCGGAGATCTATTACCCGGTGCCGCTGCATCTGCAGCAGTGTTTCGCCTACCTGGGCCATACCGCCGGTGCCTTTCCCCATGCGGAAAGTGCGGCGCTGGAAACGGTGGCACTGCCCATCTATCCGGAGCTGGTCCCCGAACAATTGCAGTATGTCGTCGATAGCATCGCGCGGTTTTACGGTTGAGGGGCGCTTGGTTCACGATCCGTCCGCGGCTGCCCGAGGTAACAACATGACAGATATTCCCGGACCCCAGACGCCGATCTGGGGAGAAATCGCCGCCCACGAATCGCGCCTGAGCTCCCTGCACACCCGCGACCTGTTTGCACAGGACCAGGCCCGCTATGCGCGCTTCTCGCGTGCGGCCCTGGGGCTGTCCATGGATTTCTCACGCCAGCGCATCGACCAGGAGGCGTTGTACAAGCTGTACGCACTGGCCGATTACGTGCAGCTGCGCGATCACATCGAAGGCATGTTCCGCGGCGAGCACATCAACCGCACCGAGGACCGTGCCGTGCTGCATGTGGCGCTGCGCCAGCCGCGCGGGGGCTCGATCGGTGGCAACGACATTGCCCGCGAGGTCATCACCGAGCGTGACCGCATGCTGAACTTCGCCGCCGCGGTGCGCGACGGGCGCATCCTCGGCAGCGCCGGCAAGCCCTTTACGCTCATCGTGAACATCGGCATCGGCGGCTCGGACCTGGGGCCGGCCATGGCGGTTCTGGCCCTTGAGCAGTACACCGGTGGCGCACCGCGCGTGGAGTTCGTCTCCAACGTGGACGGCTGCCACCTCTACGATGTGCTGAAGGATGCGGATGCCGCGACCACCCTGTTCATCATTTCCTCCAAGACCTTCACGACCCTTGAGACGCTGACCAATGCCCGCACGGCGCGCTCCTGGCTGGTCGGCAAGCTTGGTGAAAGCATCGTCACCCAGCACTTCGCGGCCGTGTCCACCAATCACAAGGCCATGGACGAGTTCGGCGTGCACAAGGACTACCGCTTCACGATGTGGGACTGGGTCGGTGGGCGCTATTCGATGTGGTCCTCGATCGGCGTGGCACTCGCCATCGCCATCGGCAAGTCGAATTTCGAGCAGTTTCTGGCCGGCGCGAATGAGATGGATATGCATTTTCGGGCCACCGGATGGGCGGACAACCTGCCGGTGCTGATGGCCCTGATCGGCGTGTGGAACATCAACTTCCGCAAGCTCCCGACCCTGGCCGTGCTGCCCTACGACGACCGGCTCAAGCGCCTTTCGGCCTACATGCAGCAGCTGGAGATGGAGAGCAACGGCAAGTCGGTCACCCAGGATGGCGAGCGCACGGCCTGGGAGACCGCCGCGGTGATCTGGGGGGAGCCTGGCAGCAATGCGCAGCATTCCTTCTTCCAGCTGCTGCACCAGGGCACCATGCGCGCGGCGCTGGATTTCATCGCCCCGGTGAACTCATCCTGCGGGGACCAGCATCACCAGAACCTGGCCCTGGCCAATTGCCTGGCGCAGGCCGAGGCGTTCATGAACGGCCAGTCCGAAGAGACGGTGCGCGCCGATCTGAAGGCCCAGGGCATGTCCGCCGCCCGCATTGACCAAGTCGCACCGCACAAGGTTCATGTCGGCGACCGGCCCAGCACGCTGATACTCTTCAGCCGGCTGGATCCCGCCACGCTGGGAAAGCTGGTGGCGCTATACGAGCACAAGGTGTTCACGCAGGGCGTGATCTGGGGTATCAACAGTTTCGATCAGTGGGGCGTGGAGCTGGGCAAGAAGCTGGCCGAGTCCTTAGTGCCCCTGGTGGAGAATCCGGCCCTGGCCAAGGATGCGAGCAGCACCGTCAAGGGTGCCTTGGCGCGCATCAGCCAGTGGCGGGGGCGCTAATTTGATGAGCAAGGAAAAGATGGGGATGTCTAGCTCAGTTCATATGGGTCAACGCAAAGCGGCGCGACGGGCAGGTATCTGCGCTGTGGCGGCTATCTTTGGAGCCCTGATGGGGCAGACATTGTCAGCCCAGACCACTTCTGGGACCGGGACTGGTGCAAGCACTGACGCCCTGGGGATCCTTCAGGGACTGTCGCCTGAACAGCAACAGGAAATCTTGCAGCGGATTTCATCTGGAAACAGCGGCACACTGGGCACTACGCCTAGCCGTGGAAGCAACACGGAACAGCAGCAGTCTCCCGATCAGCAGAATCAACGCCGCACCCGGCGTGACGAAGACCAGGATCAGGAGAATGCGGAGCAGAATCAAGGTCAGCAACTCAATGCCGGCCCACCGCGCTTCCGCGGCCAGGACTCCGTGGTCGTGGAAGTGGACACGCATCCGCTCAAACCACGGCAAGTAGACACCTTTTCTGCGCTTGCTTCGAGCACGTATAGCGAACAGTTGCAGATACAGCAATCTCAGGCCTTGGCCCAGGCGCAACTCCTGCAGCTTCAGGCTGCAACACAAGCACAAGCGCAAACGCAAACTCAGACGGCCCCGGATGACGCGGCTTCGATGACCGATCAGCAGCGGGCGAGCCAGCAGAAAATGATCTTGCAGATCCGCTTGAAAAATCCCTATACGTTGTCTCGCGAAGGGGTACTGACGCTGCCCGGGCTTGCCGCGATGCCGCTCGGTGGGCTCACTGAGATGCAGGCGACGTTGCGATTGGAAGCGGATCCGATGCTGTCGGGTCTGTATTTTCGCATCACGCGTTTGCCATTGCGCAAGATGGGACTCGAGGGGCTGAAACCCTTCGGCTATGACCTGTTCGAGCGCGACCCCTCCACGTTCTCGCCCGTGACTAACGTGCCGGTACCCGCCGACTACGTTGTGGGGTCCGGCGATCAGCTGCAAGTGCAGCTGTACGGTAATCAGAACCGCAACTTGACTCTGCCGGTCGACCGCGACGGGCGGGTGAACTTCCCGGAACTTGGCCCCATCAGCGTCGCCGGCCAGCGCTTCTCCAGCGTCAAGGAGGATCTTGAGCAGCGTGTAGCGCGGCAGATGATCGGCGTAAAGGCCAGTGTCAGCATGGGCGATACTCGCTCTATCCGCGTGTTCGTACTGGGTGAAGCACAGGTGCCCGGTTCCTACACCATCAGCGGGCTGGGCACGATCACATCCGCCCTATACGCGGCCGGGGGGATCAAACGAATTGGGTCGTTGCGCGACATCCAGTTGAAGCGCGGCGCCACCGTCGTCAGGCATCTCGATCTCTACGATCTTCTGATCCGGGGTGACACCACCGACGACGCGAAGCTGCTACCCGGAGACGTGGTATTCATTCCTCCGCTTGGCGAAACGGCCAGCGTCGAAGGCGAGGTCAACCGGCCGGCAATCTATGAGATTCGCCCCGGTGCGACAGTAGCCGAGCTGGTCAGGCTGGCGGACGGCATGACCCCGGAGGCCGATCAAGCGCAGGCGCAACTCACCCGCATCGATGAGCGTGGCGAGCGGCGCGTTCTCGCTGTGAGCCTGAACGTCGCCGCCTCAAGTGCTCAGCCGCTGCGCAATGGCGATCTGCTACGGGTGACGCGCCTCATCCCAACCCTGGACGCAGGCGTGCGCATACAGGGGGATATCTACACTCCTGGAGCAGTGGCCTGGCACCAGGGCATGAAGCTCACCGACGTGCTGCCTTCAGTCGATGAACTGCGGCCCGATGCGGATCTGCACTATGTGTTGATTCGGCGTGAAGTGCCACCGGACCGACACATCGAGGCTTTATCGACGGACCTGGCGATGGCCCTGGCGAATCCCGACGCGGCTGCGAACGTGCCCCTGATGGCGCGTGATGCGATCACGGTATTCGATCTGCAGTCCGATCGCTCGCGTGTCCTAGCGCCCCTGATGGACGAGCTACGACGGCAGGCGGGCTACACGCAACCGTCCCCTTTGGTTCGCGTCGATGGGCGAGTAAAGGTGCCGGGTGAGTATCCGCTTGAGCCGGGTATGCGCGTCAGCGACCTGATTCGCGCGGGCGGCAGTCTTGCGGATTCAGCTTACGGCGGCCTGGCCGAACTGGCACGCTACCAGATCGTGGATGGGCAGTCCCGCCAGACCCAGGTCATTGATATCGACTTGACGGCAGTGCAGCGCGGGGATCCCGCGGCCAATATCCCCTTGCAGCCCTTCGATGAGCTGTCGATCAAGGAAATCTCTCTGTGGGGAGAGCAAGAGCAGGTCATTCTTTCCGGTCAGGTCCGTTTCCCTGGCACCTATGCCATCAAGCACGGCGAAACGCTTAAATCGGTCTTGGCGCGCGCGGGAGGACTGACGGAATATGCCTTCCCAGAGGGCAGCGTCTTCACGCGTACGGAACTGCAGCAGCGTGAGCAGCAGCAACTTGATTTTCTGGGCCAGCGCATGCAGACCGATATCGCGACCATGGCTCTGCAGGCCTCGGCGGCTTCGCAATTGAATGGTCAGGGTGCCAATCCCACGGCATCGCTGGCCATCGGCCAGACGCTTCTGGCACAGCTTAAAACTGCAAAAGCAATAGGACGCCTGGTCATCGATCTGCCGCGCGTCATCAGCGAGCCGATAGGGTCCGAGTATGATGTTGTCCTGCGCAACGGTGATCAGTTGATTGTGCCGCGATACCAGCAGGAAGTGACCGTCATCGGCGAAGTGCAGAGTACCACCTCGCACCTGTACCGCTCTGATCTGACCCGCGCCGACTACATTGCCCTTAGCGGAGGTATGACCATCCATGCCGATGCCTCGAAGATCTACGTGGTGCGGGCCAACGGCAGTGTCGTAGCCAATACCGGCGGGTTCTTCCGCATCAATTCGGATTCCGTAAAGATCCATCCTGGCGACACGATCGTCGTGCCACTGGATACCGAGCGTCTGCCACCGTTGCCAATGTGGCAGGCGATTACACAAATCCTATACAACATCGCTGTCTCGGTCGCGGCAGTGCATTCACTATCACTGTGAAGCTGAACCGCAAGACAGAATTGGGGCGACGAATCTTGAAACAAGAGCCACTGCACGGAGAATACCGCCGTGCTTCAACCGCGTTGCCCCGCGTACATCCTAGCTCTTCATCCGGGCGAGTCGTGGTATGAGTCCAGCGACTCGTCCAGAATTAGATGAGTTGGTGGATAGCAAGCACCTAGCCGCGAATTCCGCCCCCATTGGATTCAGCCAGGACACGCGGTGCGTATTCTCGATTTCAGCGGCTCAAACGATTCATTCTGATTCAAGAGCACGATAAGTGACCTCAATGAGCGTCTTCTGGCAAAGACTTCAATACTGCCCTCCATACTGGGCCGTGATAATAAATCCGAATTTCATTATCCGGCGTGGACTTTACGTCGCGATCAAAAGATTTACAGCGTTGGTTGGCAACCGCATGATGGACTTCGGCGCAGGATCTGCCCCTTATAGGCACCTATTCAAGTGCGCTGAATATATTACGGTAGATATCGAGGGCAGCGGCCACCCGCAGGGCAAGAAGGTGGCTACCGTCTATTATGATGGGAAGTCATTACCGTTCCCTGACGGCCACTTTGACTTCATATTTAGTGCGGAAGTTTTGGAGCATGTTTTTAATGTCGACGAAGTGCTCGGGGAGCTGAATAGAGTGCTTCGGCCAGATGGCCGCATCCTATTGACCACGCCTTTTGTCTGGGTTGAGCACGAGCAACCATACGATTTCGCCCGATATTCATCTTTCGGCCTAAAACATCTTCTTGAACGTCATGGCTTTGAAATTGAGGAATTCGTGAAAACCACGGGTTATATCGAGACCATGTTTCAGTTGGGCATAGTCTATTTGAGCGAACTTGGGCTGGTCAGGAAATTTAAGCTGATAAAGCTTTTCATGACGATCGTCGTCTTCGCGCCGCTGCAGATATTTGGAATATTGCTGACTCTATTGCTTCCACGTAACGACACTCTATATTTGAACAATGTCGTAGTCGCAAGTGTGCGAGCTCAGTAATCTTGCCTGCAGCAACTTGACCACAACGTCAATCGGGATGGCCATGTGTTATCGGGCTAAATTGGATTTTTATCAGCGCGACCTAAGGAGGAGCGTTGTGTTCATTGCGTCAGAAGAGTTCATGCGGCTAGGACTGCGCACCGTCCGGTCTCGAATAAACCGAAAAGCATCTTCATGAGCTTGGATCGCTTACCGCCAGTACTTCGTCTCCGCTATCCGGGGCTTCGTCAGCTACGGCAAGCTTCTGGATCAGACTTTGTCGCCTCGGTTTTAGTACGAGTGCGAAACGAGGCAAAGGAGCTGCCAAGATTTATCGAGTCTTTGAGGCGCCAAACTGTCTTTGAAAAAATCGAACTCATAGTTCTCGATAGCGAGAGCACGGATGGAACACTATCCGCGCTCTCTTCGATAGACTGCTCCATTTATCAAATTCCAAAAACGGAATTCTCGTTTGGGCAAACTTGTAATTTGCTGATGGCATTGTCGACGACCGAAGTTAACTTCTTCTTTTCGGGCCATGTCTGCATCTCCTCAGAGCGAGCCCTCGAGATGGCTTCTGATGACATGCTGGCTGGGCACACGCACGCGGGTTTTTTTCGCCAAATTCCAAATGAAGTTGCCGGTGCCTCCGTTTACGACCGAGTGTTTCTGAAGGTAGCTTTCCCTTCGAGCCACAGGGGGCGATTGGGGAATGCAGCACGCTTTTCGAACGCGGCCTCCGTCGTCAGCCGCAGGGCTTGGGAAATGCTTTGGTTCCCCGACGTGGTATTCAGCGAGGATGCATTGTGGGCGACGGAGCTGGCATCGAAATTCGGCTGGGGTACAAGCTACTATGCGGCATATACGGTGGAGCATAGTCACAACGATGCTCCGAAAGACGTTGAGCATCGCGTGTTGCTAAACGCTATTGCACGTCGCGCGGGGTGGCGCCACGTTTTGCTTGCTGTCGCTAAATTTCCTCTGATGGTGGCACTTTTGGCGCATGGAGGGGCGCCCGTACGCAAAGCGACTGAGTATGCAGTTGCGCATGTTAGTGCGTATCTACAACGCGCAACTGGGCGAGCTGAGTGATTCACTGTGCCTGGATTCACGATTGGACATGACGATTCTATGAGTCGGATTGAAGACCGTCGGCGCGTTGCCGCCAGAGCGGGTAACATGCAAGCAATAGCCTCTTTTTGCGTAGAGGCATTTGCGATTACCTAAAATCGGATACTTTAATTTTGGAACCGCAATACGTTAGTTCGGAAATTACTCTGAAGCAGGTGCTTGAGCGCCTATGGACGAGGCGTAGGCGCGCGGTAGCTGTTATGGCATTTTGCACTTTGATTGCTGTCGTTGCTGTAGTAGTGGCGCCCAGTGAATATACGGCTTCAATTGTGCTCTCGCCGATCGGGGAGAGGCAGATGTCTGGGCAAGTCGGGGGCCTGGGTTCGACCTTATCCCAATTTAGCGGAATCGCTTCGCTTGCGGGGCTTTCGCTCGATAGCGACAGCCGAAAATCCGAATCGTTGGCGGTACTGCAGTCAGAAGCACTGACGGAAAACTACATCCGCCAGAACAATCTTCTCCCGGTGTTGTACAGCCGGAAGTGGGATGCCCAGCGTGGAAATTGGTATACAAAAAACCCCAAGGACGTTCCTACGTTATGGAAGGCCAATCAGGACTTTAAGAAGAAAGTTCGATCGATCACGACGGATACAAAGACTGGTCTCGTAACAATGACCATTGTATGGCGAGATCCCCAGATTGCTGCGCAATGGGCTAACGGCCTGGTAAAAATGGCCAATGCCTTTGAGCAAAACAAAGCGATTGTTGAGGCAGAACGCAATGTGGCTTTCCTCAACAATGAGCTTACCAAGACAGAGGTAGTGGGTATAAAGCAGGCACTGTATGCAAATTTGCAAAATGAAATCAGTAAGGAAATGCTTGCACGCGGAAACGAGGAATATGCGTTTAAGATTTTAGATCCGGCATTCGCGCCAGAAAAGCGATCTTCACCCGTGCCGGTTATGTGGATCTTGTTCGGCTTCTTTGTCGGGCTAATCCTGTCGCTCGTTGGGGCATTCGGGCGGATGGCATGGGCTAGAAGTCGTTAGGCCATATGGGGCCATCCGCGCTTCGACGAAGGATGGGGGCTGTCGGCATGCGAGTTGGTTGCGGAGAATATGTGCACGTTGCGCCATTCGGCCGCGGATAGCCATTTAGATCCAGCCGGCTAGCGCAGAAACTATCAGAATCAAATTGTCGAGAATTCGCCGACGTCCACCCGCAATGCAGAATCTAATCACACAGAGGCGTCGGCGCCAGCCGGGAGGCATGGTAGTCATGCTCTGCCACGAAGATATTGTCGGTGCGCTCGGCGCGGCGGCGCGACAGATCGCTGCAATGCTTCGCAGCTGACTCTTGTACCAACCATTTTTGATCCGGCGCAATCGCGTTGTGATTCCCTTAATATCCGTGCGTGCCCCGGTATCATTTCCACCATGTTGTCGATAGTGGATCGTTGGGATTGGATCAAACTTCCAGCGAAGTCCCCACGATCTGGCCAGCGCGTATACTGCCCAGTCGTGGTAGTGAACACTGTCAACTAGATTGCTGTTTTCGATTGCGAAGGAACGTAGACGCTCGTAAAAGGCACGCGAGATGACGAATGTACAACCTTGCCCGGCGCCTTCAAAGAGGAAGTCAGATACAGTTTGCTTGTCCCGCTGGCGCAGAACGATGGCCTTCCCGTTAGGCCACTCGGCTAAAACCGCACTGGAATAGCCAGAATATGCCGTTCCTTGGAGCGCACAACACGCGCGTCGCAGCTTGTCTTCATTCCAAACATCGTCTTGGTCTGCGAAGGCCACAAAATCGAAGTTCTTTCCGGATTCGGATCGAATTAGCGAAAAGAAGTTTCGCGCCGCTGAGCCTGAGGGCTCAGTGGCGCAGCTCGACACGATTCGGGGGTCCCTTGTTGCAAGCGCGCAAATCTCAACCGATGTTGAGTCCGACGATCTGTCATCTCTGGCGACGATCGCGACATCCACTTCCTCTTGACGAAGAATTGACTCAATCTGCGAGCGAATCCAGTGTGCCCCGTTATAGGTTGCCAGAAGCACCAATACTTTCGGTCTATTTGCCGTCGCCGAAGTTGCTGACGGGACATTACCCGGCCAGGTGCTCTCTATTTGTGTCATCGATGACGAGACGGCTCTGATGTTTTGCAGATGGATGTGAGCACTAGCGCCCAGCTGCAATGGATCGAAGTGGGCTGCCGGAGACAAACAATGGGTGGAGCTCCAATTCTCAGCATTCTCCTGGTGATCAACTTTGCAACGGCGAGTATGGGCATGCCTCTGGTCGGAGAGGACGGGAAGTTTGCGATGTCTAATCTCGCTTCGATTCTGTTCACGATGGCGGGCGTCGTAAAGTACTTCAACGCTAGTCAGCCAATAAACCGGGATTTTGTGCGCATATTCCTGGTCTTCAACGTTTCCTGCTCGGTTAGCTTTCTGATATTTCTGATTCGGTTCGGCTGGGATCCGAATTTTCTTGTCTTGCTATTCCAGGACGAACAATTAATCTTTTGCGCACTTTTGATGTGGTACGCCCGCGACAACTTCCAGTCGTTTAGGAGGGCCACACACATCGGGATCTATTGCTCCGCCTTGGTCATGGTTTTTTATGGAATCCGGGACCTTCGTGCCGGAGACATTATGTATGCATTTGGCATGGATGATAAGTCGCAGGCGTCCGTACTCATCTGTTGCGAGGCCTACATTTTGGCGCGGTTTTACGGGAGCAAAATCGACTGTGTGTTGTCAGTCGTCCTTTTGGCAGCATCTTTTTTCACATTGTCGCGCCTGCCGGTGTTTTTCGTACCGGCAATCATATTAGCTGTATGGAATAGTTCGCGGTTTGGCGCATCCCTGTCCATCGCGGTTGCCATCGGGTCTGCCGGAGTTCTCGCCGTTACGAGCGCGTCCATCACGGATATCTTTATCGTTTTCAACAGATTGTCGTCAGTGGCCACTGTATCTGGCGAAGCGTCCACTGCCTCTCATCTGCTGCTAGTTAAGAGCGGCCTTTACATGAAGTTCTCAGACGTCTTGGCTTTTGTTTTTGGCACTGGCCCTGGCAATTTCTCGAAAGCCCTCTCCACGTATCAGGCCTACATGCCAGAACTTCAATCGGTCGATCCTCTCCTTGTTGCTGAGGCGCTGAAAGGCAAGGCGCCAATGCATTCAACACCCGTGTCGCTACTTCTTGATTGGAACATCGGGCTTTTCTTGTTGTGCGTCTACCTTCTCCTAAAGGCACTCCGGTACCTACTGCAAGCGCGATTAATGCTAGATTTAGTTTTCACTTCGGCTCTGGTTCTAGCGTCCACATTTTATAGTCTTCACAATAAACATTACTTGTTCTTGGTGGTTGCAGTCGTCATAATATTTATTCGTACCCAAGTGGAACGCGGATCTCATGATGATGGAATAGCTCGGCTGCGCGCGTGCGCTCTGAGCTGAATGACTCCTGCAATCACAACTCACGCGCACCGTTGCATGTCGAGTTGCCTGTGTCCATGTGAGGATATTGGCGGACGATCGGTAAGCGCCGACAGGTCGTGCCGCGCTCATTTTCATCGCGCGATTCGAAAAGCGGATGTACGGTCGCGGAGACTTGAACCTACAGTTAACGGAATGGAGCCGTTGATCCCTGCCGCCCTCGCGCACCTCTGGATGGTTCGCCGGCGCCACCGCCTAAGATTCTGCCCAAGGAACCACCCTGCCCATGTTTGTCAGGATTTGCGCCAGTCACGCCGTCTTTCAGTACTTCTCAAAGACCGTCCACGTCTTTGGCTTCCCTTCTATTTCCGCATGATTGTGCATGTAAATTTGGATCACATGGATGCATCAGTAGATCCTTCAGTCCACAGCAGCGACTTAGCAACATGGGGCATCGTGAAATGAGCAAAAAGGATGCCGCAGCAATTTTGGTGACAGGTGGCGCGGGCTACATTGGAAGTCATACTTGCAAGGCGCTGGCAGCGGCGGGCTATTTCCCGGTTTGTCTGGATAATCTAACTCTGGGTCACCGCTGGGCCGTCCAATGGGGTCCATTGGTTGAAGCCGATTTGCTCGATGCAGACGCACTCCACCGCGCGCTACAGGAGTATCGCATTGAGGCCGTTATCCATTTCGCGGCTAGCGCGTACGTCGGCGACAGCATGCGCGACCCGGCAGCGTATTACCGAAACAATGTTCTCACGACCCTGACACTGTTGGATGAAATGCGTTCCGCCAACGTAAGAAAAATCATATTTTCTTCTAGCTGTTCGGTCTATGGAAACCCGAACCATGTGCCCATCGACGAGAGTCATCCCACCGGTCCGCTGAGTCCTTACGGACAGAGCAAACTCGATGGGGAAAACGCTCTGCGCTGGTATGGCCAGGCGTACGAAATTAGCTGGATCGCGCTGCGATATTTTAACGCAGCTGGTGCGGATGTGGACGGGCAGACCGGCGAGGACCATAGTCCGGAGACCCGGCTTCTGCCGCGCGCGATCATGGCGGCTATGGGGAGCGCACCTGCATTGGAGATCTTCGGTACGGATTACCCAACCCCTGATGGCACAGCAATTCGGGACTACATCCACGTATCTGACTTGGCGCGAGCTCATGTGAGCGCCCTGGGTGCCTTGAAGGACGGTACGCTTTCACAAGTGCTCAACTTGGGGACGGGGCGTGGCTACAGCGTTCGCGAGGTATTGACAGCTGTGGCGGCCGAGCTCGGACGCGAGGTACCGCATAAAATCGCGCCTCGACGGGCGGGAGACCCCGCAGAGGTCGTTGCTGACCCACGTCGTGCCGCGACCGTACTCGGATGGTCGGCGCGGGAGAGTGCTCTTGAGACGATAGTGGCTACTGCCGCGTGCTGGCATGCAAAGCACAAAAGGTCGCCAGGTGCCGCCTAACTCTATTTGGAAGAGAGCGGGATTGCGCGGAATCTTCCGGAGTGTCGCCCACCACTCGGATACTCGGCAAACATTGGACCACCATTAAAATGGTGCGATATCTCTAGCTTTCACTTTGCCCACCTTCTAGACCACGTCAGTCCAAATCACCCGCTGCACACCTACCGACGCAGTCCGACTGTGTACTAGGCCTCGACGGACGCAAAAAACTCGTCGAAGTATGCGACTGTTTTGACGAGTCCGTCGCGAAGCGGAACAACGGGTGACCAATCTAGATGCTTCTGCGCTTTGGATATGTCTGGCTGCCGTTGGCGAGGGTCGTCAACAGGAAGCTCTCGGAATTCTATCCTCGACCGGGAATTCGCGATCTCCTTAACCAGTTCGGCAAGCTCACCCATGGTAAATTCCACTGGATTTCCAAGATTGATTGGTCCAGTAATCTCATCGGCGGAATTCATAAGCGCAATTAGGCCGCGGATAAGATCGTCGACATAACAAAATGATCGAGTCTGCCGGCCGTCCCCATAGATCGTAATCGTTTCGCCGCGCAATGCTTGTACTATAAAATTCGAGACGACGCGACCATCATGTGGATGCATTTTGGGGCCGTAAGTATTAAATATCCTCGCGACCTTGATCCGCAATTGATGCTGCCTGAAGTAGTCAAAAAACAACGTCTCAGCACATCTTTTTCCTTCGTCATAACATGATCGTGGACCGATCGGATTGACGTTTCCCCAGTAATCCTCGACCTGAGGATGAACTTTAGGATCTCCGTATACCTCGCTTGTTGATGCTTGCAGGATTTTTGCCTTGGTGCGCTTTGCGAGGCCTAACATGTTAATTGCCCCGTGCACGCTCGTCTTCGTCGTTTGGACTGGATCCAACTGGTAGTGGATGGGCGAAGCCGGGCAGGCTAGATTGAATATCTCATCGACTTCCACGTAAAACGGAAAGCACACATCGTGCCTCATCAATTCGAATTTCGTGTTCCCAAGCAAATGCTCAACGTTTCTCCGAGTGCCGGTGTAAAAATTATCAACGCACAGAACTTCATGACCCGCCTCAAGAAGTGCTTCGCACAGATGAGTCCCAAGAAATCCAGCGCCCCCGGTGACCAGGATTCGCCTGCGATCTTTTCGAATCATGCTTCTTTGCGCTCCAATATCTCTAGCGGTTGTGAAATCTGATGGATACCCTGCCAGTTCGCTGTAGTGACTGCAACTTCGATAGTTAAGCTGCCATTCTCGAGTTGCAGTGACAGGGCGCCCGGATCGCTCTGGCCTCCCGTGTTCTCACAGATCGCCGGCGTTTGCGAACTTGCGGGTTCGAGTTCTATCTGCGGTTTCAGCGCGACGCAATTCTGCAATGCACGCAACTATCAAACAGGCTTCGGCGACCAAAAAAATGGTGAGTACGTGTGGCACGCGCCAGCCACCTTGAGACGTGGCGACAATGACGGCAACAGCAATCGAAGAGATTGTAAATACAGTTGTTGAGAATGGCGCACGCCCAATCCCCAGGGACGCCATATTTAAGGCATCGCGCACACACATCAGTAGGCTAACGGTCGCGAGTAGAGCAAAAACTGTCCACGATTCTTGTTCGACTGGAATGTGCAGAAAATGGACCCAATGGGTCCAGGTTGCAGCAAGCGTGAGCAAGAAGGCCCCGTTGAGACCCGCTACTACACTGGTCGATATCGCAAGCGTCCTGCGGATTTCAGGCCACGCGTTTGCTGCTGCTAGACGAGCGTACTCAGGCCACAGCGGCTGCGTGAGGAGTGCCGCGGACATGAGTGCGATTGACGTCAATCGCGATATGGAGAAGGGTTCTACCGACGCGGCGACACCACATAAAGCCGCCACGGCCCAGGTTTGGGCCGAAAATAGCAGTCCAGATGCAACCTGAGAGACGAATGGTGCTATGCCTATGGAAACGATATGTCGGACACTTTCCATGCTTGCCAATGAAAATCGAATTCGCAGGCCCAATGTTGGCAATACAAGCGCCGTAGCCATGCCAATGTAGCCGCAGATTACTGGCGGCAAGGCCCTCGTCATAAGAAGTCCGATAGGCCCTATTCGATATTGTGTAGCCAGGACCAGTATGCCCGTCGCCAGTAACTGACCGACTATCTGGGGAAGGTAGACAAAACGATAAGCCCGAAGTCCAACCAGAGCCCTCGTAAACACGCTCACTGGTAGGCCGAATACCATCGCTCCAATTGCTGCTAAGCAAGCTAAGGTAGTTAGGCTATCTCCGTGACCGAAAGCGTGCACGCCAGCGCCAAAACTTGCCAAAGCCACCAAGAATGCGGCAGCTACCAGTATTGACACAATAAAAGCAGACGATAGGTGTCGATTTAGGCCCTCCTTGGTGCTCGTCGCCGCAATATTTACCAAGCCATGTCCAATGCCAAGTTCCGCGACAACAGCGAATGATGCAATTGACGTTGCCGTGGCAAACGCCCCGAATCTGGCTTGGCCAAGGTAGGGTAACGCCAGTTTGATACTCAAAATGACATTGATGTAGGCGAGGAGTTTCACTATGACTGATAGCACGACCGCTTCGCGAAGCGCGCGCATTCTGTTTCCAGAGCGAAGCAACAGACTACGCGCAAACGCAAAGCGCGACTCAGCTCGAATAGGCACTATCACGACGGACTAATCATCCACTCCGCGGAGGCCAGCAAGTGGCTATCTACTTCACTCAGGTGGTGGCGGTATGGATGGGTTGGAATCCTCCGTCGCACATCAGTTGACCTGGGTCGGCGCGTCGCAAATCGGCGACCGGAAGTACTCCGCCCATTGGCCGCAAGGCTGTTATTTCCACGGAACCCCTGCGAAAGCGAGCTCACGGGGCGCTATCCCACCGCATCAGAACCTCGATGCGACGCTGAAAGGGTCCTATGCCCGATTCTGGGACTAGTTCTGGTGTTAGCATTTCCAACCATTTAGTATTCGGGAATGAAACCGACAAGGTGGAGCTGATGAGCGGTAGGCTGATCGTACTTGAGCTAAACGAAGTTCCATATCGTGTCATCGATGCATACTGCGCCGAGCGACCTTCGTCTAATCTCGCGCGATTGGTGTCAAAGAGCGTTCAATATAATACGTTCACCGAAGATCGCCTGGCCTTGGATCCATGGATCAGTTGGCCAACATTCCATCGGGGTGTTCACGACGAGACTCATCAGATTCTTCATCTGGGTCAGGTAATCGATGAGGTCGATAGCAAATTTCCACCCATCTGGCGAATCCTGAGAGAACGCGCGTTGACGGTTGGGGTGTTTGGTTCTCTCCATAGTAGTGCGATACCGTCTGACGTTGGCAGCTATAGCTTTTACGTTCCCGATTATTTCGGTGCCGACGCATTTGCCCATCCATCGGAGCTCCTGCCCTTCCAGAGGCTGAATCTTGCCATGACAAGGCAGTCGGCTCGAAACGTTACGCGGAAGGTTCCGGCAGCCGCACTTACGCACTTTCTTGCCACGGCGCCCTTTGCAGGGCTTACTCTTGGTACAGCATTGGATTCCGCCGGTCATCTGGTGCGCGAGACCTTCAATCGATCCTTGCGTATTCGCCGTCGTGCCTACCAGCCTCTTGTAATGGCGGACCTGTTTATCCGACAACTTGAGAATACGCTCCCTTCGTTCGCGACTTTCTATACGAATCACGTTGCGGCAGCAATGCATCGTTATTGGGGGGCTGCATTTCCGCAGGATTATGCACAACCACTAGATTCAGGTTGGATCTCTCAGTATTGCCACGAGATCACCTTTTCAATGGACAAGCTCGACTCAATAATCGGGCGTCTAATGAAGTTCACTCAAGATCATCCTGACTATGTGCTGCTCGTTGGAAGTAGCATGGGTCAAGCCGCAATTCCAGCTGAGAAGACATTTCAATTCCTGACAATTACGGACATGGGCAGATTTTTGGCGCAGTTCGGAGTACCGGCGAATGGGTGGGATTCGCGTCCGGCTATGGTCCCTTGTCAGTCCGTTGTCATCCGCGAAGAATATCGCAAACAGGTTATCGATGGCATCAGTCGCCTGCAAATTGGCGACGCGAAATTCAAGGAAGACAAGCGCCCCGTGCATCCGATGAGCTACGAGGAGCGCGAGCGGGGATTTTTCCAGTTTTTCATTCAATTCGATGGTCATAGTGGGGCTGGGCGAGCTGAGATCGGTGACCGTTCTGTCCCTATTTCCGAAATCGGGCTGGGCCTTATGGCGCATGAGGACGGAGTGAATTGTACTGCTCAACATGTGCCAGAAGGTTGTTTGCTTGCGTACGATGGCGATTCCAGCCACGACACGAAGCGGCGCAGAGAGACCATTTCGACATTAGATGTGGCTCCGAGCATCATGCGCTTCTTTGGCCTTGAGCCACCTTCTTACATGCGCGGCACGGCTTCAGTCGCGATTGGCTCGTAACGCAGTCTCATCAGGTTCGCACTTAATTGGTGTTGGCCAATCGTTCGTGACGCGCAATTTTTCCAGCAATCAGCGGAGAGGGGTTTGCCTGTCCATAGGAGACGTCGACCTTGTACGTCGCCGGCGTTTCAGGAACGAGTGGCCATTGGCAGGAACGCACTGGATTCAACTGAGAGGGCGAGTCTCCTCGGAAGCAAAAGTTTGTGTGCGTTCCGGCGCTGAGGTCTTGAGTAGCAAACATTACCGTTGAGACTGTCGAAGACCGTCGTTTGGCCAATCTTGCAGCGCCGCACGTCGCTCGATTGAGACATTTGCCATCGCCATGGGTCACTGGCGGCCGCGGCCGATTCATATGTATAATTTCGCGCACCGTGACGGTGCGGGACGGAGCAGTTTCGAAAGGTCCTTCGACTTTGCCTGCAAGCTATGGTCGAGTGTCCGCAGTCTCAGCATTTGTACCTGAAATGTGGTTCGCGGGAGGATCTCCGACGCTACGGAAGGGGATTTCCGTGGTGATTTCGATTGAAGCTTCGCCCTTGGCTCTAGGAAATAGTAGATTTCCGGCAAATCAATTTCCCGGCACGGCAGTTGCAGGTGATCCGGTCGTATAGGCGCATACTGCCCCTCTCTGCTCAGTTCTTTGGAGGCCGCGATACTCGGAACACACGAAGTTCACCGAAGCGCTAGTTATATCAACGTGCGTCAACGCGATCGATTTGCCCACGTTAGTGTGTAATTTCTGTAAAAAATGGCTCGATGACAACTTCCGAATGATTTGCGTCGCTGATCGGCGACATCGGGTGGGCATGAATTGCGTGAAGGAGATTTGAGTTGCCGACGCTACGGGCGGGTGAGTCTACTGGTGAGGTACTGCCCAGTTTTAGTGCGCAAGCCGCGAATCCGCATCCACAGCAGATGAACGGTGATAAGTTACCGCGCAAAGAGGCGGAGCCTGAACGGGTTCACCGACGGCGTGGGCGGAGCGCAAGGCAGGGCTTTCGGATCATCGAGCAAAATGATCCCGCGTGGCGAGGCAACGCGATTGGCCACGTTTCCCAAGCTGTTGTCCCTGGGCGGCCGATACGGTACGCCCTTAAGCGGGCACTGGATATTTTGGGCGCCACTCTCCTTGGTGTTGTATTTTCGCCGCTGATTTTGGCTGTTGCCATCCTCCTTCGGCGTGAGGGCGGTTCGATCATATTTCGCCACCGCCGCGTTGGTCGCAACGGCGAAGCTTTCGATTGCCTGAAATTCCGCAGTATGGTTCCGGATGCGGACCGCGTGCTGCGGGAGCTTCTGGAACGTCACCCGGAGCTGAGGGCCGAATGGTTGCGGGACCATAAGCTTCGCGACGACCCGCGTATCACAGGCGTCGGACGGTTCTTGAGACGTACAAGCCTCGATGAGCTGCCTCAACTGTGGAACGTTATCCGGGGAGAAATGAGCCTCGTCGGTCCACGACCGGTTGTACGCGAGGAGCTGCTTCGATATGGGCGCCACCTCCACCGATATCTCGCGGCTAAGCCCGGTGTTACCGGACTTTGGCAAGTCACAGGTCGGAATGACACGGACTATCGGCGACGTGTTGTGCTCGATGTCTACTATGTCCGACGCCAGTCCATCTTGCTGGATTTTTACATCCTCCTTAAAACCGCTCACGTCGTGCTTGGTGGAAACGGCGCCTACTAGCATTTGCTAGTTCTAGGCCGAAATTCCGTGCCACCCCAATCGGCACTGTAATCTGTATTCGGTGTAATAGCTTGCATCCCTGGAATCGCGACCCTTCTCCAAAGCGACGAAGGCCAAAATGAGTACCTTGTCTAAAAAGGCCCTGATTACCGGTATTACCGGCCAGGATGGGGCGTATTTGGCCGAGCTGTTGTTGTCAAAGGGATATGAGGTCCATGGCATTAAGCGCCGGGCGTCGTCCTTCAATACGGACCGCATAGACCACCTGTACCAGGATCCGCACGATAGTGGCGTGCGGTTGCAGCTTCACTACGGCGATTTGACAGACGCAACGAATCTCATTCGCATTGTCCAACAGGTGCAGCCGGATGAGATCTATAATCTGGCGGCGCAAAGCCACGTCGGCGTTTCGTTCGAGACGCCGGAGTACACGGCAAATGCCGATGCGTTGGGTACGTTGCGACTGCTGGAGGCTATCCGAATCCTGGGATTGGAGCAGCAGACCCGATTCTATCAAGCCTCTACTTCGGAGATGTTCGGCAAGGTCCAGGAGACTCCGCAGCGGGAATCTACTCCCTTCTATCCCCGATCCCCATATGGCGCTGCAAAGGTATATGGCCATTGGATCACCGTAAATTACAGGGAGGCCTATGGCATCTACGCCTGTAGCGGGATTCTTTTTAACCACGAATCACCCATTCGCGGCGAAACCTTCGTCACACGTAAAATTACACGGGGACTGGCGCGTATCCACGAGAAACTGGAAAAATGCCTCTACCTCGGAAACCTTGACTCACTGCGGGACTGGGGTCACGCGAAGGATTACGTACGCGCCCAATGGCTGATGCTCCAGCAGTCCCAAGCAGAGGATTTTGTGATTGCTACGGGTGAGCAGCATTCAGTGCGGGAGTTCGTGACTGCCGCAGCGCAGCAGCTTGGCACTGATGTCGAATGGCGAGGTCACGGCATCAACGAACAAGGGCTTGATCGCCATACCGGCGAGGTTATTGTCAGAGTCGATTCACGGTACTTTCGGCCGACAGAGGTAGATACGTTGTTGGGTGACGCTACCAAAGCTCGAACGAAGCTTGGCTGGAAGCCTGAGCTGAGTTTCGAGGCATTAGTGCAGGAAATGGTCGCCGAGGATCTGCAGCTGGCCCGCCGAGATGCCACCATTGTCCGCGAGGGGTTCAAGACATACAGGCATCTGGAGTGACTCCGGATTCCAGGATTTTCGTGGCTGGCCACCGGGGTCTGGTGGGGTCGGCCATCGTCCGTTGCCTGCAAGGCGCTGGGTTCCAAAATCTGCTGGTATGTGAACGCGGTGAGCTGGACCTCACCCAGCAAGCCGCAGTCGATTCATTTTTTGTGAACTCGAAACCAGAGTACGTGTTTCTGGCCGCAGCTAAGGTCGGCGGAATCCTTGCCAATGACACCCAACCGGCCGAATTCTTGCGGGATAACCTAGCGATCCAGACCAATGTAATCGACTCCGCGTACCGCCGAGGTACCAGAAAGCTGCTGTTTCTCGGTTCCAGCTGTATCTATCCGAAGGAAGCACCGCAACCCATGACCGAGGAGTGTCTTCTAACCGGGCCTCTCGAACCTACCAATGAGTGGTACGCCGTGGCGAAAATCGCCGGGCTGAAGATGTGTCAGGCTTATCGGCGCCAGTATGGCTTCGATGCGATCACCGCCATGCCCACTAATCTGTATGGACCGGGCGATAATTTCGATCTGCGCAGTTCACACGTATTGCCCGCGTTGATACGCAAATTCCATGAGGCCAAAGTTAATGGCGCCGCCGAAGTGGAGGTCTGGGGTACCGGCACACCCCGGCGCGAGTTCCTATATGTCGATGATCTGGCCGACGCTTGCCTGTTCCTAATGCAGAAGTATTCGAAGGAGCAGATGGTTAATGTTGGCTGGGGCGAGGACGTGTCGATTGCGGAGCTTGCGGCACTCGTTGCGCAGACCATTGGCTATGGTGGCGGCTTGCGATTCAATTCTGCAATGCCGGACGGAACGCTGCGCAAGCTGCTAGATATATCGAAGATCAGCACCTTGGGCTGGGCGGCCCGAACGCACCTTACGGACGGGCTGGCCAGAACGTACCAGTGGTTCCTGGAGAACTACAAATGAGCGGGCCGGAAACTGGCATGTTAGTTGATTGCAAAGTTCTCGAGATTGATCGGAACAGCATTCCAGCTTGTATTGCACGATGTTGTCGGATATTGAAATTCAAATGCCACCTGGTGGCTTGAATCAAGTCCCACAAGTCGGGCATGCGTTTCGTTGTCGGCCACAGCATAGTCAACAAGGAGTGACCCTTGTTGGCCGAAGTATGCGCTTGAGCAGATTTCTGAATATATGCTCTGTCCGTACTCAAAGTTCCAGACATTCGTTGCCGTCATCGTTGAAGCGTTGATCGAATAGGCAGAGACGGCGCTAAAAGTCCGGCTCTCGCCAGCTGGTTGACCGGAAGGTTGGCTTATGCTGCCCAGACCATCATTGAAGACCATGAGGTGTCCGTCTGCCGTGATTGACACGGCATGCTGTCCGATCGGATAGAGGCCGCCGGAAGTAAGTGTCAGGGCTTTCGCGCGGAGTGACGGGAACGTATACCAGTACTTAGTCGGATCTCCGAAAACCCAGATGATATTGCCGGTCTTGTAGTCCAGTTTGATTAGGAAGTTCTCGCGACTCGAAACAATCAGGGTGTCGTCGCTTGGATCATAAGTAGTGGCGTTCATGTGGAACCAGTCGGTTCCGGGTCTGACGAAATTGCCAGCAACGTCGCCATGGCTCGTCATGTAATTGCTGATTATCTGAGCCATGTCCCATTGATTGAGGATGATCCCCTGATTCGTAAATTCAGTTGCGGTTGATTCGAGGTTCAGTTCACCTGCGGTTCCGGTTGTGTTGACGTCACCGACTAGGCCTGCCTTGCCGAAGTCTATGTTGTGATAAAAGACCGTGATGTTCGAAGGTTGCAACGGCACAGTAGTGATGGAACCATCTAGGCGCAGCCGGTAGACGCGAGCGCTAACCTGATCGCCAATTACAAACTCGTCTCCCTGCAATGCACTGGACATCGAGTTCTGCACCCCTGGCGACGCCCATCGAAGCTCACCATCGGTATCGACGATCACCGGGGATGTGAGCAAAGACTTTATGTAGAAGAAGTTGAATCCTAACGAGGATCCGGCGGTGCGCTGTTTCAGAATGGTTGGCCGCATATACAAACCCGTCGGATCGGTAAAGTCCGCAGTCGTTATGCTGGTCATCAGGGACTGCTTACTACCATCGAGAAAACTGAAATTCAGTGTTACCCGATTTGTGTAACCGGCATAGAGGCAATATATCGGCATTGTTAAGGTGTTGCTACCAACGGAAAGGTAGTTCCTCTCAGTCAGCGCATCTGCGCTGTAAGTGACGTCGACGGCTTGGGAGGCTGAGCCTGCCTTAGGCTGAATGATAAACTCTACCGACTGCAGATCCGTCATATCGTCGGCCTGGAGGGTGAGCTTTTGAACAAATGGCGATTCACCCGGTGTACTTCCAATAATCTGAAGGCCGGATGTTGCTGCTTCGTTGTGAGGATTGAAGATCGACGCGCCCAAGTCGGGTGGGGTTTGATTTGAAGCTTCGGCGATTGTCGTGTTCGATGGACCGCTATTCCCGCCACAGCTGGACAAGGAAATTGCGACGATGCCGAGTGCGGCATATGTGCGGAGCGGAACGATGGAAATCCTAGGATGCAGCTCCGCAGTGCGCGGACGCGTGACACCGGCTGGCCGGCGCGTACCACTCATTATTTTCTCAGCCCCAAGTTAAGAACCGCTGAGAGCACGCAACGCATGTCGCCAGTGGTTGTTGACGCGCGACGGCGCCTGCATCGGCGCTAAGTCGCAGCCAATGGCTTTTTATGTTGGTAAGTAACGGCGCGCAAGAGGAAAAAAATGAACATTCGCTAATGTGGCGTACTGATGCACGTCATTGCGAATTGCGCAGCGGAGGAGGGGAAAATGTTTGAATCGGTTACTTCGATTCAATATGCGCCACGGCCGTAGAGGACTACTTTTACAGTTCGTAAGAGAATGAAGATATCCAGTAACAAGCTGCGCTTTCTAACGTAGTAGCTGTCGAGTGCCACACGACGTCGGTAGCATGAGTCGCTGCGGCCCATGACCTGCCAAAGGCCAGTGACGCCAGGCTTCGCTGCGAGATAGGTGTCGAGATGTCGTCCGTAGCGTTGCCATTCTTCGCGCACGACCGGACGCGGCCCTACCAGACTCATATCGCCCTTGAGCACATTCCACAGCTGCGGCAGCTCATCAAGGCTGGTACGTCGCAGGAACCGGCCGATGCTGGTAACCCTCGGATCGTTGCGGAGCTTGTGGTCGCGGTGCCATTCCAGCTGTAAGTCCGGATCCGCCTGCAGTAGATCGCGGAGCACCTGCTCAGCATTGGGCACCATGGTGCGGAATTTCAGGCAGCCGAATGTCCGGCCATGACGCCCTGTGCGGGAGTGACTGTAGATGATGGGGCCGCTGTCTCGTGCCAGGGCGATGCCAACCAGCAGGAGCAGTGGCGACAGCATTATCGCGAGGAGCAGCGCCCCCACGATATCCAGCAGTCGCTTTGCAGTCTCGCCAGGTTGGCTCTGGGCCTGAGGACGCTGGTGTCGCAGAGTTCCGTGCAAGACGTGATGACGAGAGGCACGGTGGACTAGGGGTATCGCCGAGGCGCCTTTGGCAGCGGATCCCACCAGACTGTCCTGGCTCAAGGTGGCATCCACCTCTTGGGGAGTGAGCAAGGGCGGTGGCGGAGCCTTGCGGTGCTGCCACAGGCGCACGGACAGTTCCGGTCCAATCTGCGGCTCGGCTGCTGCTTCGTCCAAGGGGGCAATTTCGGCGTTCGAATTCAGCACTGACAAATCCCAAGTGTCTGAATTAGAAGTATCCATGGGCCGGAAGTTCAAGGCGCGATGGAATCCACAGAAATTGACTATGCAATGCCATCGATAAAGCATGCTCGGCCAGGTCATTTTGTTGCATATCCGCAAATCTTGGGCAAAAGGAGCCCACACGCACGCTGATGCGCGTGAACTTTGTCATCCAAATCCCGTAATATCCGCTCCAGGTCCGCCTGACCCGCGGACAGTTGTAAATCTTTTAAATTCAAGAGCTTATGTATGCGTGTAACGATCTTTGGTTCAGGTTATGTGGGCCTGGTCACGGGGGCCTGCTTTGCCGATGCAGGTAACCACGTGGTCTGCGTGGACGTGGACGCCGGCAAGATCGAGCGCCTGAATCGAGGTGAAGTCCCGATCCATGAGCCGGGTCTGGACGCCCTGATCAAGAAGAACATGGAGTCCGGGCGCCTGGAGTTCACCACCGACGCGGCCAAGGGGGTCGAGCACGGCCTGTTCCAGGTTATCGCCGTGGGTACGCCCCCGGATGAGGATGGTTCAGCGGATCTGCGCTATGTCCTGGCCGTGGCCCGCACCATCGGCACCCATATGAGCCGCTACAGCATCGTGATCAACAAATCCACCGTGCCGGTGGGTACCGCCGACAAGGTGCGCAAGCAGATCGAGACCACGCTGGCCGAGCGCCAGGCCGCCATCGAGTTTGACGTGGTCTCCAATCCGGAGTTCCTGAAGGAGGGCGCGGCCATCCAGGACTGCATGCGTCCGGACCGGGTGGTCATCGGCACTGACAATCCGCGCACTGTGGAACTGATGCGGCTGCTGTATGACCCGTTTACCCGCAACCACGAACGTCTGATCGTGATGGACGTGCGCTCTTCGGAGCTGACTAAGTACGCGGCCAATGCCATGCTGGCGACCAAGATCAGCTTCATGAACGAGCTGGCCAATGTGGCCGAGAAGGTCGGTGCGGACATCGAGAAAGTCCGATTGGGCATTGGCTCGGATCTGCGCATCGGTTACAGCTTCATCTACCCCGGTATTGGCTATGGCGGTTCCTGCTTTCCCAAGGATGTGCAGGCCCTGATCCGTTCGGCCCACGAAGTGGGCCACGAGCCGCAGCTGCTCGAGGCGGTCGAGGCCGTCAACGATCGCCAGAAAAATGCCCTGGTGCGCAAGATCCGCCACCACTTCAAGGATCAGCTGCAGGGCCTCACCTTCGCCGTGTGGGGCCTGGCCTTCAAACCCAATACCGACGACATGCGCGAGGCGCCTTCGCGAGTGATCATCGAGGCCCTCTTGCAAGCGGGCGCGAAGGTGCGTGCCTATGACCCGGTCGCGCTGGAAGAGGCGCAACGCATCTTTGGTGGGCGTGCCGGTTTGAGCCTTTCAAAGAGCGCCTACGAGGTCACGCAGGGCGCTTCGGCCCTGATCATCGCGACCGAGTGGAAGGAGTTCCGCAGCCCGGACTTCGACCGCCTGAAGAGCAGCCTGGCAGCCGGCGTCATCTTCGACGGGCGCAATCTGTATGACCCGGCCATCATGGAGCGCTTTGGATTCACCTATTACGCCATCGGCCGGGGCCAGTCGCTGGTCGGCAGCGGCAAGGCTCAGTAAGCTCAACGGATGGCACTCAAAGGGATTGTCCTAGCCGGAGGCTCCGGCACCCGTCTGCATCCCGTCACATTGGGGATCAGCAAGCAGCTGCTGCCGGTCTACGACAAGCCCATGGTCTACTACCCGCTGTCGACGCTGATGCTGGCGGGGGTGCGCGAGATTCTGCTGATCTCGACACCGACGGACCTGCCGCTGTATCAACAATTGCTCCGGGACGGCAGTCAGTGGGGCGTCAATCTGAGCTACGTCGAGCAGCCGCGCCCTGAAGGGCTCGCTCAAGCCTTCACGCTCGGGCGGCGCTTCATCGGACACGACCCCAGTGTGCTGGTGCTCGGGGACAATATTTTCTACGGCCACGGGCTCCCGGAACAGATGCGCGCAGCGGCTGCACGCAAGGTGGGCGCAACGGTGTTCGCCTACCGCGTCAGTGATCCGGAGCGCTATGGCGTGGTGAGCTTCGATGCGCAGGGGCATGCGCTGGACATCGAGGAGAAACCCATGCGGCCCAGGTCACACCACGCCGTCACCGGACTGTACTTCTACGACAACGACGTGCTGGAGATCGCCGCATCCCTGAAGCCCTCGGCCCGCGGCGAGCTTGAGATCACGGACGTGAACCGCGCTTATCTTGCGCGCGGGGATCTGCATGTGGAGATCCTGGGTCGTGGAACGGCATGGCTGGACACCGGTACTCACGAGTCGCTGCTGGAGGCAGCGATGTTCATCCAGGCTATCGAGAAGCGCCAAGGGCTGAAGGTGTGCTGTCCGGAGGAGATCGCCTATCGCATGGGGTTCATCGATGCAGCGCGGCTGGAAAAACATGCCGCGGCACTGGCGAAGTCCGGCTACGGTAGTTACCTGCTTGAAGTCCTGAAAGACGAGGTGCGGGATGGAATTTGAACCCACCGCCATTCCCGATGTGGTCCTCATCAAGCCCAAGGTCTACAAGGATGCGCGCGGCCACTTCTTCGAATCCTGGACCGAGCGCACTTTTGCGGCAGCGGGACTGGACCTCAAGTTCGTCCAGGACAACCAGAATCGTTCCGAACGGCATGTGCTGCGCGGACTGCACTACCAGCTGACCAAACCCCAGGGCAAGCTGGTGCGGGTCGTCACCGGCGCAGTGTTTGATGTGGCCGTGGACCTGCGCCGCAGCTCCCCCACCTTCGGGCGCTGGGTGGGCGCCGAGCTCACCGCCGACAACCATCACATGCTGTGGGTGCCCGGGGGCTTCGCCCATGGCTTCATGGTCCTGAGTGAATCGGTGCACTTCCTTTACAAATGCACGCAGTTCTACTACCCCGATGATGAGCGCGCGATTCGCTGGGATGATGCGGATCTGGGCATCCGCTGGCCCCTGCCGGCCGGCGTCAGTCCCGTCATTTCGGGGCGGGATGCGGCCGCACGAGCCTTCCGGGAGGCGGAAGTCTACCCGTGAAGGTGCTCATCACCGGCGCCCAGGGCCAGGTGGGCCGCTGCTTGCTGGCTACCGCGCCGGTGGGTGTGGCCACGGTCGGCCTGACCCATGCGCAGCTGGATGTCGGGGATGCCGAGGCCGTCAGCCGGATGGTGGAACAGCATCGCCCCAGCGTCATCATCAATGCCGCCGCCTACACCGCCGTGGACCGGGCCGAAACCGAGGTCGACGCGGCGCGACGGGTGAATAGCCAGGGTCCCCGCCACCTGGCGCGCGCAGCCGGGGCCCAGGGTGCGCGGCTGCTGCATATCTCCACCGACTTCGTATTCGATGGCCGCGCCAGCCAGCCCTATGCCCCGGATGCGCCCACCGCGCCCCTGGGGGTCTATGGGCTGACCAAGCTGGAAGGTGAGCAGGCGGTGCGCGAGCTCTTGCCGCAGGCCTCGGTGGTGCTGCGCACGGCCTGGGTGTATGCCGCCCAGGGCGCGAACTTCCTGCGCACCATGCTGCGGATCATGGCCGAGAAACGGCAGGTGCGGGTGGTCGCCGACCAGGTCGGCACCCCCACGGCGGCGGATTCGCTCGCGCAGGTCCTCTGGGGCCTGGCGCAGCGCCCGCAGATCTGCGGGGTGCACCATTTCACGGACGCCGGGGTGGCCAGCTGGTATGACTTTGCCATGGCCATATGCGAAGAAGCGACGCTGCTGGGACTGTTGCCGCCGGACATCACGGTGGCGGCGATCGGCACGGCCGACTACCCGACACCGGCCCGACGGCCCGCCTATAGCGTCCTGGACAAGCGCGCGCTGCTGGCGCTGATGCCCGTGGACCATCAGCACTGGCGGGTGAGCCTGCGTCGGGTGCTGCAGAGCTTACAATCCCCGCCATGCTGATCCCCGTCATCCTTTCCGGCGGTGCCGGAACCCGCTTGTGGCCGCTGTCGCGGGAGTTGTACCCCAAGCAGCTGCTGGCGTTGCTGGGTCCCCGAACCATGCTGCAGCAGACCGCGCTGCGGGTGGGGGGCCTGGAGTGCGCGGCGCCCGTGGTGGTGTGCAACGAGGCCCATCGCTTCCTGGTGGCCGAGCAGCTGCGCGCCTTGAAGCTCGAGCCGCGCGCCATCGTGCTCGAACCCTTCGGCCGCAACACCGCGCCGGCCATCGCGCTGGCGGCGCTGGCGGCGCTACGTGAATCCGGCGCCGTTGATCCCTTGCTGCTGGTGCTGCCGGCCGACCATGTGATCCGCGATACGGCGCTGTTCCAGCAGGCCGTGCGCACCGCGCTGCCCGCCGCCGAGCAGGGGCAGCTGGTCACCTTTGGCATCGTGCCCGACAGCCCTGAGACCGGCTACGGCTATATCCAGCGCGGCCAGGCGCAGGGGGCCGTCTTCAGCATTGCCCGCTTCGTTGAGAAGCCGGACCTGGCCCGTGCCCAGCAGTTTCTCAAAGCCGGGGACTACTACTGGAACAGCGGCATGTTCCTGTTTCGGGCCGGGCGCTATCTCGAGGAGCTGGCGCTGCTCGCCCCGGAGATGTCGGCGGCCTGCCGCGCCGCCTTCGAGCAGGGCCGTGAGGATCTGGATTTCACGCGCCTGGATGTGGATGCCTTCGAGGCCTGCCCCAGCGATTCCATCGACTATGCGGTCATGGAGAAGACCCGTGGCGCCGTGGTCGTGCCGTTGGACGCCGGTTGGAGCGATGTCGGCTCCTGGTCAGCGCTGCATGCGGCCAGTGAGGCGGACGCGGACGGCAATGTCGCGCATGGCGATGTGCTGCAGGAGGATTCAGTCGGCTGCTACCTGTATGCCGAAAGCCGCCTCGTGGCCACCGTCGGACTGCAGAATCATGTGGTGGTGGAAACCAAGGACGCGGTCCTGGTAGCCCCCAAGAATCGGGTCCAGGATGTGAAGAAGCTGGTCAATCGGCTCAAGGAGCAGGGACGCTACGAGCACTCCCTGCACCGCGAGGTCTTTCGACCCTGGGGCAGCTATGACCGCATCGAAAGTGGCGCCCGCTTCGTCGTGAACCGCTTGCGCATCAATCCGGGTGCCAGCCAGTCCCTGCAGCTGCATCACCATCGCGCCGAGCACTGGGTGGTGGTATCGGGCACCGCGCGGGTCACGCGCGGCGAGGAGGTCTTCCTGCTGGAGGAAAACCAGTCCGCCTTCATCCCGATAGGGGTGAGCCACCGCATCGAGAACCCGGGGAAGATCCCGCTGTATCTGATCGAGGTCCAGTCCGGCTCTTACCTGGGCGAGGATGACATCGTGCGGCTGCAGGACCAGTACGGCCGCCAGGACCCTTAGGACGGACGAATGACCAAGCTCACCGCGTTCAAGGCCTATGACGTCCGGGGGCGCATCCCGGATGAGATCAATGAGCCCCTGGCCTATGACATCGGCCGGGCCTATGCGGGCTTCGTGAAGCCGCGCACCGTGGCGGTGGGCTATGACATCCGCACGACCAGCCCGGGGCTTGCCGCTGCCCTGAAGCGTGGCCTCAACGAGTGTGGCGTGGATGTGCTGGACATCGGCCTGTGCGGCACCGAGGGCAGCTACTTTGCCACCGCGCAGTGGCAGCTGGATGGCGGCATCATGGTGACCGCCAGCCACAATCCGCCGGACTACAACGGCATGAAGTTCGTGCGCGAGGACGCCCGTCCGATCAGCGCCGACACGGGGCTGAAGGACATCCAGGCCGCCATCGCCGCCGGTACCTTTCCGTCGCGGGCGGCCCGGGCGGGCACCCAGCAGCCGCTGGACATCCGTGAGCGCTATATCCGGCACCTGCTGGGCTACGTGGACCTAAGCCGCCTCAAGCCCCTCAAGGTGGTGGTCAATGCGGGCAATGGCGGGGCCGGCCTGATCGTGGACCTGCTGGAGGCGCATCTGCCGTTCCAGTTCATCAAGCTCAACCATGAGCCCGATGGCAGCTTCCCGCACGGGGTTCCCAATCCCATGCTGGAGGAGAATCGGCATGCCACGCGCCAGGCGGTGCTCGAGCATGGCGCGGCTGTGGGGCTGGCCTGGGACGGGGACTATGACCGCTGCTTTTTCTTCGATGAGGCGGGCACCTTCATCGAGGGCTACTACCTGGTCGGCCTGCTGGCCGAAGTATTTCTGAAGCGCGAGCCGGGCGCGCGCATCGTGCACGATCCGCGCCTGACCTGGAACACCATCGATGTGGTCAGCGCCGCCGGCGGGGTGCCGGTGCTCTCCAAATCCGGTCATGCCTTCATCAAGCAGAAGATGCGCGAGGTGGATGGGGCCTATGGCGGGGAGATGAGTGCGCATCACTACTATCGCTCCTTCGCCTACTGCGACAGCGGCATGATCCCCTGGCTGCTGGTGCTGCAGGTGATCTGCGAGTCCGGCAAATCCCTCTCGCAGCTGGTCGGCGAGCGCATGCGGCGCTTTCCGGCCAGCGGCGAGATCAATACCCATCTGCAAGGCGAGGCGCACGCGGTGATCGCGCGGGTGCAGAAGGTCTATGCCGGCGCAGCATTGAACGTCGACTTCACCGATGGCCTGTCGGTGGAGTTTGCACAGTGGCGCTTCAACCTGCGCGGCTCGAACACCGAACCGCTGGTGCGCCTGAATGTCGAGTCGCGCGGCAGCACGGCGCTGATGCAGGAGAAGACCGAAGAGCTGCTGCGGCTGATCCGCAGTTGATGGGCGCTTGAATCTCTGGGCCCGCAAACCGGTCGAGGAGCTGTGCGCCGAGGCCGGTGTGGCAGGGGAGGTGAGCGCCCTGCCGCGCAGCATCGGGGTGTTCGCCCTGACCTGCATCGGCGTCGGCGGCACCGTCGGAGCGGGCATCTTCGTGCTGACGGGCAATGTCGCCGCCGAGCATTCCGGGCCCGCCGTGGGCCTGTCGTTGCTGCTGGCCAGCATCGTGTGTCTGCTGGCCGGCCTGTGTTACTCGGAGCTTGCCGCCATGATTCCAGTGGCCGGCAGCGCCTATTCGTACACCTATGCGACGCTGGGCGAGGGCATTGCCTGGACCGTGGGCTGGTGCCTGATGCTCGAGTACCTGTTCGCGGCCTCCCTGGTCGCCATCAGCTGGGCCGGATATGCGACCTCGACCCTGCACCAGCTGGGCGTGGATCTGCCCGCGCGCTGGCTGTCAGCCCCCTTTGATGTCAAGGATGCCTGGCATATCTACCGCACGCCCACCCTCGTCAATCTGCCGGCCGTGCTGGTGACGGTGCTGTGCACGGTGGTGATGCTGTGGGGCTTGAAGACCTCGGCCTGGCTGAACAATGTCATGGTGGTGGCCAAGGTCGCCGCCATCCTGGTGGTGGTCTTTGTCGGTGCGCGCTATGTGCATAGCGCGCTGTGGCATCCCTACATTCCGCACAACACCGGCACTTTTGGCGTTTACGGCTGGTCCGGGGTATTCCAGGGCACGGCCATCCTGTTCTTCGCCTATATCGGCTTTGACGCGGTGTCGACCATGGGGCAGGAGGCGCGCAATCCGCAGCGCACGGTGCCCTTGAGCCTGCTGCTGGGGCTGGCTATCTGCGCCGTGCTGTACCTGGCGGTGAGCTTTGTCGTCACCGGTCTGGTCGGGTACCGGGACCTGGATGTACCTGATCCGATGTATCTGGCGCTGGACCGTGCCGGACCTGCGGTGCTGTGGGCCAAGTCCCTGGTTGCCTTTGTCGCTCTGGTGGGCCTGTTTTCGGTGCTGCTGGTCACGCTCATGGGCCAGGTGCGAATCTTCTATGCCATGGGACGTGACGGGCTGCTGCCGGCGGCGTTCGCCCGCGTGCATCCGCGTACGCGCACGCCCCATATCGGCGCCATCGTGACCGGCCTGGTGTCCTGCATCGCTGCCGGGCTTCTGCCGCTGGGTCTTTTGGGGGACATCATCTCCATGGGCACGCTGCTGGCCTTCGGCATCGTCTGCGGCGGGGTCCTGGTGCTGCGCCGAATCCGACCGGACCTGCCCCGGCCTTTCAAGGCACCCGGCGGCTTGTGGGTGCCTCTGGCGGGGGCGCTGTGCTGCGCGGGCCTGATGGCGACACTGCCGAAGCTGGCCTGGGTCGGCTTTGTGGTGTGGCTGTGCATCGGCGCAACCGTCTACGCCCTGTACGGCGCGACCCGCTCGAAGCTGCAGCGGGTCGCGACGGTCTGAACCCCTAGTCGGTGAACCCGACCTGGCCCTGCGAGCCGAAGGTGCCGGGGGCGGAGCTTGAATTCGTATACCACACCGCGCTGGTGGAATCGGCCGTGATGAGATCGGGCAGGCCATCGTTGTTGACGTCACCGATGACAATCGATGAGGGTTGGCCCTCGCCAAGGTAGGTGGCCAGGTTGATGAAGGTTCCGGGATTGGCGGGGTCCTGGGTCAATGTCGCCACGGTGCCTTCACCCTCTTGTAAGAGGCTGCTCATGGCGATATCCGGCCACCCATCCATATTGAAATCGGCGACGGCCACGCTGAGGGATCCTTGTATCGTGGGGTACACGACCGGTGGCGGAAAGGTGCCGGGACTGCTGGGATCCTGGAGGATGACCATCGCCCCGTACAGGGATTCCGCCACGGCAATCTGGCCCAGAGGGTTGCCGTCGATGGCGCCGTTAGCGTCCTCGAAAGTCCCCGTTCCCTGACAGGCCACCACCATGTCGTTGGCGCCGTCCTTGTTCACATCCACGATGCGGATCTGGGTGGGTTCACAGTAGGTGCTGAAAACCGTGGGGGTGGTGATGAAGCTGCCCGGGCTGGCCGGATCCTGAAAGTAAACGGTCACCTGACCCAGGTTGCCGTTGATGTCGAAGCTGGTCACGGCCAGGTCCGGCAGGCCATCACCATTGAGGTCCCCGACCGCCACCGCGATGGCGCGGGTGCTGAAAGCCGAGCCCTCGGCGGTGATGGCCGGATTGTTGATGGGCAGACTGACACCCGCCTGAAAGGTGCCCGGGCTGGCGGGGTTCTGCAGCAGATAGGTGACCTTGCCGGTGTTGTCCGCGACGATGAGATCCGGAAGACCATCGCCATTGATGTCGGCGATCTGCACGTCATTGGGTTGGCCGCCCACGGTGATGATGGTGGCGGGGCTGTAGGCCCCCGAGGTGGGTGAGGTCTCCATGAACACGGAGAGCGTGCCGGCGGTGATATTGGCCACCACCATATCCTTGCTGCCATTGCCGGTCAGGTCCCCGACAGCCAAACCGGAGGGCGGGGAGGCGGAACTGTCGTAAGTGACGCCGGCCGCGAAGGTGCCAGGCGTGGCGGCGGAGTTGAGGATCACATCCAGCAGGCCGGGCGGTTGGGTGAGCCCGGTTTCATCGATCTGCGCGGAGGCGAGGATGATGTCCAGAACGCCGTTATTTCTGGTATCCGCCACCACCACCGAATTGGGCACGGTGATGATCGCGCCGGTGTTGTTGCCACCGCAGCTGGACAGGGCGAATACGGGCAGTAGGAGCCACACACGGGTGGCGGGGCGGGTCACGGAAAGACTGAACATGGAGGCTCCTGCGAACGGTGGGCGGCAATGCTCGCAGCACTGCTGGTTGCCGGCAAGCCCAATTTCGCCTGTGGAACTTCTGCCGCCGGCAATGGTCACGCTGCGGTGGCTGGGTTTGATCTATCCTGATCAGGAGCGTAATCTATTCCGTATAGGAGAAGTTGCATGGCCGGGCTCAGTTATCCGGATACGCGTTACGAACCCTCGCCGCTGGTGGATCTGAATTCGCGTGCCGAGCGCGAACGCCTCAGCGCCTCGGCCCTCAAGGCCTTCTTCAACATCATGGAGCGCTGGCAGGTGCGCGATGAGGATGCCCGGGCGCTGCTGGGCGGAGTCAGCAACGGCCCTTATTACGAGCTCAAGCGCGCCGCGGCGGGCAAGGTGCTGGAGGCCGACCGGCTGTTGCGCGTGTCGTACTTGATCGGCATTTTCAAGGCCCTGCACATTCTGCATTCGCGGGCGCTTGCGGATCAGTGGGTGCAGTTGCCGAACAGCCAGCGGCTGTTCGGCGGTGATACGCCGCTGGCCTATATGGTGCGCGGCGGAGTGCCGGCGCTGCAGACGGTGCGCCGTCTGCTCGACGCGCGTCGCGGCGGGGTGTGAGCGACGGTGGCACCCGCGCTGCCCGCGGTATCCCTGGTCCGGCGCTACGATACCCATCGGCTCATCCCCTCCCAGTACAGCGAGCCCGGCAGCGTCCTGGCGCTCATCGCCGATGATGAGGCACACCTGGCCGATATCTTCCAGCTTGACCACGCCACCAACGATCGGCTGCTGGCCGAGAACCAGCGTCTGGGTGGCATCGGCGTACATGAACTCATCTTCGGTGTGCCGTACTACCGCGTGGTCAATGCCGCCTTCACGCATGCGCATCCCTATGGCAGTCGCTTCAATGGCCCGGAACGCGGCGCCTGGTACGCGGCCTTTGAACTGCGCACGGCGCAGGCCGAGGTGGCCTTTCACAAGGCCGTGCAGCTGGCCGAGATCGGCCGCTTCGAGGACGTGGTCACCTACGATGACTACCAGGCCGATGTCAGTGCGCCATTGCACGACTTGCGTGAGGCGCCGCCGTTTGGCAATTGTCTGGCACCGGACAGCTACGTGGCTTCGCAGCTGCTGGCCGAACGGCTGCTCGCAGCCGGGTCCCAGGGCGTGATTTATCCCAGCGTCAGGCGCAAAGGGGGCACCTGTCTGGCGCTCTTCAGGCCGGCGCTGGTGAGCCATTTGCGCAAGGGCAGGACCTGGCGGTTCCGCTGGCAGGGCAGGCCGCTGCCGGTGATCGAAGCGGTGCCTTGAAGGCGGCTATGCAGTCAGGGCCGCGATGCCGGCCCGGGCGATTTCGGCATCTTCGACCGACTTGACGCCGGAGACGCCGACGGCCGCAATCACCTGACCATCGATGATGACGGGAACGCCACCTTCCAGAAGCCCCTGGATGGGAGCAGTCACCAGCGCCGTGCGGCCCTGGTTGATGGCTTCTTCAAAGGTCTTGGATTCGCGGCGGCCCAGCGCCGCCGTGCTGGCCTTGGCCATCGCCATTTGCGCGGTGAAGGGTGGCGCGCCATCCAGGCGCTCCAGGCGCAGGATATGACCGCCGTCATCGCATACGCAGATGCTCACCGCCCAGTTCCTGGCGCGGGCATGGGCGGTTGCGGCGTCGATAATGCGCCGGCAATCGTCCTGGACAAGGTAGCTCTTCGTCTTCATCACGACGATCCAGGGTTGGGAAATTGATTGCGGGCTTCCGGTCCCGAAGGCGCCGGAAGCCCGCCAGCTCAGAGCCTCGGAACCGAGGCGCAGTGCTTAGTAGCGGCGACCGCCGCCACCGCCACCGCCACCGCCGCCGTAGCCGCCGCGGTTGCCACCGCCGCCACCGCCGCCGGTGCGCTCACGCGCCTGGGCCTCGTCGATCTTCAGGCTGCGACCTTCGAAGTCGGTGCCATTCAGCGCCGACATGGCGCGTGAGGCATCGGCATTGGCCATTTCCACGACGAAGCCGAAGCCGCGGGGACGACCGGTCTCGCGATCGGTAATCAGCGCGATCTTCTCGACCGTACCATGCTTCTCGAACAGGGCGCGGACCGCCTCTTCAGTTGCGGAGAAGGGAAGATTTCCAACAAATAATTTGGTCACTAACAGTTACTCACGAATAAAAAAGAACATCCGGCAGGAAGACCTGCCTCCTGGTTCGCGGATACTTTGGTTGAGGTGCGGCTTCTTGACGGGAAGCAGCGCCCGCCTGGGCGCAGCCGATTGTCGGTTTGACTGAAGGTCGGTGTGGACAAAGGTCGTTGCAAACAAGGCTCTAAAGATCACGATCCGGGGCGCAGCATACACGAGTGCCCGGGCAGGTGCTTGATTTTACGGTGGTGCATCAATTGTTCAATGCCTGGATGGGTGCCGGGATCCGGCCGCCGCGCCGGACGAAGGCCGCGCTGGACTGCCGGTGCACCGCCATGACCGGGGCGCGCCCCAGCAGGCCGCCAAACTCCACGAAGTCCCCGACCCCCTTGCCGGGGGCGGGGATGATGCGCACCGCCGTGGTCTTGCGGTTGATCATGCCGATGGCCGCCTCATCGGCAATGATGGCCGACAGGGTGGCTGCCGGGGTGTCCCCGGGGACGGCGATCATGTCCAGTCCCACCGAACAGACGCAGGTCATGGCCTCGAGCTTGTCTAGGGTCAGGGTGCCGGCCTCGGCCGCCTCGATCATGCCGATGTCCTCGCTCACCGGTATGAAGGCCCCGGACAGGCCGCCGACATGGGAGGAGGCCATGGCACCCCCCTTCTTGACCGCGTCGTTGAGCATGGCCAGGGCGGCCGTGGAGCCGTGGGTACCCACCCGCTCCAGTCCCATCGCCTCCAGGATCTGGGCCACGCTGTCGCCCTGAGCCGGGGTCGGGGCCAGGGACAGATCGACGATGCCGAAGGGCACCCCCAGGCGCTCCGAGGCCCGCCGGCCGATGAGCTCCCCCATGCGGGTGATCTTGAAGGCCGTGCGCTTGATGATGGCGGCCAGCTCGCCCAGGTCGGCCTCCGGGGCCCGCCGCACGGCCGACAGTACCGCCCCGGGGCCGCTGACCCCGACATTGATCACGCACTCCGGCTCGCCGATGCCATGGAAGGCGCCGGCCATGAAGGGGTTGTCCTCCACGGCATTGCAGAACACCACCAGCTTGGCGCAACCCAGGCCATCCCGATCCGCCGTCGCCCGGGCGCAATCCAGGATGATCTCCCCCATGCGACCCACTGCGGTCATGTTGATGCCGGCCCGGGTACTGGCCACGTTGACCGAGGCACAGACCCGCTCGGTCACGGCCAGTGCCTGGGGCAGAGAATCGATCAGGATGCGATCGCCAGGGGTGAGTCCCTTGTGAACCAGGGCGGAGAACCCGCCAATGAAATTCACGCCTACCGTGAGCGCCGCGCGGTCCAGTGCCTGGGCCATGGCCACATAGTCATCGGCCGCCGAACTCTCGGCCACCAGGGCGATCGGGGTGACTGAAATGCGCCGGTTGATGATGGGGATGCCGTACTCGCGTTCCAGCTCATCCCCGACGCGCACCAGCTTCTCCGCGTAACGGCAGATCTTGTCGTAGGCCCGCTGTGCGGAGTGTGCCAGCTGCGGGTGTGCGCAGTCGCGCAGGCTGATGCCCATGGTGATGGTGCGGATGTCCAGATTCTCCATCTGGACCATCTGGACGGTCTCCAGGATCTCCTCGGGTTCGAAGTGAACATTGCGCATGGTTGACCTAGACGCGGTGCATGAATTTGAAGACGTCTTCATGCTGCGCATCGATCCTCAGGCCCAGCTGCTGGGCCTTGGCGTGCAGCTGCGCTTTGAGCGCATCAAGTCCCAGGGTGGCCTGCGCCACGTCCGCCAGCAGGATCATGACGAAGAACTCCCCGAGCAGGGTCTGGGAGATATCCACGATGTTGACGCCGGCGTCCGCCAGCACGCGCGAGGTTTCGGCAATGATGCCGGTGCGGTCGTGACCGACCACGGTGACGATGATGCGATTTGACTTGTCCGACACGACTTTCCTCCGGGCAGGCCACAGCATACCGTCATGGAAGGCCGCAACCGCTAGCCGCGCACGGCGAATTTGCTCGGCAAGCCTGCGGCTCGATTCGGCCGCTTCAGGTGAAGAAATAGGCGCAATTTACTGAAATATAAGGCGCCGCAGAGCGCTGGATCGCTCAAATGTGCGGCGCCGCCCTGCGCAGCGCCTCATTGGGCGCGGGTATCACTCTGCAGCAGATCCAACAGCTCATCCGCGTGGGCTTCCTTGATGCCCAGGATGCCCTCGAGCATGCGGCGCGTCGCCGGGTCATGCTTGCCCAGGTACTCGATCAAGCCGCGGTAACTGGCGATCGTCAGGCGTTCGGCGAGCAGGTTCTCGCGGACCATCTCAACAATGGTGGTGGCGGGAACGTACTCAGCGTGGCTGCGCTCCTTCAAGGTGTCAGGCGCAAAGTCCGGTTCACCGCCCAGCTGCACGATGCGCTCGGCTAGGAGGTCCGCATGCGCCAGCTCCTCATCGGCATGCACCAGGAATTCCTCTGCAATGCGTTGCGCGACCAGACCCCGCGCCATGAAATGGTGGCGACGGTAGCGCAGCATGCAGACGATCTCGGTGGCGAGCGCTTCATTGAGCAGGCGCAGCACGGTCTTACGGTCGCCGCGAAAGCCGCTTACGACCTCCAGCTCAACATCGGGCCGTGCCATCCGGTGCAGCTTCTTCACCACGGACATGGGTGGAATCCCTTCATCGACAAGCGGAGGGGCAACATGCCACTTACCAGGCACCGCTCCTGTCGGCGCCCCAGCTTCGCTGTCGTAGGTGCGCACCTCAGGCCGCAGCGTAGGAACCCGACTACAGTGTCTTGGGCACAGTTTTGGCAGACTGCCCGCCGCAGCCTCCCTAATCTCCCCCATACGATTTTCAGCAGGCGCAACGACCACGCGGCACCTGCACCGGTCCCCCCCTCCGGCTCCGTCAGCAACGGAACCGATGCCCGCCCACTTCTCCCTCGGAGTCGGCGGGCTTCTTTTTTTACAGTTCCCGGCGCACCGGCAACAAGGCGAGCAGGCGCGCCATGAAGCGCCGCCAGCCATTGGGCGCGGGCTCCTCGTGATACACCACCACCGCGCCGTTTTCGCGCGTGCTCCATTGCAGGCGTTCATGCCCGGAGTGGGGATCCACCAGCAAGGCGGGCTGATAGGCATTGTCCAGCTGCGCCATGGCGCTGAATCGGGTCGCCGTCTGCGCGGCCAGTTCCGGACTGTCGATGATCAGACCGATTTCGGTATTCAGGTGTCGCGAGCGTTCATCGAAATTCATCGACCCGATGAACAGGCGCTGACGGTCGAACACCAGCAGCTTGCCGTGCAGGTCGTAGGTCCCCAGACGCGACACGCGCGGGGTCTGGCCGCTGCCGCGGGTGGAACCTAATTTTGCCCGCACCTCGTACAGATTGATGCCGTGCCGCAGCATGTCCTGCCGTGAGCGGGTGTAGCCGGCAAAGGCGAGCAGGTCGCGGGTCGACTGCAGGGAATTGGTGATGATACCGACTTGAACATTGCGGTCCCGCAGCTCATCCAGCATGGCCGATTCACCATGCGTTGGCACAATGTAGGGATTGATCATCAGGAACTCGCTGCTCACCTGGCGTGCCGCCTGCAGCACGTCCCGTACCATCACATGCCCGCTCTGCCCGGCATCGGCGCTCTTCTTGTCCGGGCTGTCGCACAGGACCTGGGCCTGCGCCCACACCAGGGGAAGCTTGCCATCCAGGAGGCTGGCGAAGGGTTCGCCGCTGGCGATGCGGGCGGAGTAGTCGATGCCATCGACCTGGGCGCGTGCCGGCCGATGGCGCTGCGCCGCCGCGTCTGTCAGGGAGGCCAGCGCCGCGGCCGGGACCGCCAGATCGCTGTTCCAGTACTGGTCAAAGGTCATCGATAGCGTGTGCACGATCGGCCCAGCCACGAACACATCGTCATCGGCGGACTGGGCTTGGGGATCGACCTGGAAATACTCATTGCCGATGTTGCGGCCACCGACCAATGCCAGTGTGTTGTCCACGACCAGCAGCTTGTTGTGCATGCGGTAGTCCAGGCGTGTGGAGTTACCGGCAAATTCCAGGGCGCGCAGCAGCGGGTTGTGGCCCCGGTAACGGAAGGGATTGAAGACCCGCACTTCGACCAGGCTACGACTGCCCAGTGCCAGCACCTGTTCGTCCCCGCCAACGGTGTCACCGTCATCGACCAGAAGTCGGATGGCAACACCGCGGGATGCGGCACGGCTCAGGGCATCCAGAATCAGCCGGCCGGTGGTGTCACCGCGGAAGATGAAGTACTGCAGATCCAGAGTTTTCTGGGCCGCATCGATCATCTGAACCCGGGTGAGCAGTCCGTCGACGCCGACATTCAGGATGTGAAAGGCCGAGGCGCCCGAATGCGCCTGGGCGAGCGCGCCGAAGCGGGCACCGAACGCCGTGGCCTGCGGATCGGCCAATGCCACGCTCACCGTGCGCGGGTAGTCTCGCCCCGGAGGAACACTGGCGCAGCCGCACAGCAGTAGCAGTGCGGCGCATAGCGCTGCGCTCAGGCGGGGCGATAGGCGTCGCAGCAAAGTGCCTCCCAAGGGTCAAGCCTCAGTTTTGCAGGTCCGCTGTAAGGCACATGCCGCAGGATGGCAGGCGCAGCTGTAGGATTCGGCCTACGTTCGCGTGGGCCCCTGCCAGCCCATGAAGCGGCCAGCGACGGGTATATTCGACGTTGCACCGCAAGAGTCCTCGGAGAATGTTTGATCATGCAGCAGAACAATCCAGATACAGGCCTGTCGCTGGGTCTGGATACTCACGAGGAGACCGAGCTGTCGGAGTTGGCCGCCAACCTGCAGCGCTATGCGGAGTCCGAAAAGGTGCTGCTCGCCCGCCAGCTGCACGATGAGCTGGGCGGGGCGCTGGTGGGCGCCAAGATGGATCTTGCCTGGCTGCGCCGGCGCATTGGCAGCACCGACCCGGAGGTCATCGCGCGCTGGGAGCGCCTCGAGCGTGCCCTGGAGACGGGCATAGCCTTCAAACGGCGCGTGGTCGAACAGCTGCGACCGACGCTGCTGGATAATCTGGGCTTCTATGCCGCCGCGCGCTGGCTGGTGGAAGAAACCTGCGCCGCAGCCGGCCTGAAGGCCGAATTGGAGCTACCGCTGCCTGAGCCACAGCTGCCCAAGGACGTGGGCATCGCGCTGTTTCGGATCCTGCAGGAATCGCTGCGCAATGTGACCCGGCATGCGCGGGCCACCCGGGTCAGCATCTCGGTCGTCACCAACCCGGACAATGTGCTGCGCATGGTCGTCCTGGATGATGGGGTGGGGTTGGCCGCTGATCGGCTGCGTGCGCTGGGCAGCCGCGGTCTGGGCAGCATGCGCCATCGCATGCGCGCCATCGGCGGTGAGTTCCAGGTGCAATCGGTGGCGGGCAAGGGCACCGAAATCACGGTGCTGGCCCCGCTGCTGGAGGCGGCTCAGGAGTGAGGCACCTTTTTCAGGGTCCTGATCACCTCGGGCAGACGTTCGAAATCCAGTGACTTGTTGAGAAAGTACTCGACGCCGAACTTCTCGGCCCAGCGTCGGTATTCGGGCAGGGCATAGTTGGTGAAAACGATGGTCGCGGGCCGGTGCTCGCCCAGCGTGCGCAGCACGCCAAAACCCGTACCATGCTTAAGCTGAAGGTCAAGAATCAGCACATGCACGTCCCGGTCACGCGTCATGGCCACCGCATCGTCTTCATCCACGACGGTGCCTACCACTTCAACATCGGTGATCTGACCCAGCAGCTCGCGCATGCGTTCGGCCAGCAGTTCAGAGTCCTCCACCAGCAAGATGCGTAAGGCTCCGGTGCGGCTGATTCCCGATGGTGTGCTGGGCATGATCACGGCCTCAGAATACGCATCGGGCGCAGTCGCGGTATCCGGCGCGGTCCTACATAAAGTCGCTTACTGCATCAGGCCGTTGCGCAAGGCATACGACGTAATGTCGGCATTACTGGTGAAACTCATCTTTTCAAGGACCCGGCTGCGATAAGTGCTGACGGTCTTCACCGACAGACACAATTCTTCGGCAATGTCCGAGACCGATTTGCCCACCGCGATCTTGCAGAAGATCTGGAACTCGCGTTCCGACAACTGCGAATGGATGGGCTGTTGTGCATCCACATCCAGGTCATTGACCAGCAATTCGGCGAGCGAGGCACTGACGTAGCGGCGCCCCTGGATGACCATCTTTACGGCCCTGACAAGCTCTTCGGAGGCCGCATCCTTGGCCAGATAGCCGCAGGCCCCGGCGCGCAATACATTGCGCGCATATTGGCGTTCCGGATAACCGCTCAGTACCAGGACGCGGGTATCGGGGAATCCCGAACGGACGTGTTTGAGGATGTCCAGACCGCTGCGATCCGGCATGTTGATGTCCAGCAGCAGCAGGTCCCAGCGGCTTTCGCGCAGCCGGTCCAGGGTCTGTTCGCCGGTAGCGGCTTCACCCATTTCGCGTATCGATCGATCTTCTTGCAGCAGTTGCATCAATCCCGACCGGATCAATGCATGATCGTCCGCTATGAGCACGCGTACCATAACCACATCTCCTTACGCACTTGACGACGGGCCTGCGGCCTCGCGAGCCGCCTGCGCCTCGATCCTGGCAGGCCCATACTAGCAGGGCACCGGGTGCTCAGCGGCATACCCACCTGTGAAGCTTCCGTTTGGCCATATTGGGGCACAGGGCATTCTGACGGTGGCTTGACATAGACTTCGTCGGCCGCCGCCCCCCCTTCCTTGTGGGATTTGTCTGACGTCGTTAATCTGCGTCAGCCTGAAGGACAGCGTGGCAGCGCCGGTCCCCAATGACGTATCCAGTACCTAAGGACCAGTCACGTGCCAACCATCAGCGCTGCCGCAGCATTCTCGATGCCCACTTGCGATGGCAGGACTGGGCTACCATTACCCGGTTGCCCCGGAGAATACGTGAGCGCCCAAGCTGAAACGGCCCCGCGGCCCGTGCGTGTGGCCATAGCCGATGACAGTGACGATCTGTGCATGATGCTCGCCGAGCTGGTGAACTCGAGCGCGGGGCTGCAATGCGTCGCCAGGATCACGGCGCAACGCGATCTGGTGGCTGCCGTGGCCGCCAGTGATCCGGATGTACTGTTGCTGGATCTGAACTTCGGCGGCGTGAGCAGTCTGCCGCTGGTTCCGCAATTGCGTGCCGCCCACGGCAAGACACGCATCGTCATCCACAGTGGTTTCGACATCGATCCGCTCGCCACCCGCGCGCTGGACGGCGGTGCCGTGGCAGTCATTCCCAAAGGCGGTGATCCGGACGAACTGATCGCCGCGATCCGCCGCATCGCGCTCGGCTGACAGTCAAATACGAATACACGAAGGACCTGTGGGACCCGACTGACGGTCCCTAGCGTACCTGTCCCGGTACGCAAGTCTCACTGCTGTGCGCACACTGGACTCAATGATTGAGTCGCTCAAGAGCAGGAGCACGACCATGTCTTCACTTCACATTACAGTGCTGCGCGCGCTGGCGATCGTGTCGGTCGTCGCGGCCGCCGGCTGCGTGGTGGCGCCGCCGCCCTCGGTGAGCGAACTTGCGGACGCGCGCGCGGCGATCGTTCAGGCCGAACAGGCTGGTGCCGAACAGAGCGCGCCGGCTGAATTGAATGCGGCCCGCGACCGCTTTGCAGAAGCACAGCAGCTGCTGCCGACGGACCCACAACTGGCCCGCTGGCGCGCACGCGAGGCTGAATCCGACGCGCGCCTCGCGCAGGCCACGGCCCAGGATGCTCGGGCACGTCTTGCCCTGAATGAACGCTACCCGACCCCATAACCCGACTGCGGAGGGTTCACCATGATTCCGAATTCAAAGCCGATTGTTCTCAGCGCCGCGCTTGCGGTCGCCATGGTTCTGGCAGCCTGCGTCACGGCACCGCCGGACAACTCGCTGGCGGAGGCACGGGCCGCGGTGAACAGCGCGGCCGCCAATCCGGATGTGGTGCGCTACGATGCGCTTGACCTGGATATGGCGCAGAAGCAGCTGGCAAACGCCGAGAGTGCCGCCGAGCGCGATGCTCCGGACATGGCGGATCATGAGGCTTACCTCGCCATTCGCACGGCAAAACTGGCCCAGGTGCGGGCGGATGAAATGGTGGCGCAGCAACGCGTCGCGGTGGTGGAGGGCGAGCGGGCGCGAGTGCAGCTGGATGCGCGCGCGCAGGTGGACCATCTGAACGGGGAACCGCCAGCGCGCACCGTGATGGTGTTGCTCACCGATGATTACTTCGAACCGGGCATGGCCCAGCTGACCCCGGCCGCCGGCAAAATCATCGATGACCTGGCCGAGTTTCTGATCGCCCATCCGGAACGGCGCGTGCGCATCGAGGGCCACACCGACAACACCGGAACGGCTGAGTCGAATCTGTCATTGCCGCTGCACCGGGCGGAGAGCGTG
>Ga0210395_10000100_pt1 | contig 67416 bp, 63 predicted proteins | sample IncBWH4OmetaG_FD_150861 | JGI IMG/M metagenome (GOLD analysis project Ga0210395, IMG submission 150861) | Forest soil microbial communities from Barre Woods Harvard Forest LTER site, Petersham, Massachusetts, United States - Inc-BW-H-4-O ...
TATGGGAAAAGAATGGGGCGGGAATGGGCGCTATTGGCGGGGGCGGTGATGCTGGCGGGGCTGATGGTTGTGCCGGGGACTGTTTTGTCGCAGGGGGTGGAGGATAGCCGGACGTTGGTCATCGAGGGGCAGGCGGGCCAGGCGCCGGTGATGCGGCTGCGAGGCAAGTCGTACGTGGAGCTGGAGGCGCTGGCACGGTTGTCGCATGGGTCGCTTAGCTTCAACGGAAACCAGGTGACTTTGACGCTGCCCGGGAGCGGGGCGAATACGGCGACGACAGCGACCGGGGAAAAGTCTGATTTCTCGAAAGAGTTTTTGCGGGCGGGCATCGAAGAGATGACCATGATCCGGGAGTGGCGAATCGTGTTGACGAATGCGGTGCAAAATGGGATTCCGATCGGCGATGACTGGATGGCGATTTACCGCGGGCCGGCGCTGAAGAGCCTGAGATTGGCGTCGGTAGCGGCGTCGACGGATGCGGATCGAAGTGCGTATCAGCTGCTTTCGAACGAGTACGACAACATGAAAAAGTTGAGCGATCGGTTTGTGGCGGCGCATACGGCGCAGAACTACCTGCCGCCGGATTCGTTGAAAAGCGATCCATTGAATGAACAGATCTTGAGCTGCGCGCGGTCGTTGGCGGCGATGGCGGCTAGCGGGCAGTTTGTGGATGACGGGTCGTGCCATTAAGCAGTGCGGACAACTCAGTGTCATCCCGAGAATGCGGTGTGACGTAAAATTCCCGGCTCCTCAGCACGAAACTAGAAGAGGATTCCGGCCACCATTTCTGCGGTTAGGTTTGCTTTTTCGCGGCGCATCGCTTGGGTCATCGACGAGTCGTCCTGAATGGTCGAGCTAACACTCACAACGAAAGCCTGATTGCGAACTCGGCCCACTACTTTCTCGGCGTATTGGTCTGCCTTGCTGTGGATAGCGCAGACCACTGCTTCGTTGCCGGTGGCGGGGAGGGGAGCGCTCTTCGGCGGGCATTGAGCCAGGTAGACGGGGAATTGTTTGGCGATGTTGGTCATGAAGGTGACGGAGATGCGGAGTTCTTGAGTCGCGGAGCCATGCTGGCGAGTGAATTTGCAGACTCCGGCGCCTTGATCGTCAAGCGTGACGCTGAGATTAAGGTCGCCGCCGAGAATGCCGCGCGCAGTGGCTTCATTAAGCCAGGGACACTTCGTTTGTGAACGGCAGATGGCGGGCGTGAACAACGCGAGGCTCAGAAGAAGCGTGGGAGACATTCGCATCGCTAGGACTTCGTTGCCGGCTTCAACTGTTCTGATTTGAGGATTTTGCCGCCTTCCTGGACGATGTAGAGGCGGTTTACCTCTAGATCTTTGAGCTGATCAACTTGGCCGCTTAGCCAGCGGATTTCGACCATGTCGACTTTCGTGGCTTGCTCTAGGCCGAAGTGCATGCGCATGTCGTTTTGGGAGAAATAGCTCCCGCCGCTGCGGAGCTCGTCCATTTGGACTAGCGGCTTTTCCGCGGTAGGGAGCGTTTTGGCGGTGACCAGGACGCGGCTGCCGATGCCGGTACGATTGGACTTTGTGCCGACGAGCTTGATCTTGATCCAGTTGCGGTTGAGGGTGGAGTCGCAGCGGAGGAGCTGAGGAATGGCGTTGACGCAGTTGACGGCGATATCCAGGTCGCCGTCGTTGTCGTAGTCGCCGAAGGCGCAGCCGCGGGCTGGGGCGTTTTCCATAATTCCGGGGCCGCCCTGGTTGGTGACTTCTTCGAAGCGGCCGTTGCGGAGGTTGCGGTAGAGGTATTTGTGTTCGGCGTATTTGAGGTCAGCTTTGGATTTGTCGACCTCGGGGTAGACGTGGCCGTTGGACATGAGGATATCGAGCCAGCCGTCGTTGTCCATATCGAAGAAGCCGACGCCCCAGCCGAGAAGCCGGGTGTTGACGCCGAGGCCGCTCGGATAGGTGCGGTCTTCGAAGACGCCGTCGCCGAGATTGGTGTAGAGAGAATCGGTGTCGCCGGCGAAATTCGTTTTTACGATATCGAGATTGCCGTCGCGGTTGTAGTCGCCGATGGAAACGCCCATGCCGGCTTGGGGCTTGGCTTCGGCGGAAAGAGCTGCGCCGTTTTCGATGGCGACGTCTTTGAAGGTGCCGTCGTGTTGATTGAGATAGAGCGTGGCGGGGGCGGAATCGTTGGCGACGTAGATGTCGGGCCAGCCGTCGTTATCGAGATCGGAGGCGGCGACGCTGAGCCCGTAGGTGCCGACGGCGTTCCACATGCCAGATTTTTGGCTCACGTCGGTGAAGGTGCCGTTGCCGTTGTTGTGATAGAGAATATTTTTTCCGCCGGCGAGGCCGGGCGGACCGCAGGCTACGACGATGCCTTTGTAGGTGCAGGGGCCTTCTTCAGGGAGAGGCGCGGTTTTTAGGTCGAAGTCGACGTAGTTGGCGACGAACAGATCGAGGTGGCCGTCTTTGTCGTAGTCAACCCAGGTGCAGCCGGTATTCCAGCGCGTTTTGAGGCCGGGTTCGAGAAGGCCGGTGCGTTCGGTGACGTCGGTGAAGGTGCCGTCGCCATTGTTGTGATAGAGAACGTTTTGGCCGTAGTAGGTGACGAAGAGATCATCGTTGCCGTCGTTGTCGTAGTCGCCGACGCAGCAGGCTTGGCCCCAGCCGGTACGGGTGTCGAGGCCGGAACCTTTGGTGACATCGGTGAAGGTGCCGTCGCGATTATTTTTGAAGAGACGGCAATGCGGTTCTTTGCCTTTCGCGAATCCTTCGAGGCGCCAGCCGTTGACTAGAAAGACGTCGAGCCAGCCATCGTTGTCGTAGTCGTAGAAGGCAAGGCCGCAGCCGGTGGTTTCAAGGAGATATTTATTTTTCCCGATGCCGCCGAACGTGGTTTCGACGTCGAGGCCAGAGCCTTTGACGACATCTACGAAGCTGACGCCGAGCGGAGTGCCTTCGATGGGGGATTTCGGACCGGGAGGGGGAGGAGCGGGCTTGGCGTCGTAGCTGCGTTCGATAGGGCCGATTTTTGGTTTCGGCGGAGCTTGCTGCTGTTGAGGAGCGGCTAGGGCCAAAATATCCGCGAACGGAAGAACGAGAGCTGTGCGGCTGAGCGAACGAAGAAATCTTCGGCGATCCTGGTCCAACACGAATCCTCCTTAGTTATCGCTGACCGGTGCCATTGCCGGCGCCACCTGCGTTGACGTTGGCAGGAGCGGGTCTTAGATCCGTGTGCATGTGCCAGGGCACGCTCTCGGTCGATATCTCGGGATGCTTGCGCAGGAAATCCAGTGAATAGGTGGGAGCTTCGGGATCGATTCGCTTGGTGGCGTACATCGCAGCTTGGGCCGCGGCTTCAACCTTCATGCCTTTGCGTCGATAGAGGATGGCGAGATTGTAATGAGCGGCGAGGTCGTCGGGGTCGATGGCTTGCAGCGCTTGAAACTGCGCCACGGCGTCATCGGTGCGATGCTGCTGGTAATAGGCGATGCCGAGTTCACGGCGGGCGTCGCGCGATTGCGGAAATTGTTCGACGACTCTTTGGAGATCGGCGACTTCAGATTCGGGATGGCCTTCGCGGCGTTCAACCAGAGCTAAATAGTAGAGTGCGCGGGCATAATCCGGATGGAGCTGCAAGGCTTTCTCAAGGGGCGGGCGCGCCGACGAATACTTTTCCCACTCGATGAAGGTCAGGCCGAGATTTACGTAGCCGTCTTCGTAGTCGGGGCGGAGCTTCGTAACTTGTTCGAAAGCGGCGATGGCGTCGGAATATTGCTGTTGGTCGAGATAGCCGATGCCGACATTGTTCCAGCGCATCCAGTCCTGATTGTCGTTGGGAGCGGGGGGAATGGGATCGTTCATGCCGAGGTTCAAGGCGCGCGTCTGAGAGGCGAGTTCGACAACGGGATAGAGCGGGTGATCGGGCCCGAACACATTGTTCAGATAGCTCTGGCGTAGGTGGCGGTAGTTCACGCGGGCGGTGATGCTGAGTGGGCCTTTGGCGTCCGGAGGAATTTGGAATTCATAGCGGACCAGGGCGGAGCGGCCGGACTGGATGGAATTGTCGTAGGCCATGGAATGGATCGTCCAGACTTTGTGATTGTCGACAAACTCGCCGGAGAGATTGACGGGGCGATTGGTGAAGCTATGCGCACGGGTATCGAGCATGCCGTCGGGCTTGAGGAATCCACTGTGATAGAGGTCGTGTCCGGCGGCGTCTTTCACCGTGACTTCGACCCAGGCCTCATAGAGGTCGCGGACTTCGGGAATGAGCGAGTGGCCAATGTTTTTGTTTTGGATGACGACGTAAGCGGTCACGGCGCTGTTTGGCTCAAGCTGAAAGGGCGTGGATCCGAGTGGCGCAATCATGTTGTCGTCGCCTGCTTTTTTCAGGGCGAAAATGTCGACGTTCAGGAAGTTGCCTGCCTTGAGGAACTCGATTGTTTTCTGCAGTTGCTCGTCGAACCCGTAGTAGAAGGGAACAGCAGTGTTTCCGGCGAGCCAGCGATGGGAGGCGAAGGTTCCGCCCTTGGCGCCGTAGTCGGGCAGAGTGGCCGGTGCGCGACGCATGTGGCAGCCCTGGCAGGTCGTGAAGTCAGCAGAATAAAAAGTCAGAGGGTTGCGCTTGGAGAATTTGGAGTTCTGCCACTCGTCAAAAACGGTGAAAGCGCGAATGAACTTGTATTCGTTCAGAGGATTGGGGAGGTTGGCTTTGTGACAGGCAGCGCAGAATTCCGGCGTGCGATAGAACGGCTGCATTACGGCTCTGGAGTGACGCTCGGGATGCTCGAGGATTTCGCCGAATTGGACTTGGCCCGGAATGCGATTGCCGTTCTCATCGACCATTACGGCGGGAACGCCCATTACATAGCCGCCATTGCCAGAGGTGGACTGCAGACGCTGGATGGAGTGACAGGTGGTGCAGGTCAGGCCGTCCTTGTCGAAGGCGCGATTGACGTGCGAGTCCTCTGTCAGCCCGCCGGAGAGCACGACGATCGGATTGTGGCAGCTATCGCAGTGCCGCGAGAACTCGATGCCTTTGGTGCGGACGAGGATGTTGACGCTGGTGCGGTAGAACGGGGTGCGGAAGGAGTTGGAGTGCAGAGCCTGACGCCATTGGCTGTAGGCCTCATCGTGACAGTGGGCGCAGTACTCGGCTTCCGGGAAAGCGCCGGGCTGAATGAAGTCATTACCTTCTATGGCGGCATTTCCAGGAAGCGATAGATTGTCTTTGCCGAAAAGAAAGTTGTACGTCTTTCGTATCTCGTCGGCGTAATTCTTGCGTTCGGGGTTTTCGTTGGATTGGGCGTGGGTGGTGAACGGCGCGGTAGCTGTGAGCAATAAAAGGCCGAGGAAGAGACCAGCGATACTGAATAGAGTTCGAATCGTTCGGGAGTTCATCACGACTTACCTGAATGAACCAGCCAGCCAAAGCGTCGCATGGACCGCAGGAATTTGAAATTCATGCGGAACTTTGCGGAAGCTTTCAGCAAACGCATCCCATCACCCACAAGCGGGCCCCCATGTGCTGGAGGCATGAATATTGGTATAGCGCATCCGTAGTTCCGTGTAAATGACGGCCTTTCGGTGCCGGAGTCCGCAAGGGATAGGGGGCAGCGGCGTGGACCGGTTTCCGAGTGATGCGTGAACAAGGATTTAGCCAGGTATGGGTATCGGTGGTTGTAATTTCAAACTTGGCCGGCTTCGCACTCCGGGCGCTGCTCAACGTTATGCTCAAGGATAGAGAGGGAACTGCTCTACTTGATCTGCTGGTCTGCAGGCAGGGCCTGGTTGATGCTCTTCAAGGTTTGGAAACCGTCTTGGACGACGGTTGTCTTGATATTGTCTCTTGTCACGACAATGGGTTTCAGAAGGATGGCGGGCACATCCTTCTTGCCATTGCTTACTGTTCTGTTCGCACGCGTCTTTTCGCCATTCGCCAGGCGAACGGCTTCCTCGGCGGCGACGACCGCTTCATTTCCCACCGGCTTGTAAACCGTCATGCTTTGCGCGCCTTGAGCGATGCAGATAACCGCCGCCAAATCCGCATCTTGTCCGGAAACCAAGACTTTGCCGTCCAGATGATGTTCGCGGAGAGCTTGAATAGCGCCTCCCGCCAATCCGTCATTGGAAGCGAGAACGGCAGCGATGTTGCCTTGGGAAGAATCAATGGCCTTCAGCATGGAAAGGTAGGCCTCGGACGGCAGCCAGTCTTTTGTGTACCCATCCGCGATCACTTTGATGTCGCCACGATCGATATAGGGCTGCAGAACCTTCATTTGCGCGTCATGCAAAGTCTTGGCGCCTTCGTCATTTGGCGAACCCGCGATCAGCACATAATTTCCCCTAGGCGCATGTTTTGCGAGATATTGCGCTTGCAGCCAGCCGATCTCAAGGCGGTCAAAACTCACATACAGGTCGACATCGCTATTCAGGACCAGGCGGTCGTAGCTGATGACCTTAACGTTGGCCGACTTTGCAGCGTTCACGATCCGGCTGGCCTTGGCGGTGTCGTGCGGCAGTAAAACCAGCACTTTAATTCCAGCCTTGATCATGTCCTGCACTTGTTGGAACTGAAGATCATCGTCGCCGCCGGCGTCGCCGGAGATTACCTGCGCTCCTAACTTTTTGGCTCGTGCCTCGAAGGAATCCATGTCCGTTTGCCAGCGCTCGCCCTTCATCGCTTCGATGGAAAAGCCTATTTTCAATTTGCTCGTCTCTTGCGCCAGCACAGGTGGTCCTGTAAGAGCTACGACGAACAGTGCGGACAACATCGTCAGTCTGCGTCGGGCTTTCATCAGGATTTCTTCCTCCAAATTGCGCCGCCTATGGCAAAAGCTCATGGAAATTCTGTCCCGACCAACCTCTGTCTACGGCAAAAACGATCCCGCCGCTACGCGCTGCCCCTCTGGCTATCTTAGTCAGTATTCTTTCCGGGCTCGGCATCTAAGGAACGGTTCGACGCAAATCAGTCAACTCCTTAAAGCCACCTGCCCAATACGCCCCTTTCGAGGCGCGGCGCTAGAATTCAGCGTTAAATTCCATTGCGCACGACAGGGGACTGATTTTTGATGAATTCGAGTTCCGGAAGCGAGAAGCCAGGCGAGTGGCGTCGAAGCAGGCTGATTGCTATTCCTTGATCATTCGCAGATCGTCCTTAAATACACCCAATTCGCTGTGAAATCGATGCTTATTGTTATCGACCTCGAGCGTATTTTTGAGCACCAGCTTGGCCTCTTCGGCGGCAGCGCGCAATTCCGGATGCTCATCTACGTCGGCTGAAGTCAAGACGGCATGTGCTATGCGCCATAGACAGTTTTCCAGTTCGGTGATGCGCTTCACGACCTCGGGCGCGGACGTCTGAGCTTTCACATAGGTGTCGAGCGCGACTTCGCCCTCGATCTTCTCGACGTATTCCGTAATGGTGGTTTCGCCGTCATTTATCGGATGAACGACGCGCGGAACGATGCCTGCCAGTGGATTGGGATTCGGCATGGAACGGATTATAGATCAGAAATCCGTCGAGCGGAATGTCTGGCGGAGAGCGCGAGTCGCTTTGGCGCGGGAGACGTGCTCCCTTCACCAGCCGCGGGCGACGGAAGCCCTGACGAGGACTTGAAAACTGAAGGCAAGACTTGACCACTGTGGCGCCGATTTACCTGAGAGCTTTCTCTCCTTCGCAACTCAAAGCTCGATTACGGCTGCAACTTTTCCAACTCGTCGGCCTTCTGGCGTTCGGCGGAGGCTTCCGCCTTTTTGCCTTGGCGTTCGAGGGCATTGGCTAGGCCACGATGTGCATCAGGATAGTTGGGGTCCTCGCTGAGGGCCTCCTGAAACCGTTCGATGGCATCTTCCACCTGGCCCTTCTGAAGCAGTGCCTTGCCGGAATTTGTGGAGACTGTAGCGCGCTGGCGGCGCATCACCCCGCGTTCGAGGTCGGCGCCGATTTTGCGCTCGGCCGCGGCTTCGGCGGCGTTCCCTTGCTGTGCGAGTACAGCTGCCAGTGTGAGGTGGGAGTCGGGCTGGCCAGGTAGCCGACGAATAGCTTCCCGGAGAGCCTCAGCGGCTTCGGGCAATTTGTCCATCTTTCGATAGAGGCTGCCTAGCGTTGCCCAGCCGTCGGCGTTATCCGGATGGAGCTTCATCGCGAGGGAAAGCTCGCGAGCGGCGTCGTCGTAGCGGCCATCCTGCATGAAGAGATTGCCCAACGTGTAATGCGGCTCATACGCCGAAGGATTGAGCTTAGCCGCGGCTTCCAGCTCAGGAATGGCGCCCGCATTATCATCCTTCAATTTTAGGGCGAGCCCGAAGTCGTAGTGAAGCTGGTAATTGCTGGGATCGATCTTGAGGCCCGAAATAAGGACATGAATGGCCTCATCGAGTTCGTTCATTTGCAAGTACGCGGCTGCGAGGTTTTCGTGCGCCGTTGCGTCGGAGGGCTTGTGTTCGAGAGTGCGCTGTAGAAAGGGAATGGCTTCCTTGGCGTTTCCAGCGACAAGAAGGGCCAATCCCAGGCTTGCGACGGCGTCTGCGTTTTTTGGTTCGGCTTGGACGACCTGGCGGAGTAGCGGAAGAACCTCAGAATCGTGGCGGGTGCGCTGGAGCGCTCGAGCAAGTTGATACTTAGCTTCGGTGGAGGCAGGGTCAAGGGTAATCGCGCGTTGGAATTCTGCGATGGCTTTGTCGTCTTCATTGTTGGCCGCAAAAGCTTCACCGAGCTGTGTGGCGGCGAGAGCGTTGTTGGGGGCCAACCGGGTGGCCAAGGTTAGTTCCTGGATCGCGGGTAAGGTTTGCTGGTCGGCGAGGAGCGCCGCGCCGAGATGCAGATGAGCTGTGGCGGAGTTTGGATTGAGCTGAAGCACGTTTTGAAATTCGCTGACCGCCAAGGGCCAGTTGCTCTGTTGCGCATAAAGCGAACCCAACGCATCCATGAGATCGGGGCTCTGCGGCGACGCGGCGATAGCGGCCTTCATCTTGGCCGTGGCCGAAGGGAGCTGACCGGTGGCGGCTAGCGCGCGAGCGTAGGCCGCAAGAACGTAGGAAGGCAGAACGGAGGGAGAATTAGACGCGGGCTGGCGCTGGGCGGCGGCTTCAACATTTTTGAATAAGTCGACCGCTTTCTTGTTGGCGCCTGCCTGCTGGTAAGCGAGGGCGAGGTTGGTTTCGGCTGAGACATCGCTGGGCTTCAGTGCAAGTGCTGTTTCGAGCTCCTTGATGGCTTGCGGGAGTTTCCCGAGGCGCATCAGGACCACGCCCAGGGCGCTGTGACCTTCTTCGATCTGAGGAACGAGACGCACGACTTTCTCAAATTGGGCTTCCGCAGTCGCGAAGTCGTTGTTGGCAGCAGCTGAAGTCCCAGCCCGATAAGCTGCTTGAGCTTCTTCGTTAGTGCGGGCCTGCGCGCCCGAAGAAGAGGGTTGCTGCGAGAAGACGGGCCCGGCAACCGACAGCGAGAGGAGGAATACTAACGCTCGCGAAATGAGCAAGGAAAGGGCTAGCCGAGTCGCCGCCGCGCCAGTGCGAGCCTGGAGGTCACTCGAGCGCATTTGCAAGTTCGCTGCAAGAGGCATGAGATCCAGTGGGCTCAGATGAGCTGTCGGAAACAAAATACGCACAGGGAGTATAACAGCGTCTTTGGCGCGATTTCTTGCCCCGCGGGTGAAGGATATCGCTAACAGGAAGGTGCGGTTGAGGTGCCTTAGAAAACTGCAAGAATAGAAGATTGTGAGAGTTACGAGGGGCGGCGGTTCGAGCGGGAACGACCGTTTGTGTCTGGATAAGCAGACATAAACAGTCGTTTTGGGAGATTGGGGGAGGGAATTCATTGGGAAGTGAAATTGCCTTGTTCTAATATCGCCCGCAACTCGCTTGTAATCAGCGATCGCCGGAGCCGGCCGAGGAGCGGGTAGAAAAGGGAGCGAACGGCCACCGGACTGCCTACTACATAGGCATGCAAACAGTCATCAAGCAGTCCAAAGACATTCGAAACAAGAAACAAAAGGGCTTTTCACTTATCGAGTTGCTGATCGTTGTGGCGATTATTTTGATCATCGCGGCTATCGCAATTCCTAACCTCCTAAGGTCGCGTATGGCGGCTAATGAAGCATCAGCGGTTGGTTCGATCCGTACGATCAACACCTCTGCTGTCACGTATTCGACGACTTACCCGAACGCCGGCTTCCCGGCTACTCTGGCGTCGTTGGGTGGCGCAACACCTTGCACGGCTACCTCAACGAACTCCTGCTTGCTTGACGCAGTACTTGCAGGCGGCACGAAGAGCGGATATGTTTTCGCTCTGACCACGGACGGCAACACGCCTTCGGTTGGCTATTCGATCACCGGAACCCCGGTGTCGGTTGGCACGACCGGTCAGCGCATGTTTTTCTCTGACCAGTCTGGTGTGATCCGTTACAGCGCAACAGGCGCGGGCGCAACGGCAGCTAGCCCGGCACTGCAGTAAAGTTAGGTTTCGGCCGGACGGCTGGCCGAGGAAGGATTTCGAAAGAGCCCGGGGCTAAGGTCCCGGGCTCTTTTGCTTTTGGCGAGCAGTTTTCGGCCGGGTGCCATGACGGTTTTCGGGGCGGTTCTGCGCAATGCTTAGTAGATGCCGCATCACAGAGAGCCCTCGGGGATCAAGCTCAGCTTGGACCCCGGGGGCTGCGGCATTTATCGAGGAACTCCGAAAGACAGCCTAGAGAAATCAGCGTTGGCCAGGAGAGCAGGAATGACAGGCTGACGGCTGCACGGAAGCGCTATTGGCATTGGCGGGCATTTGGATGCCTGCAATCGCGCGGCGTTATATGCTTAGAATGCCTTCGATTCAGGAACCTCATACACAGAATGTACACATAGTTTTCATTGACGGTCTCAAGGTCTGTATGGGATATACAGGGCCGTGGGAACTGTCTCCTCTCCCAATCCCAAGCAAGAGAACGGACCTTTCGTCGCTGACCCGCCGAGCAGTGGGCGGGCCTTTGTGTGGATTACGACGGCCACGTTGACCGGCGCGATTGTCATGGCAATGGAACTGACAGCGTTCCGGCTGTACGCGCCATATTTTGGGAACTCGATTTACGTTTGGGGCAGCATGATTTCGGTGGTGATGCTAGCCCTGGCGGTTGGATACAGTCTAGGCGGATGGATTGCGGATCGTTGGCCTACCGATGCGGTTCTCTACTTTCTCGTTTTGGGCAGCGGCGTTTATCAACTCGTGATTGTTTTCGTGTCGCGAGGTGTGTTGCTGAAGGTGTGGCACTCGGGAGACTTTCTTGGGCCGGTGCTGGCCACGGTGATTATTTTTGCACCGCCGATGACGGCGTTGGCGATGACGTCGCCATTTGTAATTCGTCTTTTGGTGCGCGCGGGGCACGTCGGGATCACGGTGGGAAAAGTATTTGCGCTCTCGACGGCGGGGAGCATTGCGGGAGTGCTGGGAACGAGTTTTTATTTGGTGCCGAGGTTCGGTTCGCGCGCCACCCTCGAAATACTTTGTGGAGCGTCCATGGTGATCGGAGTAGGCGGCTTGATGACGCGGAGGAAGTCGGCGATCCTGCTGGCGCTGCCGGGCGCTTTGCTCTTTGTTGTTCCGATTCCAAAAACGCCGCCGATGGTTCTTTGGAGCGGGGAATCCGCGTACAACAGGATTTTCGTCATTGAGGATAAAGGGTTGCGGTTGCTATCGCTGAATGATTCACGCTTTGCACAAACGATTGAAAAAGTTGGGGGCGGGGGTTCGGGGTTTTACCTGGATGAGTTTGCGCTGGGGCCCGTGATTGTTCCGGCAAAGAATTTGCTGGTGCTCGGCATGGGGGCGGGAGGATCGATCCAGGTCACAAGGATGGTTGCGCCGGATATTGAGATCAATGCGGTGGAAATTGACCCGGAAGTGGTGCATGTGGCAGGCGAGTTTTTTGGTCTGCCGCAGGATGACGCCAGATTGCATGTGCATATCGCGGATGCGCGTCCGTGGCTGGCGGAACATGCAGCGAAGAATGATTTAGTGCACATCGATCTATTTCAGGGCGGGCCTTATGTGCCGTTTTATTTGACGACGGTGGAGTTTTTTCGGTTGGTGCGAGCGCGGATGGTGGATGGCGGCATGCTGATCATAAATGTCTATGACGCGAGTCCCCGGCGAGAGTTGCTTGAGGCGATGGGAGCGACAATGCGCCAGGTGTTCCCGTCGCTAGAAAGGTTATCCAGAGCAGATGGGAATCACATCCTCTTTGCTTTTGCCGAGAAACGTGATTTGGCGGACATTGTGGCGCGATTGAAACGAGGCGCTGGACCGTCGTGGGTGCAGGAGTTGGCACAAAAGGCGGCTGGGGAGATTGTGGAGTTTGAACCGCGAGACGGAGCAGTAGTATTTACAGATGATCGGGCGCCCGTTGAGGAGATGACGCGGCGGATGCTGGCGGAGGCGGGAAAGGCGAAATGACGACAAAAGATCGCAGGGGATTCTTGCATGGTTCGCTGATGGCGTTGGCGGCGGGACTTGGGCCTGGGCGTGACGTGCTCAAGGGCGGGGAAGGGTTTGGTGCGTGGACAGGTGGGGAGAGTACCGGCCATGGCGCGCAGAAGGCGTTTGGGAATGAGGGGAAGAAGCCGCTGCGGTTGGGATTGATCATTGGGATCGGGAATGATCCGGATGCGGCTTTGGCGAAGGTGCATGACTTGGGGTTGCCGACTTGCCAGGCCTACTGCGAGGAGTTTGCGCTGGGGTTGGAGAAAAAGCTGACGGCGGCGCTGGGGAAATATGGGATTGAGGCGACGTCGATTGTGGTGGGCGGGCCAGGGAAGGAAGTGTGGGACTTTTATGGGGGGCCGCTGACGATTGGGCTGGTGCCACGGGAGACGCGGGCGGCGCGAATTGCGCTTATCAAGAGGGCGTCGGACTTTGCAAGGGAATGCGGCGTAGCGGCGGTACAGACGCATTGCGGATTTATTCCGGAGAATCCGAACGACGACTTGTATAAGGAGACCGTTGTTGCGATGCGGGACGTGGCGGAGTATTGCAGGCGGAACGGGCAGAACTTCCGGTATGAGACGGGGCAGGAGACGCCGATTACTTTGGTGCGGGCGATGCGGGATGTGGGGCTCGACAATCAGGGAGTGAATTTTGATTTGGCGAATTTGATTTTGTATGGGAAGGCGAATCCCGTGGATGCGGTCGAGATTCTTGCGCCGTATGTGCAGGGAATTCATGCGAAGGACGGGCTCTGGCCGACGAATCCGAAAGAGTTGGGGGAGGAAGTGGCGATTGGGAAGGGCAAGGTGGACTTTCCGCGGATTGTGTCGCGGCTGAAAGAGATGAAGTACGCGGGAGCGGTGACGATTGAGCGGGAAATTTCGGGTGAGAAGCAGATGGAGGATGTGCGAGGGGCGAAGGAGTATTTGGAAAAGTTGATAGGTGCGTAGGAGAGTGGCCCGTAGCGTCGGCCTGCTGCGTTCGAAATGACCGTTGGGTGCTTGGGCTAGATAGCCAGAGCTACGCGAATAATTGGCGCTGGTGCAGTTGGTTTGAGTTTGGGAGGAGGCGTTTCCTTCGGGGTGACAACGTAGCGCGGCGTGCTTGGGGGATAGCGGGCGGCCCGCCCAGGACGTCAGCGGCGTGGGCGGCGACATTCAGCAGGACGAGGTCGGCCATTCGCAGTACGTCGTATCCTCTCGCAAGGGTGCGCGTATCGTCTTCCGCAGCGCACTCCCATTCCATGGCGTTAAGCAAAGCCGCCACGCTGCTTGAACGGTCACGCCGCAAGCTCAGAATTTCGGTGGTGATGCTCATGATGCCCCCAATGCAGGAGTGTTTTGTTCCTTTTGGGACAGAACGACCAATGGAACTTTCGTACTATGCTGGCGGTACTACGCTGTGAGTTTCTGAGGGAAAGAGCGGGATCGGCCACCCCCCCCAAAGGTTAAGCCTCGGTACCCTTGAGTCGGTCTTCTACGCATTTGATACCTGCCGCCGTAGCCGGATAGAGCTTCTTCGCCTGTTTTGATTTCCAGATTTCTTGGTCTGCAGCATGCTGGCGGGCTCCGCTTCCATATTCGCTGAGAAGGAGTCAGTGATGTTCGTGACGCCGTAGCCATGTTGCTTCAATTCCTTGTTGACTTGCAGCCCGGTCACGTTCGGTTCTCTGGAGGCGAGGTTGCGCGGTGTGCAGTGGATGTGATAGAGCGAGGCGTGGACGGTGGCCGCATCTTTTGGATGCTGCCAAGGAGAACGTAGATGCGAGAGCCTAAAGAAGTCGGAAACGAGATTGGTCGGAGGCAGTTTATTGGGACGGCGGCGGCGGTGGGAGGGGTGATGTTTATTCCGGCCGCGTTGGTGCGGGGGACGGCGGCGAATTCGGAGGTGCGTGTGGGGTTGCTGGGTTGTGGCGGGCGGGGGACGGAAGACGCCACCAATCTGTTTGAGACAGGCGGGGCGCGCGTTGTGGCTTTGGCGGATATGTTTCAGGACCAGTTGGATGTGGCACGGAGTTCGTTCGACAAGATGCAGGCCTCGAAAGGTTATGCCGGGATTGATGCTTCGCAGCTTTTTGTTGGCCCTAAAGCTTACGAGGCGATTGCCCATTCTAAGGAGGTCGACGCGATTGTGATTGCTACGCCGCCTTACTACCACCCACAACATTTAGAGGCGGTAGTCGCGGCGGGGAAGCATGTTTATTGTGAGAAGCCAGTAGCGGTGGATGTGCCGGGGGCGAGGAGGGTAGTGGAGATTGGGAAGCGGGCGGAAGGGAAGTTGAGCTTGGATGTGGGATTTCAGATTCGGGATTGTCCGCCGTTTGTGGAGTTGGTGAAACGGATTCATGGAGGGGCGCTGGGGAATATTGTTTGCGGGGAGGCGCATTATTTGTCGGGGTATCTGGACCGGCCGAAGTGGGAGAAGGCTTCTCCTAGGGAGCGGCGGCTGCGGAACTGGGTGTATGACCGCGTGCTATCGGGGGACATTATTGTGGAGCAGAACATCCACGTGATTGATATTTGCAATTGGATTTTGAAGGCGCATCCGGTGAAGTGCGCGGGGACGGGAGGGCGGTCGGGACGGCCGGTGGATGGGGACGTGTTCGGGAATTACAACGTGGTGTTTACTTATCCGGATGGCGTGGATGTGACGTTCAGCTCGACGCAATTTGCGAAGGGGTGGTGGGACGTTACGGAGAGGTTTTTTGGGACGAAGGGGACTTCGCAGTCGCCGTACTCGGGGCCCTTGGGGATTTGGGGGGATGAGGCTTGGCAGACGCCACAGATTCCGGCGAAGGATGACCAGGGGTTCTCGGCTACGGGGAAATTTACCTCGAATCTGGAGTTTGCGGATGCGGAGAAGAAGAAGGCGTTCGTGGAGAGTATTACTTCGGGGAAATTTCATAATCAGGCGGAGAAGGGGGTGGAGTCCGCGGTGTCGTGCATGATGGCGCGCACGGCGGCTTATACGGGGAAGGAAGTGACTTGGGAGGAGCTGTGGAAATCGACCGAAGTTTGGGAGTCGAAGATCAATTTGGAAAAATTGACGTAAAGATGCAATGAGATGAAGAAGTAAAGAAAAGGAATTTACACAGAGGGCGCAGAAGACACAGAGGGCACGGAGAAGAGGGAACGCGATGCGGACAACGCGGCGGGAGTTTGTGACGGCGGGGATTGCGGCGGCTTGTGGCTTGGGGATGGGTGGCCGGATGCTGGCAGGCGGGCTGAAGGTCGCGGATAGCGGGCCGCTGCGCGTTAAGAAGGGGCTTGTGATGGACATGCTGTCGACCAAGCTGAGTTATACGGAGCGGTTTAGGCTGGCGCGGGAGGTGGGATTTGAGGTGGTGCAGGCGCCGACGACCGCAGACATGCACGAAGCGGAGGAGATGAAGAAGGCGGCGGATGGGGCGGGGATTCGGATCGACTCGGTGATGAACATGGACCACTGGAAATACCCGCTGTCGTCTGGCGACAGCGCGGTGGTGGCGAAGAGCATGGAGGGGATGAGGACATCGCTGCGGAATGCGAAGGTGTGGGGATCGGACGCTGTCTTGCTGGTTCCGGCGGTGGTAAATGCGGAGACTTCTTACCGCGAGGCGTGGACGCGATCACAGAAGCAGATTCGCGAGTTGATACCGATGGCGGCGGAGTTGAAGGTCGTGATCGCTTTGGAGGAGGTTTGGAACAAGTTTCTGCTGAGTCCTTTGGAGATGGCGAAATATGTTGGCGAGTTTGAGAGTCCGTGGATCAAGGCGTGGTTTGATGTGGGGAACGTGGTGCTTTATGGGTATCCACAGGATTGGATTCGGACGCTCGGAAAGAGCATATACAAGGTGCATCTGAAGGACTTTAAGCGCAAGGAGAGCGGGTACGCTTGGGTGAATCTGGGCGAGGGGGACGTGGATTGGGCAGCGGTTCGGCAGGCGTTTGGGGAGATTGGGTATTCGGGAAGCGTGATAGCGGAATTGGATGGTGGGGATGAGGCGTATTTGCGAGATGTGAGTAAGAGGATAGATCGATTGTTGGTGGGAGTGGGATAGCGCGGAGGAAGAGAGAAAGAGGCGCAGCGGGGATTTGGCGCGCGGCTGGGTAGAAGGCGAGGAATTAGCTTGCGGCGGTGGCGGACACGCCGAGTTCCTTGAGCTTGGCGCGAGCCGCGCGTTCTTCTTCCGTGCCAGGGTAGCGGCGGATGACTTCGCGCAGTTCACGGATGCCGGCAGTTTTCTGGCCGAGTTCAATCAGCGCCATACCTTTTTTTAGGCGGGCGGGTTCGAGCTTGAAGCCTTTCGGGTAAAGAGTGAGCACCTTGTCGTATTCGGCGACAGCGTCCTGATACTGCTTTTGGTGGTAGGCGATTTCGCCGAGATAGAATTGGGCGTTGCAGGCGAGGTCGGTGGTGCCGTAATACTTCAAGTAGTCGAGAAATTCCTGGCGAGCGAGATCATACTTGCCGCTCGTGATGTCGCGCAGGCCGTTGGAATAGAGCATGTCGGCGGAGGGAGCGGGGGAGGCGGAAGCCGCAGGGGAAACGGCATTGCTCGCGGCGGGGGGAGCGGAAGTGGCGTCATTCGACGGTTTTGGGCTTGTGCCGGGAGCAGTACTGGCCGGGGCTGACCCGGAAACCTTAGCGTCAATGCCTTGAACGGCGCTTTGCAGGTCGACGAGCTGCTGATTGAGTTTGCCGAGGCGCGATTTGATTTCTTCCAAATTGTCAGAGAGCCCCTGGACTTGTGTCGACATGGTGTCAAGGCGGGCGCCAGAGTTGGCTTGCACGTCCTGCACGGACTTCTGGACGGAACCCATGGTGGCGTTGAGCTTGCCGACGTTGTCGCTGGCTTGCTCGACGAGAGTTTTGAGGACAGTGTGGTCTTGGGTGATCTGCGTGGTCATGTCCTTCTGACCTTGCAGCAGCGTGGTGACGTCGCGCTGCAGGTCGATGATTTCGCGGGCGACAGCCTCCGCCGGGCGCGGCCCGATAAGGCTGCCGCCGAGCGCGCCTGCAAAAACAGCGGCCGCAAAAATGACGATGGTGCGGATTTTCATGAAAAGAACCTCCTCAGATGCGTCTGCTTCTCAGATCAGACAAATATTCAGGCCAGGGAAGAGCGCGCTGACTGGTAGTCGCTGAGCGGCCGGGATGTCTGTAACCCGGCGGCTCATTATTCACTTTAACGGCAGAGCCGCGCGCGAGCAAGAGATTGCTCGGACACGCGGCTCTGTCGGTCATCGAACAGTTACGAGGTTGTAGGAAGTGCTACGGCACACGGACGAAGTGGCCGACGCGGTTCTTCTGCCAGCATTCCTCGGTGCTCTCCGTGCAGAGAGGCCTCTCCTTGCCCAGGCTCGTCGTATTGATGCGGTCGGCGGAGATGCCGAGGGAGACGAGATAGCTCTTGACGGCGGTGGCGCGGCGATCGCCGAGAACGAGGTTGTATTCGGTGGAACCACGCTCGTCGCAGCGGCCTTCGACGGTCACTTTGACTTCCGGATGACTGCGCAGGAATTCGGCGGTCTTGCCGAGAGCGTCGCGGGCATCGGCGCGGATGTCGGCTTTGTTGAAGTCAAAGTAGGCGTCGCGAACTTCCCTCAGGAAGAGCTCGTCGATCGTGGGCCCAGTTGGTGGCGGAGGCGGCGGAGGCGGCGGAGCTGCCACGGTGACGCGGACGCTCGAGTCAGCCGAGCCGCCGGGACCGCTGGCGGTAATCGTGTAAGTTGTGGAGTCCGACGGCGTAACTTTGGTCGAACCTTGAGCCGTGACGGCGCCCACTCCTGGAGAAATGGTGAGCTGCGTGGCATCGGTAGAAGTCCAGCTCAGCGTCGTGGAATCGCCGGTGTTGATGGAAGTTGGGCTGGCCTGCAGCGAGACGGTCGGGCGAGCGGCTGGAGGCGGTGGAGGTGGCGGTGTAGGCTGCGCAGCTGGCGGTTTTTTGTTGCAACCCGCAACAAAAGCGACAGCGAGCATGGCAGTGAGAATGGCCGCGCGGTACAGAGAGCTAGAAACCCGATTCATTCGAATCCTCCTCAGCGTAAGAATCCCTTGTTTGCCCACCAACCGCCATCATCCTATCACTAGTGGGCTGGGTTAAGGAAATACATCGTAGCACGATATATTACCTCTCGTACACAAACAAATACGGCTGCGAGCCGCCGACGGCAACACAAAAAACATATTTCGGGAAATAACGCAACCAAAAGTTCAGATGCGCGGCGCGAGAGGAAAGTTTCGAGTAATTTTTGCCAGCCCGATTACGCCGCGGCGGTTTATTTAGGCGACCAGTTGGGCGACTCGTTGTGGCCATCCATGGTGAGTTGGTGAGGCTGCGAGCCGTCGGCCAGCATAGACCAGATTTGGCGCGGGCCGGTGCGGGTGGATTCGAAGACGATGTGGCGGCCGTCGGGAGCCCAGCTGGGGCGCTCGTTGCGGGTTCCGGAGTCTGGCGTGAGGTTGATGATGTGCTGTGAAGTGGGGTCCATGACGTAGATATCGTAGTTGCCGTCGGGACGTCGCCAACTGAAGGCCAAGAGCTGGCCGTTCGGAGACCAGGCAGGATCGATGAGATAGCCCTTGTCCGGAAGATCGAGGAGGTTCACGTTGGTGCCGTCGGCGTTCATCATATAAAGCTTGGGGATGCCGCCGCGGTCGCTAACGAACACAACGGATTGGCCGGTCTTGGGGTTCCAGGCGGGCGAAGTGCTGCCCCCAGTGGCAAACGTGAGTCGCTTGGGTTTGCTGCCGTTAATGTCGGTAACGAAAAGCTCCGGGTTGCCCAGCATGGAGGAGGAGAACATGATTTGCGTTCCGTCGGGTGACCAGGCGGGGGCGCTGTTCGTGCCGCGAAAGCGGGGGAAGGAGATGACTTTGCCGGCGTCCATCGAATACATGCAGATTTGGGCGTTAACGACGCCATTGTAGGGTTGGTAGCAGGTGAAAGCGATGCGGGAGGCGTCGGGGGACCAGCGGGGCATCAGCGAGATGGTGCGGAGGCTCGTGAGGGGATGCTGGTTGGCGCCGTCGTAATCCATCAGCCAGACTTCCTTGGCTCCACTGCGGGAACTGATGAAGGCAATTTGAGTGGAGGCGATTCCGGGGAGGCCGCCGGAGAGTTTGAAGATGATTTCGTCGGCGAATTGGTGGGCGAATTTGCGGACTTGGGCGTCCGTGGGCGTGCCGCGATAGATCTTGCCGACCACGGACTCGGTGGAAGGAGTGGTGACGTCGTAGAGCCAGGCTTGGATGGCGACCTCGGAAGTGGTTTCCGTAAGGTTACCAAAGGCGACGTAGTGGGCATTGACCTGGGGATCGGTCCAGGCGGTCCTCTGGAGTTCGCCGGGTTGCGTAGGGGCTTGCGAGGGATTGAAACTCGGACTGACGAGATCGAGGATGCCGCTGAAGGCGAGGTCGTCGCGGACGATTTGGGTGAATTGCTGCGAATGGACTTTGGCGTTGTCAGCGCGGGGGCCGAAGTCCGCCACCGCAAGACGGATTCTTTCTACACCGAGGCCCGTGCCGGTGCGGAACCAGGCTTCACCACCTTGTTGAGCGCTTGCGGGAAAGGACGAAAAGCCGAAAAGCGCTGCGAGAGCCAACCAATAGAAAAGTTTGGACTTCACTAACACCTTCACCTCCGGATTTCTTGCCGCACCGAATGCCAATGAAGCGGCGGCTTTAGTGCGTTAAAGACAGATCAAAATCGAAAGTAACGTCAACACCGCCCCCACTATAGTCGTTCGGGAGCGGCCCAAAGTGGATACCGTCCAGCGCGCGGCGCGCGGAATTGTCCATGGAGAGATTGCCGCTGGATTGTGCCATTTGTACGTTTGAGATGCTTCCGTCGCGATTGATGCGAAAGTTCATTACGCAGTGGGCCTGACGAGCAGCGCGGACTGCGGGATCAATGGTGGTCTGAAGCCAATTTTGCCCGACGCTGCGGCGCACGGCTTCGATGTACCAGCCATAGCGCGAGGCGAAATCCCCGCCGCCCTGGCCTTTCACGGAAACGGGGCCGGAACCACCCCCGGGAGTAGGGGCCGTCCCGGTGGGAAGATCGGGATTGCCACCGGTGCCGTTCCTCACCGCGTTTTCTGGAGGGGGTACTTTGGGTTCGTCGATCTTTGAGGGATGCGTTATGGGTTTCGGCTTGTCTTTCTTGAAGGGCGCAATTTTTTCGGCAGGTGTCGGAGGCTCCGGTTCCGGTTCCGGCTTCGGCTTGGGTTCTTCTTTCCACAAGCCTTTTGTGGGATCGACGGTATTGCTATCGGTGATGATCGGCTGTGGCGGCATGGGGATTCCAGAGGCTGGGCCGACGAGTTTTACGTTGATGCTGCCGCTGGTCCCGCCGACATCGCCCCACTCCGGCCCTGTAAGGTGGAAATAGATCGAGACGGCGATCCAAAGCATAAGGAAAACGTGAAGAATCAGAGAATAGATCAGAAATTTTCGAAGGCCGAGATCGTCGGCCGATGCGGGAGGTAATGGGATGAGCGAGTTGGCAGCGGTGGTGCTCATGTTCAGCGAGTACGGGCGCGTTCCGAGAGTGGCTCCGTAACAATACTAATATTACTTACGCCGGATTGGCGCAAAGCGTCTATGACCTTGGCGAAGGTGCCGAAGGGAATGGTTTCGTCGGCGCGAAGAAAAACGGAGTCCTGCGGCTTTTTGAGTTGCGCCTTAACTTTCGTGCCGAGCTGGTTGATATTCACGGGAACGTCAGCGAGATAGATGAGCTGGTTCTTGTCGATGGTGATGACGAGGCGGGGTTCGTTGATCTCTTTTACGGTCTTAGTCTTGGGGACGTCGACTTCGATGCCGGACTGGAGAATCGGGGCGGTGATCATGAAAATAATGAGCAGAACAAGAACAACGTCGATGAACGGGACCATGTTGATCTCGGAGAGCGTGCTCTGCGTTTGTTTGGAGAGTTGCGGCATAGTGTTCATTGGCCGCCGTGGGCTGGCGGCCGCAATAGCCTACGTAAAAGTCTTTTCGATCTGAGCTCCGACTTCCAGTGCAAAAGTGTCGAGGCGCTGCGCCAGATCGCGGATACTTTGCAAAAAGTGATTGTAGAAGATAACTGCCGGTATGGCGACGAAGAGGCCTGCAGCGGTGGTGATAAGCGCTTCGGCGATCCCGGGTGCGACGGCTCGAAGGCTCGCGGCGCCGGCGTTTCCGAGGCCGGAGAAGGCGTCAATGATGCCCCAAACGGTGCCGAAAAGACCGATAAACGGCGTTACGGAGCCTGTGGTGGCCAGCCAGGACATGCCTTTTTCCACGCGGCGGACTTCTTCGGCGGCAGCGAGTTGCATGCTGACGGTAACGGCTTGGAGGCTCTTCAATTTTCCAGTGGGTTGCGGATTTCCAGTGCCGACTTGGCTTAACAGTTCGCGATAGCCTGCGGCATAGACCGATGCGAACGGCGAGCCTGCGGAAGCGAGTGCTTGCGGATTGGCTACGCCCTTTGTGGCGCGAAAGATGCGAAGGAATTGGTCGCTTTGACGGCGGACCCGGCCGAAGAGGCCGAGCTTCTGAAAGATCATGGCCCAGGAAACGATGGAAAAAATTCCGAGCAAGAGCAAAATGCCGCGGGCGACCCAGCCCGTTTGTCCAAGAATGTTACCAAGATCGGCGATAAGAACCGTTGCGAACAGAAGAATGATGCAACCCCTCAGTGAAAATTAAATTTTCCCGTCTTCAGAAACGTAGCACACGCCTACAGGGTGGTCAAACAAATGAGATGCAGAAGGTAAAAGGGGTGCTGCCTCTTTGGATACAAACAAAACGCTGCTTGGGGCCAGACGGATTCCCAATGACGTCATGCGAGCGGCAGTTTCGAGGCGAACAGGTGTGTTAAACTGCGAATTAGGCATGGGCAAAACGTTTGACATCGGGCTCGAGAGACTTACGGACCGCTCTGAGATTTCCATCGGCAGGGCCATAACCACAAAAAATGAGGGCAGCGCTCTTCCGGCGAACGCGAGTCCCGAGGCACTAGAACTTGGTGTGTTGCGCGGCACGTTTTTTCTCGAAACGTTTGGCTGCCAGATGAACGACCACGATTCGGAGAAAGTGGCAGGAGTTTTGCTGTCGCGTGGATACCAGCAGGTGGAATCGCCGGAATCGGCTTCGCTGATTCTGTACAACACCTGCAGCATCCGGGAGAAGGCAGCGCAGAAAGTTTTCTCGCGGCTCGGGGAGTTTGGCCTAAAGCAGAAAGACGGCCGGATTATCGGCGTGCTGGGATGCGTGGCGCAGCAAGAAGGCGAAGAGATTTTTAGGCGCGCGCCGTGGGTGAGTCTGGTGTGCGGCTCGGCGAGCTACAGCAAACTGCCTGAGTTGCTGGCGCAAGTGGAGGCAGGGAATCCGCGCGTCACTGGGCTCGATACGGACACCGACGAGACGTTTGAGACGCCCGTGACGCGACGCGACAACCCCTGGCGCGCGTATCTGACGATTATCGAGGGTTGCGACAAGGCTTGCTCGTATTGCGTCGTTCCTTACACGCGAGGACCGGAGCGGAGCCGCGCTAGCGATTCTGTTTTGCGGGAAGTGAAGCAGCTTGCCGAGCTGGGTTACTCGGAAGTGCAGCTTCTGGGGCAAACGGTGAATTCCTACGCTGACCCCACGCCGCGCAAGATGAGATTCTCCGAATTGTTGCTGGCTGTTGCGGACGAGGCTCGGATCAAGCGCGTGCGCTTCACGACGTCTCATCCACGCGATTTCTCACAGGACATTGTGGATGCCATTGATGCGCAGCCGAAGCTATGCAATCACGTGCACCTCCCAGTGCAATCGGGTTCGACGCGTGTTCTGCAGGCAATGCAGAGAACCTACACTCGCGAAGAGTATTTGGAGAGAATAGCGATGATTCGCGGAGCGAAGCGAACCATCAGCATTACGACGGACATTATTGTGGGGTTTCCTGGGGAGACGGAAGCGGACCTCGGGGAGACACTGAGTTTGCTCGATCTGGTGAAGTACGACGCAATGTTCTCGTTCAAATACTCGCCGCGACCGCACACGCCTTCGCTGAAGATGAGCGACGCGATTCCCGAGGAGGAGAAGAGCCGGCGGCTGGCAGTTTTGCAGGAAAAGCAGCGCGAAATACAGGCGGTACGGCACGCGGCAATGGTAGGCGAGAGGTTTGAGTTGCTCGTCAGCGGAAAATCGCGGCGCGAGAATCAGTGGTCGGGACATACTTCCTGCCATCGAGTTATAAATTTCTCTTCCCAAGAGCAGTCGCTTCTGGGACAGTACCTGCAGGTTCGGGTGACGGGAGCGACTCCGAATGGTTTGTTGGGGGAGCAGGCTCTCTAGAGCGGCGATTCGCGGCGGCGGCGATGGTTCGGCGGGGACGACATTTTAGCGGCACAGACCGAAGTCTGTGCTACCGGGAGGTCACATGGAAGTGGAGATGAAAATCCGCGGCCTGATGATGGATCCCGTGACAAACATGCCCATTGTTGTGTTGAAGGATGTGCAGGGACAAGCGATTCTGCCCATTTGGGTCGGCGTGTATGAGGCCAACGCGATAGCACTGGAGATTGAGAAGGTGCAGACGCCGCGGCCGATGACGCACGACCTGCTGAAGAATGTTCTGCTCGGGCTGGATGTGCAGGTTCACAAGATTGTGGTGAACGACCTGAAAGACGACACATTTTACGCACTGATTTGGGTCGAGCGTGACGGCCAGATGATGACCATCGATTCCCGGCCGAGCGACGCGCTGGCCCTGGCGCTTCGCGTGGATTGCCCGATTTTTGTAGATGAAGAAGTGCTGAAAAATTCAAAAGTTTCGAGCGCGATTACGGAACGCAGTACTAACGAACAACTGCGCAACTGGCTGGAAGGTCTGTCAGACGACGACCTCGGCCGCTACAAGATGTAAATCTTCTCGCTTTTCTTTCATCGCGAAATTCTCGTTGGGCGTTTGCTGTCTAGGCTGGCGCACACCTGCGACTTCATTCTTTCGAAGCGGAAAGTATCAAATGGCGGACCCTTTGGCGCCAAACCAATAGCAAGACAATCCCAATGAGAATTAGCGCGAGGCTAAGCCCGGCCCAAAGACCGAAAGCTCCCCATCCCCATCGAAAACAGAGCCATGCGCCGAGAGGCAGGCCGATGATCCAATAAGCGGTGAAGTGACAGAGCATCGGCGTACGCGTGTCTCCCAAGCCGCGCAGGGCTCCGGTGGCCACCGTTTGAATGCCGTCAAACAACTGAAATGCGGCACCGGCTGCGAGCAGAGAGATCGTGCTTTTGATGATGGCTTCATCGGGGGTGTAGGCGCGAGCAATCCAGCGTGGAACGGCGAGCAGAACGACGCTCATGCAGGTCATGAAAGCGGCGCCAAGAAAAATGGCTGTGCCGCCGGCGTCTCCGGCGCCTATCGCATCTTTGCGTCCGATGGCCTGGCCAACACGCACCGCCGCCGCTGAGGAAACGCCGAGCGGAACCATGTAGGTGAAGGAGACGGTGTTCAGCGCGATTTGGTGGCTGGCGAGTGAAACGGCTCCGAGACGGCCGATCAGGGCGGTGACGACAGCGAAAACACCGATCTCGAGAGTGATCTGCATGGCTGTCGGGAAGCCGAGAGCGAGGAGACGGCGGATGCGCGGTAGGTCAGGCTCGACGGGCGTGTGAAGCAAGCGCGTTCGGTGACGCCGGTCGTACCAGAGAAGATAACCCACCAGGACAGCGGAAAGGTAAATTCGGGACAAAGCAGTGGACCAACCGGAGCCTACCGCGCCCATCGCCGGAGCCCCAAGCTTGCCGTAAATGAGGATTAGATTGCCGCCCGCGTTGATGATGTTTGACGTGATCTGGGCGAAGGCGATGGGCCGCACCAGGTTCATGGCTTGCATTGAGCGGCGGACGGCGAAATAGAGCAGAAGAGGCGGCGTTCCCCAAGCCAGCGCTTTCGAAAAGGGAACCGCCAGGGTGATTACGTCGGAGGCGATGCGCATGGCGCGAAGCATAGGCGCGAAAAACCAGACGGGAGCCATCAAAACGGGGGCAAGTGCCAAGCTGAGATAGATGCCATGCAGAAGCGAGCGATGACAGTCTTCGCGCTGACCGGAGCCGAATGCTTGAGACACCAGGGTGTCCAACCCAATCAGCAAGCCCCCTCCAAACATGGCGAGGACGTTGACGAGAATTCCGCCAAGACTCACGGCAGCGATGGCCGCTGCGCTGTTCGGAAGACGGCCAACCATCATCGTGTCTACGATGGCCATAGTCATCCATCCGAGTTCAGCGAGAACCAGCGGCAGAGCCAGCCGCAGAGTGGGGCCAAGTTCGGCGCGGAATGTCTTGTAGCGAATCATCGACGGAAGAGGAATGGAAAGAGTTTAAGCGGGGCCTCGGAAAGGCGCAAACGAGCAGTAACTTTGAGGACGTTCTAGACCCGAAGTCCCATTGACCCGTTAGGTTAGGAACCGTAGCTTGAGTACCGTGCGGATTGCGCCCGCTTTTTGACAGGGTCGTCCTTCGAACTTCGCATTGAGCAAGCAATTGGCAAAGAAAAAACGTAGATCTCGGTCTGGCTAGTTCAGGAGACAACCGTGGCCCTAGGGAACGTATCCAGGTTTGACGAACGAATGCAGAATGCCAGGGCAGGAATTCGCGTCAATTCGCGATTGCCGGTGGCTGTGGAATGGGCGGAGTCTGGTCAAGTGAGGCGTGCAGAGGGCTACACGGTGGACACCAGTACGAAAGGCTGCCTCGCTGTGGTTCCGCAGAATTTTCCAGTAGGGCAGAAACTGCTTCTCGTGAATCTGCTCAACAAAAATGCGTGTGAAGCGGTGTTGATTTGGCGGGGACACGAGAACCGCACGGGCTGGGAACTAGGGCTTGAGCTCCAGGACGCTTCGATGGATTTCTGGGGCGTAGATTTCTAGCTCGACAGGATCTCCTCGGAAGATTCGCTACGCGATTCGCAGGCGAGTTTCCAATCGATTTCGAGTTTTGTCCGTGGTTAGGTTTTTCTTGCTGAGTCCCAAAACAGTACTCAAGAGTTTTCCACCGACCAGGCCGGAAATTTCCACTTTTTCCTTGCGCTAGAATGGGCTGCGAACGTACAGTGGGCCTAGAGCTGGGGGGCTTTCTGCTCGTAGCACCCACATATAGGGACCTGGTTGCCGGATCGCGTCGGCGCAATTTATCATGCGCATAGGCGGAGGCAGAAGCGTATGACTGCCATCATCACAGTTGCAAACCAAAAAGGCGGCGTTGGGAAAACGACCACAGCGATAAATTTGTCCGCTGCCCTGGCGCATCGCGGCAAGCGCACGCTATTGATTGACCTGGATCCGCAAGCGAATTCCACGATCGCATTTTACAATTCCGGCGAAATTGCCATCTCCATGTTCGATGTGCTGAGCGAGAGCCGCGCGACGATGGCGGCGGTGATCAAGCCGACGAAAGATCCGTTGCTGTTTCTAGGGCCTGGACGGCTGGCACTTGCTAAGCTGGAGCAGGTTCTTGCGGGTCAGTTCGACGCGCCGTACCGATTGAAGGACGCGCTGGCGCCGGTCTTGAAGGACTACGATTACATTGTGCTGGATACGCCGCCATCGCTCGGAATCTTGACGGTGAATGCGCTCGTGGCCTCTACACATTTGCTGGTACCGATTCAAGCGGCGTATTTCGCGATCGAGGGAACGGACGACCTGCTCGAAACCTACGAACGAATCCGCGCACGGCCTAACCCTGGGCTGAAAGTTCTCGGGGTGGTGATCACGTTGTTCGACAAGCGGACGAATATCTCGAGGGATACCCACGGGCAGATTCGCACGGTTTTTGGCGAAGTACTCTTCAAGACCAAGATCAGCAAAAACGTGCGGCTGGAAGAGAGCCCGGCTTACAAAGAGACGATCTTAACGTTTGCGCCGAAATCACCCGGCGCTATCGAGTACAAGAAACTGGCAGGGGAGGTTATCCAACGTGTCGAAGAGGATCGGGTTACCCGTCACGCTGAAGATGCGGCATGACGCGCACTACGTCGAATCACTGACGAGCTATAGCGGTGCAGCGGTGGGACGGATGATCCCCGTGGATCAGATTCGCCCCAATCCGGACCAGCCACGCAAGGCGCTGGGAGATTTGCGCGAACTTTCGGAGTCGATCCGCGAGAAAGGGGTGCTCGAGCCGCTGCTGGTGAGGTTTGTGCCGCGCGAGGACTGCTACTACATCATTTCCGGCGAAAGGCGCTATCACGCTTCGCGTGCGGCGGGCCTGCGTGAAGTTCCTTGCATCGAGAAAATGGCGGACGACGCCGAAACATTGGAAATCGCGCTGATTGAGAATATTCAGCGCAAGGACCTCACGCCGTTTGAAGAAGCCGACGGCTTGCATCGCTTGGCGACCCAATTCGAATACACACATGAAGATGTGGCGAAGAAGATTGGGCGCGCGCGTTCCTCGGTTACAGAAACACTTTCTCTCCGAAATATTCCAGAGTCGTTGCGCAAGAAGTGCGTAGAGCATGGGATCATTTCGAAGTCCCTGCTGCTGCAGATTGCGCGCCAGCCGACCGAAAAGAAAATGATCGAGATGATGCACCGCATTATGCAAGGCGGTCTGACGCGCGATGAAGCTCGGCGCGAGCGGCGCGATGAGCAGGGCGGTCCGCAGCGGCCGCAGCCGTTCATTTTTCAGTTTCAACCGGAAAACGAGAGCTTCCGGTTTCGCATTCAGTTTAAGAAGAGCCACGTTTCGCGAGATGAGCTGATTGTGACGCTGCGTCAGATCATTGGGCAGCTTGAGGGAACGTCGACGGCAGCGGATTCAACCGCGGCTTAGTCGAGCCGACTTGAATCGAAGACGGGCACGACGTGGCCCGGCAAACTTCTCTGATGGTGGAATTCAGTCCTCAGCAGGTGCAGGTAGTGGAGAGGCTTTTTGCGGCAGGCTTTCGGCCTATCGCGATTCCTCCTTATGAGAGCGCACTGTGTGTGCGACGAGGCGAGTGCGCCGCCATTCTGTCACCGGTCCCCAACGGTGGATTGAAGCTTCTTGCCTCGCCGTCCTACCTCGTTGATGGCAACCTGAGCGTGCGGCTTAAGCGCGGCGGTGGCGAAGTATTTGTGTGGAAGAAAACAGAAATGCAAGTGACGCCAGAGCGACTGCAGGAACTTGCAGTGTTTCTCGAGGATCTTAGTGAAATACTCGGAGAGGTTGTGGCCTGAGTCCCAGCGCCTTTCGGCGTGACGAAAGTCTAGATCTTCGAAAATAACTCAAGGCTATGGTGAATAAAACTCTAGGATAAGTTAAATCATAAGTATATAAATTATTTCCAGGACGACGCGGGGAATTTGCAATTCCGAGGGCCTCCCGGCAAACTAAAAAGGTTATGACAACTTACGACATTATTTGCATTGGCGCGGGACCGACCGGGCTGGCGTGCGCCATTGAGGCCAAGCGCGCGGGAATGAACCCGCTAGTTATCGACAAAGGCTGCTTGTGCAACTCGATCTACCACTACCCGGTCAACATGGTGTTTTTCACCACCCCTGAGCTTCTGGAGATCGGCGACTTGCCGCTGATCAGCGCGGCGGAAAAACCTGTGCGCGTCGAGGCGTTGAAGTATTACCGCAAGGCGGCGGAGCACTTCGAATTAGAGCTGCGGCTTTTTGAGCGCGTGCTGAGAGTGGACGGGCATGACGGCAATTTTACAGTCGTAACCCAAACCGAGAAGGGAATCGAGGCGCGCTACGCTTCGAAAAAGATCACTGTCGCGACCGGGTACTACGATCTTCCCAATGTGATGGGTATTCCGGGAGAGGATTTGCCGCACGTCTCGCACTATTACACGGAACCTTTCGAGTTCTGGAACCAGGATGTTGTTGTTATTGGCGGGAAGAACTCCGCCGCGGAAACTGCGCTGGATCTCTATCGTAATGGCGCCCGCGTGGCGTTGGTACACAGGCACGCGGAGCTTGGCTCCACGATAAAATATTGGGTGCGGCCTGACATCGAAAACCGGATTAAGGCGGGGCAAGTGAAGGCGCTCTTCGAGACGCGCGTAAAACAGATCACGAGAGAAGAAGTCATTGTTCAGAATGGCGCGGGCGAGAGTCGATTGCCGGCGAGACAAGTGTTCGCCTTGACCGGCTATCACCCCGATTATGCGTTTATCGAAAGCCTCGGCGTGCAACTCGATCCCGATACGCGAAAACCTGCGCTTGATCCGAATACGCTCGAAAGCAATGTGCCGGGAATCCACTTGGCCGGTGTGGTCATCGGCGGACGGCACACTGGCGACATTTTTATCGAAAACGGCCGCTTTCACGGCAAGCAAATTATCGATGCATTGAAGGCGTGAACGATTCATTCGCCGCTTGGAACTTACCCATTTGCCCGTGTAAAGGACGTTTGTTAGACTCCTAGCCTATGGCATCCATCTTCAAGGAAGTCGGCGAGACGTTCAGCACACTGGTACAAGGATTTAGCGTCACGTTCCGGAATATGTTCCGGAAGACGGTCACCGAGAATTATCCGTTCGAACCGGTGCATTTTCAGCCGCGCTATCGCGGAATTCACGTGCTGCACCGCGACGAATCCGGACTCGAGAAGTGCGTTGGATGTTTTCTCTGCGCGGCGGCTTGCCCGGCCAACTGCATCTACATCGAGGCCGCGGAAAATACCGATGCCAGCCGCATCTCCGCAGGCGAACGCTACGCCAGCGTTTACAACATCGATTACTCGCGCTGCATTTTCTGCGGTTACTGCGTCGAAGCGTGCCCAACGGACGCGATTACTCACGGACACGGTTTTGAACTCGCCACCTACGACATCAACTCCTTGATCTACCGCAAAGAACAGCTTCTCGAAAAACAGCCCGCCGCTCCAACTTCCGGAAAGTAACGCCGGCTTCCGTATTCCTCAAAAATCCTGCAGTTCGATTCCGTTCACTTTTACTGCGCCTGGTTAGAGTTCGTCTGTCCTTCTCAAAAAACTGCGCCCCAAAACCTATAAAAAGAAGCCAAGACGAAAGTCCGGCTTGGCTTTTTATTTTGGGAGGGGTGGGATGTGGATGGGAGGGACGGCTGGACGCAGCGGTAAGGGGCTTCGGCGCTATGCTCGTAATCGCTCTCGACCTGATGAACCGTCAGAGAGTATAAGCGGATCGCCGACGCGGAGGAGTTTGCTACATTCCGTGCTGGGGACGCGCGTGTTCGTGGCCAGGCGGTAGAAGTGGTCGAAGCGCTCTTCGGGTGCCCATGGCGGTAGTTGTGCGCGGCGCAAGTCGGTGAAGCGCTTTTGGAAGCCATCGTTCGTGACGCCGGTTTGCGAATCGCGCGCGGGAACTGGGCAGCGCGCGCAGGGGTTGCTGCCCTCGAAGGCCACGTCGCCAATCTTGAAGCGTACGACGCTGCTCTCGCTGCCAGCGAAGAGTTGATCCTCCCAGAACGCCGGCAGCATTTCGGAAGTGCGCGCAGGTCCCTTCGTCTGGCGTGCCTGCGGATCGCTGGCCGTATCGATTTCAAGTGTGGTGCGGAAACGGCGGCGGGCCTCGTCGAGCGCCATGCCCGGAAACCACTCGCAAACGGCCGAAAGCGATGCAGTCGAAACAATGGTCGGACCGGCGGCGAGCCCGTCATCGGGAAAGCCTTCTCGTGTGTAGCGCACCTGAATGGCCTGCTCAAAGTACATGCTGAACCATTCCGCGGCGCCTTCAGCGTCGCGCGGAAACGCGAATGTCATCGCCGGAATGTTGCGCCCGTCGCCGGGAACCGCGAGCGTGACGGAACTGATGTCCGGAGCGTACGTTGCGCGGATCAGGTGCATGGCGGCAGTGCGCTTGCCATTCACCCAGCGGCCGTCGGCGGAATAGAGCGCCCAGACGCGGTCGAGTTCGAGGCCGCCATTCGGCCCAATGCGAGCTTCATTCACCGTGACAGGATCGAGCGACTTGATAGGATGCAGACGGATATTCGCAAGGCCTGGCGCTGCTCTCGGCAAGTCCACGGATAGAGTTTAGCAGAGCAAAGTCGGCAGGAAGTGTTCGCAAAACCACGAACTGCGATGTTTGTTCTTCCTGGATATCGCCAAGCGCGGTTACGAAGGGATGTTCCACTGGGAGGGGGACCTGTGGCCGCAGCATGACCACGAAGCAAAAATCTTACGCAAGACAATAGGGAAGCACAGACCGAGCCAAAATCGCGTCCTCAGGCTCGAGATCCGCTCCCCGAAGCCGCCGGCGCTTTCTTCTTCTTGGCCATCTGCTGCACCGTAAAAAGCAGCAGCGAGCGGTCTTGCGGGTCCATTTTGCTCAACAGGTGTCTGAGCTTGCGCATGAACCGCAAGTCTTTGCCGGAACTCCCCCAGGCATTGCTCCCGGATTCGGTCCAGGAAGCGGGAACATCCGGCCGGGGCGGCTGGTCGCCATCGTAGAGCAGCTGATATAGCGGCATATCCAAAGCGCGCGCCAGTTTTTCCAGGGTCTCGATGGCAGGGACGGTATGGCCATTCTCCACGCGCGACAGATAGCAGCGCAGCAGGCCGGTGCGTTTCTCAATGTCGCCTTGAGATAATTTCTTTTCTTCGCGCAGGACGCGCAAGCGTTCGCCGATGATCATCCGGGGCTCCTTACTGAAACCACTCCGCTTTTCAGAGCACTTCGAGCTGGAGTGACTGGAGTATAAACTATCAAATCGATGTAAGTCGAGAGCTTTGCGTTGCCCGGATCTGTAGAATTCGTCGATTCGCAGCAGTGGACTGGTTTGCCGCTCGCCGACGGATCGACCGGCTGGAACGTCCACTAGCGTGAGGAAACCAGGCACACGATCCCTCCTCGCGAGTAGCGGCAAGGAAGCCGCTGCTGCCCCTAGTCTTTGAATTATTCCTGAAGCCTCTGCCCGCCCGGCAATCACGCGCCGGCAGCGGCTACGTGCCCGGAAACGATGGACTTGTATCCGCAAGTCCCAGCTTTTTTGAGAGCTTCAATGGCTTCCGCAGCGGTCATGAGCGGAGTCGTCTGCACATGAGCGACCGCCCCGCCAGCGGCGAACGCGATGGCGATAGCCGCGGCCGATGTGTTGACTCGGCCTTAAGGCCGCGTCACTGTTTGATCTCGTCAAAGCTTGGCACTGACCGAGGACGTGGCGGGGCTGCGGGCAGGGAATCGCCCGATGGTGAATTCTCTGCTGGGGACGGCAGGATTTCCTCCGGAGACGCAGACGCTTCCTCGTGTTCGAAGACGAAGTTGGCACCAGATCCAAGCGCGGCGTCAAACCAGGGCCGAGCGCGATGCCGCAGATGGCTTCGCGAGAGGGAGCGCAATCCGACTGGAACGGCTTCTCGTTATTCCAGAACGATCGTGAAGGCCTTTGAGGTAAGCGACAATCCGGTGGCTTTGCGTAGCGCTAGGATGTTTGCGGGACTCAGCGAGCTGGTTTCGTAATTTGTAAGTACAAGCTCTCCGTCCTTGGTATCCGGCGCCCGTCCTGGAGGATTGAAGAAATAGTGCAGCGTGAGCTGATACGTCCCTTTTTTGCGAAACTTCAGCGGGTCGCGGGGATCAGGAAATGTAAGAGGCACTTCCGTCATTTCCCCTGGTTTCAGAACGCGGATAGAGCTGTCCGTCAAACGCCACTTGTGAGAATAGTCCGCGCCGTCGACGGGACAATAGCCGATTGATTCGTGATCCAACGGCGCGCCCGAAGCATCGGTAGCATCCCACCAGGAGCTGAGCACAAATGCGTGGCTCCTTTCTGCCGGGCTGACAAGAACGCCGGCCGAACCGTGATTGATGAGCATTGCCTTGAATTCCACCCTGTCGCTCCGATGAATGATTGCCGGGCCTGAAACGCGCAGTTCTATCGGCGGTTGCTCGGGCAACTTCGGGGTCACTTTAGGCGCACGCGTTTTTTGCCCAGGCAATGGCCTGGGGCAAGTGCGCATGGTTCGAGCGGCCGGAGCCAGCGCCATGCACAAGAGCAGCAGGCAGCGGGCCACAATTTGTAAAGAAAGCATGAGACCCTCCAGGACTGCGGAATGAGCGCTGAAACAAGGGCAACATGGTTGGGAACGATCCCCCCGAGATTCCTTGCGCCAGGCGGCGTCCTCCTCGCAAGAAGGCCCCACAGGCGCCGGGAGGAGCACGAACAGAAAGCAGTGCGAAACCTGAAAATAGACAAGGATTTCCTCTTTGGCATGCGTCTGATAAGTAATATTATGTTAACTAGAAAATCGGAATGATCTGCTCCCCGCGGAGGCCTATCCAGTAGCCCCAATACGGGCTGCCTCCCTATTTCCACCAGCTCCCGCTAATTCTTAGCCGAAGCCTTCTGCGCTTTGCGTTGGTCTAATTCGTATTTGATGTACTGCTCGAGCGTGTGAGGATCCGCACCGACAATTCGGCGCCCGTTTACGAACATAGTCGGCGTGCTGCCGACTTCCAGCTGGATACCGTTAGCGCGGCTCGCATCCACAGCCGCGCCAGCCTCCGGGCTCGCCATGCAAGCCTTGAACGTTTCTGAGTTCAGGCCTGACTGCGCCGCAAAGTCGGTCATCTTGCCCCAGGCGTTTTCGGCCGAGATCAGCTCCTGGCCGTCGTAAATCAAATCGTACATTTTCCAGAAGGCCTTCGGATCCTGCTGGTAAGCGCAACGCCCGGCAATGGCTGCCGTCCGTGCCCACGGATGTATCTGTTCCAGAGGAAAGTCCTTAAATACCACGCGCAATTGGGGGTAGTTCGGCAAGAGACCCCGGAGCGCGTCATGCAGGCTGCGACAGACAGGACACTCGAAGTCCGAGAATTCCACGAGGGTTACGGGAGCATTGGCAGGGCCAAGCGAGGGGCTATCCTTGGTCTGAAGCTGGGCGCGATTCTCGGCCATAGGATCTTTGGACAGATCCGACAACTCGCCGCGAAACATATATTTCCCGTCCTTGCTCACATAGACCTTGCCGGTCTGACGGTTCTCTCCAACAGTCACTTCAACATCAACCTCTTCCAAGCCTTCGACACCGATATCTTTCGGAGCTGAGGCGATGACGGTTGTGTCTGGGCCAAAGGCGTAAAGATTCCGCAGATAAGCCTCGACGGTCTTCTGTATGGGCGATTCTCCAGCGGCGGCAGGAGCAGCGGAAGCAGCCGGCGACTTCTGCGCGCGGGCGCCAGAAACAATAAAGCTCAGGGCAAATATCGCTGCGACAGTCTGTGATTTCTTCACGCTAGACCTCAGTTCTTTAAGGAATAAACCGCTGGGCAATCGGAAACGGCCGGCCAAACCCAAAGGCTCTCGAAGTAATCTTAAGCCCCGGAGCGGCCTGCTTGCGTTTGTATTCGGTCCGGTCGACCAGCAGGGCAATGTCGCGTACGAGCTGTAAGTCGAACCCATAGTGGTCGGCGATCTCCTGCGGGCTGTGCAGGTCCTCGATATAAGCCTTCAGTATGCGGTCCAGGACATCATAGGGCGGCAAGCTGTCCTCGTCCTTCTGATTGGGACGTAACTCGGCAGAAGGCACTTTCTCGATGGAAGATCGGGGGATGAGTTCCCTTTCCCGATTGATCCAGTTCGCCAGCTCGTAAACCATCAATTTGGGCACGTCCGAAATCACTGCAAGCCCTCCAGCCATGTCGCCGTACAAGGTGCAGTAACCTACAGCCAGTTCGGATTTGTTGCCAGTGCTAAGAACCATCGATCCGAATTTATTGGAAATGGCCATCAGATAATTGCCGCGAATGCGCGCCTGAATATTTTCTTCCGTGACGTCGGCGGGACGTGAAGCAAACGCTGGTGCGAGCGCCTGCTGGTACGCGTCAAAAACACCGCCAATCGGCAGAGTAATGAATTCGATCCCGAGATTTTGCGCCAGGGCCTTTGCGTCGGCCTTGCTCCCCTCGGAGGAGTACGGTCCCGGCATGGACACGCCCAAAACGTTGCCGGCACCGAGAGCGTCCACGGCGATGGCCGCCACCACCGAGGAGTCGATTCCACCGCTAAGGCCGACCAATACCTTTTTGAAGCCGCATTTGCGAACGTAATCTTGCGTCCCGGTGATCAGCGCCCTGTAGGCATACGCGATTTCTTCATGCGGCTGCGCATGAATTTCGCCTACCCCAGTGACGGTATCGAAGAGAACCAGATCTTCTTCAAATGCCAAAGCTTGTGCTGCCACTTTCCCTTCCGCGGTTAAAGCCATGCTGGCGCCGTCAAAAATCAAGCTGTCATCGCCGCCAACCTGGTTCACGTAGACGATGGGGCGGTGCTGATTCACGGCGATGGATTGAAGCATCTCCAATCGCAGGGCGCGTTTGTCGATCGTATAAGGAGATGCCGAAATATTCAGAAGGACGGTGATTCCCTGCGCGATAAGTTCCGTCACAGGATCGCGATCATACCGGCACTCGGCCCAAAACTTTTTGTCGTTCCAGACGTCTTCGCAAATCGTGATGCCTAGTTGCTCTTTGCCGAATCCGTACGCGAATTGCTTGCCAGCCGGCTGAAAATAGCGCGACTCGTCAAACACGTCGTAGGTCGGCAAGAGCATTTTGCTCTGCTCAAACACCACTCTCCCGCCGCAAATCAGCGCCGCCTTATTGGCAATGGATTTTCCCGTGCCGTTTTTCACGCGACCGGCGTATCCCACGATGCACGGCAGCGGCAGCTTGGTTGCTAGTTCCTTCAATTCCCAATGGTTACGATCGATAAAGGAAGGCCGTTCGAGAAGATCCTGAGGAAGGTAGCCGCACAGGCAAAGTTCCGAGAAAACGGCAAGGTCGGCCCCTCGCTGCCTGGCTTTCTCCGCCAGACTCAGGATGCGAGCCGAATTTCCCTCGAAATCGCCTACAGTGGGATTGAACTGCGCAAGCGCTATCTTCATGCCGGCACTTTAGAATACGGATGCCAAAGAGAGATTGCAAACACCAGCGCGATGGCTTGTGTCCGGTTTATCGCCACCGCGAGTTACCCATTTTTCTGCGGCTTCTGGGCAATTAAACTGGCGATTCCCTGCCCGGCGTTCAACTCTCGATAGAACAATGTGCGCAGTCCGGGAAACGCAGTTCGCAGTTCACCCGATTCGAGCAGATACCCGGGTTTGCGGGGCCCGCCCGAGTAGTTGAGCTGTGCCCGCGTAAATGTTTCAAACACGAGCACGCCGCCGGGCCGGGGAGCAGCAGTCATTTGCTGAAAGAGTGATCTTTGCAAGTACTGAAGGCAAAGAATCAAAGAAAACAGAGCCTCTGGAAGTTGGATGTCCTCAAGATTCGCTTGAATGAGCCGGATGCCATGCGTCCGCGAACCCGCACCGGAGGCGTCGTCCGCCCGGCTAACGTGTAACTTGGCCTTGCGCGCGCGGCTTTCCAGAATGTCGAGAGCAGCTCCCGACCAATCGACTGCATTCACAAATTGGCCGCGTCCTGCCAGCAACAATGCGTGCCGACCGGTCCCGCAGGCGAGATCTAGCGCTGCTCCAAGCGGGAGCAATGGCAGCCATTCCGAGACGATGCTGGAAGGCTCCGCAGACGGATTTTCCGCCGACTCGCGGTGGCGTGCATCCCATTCGGCTACGGTAGTGGACATAAAAAAGGCCCTCGAACAGTAAGTCCAAGGGCCTGGATCCCTGCACGCGAGGCGCGCGAAACGCCGCTGCCTGTGTCATTCATTCTGTCATTCTATGACAGAATGAATGATAGATATAAAAAACGCCGATTAAACGCTGAAGGAACTACCGCAGCCGCAGGTGCTCTTCACGTTCGGGTTGTTGAACTTGAAGCCCGCTCCTTCGATGGTCTCAATGTAATCGATCTCGACGCCATCCAGATACATCGAGCTCATCTGATCGACAGCGACCTTAAGACCGTTAAAATCCACGACTTGGTCGGTCTCGTTGGTCTGGTTTTCAAAAGCCATATGGTATTGGAAACCGGAGCAGCCTCCGCCGACGACGGCAACGCGCAACGCTACTGGTACAGGATTCTGCATTCCCATGATTTCCTTGACCTTGGTGCTGGCAGTGGGAGTCAGACTAATCATAAGTTCCTTTGGCCTCCGCATCGCAGGTGAACCCGCGACGCAACTCTCTACCTAAGTATAGCAAACCTTTTCCACAACTGCACATCGCCCTTGAACAGCGGATTTCTTGTCTGGAAACTAGGCACTAGAGCGAGTTTCGACAACCCTATGCCCTTCGCATACAATAAGATGCGCCATGAGACACAAAGTCACGCTGATCCCCGGTGAAGGCATCGGTCCTGAGGTTGCTGCCGCTGCCCGGGCCGTCCTGGAGGCCGCAGGCGTTCAGATCGATTGGGAAGAGGTTGAAGCGCGCTCGGATAAGGCCTCGGCAACGGGGCAATTTGTTACCGAAGGCGCCGTCGAATCCGTTCGCCGCAATCGCGTGGCTCTCAAAGGCCCGATGGGCACTGCGGTTGCCGGCGGAGCGCCCAGCATCAACGTAGCACTGAGAAAAACTCTCGATCTTTACGCCAACGTCAGGCCCGTCAAGAACCTCCCTGGAGTGAAATCCCGGTTTGAAAATGTGGATGTCGTTCTGATCCGTGAAAACACAGAAGATCTCTATTCCGGCTTGGAACACGAAGTGGTTCCTGGCGTGGTAGAGAGCTTGAAGATAATCACGGAAAAAGCATCGACGCAGATCGCGCACTTTGCCTTCAAATACGCCAAACGCGAAGGCCGCAAGAAAATTCACGCCATCCACAAAGCCAATATCATGAAGCTCTCGGACGGACTTTTTCTGAAGTCCATTCGCAACGTTGCGCCCCAATATCCCGACATCGAGTATAAGGAACTGATTGTTGACAACGCCTGCATGCAAATGGTGCTGAATCCCCAGCAATTCGACATGTTGTTGCTCCCAAATCTTTATGGCGACGTGATGAGTGACCTAGCTGCAGGCCTGGTCGGCGGACTAGGCGTCGTTGGCAGCGCCAACGTTGGCAACGAGGCCGCCATGTTCGAGGCCGTGCATGGAACCGCGCCAGACATCGCCGGAAAAGGATTGGCGAATCCTACCGCACTGCTTCTGAGCAGCATCATGATGCTGGACCACCTCGGGGAAAGATCGGCAGCTCGCCGCATCGAAAGTGCCCTCGAAAAAGTGCACCGTGAAGGTAAGCACATTACCCAAGACGTGGGCGGAAGAGCCGGGACACAGGAGTTCACTGAGGCGGTGATCGCTTCGCTTCGGCCGAACTAGTTCCCTGCTGCTGCGCCAGTGCAGCCGGTTTAGGCGACCGTAAGTCCTTGTTATTCCTCCTCAACCGTGGCAAGCTCTTTCCGTAGTCCCCCATCCAAAGGCGGATGAATGCACCGGTCCAGATACCCCGAAAGGCGTCGCACCGTTCGGATGACGCTGCAAATTCCCTTAAAAGTACGCTGCCAGATGCCGGAAGGCGAAGTTATTGATTTAAAAGCGTTTACACAGTTTGTAAGCGCAAATGGAGCGCTCATCGTAATGGATGCCCCCCTTCTGCCCGGCCAGAACGTCCGCCTTTTCAATGAAATGACGGCGGAGTCCGTCGAGTGCTTCGTGACCTCTGTTCGAGAAAAGCAGGAACGCCGTTTCATAGGCGTTGGCTTCAGCGCGCCACGGAAGGATTTTTGGCACGTGGTCTTTCCGAAGGCGGGGACCCGGCAGGCTGTGCGGTCTTCGCAGACCGGGTCGCTCGTCGAACCCGGAAAGACATCGAACATCCCTCCGCAAACCTGACCAGCTATTGGTCAAAGGGATTCTGGAATTCCGCTGGCTTTCGTTTTGTCATCCGGCGATGGAAGCTTGCTGCGTGCCTGTCTGCCTCTACCCGATGCGCGGCGAATAAACCTGGTAGAGAAGGATGTACACAATCACGCCGGTCACCGAAACATAGAACCACAGCGGCAGCGTCCAGCGCGCAATCATGCGATGTTTATCGAACTTCTCAAGCCATGCGCGGCGCAACGTAACCAGGATCATCGGAACGATTACGATGGCCAGTATGGTGTGCGAAATGAGCAGCGTGAAATAAACATCGCGAATCCAGCCTTGCCCCTGGAAAAGAACGTGGCCAACGCGAATGTGGTAAATCACGTAGGAAATCAGGAATACGGTGGAGACGGCAAACGCGGCGATCATGAAAGCCTTGTGCACCTTCATCTTGCCGTTCTTGATCGCCGCGTAGCCACAGGCAAGCAGGACGGCGCTCGTTCCGTTTAGAGAAGCGTTGAGCGCAGCTTGTGAGAACATTGGTAGGCGATCGTCCTTCCCGGCAGAGGCGCTCAGCGCGGAATTTTATCGTAGATCATCAAACCGAGAAGCATAGGAATGTGCAGTACGGTGGCGTGCATTAGCCACTTGGCGCGAACATTGGTCCGCGAACTGGAGGCCCACAGGCAAACCTGGACGAGCGCCGTACTGACCACCAGCGCGCCGAAAAAGTAGCGCACACCCGCCAGGCCCGTAACCGAGGGTAAGAGACTCACTCCAACTAGCGCTATAGCAGTCAGAATAATTTGGCGAAACGTGCGCGTGCCTTCGCGGTCCACGACCGGCAGCATCTGTATGCCTGCGCGAGCGTAATCTTCGCGGTACATCCAGGCAATCGCATAAAAATGAGGAAACTGCCAAAAAAACAGAATGGCGAAAAGCAGCCAAGCACCGCGATCCAGAGTGCCGGTAGCGGCGACCCAGCCAATCATGGGAGGGATCGCTCCAGGGAACGCGCCGACGGCTGTCGCCCAGACGGTGCGCTTCTTCAGCGGTGTATAGGCGAGCAAATAACTGAGGCTAGTGAGAACGCCAAGCGCGGAAGCAAGAAATCCCGCGGTGAAGTACAGATCAACAGCACCAGTGACGGAGAGAATTACTCCAAACCACAATGCTTCCCTCGGCTGCAATTGGCCACTGGGAAGCGGACGCGAAGCGGTGCGCCGCATGTAACGGTCCGAGTCGCGTTCGATGTAATGGTTCAAGGTCGCCGTGCCCGCTGCAATCAGGAGCGTGGCGAAGACGGTTTGAATCAAATGCAGCCAATCTACCGCGCCGCGTGCACCCATGTAATAGCCGGCGGCGGTGGTCATCAACACGAGAAACGAAACGTCGGGCTTGGTCAACGCGACATAGGCGTTAGCCCGCGTAGCGAGCGTGATTTCCGTAGTGCGCACCGTACTCATTAGACGGCCACCCTGTCATGCGACGATACGGCGACTTCCCCAGCGCGCGGCACCAGTCGATAGCACACGAGAATCGTCAGTATAGAAACAGCAAATAAGAGCGCGCCTACTACGGTGTGCGTCACGGTCAACGCAATCATGACTGGCATAGGCTGCGGAGCGTCGGCGGTTGAAATGCGCGACCAGTAAGCGCCGATGCCAAGCAGGAATTGCAAACCAAAGAACGAGTGGAGCAGAATCCGCATTTTCGTCAGCTCGCGCGAATTTTCGAACCGTTTACGAAGAACTACAGCTGTCCAAACGACCATCGCGAGCACCGCGAGCGAGCCGGCAGCGTGCGGCCAAATGGGAATATCCTTGTGCCGGAAACCAGCTCCCAGAAACACTTGGAGAAAAATCACGCCAGCGTTCAAAAGCGCAAGAGAATGAATCGAGGGCGAGCCGCGATCTTCCAGCTGAGGCCGGTCCGAAATCCACCAACTGCTCGTGAAAACGGCGATGCTCAAGATCGCTCCAAACATGATTTGCGCGAAGCAGGCGTGCATCACCGGCAGCCAGTAATGCAACAACTGGATCACCACTTGGCCCCCGAGAATGGCCTGCGCGACGATGCCACCCACAGCGATCACGGCGAACCAGCGCAGCCAGCGTCGCTCCTCTTTGATCCAAATCAATACCGCCAGGACCAGCGTCAAAACGCCCAAGACCCCGGCGATGACGCGGTGCGAGTGTTCATAAAACACGCCCCCGACCATGGGCGGCGTCCACGTTCCGAACGACTTGGGCCAATCGGGCACTGAGAGAGCGGCGTCGTTGGAGGTCACGAGCGCGCCCGCGATCAAAAGAAGAACGGTCCAGCACACAGTAAACAAGGCGAAGCGATGTACGCCCGCATGGTAGGAAGCCTTCATTATCCCTGTCCCGGCGCAGGATTATAGCGCACTGACGGATTTCCTGCTTTAGGTTCTGCCCGATTTAGCCGTGTCCCCAAGATAGGCGCCCTGGCCTCTGAACCTGGCGCACCCCGCCCGCGACTTCCTCACGAAGCCGTGGAAGAAACCTGCAGAGGCTGCGGGTCTCCCGCGAGACCAACCGCCCGAAGAACGAGGTCCTTCAGCGCGGCGATAAAGAGCGGCGAATCGCCGACGGCGGGCATCATCCGGAAAACTTCGATACCGAATTTCTTGGCATTCTCGCGAGCTTCGATATTGATTTCGTGCAAGGTCTCGATGTGTTCGGTTACAAACGAAATCGGCACGACGAGCATTTCCTTAACGCCTTCCGTGCCGAGCCGTTCGATCGTGCCCGTCAGAGGAGGCTGGAGCCATTTTGCGGGGCCGACGCGGCTCTGATAGCAAAGCAAGTGCGTTTGCGGCCAGCCGGGAAACTGCTTTCTGCCCTCCTCGCAGACCATCCGCACAGTGGCCTCGATCTGATTCGGATACGGATCACCCTTTTCGACCAAGCTCATGGGCAAACCATGCGCGCTGAAAACCAAATGAATGCGCGAGCTTTCCGTGAACTGCCGCAAGACGGAGCCGATGCGTTGCGCGAGCGCCTGAATATAGAGCGGGTGGTCGTAGAACTGGCTAATCGTGCGCTCTGGCGGGCCGCTCTTAGGCTGTCCGTAGACGCCGCGCCATTCCTTCAGACTGCTAAGCGTCGTGGCATAAGAGAATTGTGGGTAGAGCGGAAGGAGAACGATCTCGTCCAGCGGCCCGGCTTTGCGCAGTGTCTCGACGGCTTCTGCAGTCAGCGGGTGCCAGTAACGCATGGCAACGACTGCCACCGGATCTATGTCGCTGGAGAGCGCATCGACGAGCGCCCCGCGCTGGCGTTCAGTCAGCGTTCCGATTGGGGAGCGGCAGCCAATCTCCGCATACTTGCCTCGCACGGGAATGGAACGCCGGGAAGAAATCAGCTTTGCCAGCGGACGGCGCAAAAATCCAAGAACACCCATCGGAATGATGTCCGGGTCGAGGAACAAGTTCAGCAGAAACGGCTCGACCGCTTCGAGCGAATCCGGTCCGCCTAACTGGAACATCACAATGCCGACTTTTTTCTTCTGCGCCAATTACTTTCCCCGGTTCAAGGAATTCTTCAAGCGATCGAGCTCTTGCCGCAAGGATGACGTGCGTTTTGCCACCGTCAGATAAAAGACAAAAAACACCGCCCAGCCGATGATATACGCCGCAAAAACGCTGTCGAGACTCGTCATATCGTCGCCTCCGCCTCGCGGCGCAAGAGTTCAATATCCGTGCGCAGCTTTTCGAGCCTGTAGCGTTCCGTGATCAGGAACACCATCAAAGAATGCATCGCGAGCACGCTGAAGAAAAAGACCTTCTTCATGGTGGGATCTAGGTAGGAACCAGGCCCGCCCATGATGACAGGCGCGGGATGCTGCGTCCGCCACCAGCGAATGGCACCGAATACAATCGGAACGTCGATGAAAGAAAATATTCCGAAAAGGGCGCTCAGAAGAGCACGGCGATCCGGCTCTTCGATCAAAGTCCTCAAAAGAAGATAGGAGATATAGAGAAGCCAGAGCACAAACGTGGAAGTCAGGCGCGCATCCCACGTCCAATAAATGCCCCACGCCGGCTTGGCCCAGATCGGTCCGGTGATGAGAACGACCGTAATGAAGGCAAGACCCACCTCAGCCGAGGAAACGCCGAGCGAATCCCACTTTTCACTGCGCCGCCAGACATACAAGAGGTTCGCGACGAAACAAACGAAGAAAGCCGTCATTCCAGCCCATGCGGCGGCGGCATGAAAATAGAATATCCGCTGGAGTACGTGCATCGTTTTCTCTTCGGGGGCGATAAAAAAAGACGCATAGGCGGCAGCGCCGACCAGAAGAAGAACGATGACGGCGATCAACGCGCGTTTCCACATGACGTTTCATTCCTCCAGAAGATATTCGCCGAAAAGCCATAGCGCCGTCAAAAAAACCACATCGAAAACGGCGAGGAAGCCGATGCCCTTCCATTGGACAAAAGGGGCGCGGTCAAAAAGCGATTTCGTGACTTCCGTGCTGGCCACGAGAATAGGCGTCAGAAGCGGCAGCATGAGCAATGGCAACAGCAGTTCGCGCATGCGCGCCTGGGCAGAGATGGCGGAGAGCGCCGTACCTGCAATGGAGATACCGAGGCTCGCGAGAAAAAACACAAGCACAAGCCAGTGCAGCACTGGCGTAACCGGCACGTTGTACATCACGGCAAAGAGCGGCAGCAGGAGCAGTTCGGTCAGCAGAAGAAACAACGTGTTCGCCGCTAGTTTCGCCAGGAAGATGGCGAATGGGTCGCTGACGGAAAGGCGCAGAGCGCTCAGCGTGTCGTTATGCTGCTCGCGCAGAAAACAGGGCTGCAGCATCAAAGAGGAAGCGAACAGAAACGCAAGCCAGAGCAGCCCGGGAGCAAAACGCCGCGATTCGTCCGAGGTTGGGTCAAACGTAAAACTGAACAGAACAATCACGATAAGGATGAAGACAATCGTGGTTGTGAGCAGTTCGCGCGAGCGGAACTCCGTGCGAAGCTCTTTACCGAGCAAGACGGCGGTGTTGGAAAACAGGCTCATTCAGGCGTCGGCGAACGTGAGAATCGAGCGAAACGTCGCGCCGGTGCGCGTATCGGCGGCAATCGAGCCTGCGTCGAGGCGTATGGCTCGCGTGCCGAGCGAAGAGATTTCCGATTCACCGTGGAGACTCATCAGGATGGTGCGTCCGGAATCGCGAAGCCGGCGAATCGCCTCGGCGAGCCACGCGACGCCTTGCGGATCGAGACCGGTGGCCGGCTCGTCAAAGAGAAGAATGCTCGGCTCGTGCAGCAAGGCACGAGCGATCGCAACGCGCTGGCGCATGCCCCGAGAAAAGGTTCGCACGAGGGAGGCGCGGCGATCGGTCAAGCCAACTTCCTCCAATAAAGCTTCAACGCGCTTCCCCGGTTGGGCGACATTTTGCAGCTGCGCGAAGAGCAAGAGATTCTCTTCGGCCGTCAGCTCGTCGTAAACCATCGTGGCGTGGGCAACGAAACCGGGCCGCATGGCGGTCGCTTTCTCTCCGGAAGATTCTCCGGAAAAGTTCACGGTTCCCCGAGAAGGCCGTACCAATTTAGCGGCGATGCGCAACAGAGTGGTTTTGCCGGAGCCATTGCGGCCGGCGAATACTAGGCACTCCCCGGCATTGATCGTGAGCGACACGGCGCGCAGCGCGAGCAGGCCCCCATAGCGTTTATCGATATTTTCGAAGCGAAGACCGACGGGAGAAAATGCCGGTGGCGTCAACGGGGAACCTCATATCGGAACAGATCGAAAGAAAGAGCGAGACAGACCGGAGTTGCTGCCCCAATGGAGGGACAAATCCACTCATCACCGAGCGGCGTCACCCTTCATCCTCTCACAAGATCGCGCAGGACTTTTTCCGCGCGAGCACGTTCCTGGCCGTACTCTGCTTCCGAGATCGTTCCCGCCTGGCGGCGCAGCTCAAGCCGGAAAAGCGTGTCTTTCAGCGCATCAAGACTCGTGCCGACGGCCGCATCGACTTCCGCCAGATTCGCGCTTGGAGCCGCGGCTGCCGTAACGGAAGCGGCAGCGGTCTTCTTGGAAGGCTTCCTCGGGAGATTTGCAACACCCTCAGAAGGACCACCGGCAAGGGCCACGACCGGCCTGCGCGCGAGCAGAATTGCCAGCAGAACGAAAACGCAGAGGAAGCCGCCGACGATGGGCCACTTCAAGACATCCAGCCTGCCCGGCACCACTTGGATGGTTGCGCCGGGAGACGCACCGCTTCCCTGCTGAGCTTCCCGGTTCTGCGGCCCGGCGTCGGGTGCGTCCGCTGCATCGTTGGCGCTAGGAGCCGGCGCGGTCCCGGAGACGCTGACGCTCAAAATGGAATTGGCCGCGAGAGTATCCCGGCTGTAGAGGTTCATGCCCTGCTCTTGCCCGCTGGACTGCAATCCATCGGCAGTGACCTGCACCGTAGGTGGCGCAACAAGGACAAGGTGCGCACCGGGATATACCGTCGGCAGCTTCACCGTCGCGGCGTTCCCGGAGTAGGGCAACTCGTACGAGAATCGTACGCCGTTGTCGCCCGGACGGAAGGCGTAGGCCACGCTGTATTTATTTTTGCCGCGATCTATGGGAGCCTGAACCACGGGCATGCCCGACGGGCCTTGCGCGGCGATTTGTTTCAGGCTTGCTCCCTCCGGAATCGCAAACTCAAAGTTGCCGTCCGGCCGAAAAAACGCTTGCGCCGGCTGCGAGTCGTTCTTTATGGCGTATTCTTCCCCGACCTCTAGCGTCGTGCCGTTCGGCTGGAAGATGACGAAATGGGTCCCCACCGAGATTGTTTTGGCGTCTTTTGAGGGCTCGAAGACTTCGACTTGCAATTGATTTTGGCCGGGAGGCAAGGGCTGATGAAAATTGATGCCGCGATAGACGGCGCGGACCAGCATGGGCTGCGTACCGATCGCGGGATAGTCAAAAGTGAATTGGCCCTGCGCGTCGGTCTTGGAATTGAGGACGGGCTGCATTCCGCCTTGCAATTGGATCAGAATCACTTCCACATCAGCGGCAGGTTTGCCGGTAGTGCCATTTTTCACCGTGCCGTGAACCGTCGCGCCGTAGATCGAAGAGAACGGCATTAGCAAGCAGGCGACGATCGCCAGGCGTGAGAGCCAGGCGGGCCTCACTGCGCGCCTCGGTCCGAGGGCGCCGGCTTGATCCCGCGAGGCCGCCGCACTTCAGATTCGGTAACCTGATCGATCTCCGTGAGGACCATGGCAGCTTCGTGTTCGAGAGTTATTTTCATCGCTTCGTAGTCATTCTCCGCGTATTTTCCGGAACGATACTCAAACCGCAGATCGCGCAAGTTGTCATAGAGCATATCGCGGCGCTCGAGCAGTTGATCGAGCTTCGAGCGATGGGGAGCGAGGTCCGATGCATCGGGCTGAATGTAAAAAATAAAAAGGCCGGTGGCTAGAGCCAAGGCGAAACACGCGCCGAGAACGGCCCAATCCGCGGAGGCAATCAAGAGAAGCGCAATGGCTGCCGGGACCGTCAAGATCAGTCCTCGGTATCGCGGGCGGCCCGTGCACGCGCGCGCTCTAGCAGTTCGGTAGAAATCGCAGGCGTGCTGCCAGCGCCAGCCAGACTGGGTTCGGGAGTTATATGCCTCCGCCACCGGGAAATGACGCTGAGCACCAGAGCGAATCCACCGATCAAGGCGAGCGCCGGAATCCACCAGGCAACGCGCCCGAATCCGCTGTGCGGCGGTTCGGTAAGTACGGCTTGTCCGTACTCCTGCACAAAGGATTGCACGATGAGGTCGTCGGAATTTCCCTGGGCGATGCGCTCGTCGATTTTCTTGAGCATACCCAGGGCGGTATCGCAAGGACCGGAGAACGCGCCGCCCACGTGGTAGCAGCCGCCGGCGGAATCGTTGCAGCCGCCGCACATGCATTTCACTTTCATGCCCAGCTGGTGCGTGTGGTCGAGCTGTTGTGCTTCCCCAAAAGCCGACAAAATCGGCAGTGCGGTGCCAAAGCACAATAAAACTGAAAAGAACAACAAACCGGGACGCCGGATTTTTCTCAGGCTAATCATGGCCTTCTCTGTAGGTGACCGATGGAGTCATTCCGTGGACCAGAGGTTCTGTTGCGGGCTGCTTCACCCCCGACAAAACCAGGACGGCGCGACGATTCGGCAGCAACGCGACAAGCGTGCCAAACACCACGACCACGCCGCCGAACCAGATCCACTTCACCAGCGGGTTCAAGTACGCGTGAATGACGGGCAGCTTCGTATCGGGACTCTGTCCCGCATAAACGACGTACAAATCTTCGCGGAGCGTCGAATAGATGGCCACCATCGTGCCGGTTTCGCCGTTGGTCTCGAAAATGCGCCGCTCGGGATAGAGCATCATCAGCGGCTTATTGTTGACGAAGACTTCTACATTCAAGCGCAAGCCGGTGTAATTTGCTTCCGGCTTGCTGTCGAAGCTCTGGAGAACGAGTTTGTATTTTCCAAGCTGCATGGAGGAGCCTGGCTGCATTTCCTTTTGAACGTCGTGGTTGAAGGCGGCGCCGGCCAATCCGATAAAGATCAGCACCATGCCCATGTGGACGATGTAGCCGCCATAGCGTCGGGTGTTACGCATCGTCAGTTCGATGGCGGAGGTCAAATAAGAAGCGCCCGAGCGCACGCGGATGACTCTTGCGCCGCGGTAAAATTCCATAACGATTGTTGCCGTGACGAAGAAGCACAGCGAAAAACAGATCAACGAATAGATCTCGCGGTAGCCCAGTGCAAAGATGACTGCGCCGCCCACGCACCCGACAATCAGCGGCCAGGCAAAATTCCGCTTCAGGCTTTCCGCGGAAGTCTTGCGCCAGGCAAGCAGCGGCCCGACACCGGTCAGGAAAAGGAGGAGCAAGCCGATCGGAATGTTGACTTTATTGAAGAATGGCGCGCCAACGCTGATTTTGGAGCCCGAGAGCGCTTCCGACAAAACCGGGAAAAGCGTGCCGGAGAGTACGGCGATGCACGAAACCAAAAGAATCAAATTGTTGAAGAGAAAGCTGGATTCGCGAGAGACGATGGCGTCCAGCTGGTTTTCGCTCTTCAAATAATCGCGGTTCTTTAGATAGGCAATGAGACAGACGGCAAAAATGATCGCGAGGAATCCCACGAACCAGGTGCCGATGCTCGATTGCGCGAATGCGTGGACGGAACTGACGACTCCACTGCGCGTGAGGAAGGTGCCAGTGATGCATAGCAGAAACGTCGTAAACACAAGCCAGACGTTCCACACTTTCATCATCCCGCGCTTTTCCTGCATCATCACCGAATGGAGGAACGCAGTGCCAGTCAGCCAAGGAAGTAGAGAAGCGTTTTCCACCGGGTCCCAACCCCAATAGCCACCCCACCCGAGGACGGCGTATGCCCAGTGAGCGCCCAGAAGAATTCCGGCGGTTTGAAAGCCCCAGGCAATCATGGTCCATTTGCGCGTGAGATGAATCCACTTCTCGCCGGGATAACGTGCCAGCAACGCAGCCAGCGCAAACGCGAAGGGTATGGTGAATCCCGTATAGCCGGAATAGAGATTCGGCGGATGAATCACCATTTCCGGATATTGCAGGAGAGGAGTAAGGCCGTTGCCATCGGAGCGAGCAACCAGATCCATAGCGCCATGGGCGCCCGGAACGGCCAGCGCTTTGAACGGGCTGGCGACAAAGTTGTTCAGCGTGAGGAAGAAGATCTGCACACCAGCTAGAATCACGCCAACGTAGGGCATCAATTCGCCGTTTTTATTCCGGTAGGCAATCAGGACAGAAAAAACGTAAATCGCAAGCAGGAAGCTCCAGAAGAGAAGCGAACCTTCCTGGCCGGCCCACAGCGCAGCAATTTTATAAAACGTGGCAAGCGCCCGATTGCTGTGGGCGACCACATATGCTGCGGAAAAATTGTCGCTGAAGAAAAGATATTCGAGGCTTAAGGTGGCGATAAAAATCAAACAGCAAGTAGCGATGCCGGCTTGCCGCGTGCTCTTAACCAGAAGCGGATGACGCGTGATGATCGCGGCAATTCCGCCTCCAAACGCGTACACCGCGCAAATAAAAGCCAGGATGAGAGCGAACGATCCGAATACATCCACGGGACTCCGCCTATCCCCCGGCCGAACCAGGCTTGCCAGGATTCAATTTACTTTGTCGCAGTAGAAGAAGTGGCAACGGTTCCCCCCGGAGCCGCCTCGTACTTGGACGCGCACTTCGCCTGGACTACTTCGGCGACAAAGCGCCCATCCGTCTGCCGGCCCTCCACCAAGGCCTGCGATTTATCGATGAAGGTATCGGGCAAAGGGTCGCTGCCTACATAGCTTACGGGAAGGGACTTCCCTTCCCCTTCGAGAACAAAATCAACGCGGCCAGTGAAACGGTGAATGCTGCCGGGCACAACGGTGCCGCCGACACGAATCCGGTGAGATAGGTCAGAACCCCGAAGAGTCTGAAGTTCAGAGATGGTGTGATAGTAAGTCTTGCTTTCGCCGTAGCCGAGCCAAGCCAGGAAGCAAAGCGAAACGACAATAACGCCGATCCCGATACCGAATTTTGCCTGTTTCTTCACGGCTCAACTCCTACTCCGACTGCGTGTTATCCAAGTTTTCGATTCTATCACAGCCCACACATTTACAAACTGGCCCAAGGACAGTTCTAAGCCCTGTCCCCTCTAGGCTCCAGAAGGCCGTGTGCTCGGTCACATCTCCGCGGCAGGTACACGAAGAGCTTCCCGCAGATGCTGAGCCGCCGCAGAAATCCCGGCAGAGTCCAGGCCAAAGGGTTTTGCGCCATCCAGAAGAACGGAACAACCCATTTCGGCGCTCGAGAACCTGCCCGCCAACGGCGCCAGCAATTCCGAAATCAGTACGACGCGCTTTGGTTTCAGCGAGCGTCGAATACGCGTCAAGACCTGCGAGGCGCGCCGCCTCAGCAGAGCCTCGCAGGCAGGATCTCCAAGCCGGCCAGTTTCGAGCGGGCATTCAAGGACATGCGTGAGAAAAAAACCAATTCGTTGAAACTCGCTCAAAACGATTTCGGGAGACTTCCCCGCTGGAGAGATTTCCGCTACCTCCAGCAATCGGCGTGCTTCACCCTCGAATTTTCCCGCATACAAGAAGTCTCGGTCGGACTCTGGAGAGACTCCACCGAGCAGAATCGCGCCAATGTGGACGGGCCGATAGCGTGTAGCCCATTCAAGGCGCTGAAGACGTCTGGCAATGTGTTCGGGGGATGCGGGTTGTCCGCAACCGTCGCAGTCCAAGAAATTTGTCAGTATGGATTGCAAACCAGAATCGTAGTCGAGTGGAGTCAGGAGTGCAAATCGGAAGAAACGCGTATTGGGCCGAAGCATGAATTTCTTCGGCCCGCAGAAACACCTATGGATGCGTCGACGACGGCTGTGCGCCGGGGATGGTAATTTGGGTTTTGGCGTCGCACAACCGCCGTCGAGCGATGATACGTGTACCTCGGTTTACAAACCCACGTTGGGGTCAAAAGTTGCTAGGAGATATGCCGTTTTGGGGGAGAGCGCCCAAAAAACTTACGAGGAAACCGTGGCGTCAGCGGGAAGCTTGGACCGGAGGCACCACTTCAGCTCCTGGCTCAGCTCCGTGATTTCCATTCCCGGCATAACGATGAACTTGCAGCTCAACATTTCCCGCGGTTCGTCGTCATCCGGCAACTGGCAGGAAACGCGGCAATACTGACAGTCTTGATTCCAGCAGAAACGGCCGTACGGAATCGTTTCCGGGCTGATGAACTGAAAACATCGCAGAAGCGAGTTACGCTCCGGCACCTGGAACTTCTTCCCCATGACGGTGATGTCCACAAGCTTTTCATAGGGGCGAAAGGGTTCCGACATAATGAGTCCTGTCCTCCGTGGACGGGCCGCCGATTGAGCGTAGAAGTTGTCCCGAGCCGGATTACTCTGAAGGTTGCTCATCCAGAGTAGCCCGCGCCCAGGGAACCGACAACGATTGGTCTAGCGAGAGTTGCGAATGTGCTAAGGGGTAGATACAGGACTCAAAAGGGCCTGAAAAACGTGGTTTAGCTGCCAAAATCGAAGAATTGCCCCATTTTGCGAAACTTCTCGTAGCGGGTTTCGAGCAAATCTTTCGTCGGCTGCTGCGAGACAGCCACCAACTGCCGGTCTAAGACTTCCCCGAGCAACTGCCCAGCGCCCTCCGGGTCGACGTGCGCCCCGCCTTCGGGTTCGGGGACGATTTCGTCGACGATGCCAAGCTCCTTGAGATCTTTCGCGGTGATTTTCAGCGCCGCAGCAGCGGTTTCCGCTTTGGTCGCGTCGCGCCACATGATCGCTGCGCAGCCCTCGGGAGAAATCACCGAATAAAAACTGTTTTCAAGGATATTGACGCGATCCCCGACGGCGATTGCCAAAGCACCTCCAGAGCCGCCTTCGCCTGTCACCGTCACGATGATCGGGACGGGAAGGCGCGCCATCTCGCGCAAGTTTCGAGCGATGGCTTCGGCCTGTCCACGTTCCTCGGCGTCGATTCCGGGATACGCGCCAGGAGTGTCGATAAAAGTGAAAATGGGCCGGCCGAATTTGGCAGCCAGCTGCATGATGCGTAGCGCTTTGCGGTAACCCTCTGGCTTGGGCTGGCCGAAGTTGCGCAGCAGCCGCTGTTTTGTATCGCGTCCTTTTTGGTGGCCGATGATGGCTATCGGGCGGCCATGAAACTTCGCCAGTCCGGTGATCAAGGCCTTGTCGTCACCATAGCCGCGGTCGCCGTGCAGCTCAATAAAGTCCGTGAAGAGCATCGCGATATAATCCAGCGGGTAAGGGCGCTGCTGGTGCCGCGCAATTTGAGCCCGCTGCCAGGGCCCCAAGTGGCTGTAAAACTCCTTGCGCAACTCCGCCACTTGCTGGCGGATGCGCTCAAGCTCTGCGTCAGCCTCTTCATCCCCTGCGAGTTGGCGCAACTCTTCGACATCTTTTTCCAGACGCTCGATTTCGCTCTGACGATTCACTTGTGCCGTTGCGCTTTTTGTTTTGTCCTTGGATTTCATCACATCACCAAGTCGATCGATTGGTCGCCCATACATTCCCGGATGGCGGCGATGAGTTCCGGGCAGGCCCGGACGCGCTGCTCCACTTGAAGCGTTGCCGACGCTCCTCTAGTGTCGCAGAGATCAAGCGAGACCAGGCTCGATCCTCGATAGGAGGAAAGGATCTCTTCAAGGCGGTCCAGCAAACCATCGTTCAAATCCTCTAGTTTCAGGCGGATACGGACGCTGGAGGCAGGACGTTCAGCGAGGTCCCCGAGACGAGCGGCTTCCTGCAGCGAGAGCCGCGTGCCCGCTTCTTCCACCTGTACGCGTACTTTGAGCAAAAGCGGCGCTCCGGCCTTGAGGATCTGCTCCAGCCGCGCAAAACTCTCTGGAAAGGCGAGCAATTCCTGAACTCCCGTCATGTCTTGGATCGTGTAGATGGCCCAGCGGGCGCCTTTTTTGGAACGCATCGGACGCGTCCCCACAATGAGCACCGCGACCGTGATTTCCTTGCCGTTGCGCTGGCCTTCCACCTGATCGAGCGAAACGCATTTCAGTTCCTGCAATCGCGAAGCGTACTTGGCGAGCGGGTGCCCGGACACGTAAAAGCCGAGCATAGAATATTCGCTGGCCAGGCGTTCCGCTTCGCCCCACGCCTCGGCTTCGTGCAGTTCAAAGGCAATCGGCGCGGGGGCTGCCGCGGTACCAAACAAGCCGTGCTGGCCGGATTCTCTGATACGCGAAGCGCGCTGCACGGCCGCTAGCGCGTCGTCGACGGACGCCAGCATGGATTCCCGCGGCCCCAGCGAATCCAGCGCCCCGGATTTAATCAGGCTCTCAAACACCCGTTTGTTCAGAAATCGCGCTTCAATGCGCTCGCACAGGTCGTAAAGCGACGTGAATTCGCCCGCTGCCAGCCGCGAATCACGGATCGCCTTCGCCGTGTTCTCGCCCACGTTTTTGATCGCGGCCATTCCAAACCGGATGGATTCGCCAACCGGAGTGAAATAGAGATCGCTCTCGTTGATGTCCGGCGGCAAGATGGAGATACTCATGCCCCGCGCTTCGTTGATGTACTTCACGGCTTTTTCCGCGTTGCCTGTTTCCGAAGTTAGCAGAGCGGCCATAAATTCCACGGGATAGTGAGTTTTTAAATAGGCCGTCTGGTATGCCAGCAGTGCATATGCGCAGGAGTGCGATTTGTTGAATCCGTAGCCGGCAAACTCCTCCATCAAATCGAAAATGCCCGCAGCCTTCTTCTCCGAAACCTTGTTTGTCAGGCATCCCGAGATAAATTTGGCCCGTTGCGCTGCCATCTCTTCTTTTTTCTTCTTGCCCATCGCGCGGCGGAGTATATCGGCCTCACCCAGCGAGAAGCTCGCCAGCAGATTCGCGATCTGCATGACCTGCTCCTGATACAGGATCACTCCATACGTTTCATCGAGAATGCCTTTGAGCTGCGGCAGTTCGTAGCTGACTTTGGTCTTCCCTTGCTTGCGGCTGATAAAATCGTCGATCATGCCGCCTTGGATCGGGCCAGGACGGTAAAGCGCATTGAGCGCGGTAAGGTCTTCAATGCGCGAAGGCTGGTAGCGGCGCAAGATGTCGCGCATGCCATGCGATTCAAACTGGAAAATGGCGGTCGTATCACCGCGCGCAAAAAGTTTGTAAGTCTGTTCGTCGTCCAGGGTCAAATTGTCGATGTCGACCTTTATGCCGCGATTTTTTTCAATCATGCGCGCGGTATCTTGCAGGACGGTGAGCGTCGTCAGCCCGAGAAAATCCATCTTCAGCAAGCCGATGCGTTCGAGCGCATTCATGTCGTACTGCGTCGTGATTTCATCCCGGTTCGTCTTGTAAACCGGGACCACGTCCGTCAGGGGGCGCGGTGAAATCACTACACCTGCGGCGTGCGTCGAAGCGTGCCGCGCGAGGCCTTCCAGGCGCAGCGCCACGGCCATCAGGTCTTTCAGCTTTTCATCGCTGCTAATGGCGGACTTTAGTTGCGGAGCCTCCGAAAGCGCTGTTTCCAAATCGATGCCCAAAGTCGTGGGTATCAGCTTCGCAAGCCGATCCACTTCGCCGTAGGGAATGTCCATCGCCCGGCCAACGTCCTTGACCGCCGCTTTTGCCGCCATGGTGCCGAAGGTTATGATCTGCGCAACATTTTCGCGCCCGTATTTTTGCGTGACGTACTCGATCACCTCGCCGCGCCGCCGCATGCAGAAATCGATATCAATATCTGGCAGCGAGACGCGCTCCGGGTTCAAGAAACGCTCGAACAGCAAGTTGTACTGCAGGGGGTCGACATCCGTAATGCGCAACGCGTAGCTCACGAGGCTGCCCGCAGCGGAACCTCTTCCCGGCCCGACGGGCACGTCCTGCGCGCGCGCATAGTGAATGAAATCCCAAACGATCAGGAAGTAGCCCTCGTAGCGCATCTTCTTGATCATTTCGATTTCGGAGGTCAGCCTGCGCTCATATTCGGCCAGGGGGTTATGCAAGACGCCTTGCTGCAACAGCCGCTCCAGGTAAGGGACGCGCGTCGCAAAACCCTCGCGCACTACTTTTTCGAAATAACTGCCCGCCGTGTGGCCTTCCGGAACTTTAAACTCCGGAAATGGATTCGGGATGCGTTCGATTTTTACGTTGCAGCGCGACGCGATGTCCACCGTTCGTCGCAGCGCGTCCGGCAACTCGCCAAATACCTGGGCCATCTCCGCCGCCGTCTTAAAATAGAACTGGTCGGTCGCAAACTTCATGCGATGCGTGTCGCTCATCGTCTTTCCCGTTTGAATACACAGCAGGACTTCCTGCGCGTGCGCATCGGTGTGATGCAAGTAGTGGCAGTCGTTTGTGGCGACGAGAGGGATCCCGGTCTCCTTGGAGAGGCGGACCAGCTCGCGATTCACACCCTGCTCGATCTCCAGCCCCTGGTCTTGAATTTCCAGGAAGAAATTGCCTTTTCCGAAGACGTCCTGAAGCCGATATGCGTTCTCGCGGGCCTGGTCGTACTTTTCGTCCACAACTGCTTCTGTCACCGCGCCCCGCAAACAGGCTGACAGCGCGATCAAGCCCTTGTTGTGCTTTGCCAGAAGGTCGTAGTCAATTCGCGGTCTGTAGTAAAACCCTTCGAGGAAACCCGAAGACACCAGCTTGATCAGGTTGTGATAGCCCTCGAGCGATTCGCAGAGCAGCACCAGATGGTTGCTCCCGCGCATGCCTGGCTCTGCCTCGCCGCGGTCTTGTCCGGCTCCGTTCGTTTTTTCACCGCGGTCGTGGCGGCTGCCTTTGGCCACATAAACTTCGCATCCGATGATGGGCTTGACGTCGCGCTTGCTGGCTTCGTTGAAGAAATTGGCGGCGGCGAAAAGATTGCCGTGGTCCGTTACGGCCACGGCTGGCATTTTCTGCCTAGACGCCTCATCGAGTAGCTCGGACGTTTCGCACGCCCCGTCTAGCAGACTGAAATCCGTGTGAACGTGAAGATGAACAAACTGCGGTTGACCCATGGAACTCGATTCTAGAACTGTCGCGCGAGAATTGCGAATCGCATTCTTATGATTTGCACAGGCGCGGTCTTTCCTGTCCGTTCCTTATTTTCGGCTGCTGCTCTTCTTGCCCGCCGCTGTGTGCTTCGCCTGTTCGCGGGCGGCCTTGTGCTTTGCGGCTTGCTTCAACATCACGGGATGGTTCTTATGCGACTGTCCGGGAGCGGCTTTCGCTGGCGCGGCACCTTTTTCCGGGGTTACAGCGGCGCCCGAGGCCGCCGGCTGCTTCTCCGCGCTCTTTGCCGGCTTCTTTTCCTTCTCTTTCTTTTTCGGCTGCTCTTTGATCCCGGACAACTTACGAAGGACCTTGATGCGCTCTTCCGGCGTCTTGCCGCGTCCGGTCAGCTGCATACCGAAAACCTGCTCGACAATGGCGTCGAATTTCGCGCCGCGCGCATAGCCCAGGGCCTCCAGTTCATTCGCCACCATGGGCAGCGCGCTTCGGATTGGCCGCCACTTGTGAAGATACGCGCGGATTTTCGAGAGCGCCGCGGAATTCGTCGATTCCGCCAGAAGGTAGGCAATGCGCTCGACTGGCTGCTTTTCCAGAAACCTGTAAGCATCCACAGGCGCGTTCAACTTGCGCCCGATCAATTCCTTCTGGTCAGCAAGCACTTCTTTCTCGAAGTTCAAGATGGCATCCGCTTCCGAGGAGCGGAATCCCGCTTTGGAAAGAACGTTGCTCTGTTCGCGGTCCTTAAGCCGCCCGAGAACTGCGAGCATCATGGGCGTAGCGAGTTTCGGACGAACGCCGGCAGTGAACAAATCCTCGCGAACCTTCATCAACCGAGCTATTGCATCGTAGTCGGGGTGCCGTTTTGCAAGAACCGGATGTATCGCTTCGAGCAGGTCGTGCTCTTCCCACTCCTTCAACACCACGGCCGGGCGCTCTTCGCGGGCCACGGCCCGCAACTCCGCTCCTGCGTCCTCCGGAGCGATGGTATGGTGCAAGTCGCGCTCGATGGCCAGATCAAACCACTCCTGCGTCCGCGCCTCGATTTTGAATCCCATGCGCGCGGCAAAACGCAGCACGCGCAGCAGACGCACGGGCTGATTCGTGAAGCTGTGAATGGTAAGCGCGCGCACCTCAGCCCGTTCGATATCCGAAAGTCCGTTCGTGGGATCGAGAAGCAAGCCACGCGAGGCCGGATTGAGCGAAATAGCGATCGAGTTCAAGGAGAAATCCCGGCGCCGCAAATCCTCCATGATCGTGGACCATCGGATTTCGGGCCGCGTGCCTGGGCGCACATAGTGGTCGTCGCGCGCAGCCGAAATGCTGCCGTCACAGTCACCGGCGAATAGAATTTCCACCTGGCGAAGCTTCTCATCCTCGGAGAGAATCTTTGCGCCGCCCTTTTCCAGCTCGCGGGCGATCTTCGATGGATTCCCTTCCACGGTGAAATCCAGATCGCGCAGCGAAGCCCCTGTAACGAGGTCGCGCACCGTTCCGCCCGTCAGGTACACGTTAAATCCCATCGCGGCCGAGAGCTCCTGCACGCGCATCATGGCCGCTCGCTGCTCGGGAGACAGCCGGCTTTCCAGCAAAAACATATAATCTGGCATCGCACTCCTTCACGTTCTGGATGCCCGCGCTGACTGCCGCGGAGGCAACCGCAATTTGAGCCCAGGACCGCCGCGCCTCAGGCGCGCGGGTGATGCGCCTTGTAAATCTGCTTCAGCCGCTCTTCCACCACGTGCGTGTAAATTTGGGTCGTGGAAATGTCCGCGTGGCCCAGCATGAGCTGCACCGACCGCAAGTCCGCGCCCCGTTCGAGAAGGTGCGTCGCAAAACTGTGCCGCAGCATGTGCGGCGTAAGCGCAACGCGCAAACCCGCGCGCCTCCCGTACGCCGAGAGGATCTTCCATACGCCGACCCTGCTCAGCGAGTGGCCGCGCCGGTTCACGAACAGCGCCGGACTCGAGACACCTTTTCCCAAAAGCTCTGGCCGCGCATCGCGAAGATACTTTTCCACCAACCTCAGCGCCTTACGGCCAGCCGGGACAATGCGTTCCTTATCCCCTTTGCCAATGCAGCGGATGCAGCCTACTTTGCTGTCCAGGTCCGTCACGCGAAGGCTGGTTAACTCAGAGACGCGCAAGCCGGTGGAATAGAGCACTTCCAGCATCGCGCGGTCCCGCAGGCCTGCTGCTGTCTTGGCATCTGGTTGCGCCAGCAAACGCTCCACTTCCTCGAGCCTCAAGTATCCAGGCAACGTACGCCGGATTTTGGGGGACTCGAGATTCAGCGAGGGATCCGTCGTGATAATCTCCTGAATCTGCGCGAAGCGGAAAAAATTCCGCAGCGTGACCAGGTGCCGCGCTACCGTCCGGCTTTCCAGCTTTTCGCGGTACAGCCCTGCCAGGAAATCCACTAAGTCGTCGCGCGTGACGGCTTCGAGCGCGAGCTTGCGCTTTTGCGCGAACACGTTGAATTTCGCCAGATCGCGCTGATAAGCGGCGACGGTATTTACCGAAAGCCCCTTCTCCACCTTAACGTGGGTCAAAAATAGCGATATGGCTGGCGTAATTTCCATCAGAGCTCCGGGGTACCGTCTCCGGCACCCGCTCGCCGCCGCGTGGCGATGCCGTAAACCTCTTGGATCTCATGACAGCGGAAAAGCCATGCCAGCGCTAAATAAAGCGCCGTCGCTCCAACGATCAGCCCCGAGAAAATCAAAAGCTGCACGAGAAACCGCGAGTGCAAGGTGAACTGTGTGTAGCGATTTCCAAACCAGCAGGCCACGCCCATGATGCTGGCGCACATGGAAATCCTGCCAAACGAACGCAGAATCTCCATCGTTCCCATTGCGCCATAGCGCAGTCGAAAAATAATAAAAAGCGCAAAGAAATCAAAGAAGCAAGCGATGGCCGTCGCCAGGGCCGGGCCGCCATTCTGCACGCGTTTAAAGAAAAATTGCAAAAACACGATGTTCAGGACGATGTTGATAATCAGCGAGATGGAAGCGACGATGACTGGCGTCTTCGTGTCGGCCGTGGAATAGAACGCCGGAACGACCAGCTTTACGGTTGCCAGCGCCGGAAGTCCAATCGCGTAGTACAGCAACGCCCGGGCCGTCAGGCGAGTAGACTCCGCGGCGAACTGGCCGTGCTGGAACAGCACGCGGATAATGGGCTCGCGGAGAATCATCAGCCCAAGCGCGGCGGGGATGGTGATGAAGGCCACGATGCGCACGGAGAAAGCAAGGGTCTTTTTGAGGGACTCGTAGTCCTTTGCCGCCGCTTGGTGCGACATCATCGGCAGAATCGCGGTGGCCACGGCGATCGCGTAGCCTCCCAAGACAAGCTCCATGACCCGGTCGGCGACATACAGCGCCGCGAGGCTGCCTGCGGGCATGAGGCTGGCCGTCGCGAAGCGTGTATCTACGAACAGGTTGATCTGTCCAATGCCAATGCCGAAGAGCCGCGGAATCATGAGCCGTGCCACGTTCTTGATCCCTGGATGCGAGAACGAAACTCCGAACTTAAATTTCATTCCCTTCTGCACGAGCTGCGGGACTTGCATCAGGAATTGCAAAACTCCGCCTACAAGGATTCCTACAACGATGGCCGTCGCTGCATCCTTGAAGTGACTCCGAACCACGGCAAACGTAAACAGGATTGTCGCCAAATTCAGTATGACGGGAGTCGCCGCCGGCAGTCCAAAAACGTGAAAACAGTTCAAAATTCCCATCGCTAGAGCTGCCAGCGAGATGAAAAATAGATATGGAAATACGATCCGGTTCAACTCAATGGCCTGGGTGCCGGCCACATTGTTCCCCGCAAACAGATGCACCACTGACGGCGAGAAAACCATTCCAAGGACAGTGATCACCGCCACGACCAGCGCAAGTGTCCAGAACAGTTTGTTCGCGAAATCCCAGACGTCCTCTTTTGACTTCTCTTTCATGTACGTCGTGAACACCGGGATGAACGAAGCCGTCATGGACCCCTCGGCAACCAATCGCCGGAAAAGGTTCGGAATGCGGTAGGCCAATACGTAGGCGTCTGCTGCCGCGGAAGTTCCAAGAAGGAGAGTAATGCGCTGGTCGCGCACGTAGCCAAGAACTCGACTAACGATGGTTACCAGGGAGATGATCGAGGCCGATTTGAGGATGTGCTTTTTATCGGTCAACGGCCGGCGCTCCGGGGCCTAACCCTAATGAAAACAATAGGTTGACAGGAAAAACGCGCTTAACATAACATACATCTTGATTATTCGCAAATTGCGGCCATTCCAGACTTTTACAAATTGATTTCTTTGAAAAACAGAGCCCCAGCCTCTACTCACAAGAAGGTCGTCATTGTCCTTGCCGACAAGAAGCCCGTGCGTGGCTATCTGAACCCCTCTCGCCTCGGCCAAGCTGATCCAATTGACCTGCTCACTCCGGACGGTGAGCACGAAGAGATTCCCCTCGCCCGAGTCCGGTCCATCTATTTCGTTCGAGACTTCGCCGACGATTTTGAACCGGAGCGCAAAGCCTTCCTCAGCCGGCCCAAGCTGGACGGGCTTTGGGTCCGCCTGCGCTATATTGATGGAGACACCATCGAAGGCGTTGTGCCGAACGATCTGCTCTCCATGCTCGACAACGGCATTCAAATCACCCCGCCGGATCTGAACTCCACCACCGACCGCATCTTCATTCCGCGCTCTGCCCTCACCGAACTCACTGTTCTTGGCGTGGTCGGTATCGCCCGTCGCAAGCCCGCCGTCGCTGCCGCCGCAAACCAGCCGCGCCTCTTCAACGAATGATCCTGCGCGACTGTACTTCCCTCTTCGCGCTATGCGAGACTCGCAGCCAGCACTCAGGAGCTTTTTATGTCCATGATCCTCTCTGACATTGCCCAGAAGCTCGGCTGCCGTCTCGACGGACCCGGCGAAACTCCCATCCTAGGAATCGCCGGAATCGAAAGCGCCGAGCAGGGCCACATCACTTTTCTCGCCAACCGGCGTTACTTCCCCCTCCTCAAAACGACCCGGGCTTCGGCTGTGCTCATTCAAGAAGGGATCAGCATCGAACGCGACGCCACCATGCCCCGGCTTGCTGCTTTGCGCACTCCAAATCCCTATCTTGCGTTTGCACACGCTATCGAACTCTTCTACCAAGCCCCTCGCTACGCGCCTGGGTTCCATCCGACTGCCCTCATCGCAAAGTCCGCCAAAATTGGCGCCGGAGCCCACATCGGGCCTTACTGCGTGGTGGGAGAAGACGCCCACATCGGCCGCAACGCCGTTCTGCACAGTTTCGTCGCCATCTACAAGGGGGCGCGCATCGGGGATGACTTCTTCGCGCACTCCCACGCCGTTGTCCGTGAGTTCTGCCAAATTGGAAATCGCGTCATCCTGCAGAACGGCGCCATCATCGGCGGTGATGGGCTCGGCTTCGCCAAGCAGAACGATGGAACCTGGTACAAGATGCAGCAATCCGGCCCTGCCGTTCTCGAAGACGACGTGGAAGTACAAGCGAACGCTTGCGTCGACCGCGCCACAGTCGGAGAAACCCGCATCGGCCGCGGCACCAAGCTGGACGATCTCGTCATTGTCGGCCACGCCTCTCGCGTCGGCGCCAACACGATGCTCTGTGGTCAGGTTGGACTGGCAGGCTCGACGAAAGTCGGTGACGGCTGCATTCTCGCTGGACAGGTTGGCACGGCCGGACATCTCACCATTGGCGATGGCTCCGTCATCACGGCAAAGAGCGGCGTCCCAAACGACGTCCCGCCTCGCTCGATGTATTCCGGTTATCCCGCCGTCGACAATCGGCAGTGGCTCAAGACAGTAGCCGCACTTAATCGCCTACCCGAACTTCAAAAGCGCGTTCGCGAATTGGAAGCCGAACTCGAGCGCCTCGGAGGTCGCCCGCGTTCCCCCGGTCCTCGTTAGCTCTCCGGAAACCCGGCAGGACGCTGATCTGCCGGCAAACCCGCCGCCATGGCATCGTGCAACCGCTGATTCAAGGCGTCCCGCTGCTCCCACGCATATTTCGAGGCGTCGATCGGCTCGAGAAACTCCACCACAATTTCTTCGGGGTAAATCATCATGGAATGCTTTGCCATCACCCGTTGAGCCCCAGAACAAAGCACAGGCACTATGGGAACACCCGCCTTTATGGCCAACGCAGAAGCGCCCTTCTTAAACTCCTGCAACCGCCCGTTGGGGCTGCGGGTCCCTTCCGGATAAATCAAAAATGACTGTCCCGCCCGCATGGCCTCTGCCGCTTTTTCCACGCTGGCAATCGCCGAGTCTCGATCTCTCCGATTTACCGGAATGAAATGCGCCAAAGTAAACGCCTGTCCCACAATCGGCCATCTGAACAAAGACTCTTTCAACAGTACCGCGATGCGCCTCGGGATCGCTCCCACGACAGCCGGCGCGTCCGCGGAACTGGTGTGATTGGCCGCAAAGAGGCAAACCCCGGCAGGAATATTCTGTTGCCCTACCACGCGTACCCTCACGCCGACCGCGCGCACAAAAAACATCACGCCCCGCACACCCGCCCAATACAGCGGATCGACGTGCCGCGTAACCAGCGTGTAGAGGAGCAGCAGCGGCCCAAGTATCAGGATATAAAGCGAAAGAAAAACCGCGATGAAAACCGTGCGGAGCATGCAATACGCAGAACTCTCTCGAATCCTGCCCCGCAGGTCAAGCGCTACCTAAATAGCGCATGCCAAAACCGGGTCCCAATGGTTTATGGAAATTCAGTAGGCCACGTAGGGGCCAGTACCCGCCGGCGTATTCTGCCCCTCAATAGACGTATAGACCTTCCGGCCAAAGAAAAAGGGCATCCCCCAATCGAACGCGAACACGAATGCTGGGGTGCTGCCGCTTGGCCCGGCTAGTCCGTTGACGGCAGCATCGTTCTCATTGGCGGTCAGAGTATCCGCATTGCCCGCCATGAAATTCACCGGGCCGCTCGCCCCACCACTGAATGCTTGGTTCGTCGCCGTAAGATTCTGTGTGGAGGTCGGGCAATACCAGAAAGTAGCGTCGGTACAAATCGGTAGCTGCGTGGTGCTTGCATCCAGAAAATAGATCGCATTCGATCCAGTGTCGAGAAAGGCTTGATCGGAGTAAGTCGTGCCATTGAACATCGTTGTAAAATTTCCCAAATCCGGATCGAGCGAATAAACCGTCGCGCTTCCGAGCCCGTTATTCGACTGTGTGCCAATGCCAAAGATCAGAGAGCCGCTTACGCTCGTCTGTGCTCCAGAAACCGAGTCCAGTTGCATGATGACGCCGTTGTTGTCCGTGGGAAACAACACAACCGGATTCTGCAGCTGGTTGGCGATGCTTTCTGTTGTGACCTCACAATTCCCGCCCGTGCACGCATAGTACAAGCCCGGATTACCTCCGCCGCTCTCCGTGCAACCGCCTCCGCAGTCCTGCGGAAAGCTGCCTATTCCCAAAATTCCGTTAGCGCCGAGGCTTAAAAGATCATTTTCGGGCGCCCCCTGGCTCGAACAACTGTTTGGAATATTGGAAAAGCTTCCGTTGATGACCTGAATGGGCAAGGACTTCGCCTGCTCGCCCGCGATCGTCATATCCACCACTTGCACCGGTCCCCAAGTGAAGCCATCGACAAAAGGGAGGCACTCGGCGATGGAGGCGCCATTAGCACCCGTTTGTTGCGTAGGCGAAATCATAAGCGCTGAGGACAATATCCTGAGTCCGGAAGACCCGGTATCCAGCAGGATGCCGCCGATCGTCTGGCAACTCGTCGTGCTGCCGGGTACGCAGACCGTCACGCTCGTGAATGCGCCATTAACGTAGGGCGAGGGCGGGGTGAGGGCCGCCGCCGGTCCTGTATTGACTGTAAAGGCTTGTACGTTTGAGGTCGTGGAACCCGAGCCTCCGCCCGTGGTAGTGGTGCTGCCGCTGCCGCTGCCGGCGCTGCTGCATCCCGCCGTTGCCGTCAACGCAGCCGCCAAACTCAAATAAAGCAACCGCTGCAATCGCGCTCGCTTCATTGGATATCCTCGGCTCGGATGCCTGCCGGCAACATTTGAGGAACATACGCTTTCCCCAAAAAGGCCCTCATATGTCCCGCGACTTGCACGACCAGTCCAGGCTCCTGGATTTGCACCGGACCGCGACCGCGTCGCTCGGCTCGCTGCGCCTGCTCCGCCTGCGTGAACGCGTCAAAGTAAGTACCCAGAAGTTGCCGCAGGTCCGGATGAATAGGGCCTTGCCACGTAACGGCAAACACCTTCCCTGAAGTCGAGACGTATTCCCTCACGGTCACACCGGTGGAAGTCTGGATTTCGTGCAGCGTGTATGCATTGTTGCTGGTGGTTCGCAGACTGCCTTGCATCTTCGCCAGATCTGCCTCGACCGTTGTTACATCTCCGCCGAGGGAGGCCAACGCCGGGATCGGAAGCAAAAGCAACGCAAATAGTCCGCGCAGAATTCTTGAATTCATAGTGTGTCCTCTACCATGGTAAATTCCCTGCCTCAGGACAGATCGTTCCCGATCTCTATTCCTGCGGATTTCCTTTGTGGATTTCGCGAGCCGCTTGTCTATCTCTTCCACTCTGGGGGACTGGGAGTCCCAAATTATTTCTAGCACCTTTTCAGACGGCGGGGCTTGAGGTGTCCTCAGCTGGTTAAGACCCTTCTACTAAGGGATGAGGGGTGATGGCCGAAGGTTGCATGGAGCGAGTTGCCTGGGGCAACACATCGCGGAACGCCAGAGCGGCCACTCTTGATGATCAGCGGGCTGAGACTGGTTGCGTGACTCCGTGGAGCAGTCCTTCCCGGATGCGCCGGGGCTTCTCTCCCGCGTGAGAGTCTTCAGCCACCTGGTAGAGCACTTCTTTTTCTTCACCTAGCTTGAATTGGAGAGCTTGCTCTTTTTCGTCGCGGCGAAAGCGCAGTTTCACCGTTTCGCCCGGTTGTCGTTCGCGTACCCATCGCCCCAGGGAGCGCGGGACGTCGCCGCCGTTCCAATTCACGATGACGTCTCCGGGCCGCAATCCGGCTTCCGCCGCTGCGCTGCCCTCGTCAACCGCGCGCACCGTCACCGTGCCGCCCAATTCACGATCGGGGGTAAATCCGAGCACAGCTCGCTTGTGCTCCACGGTGTGCAGATCGAGTCCCGCAAGCGCAAGCGTTTGCTGATAAGGCAGTGGCTCCGCTGCCGCGACATAATCCCGAAAAAACGCTTCAAATGAGCCGCCTGCAACTTTCTCCGCTTCCAGGCGAATGTCCAGGCTGTCCCGGTACGTTTTCCCCTGCTTCGCGAAATCTGTATTCAAGCCACGGAGCACGTCGTCGAGGCTCTTTTCGTTGTTCGTGCGGTCACGAATCAGGATGTCCAGCAAGTCTCCCAATACCTGCCCTTTTGTATAGTAGGAAACGCTGTAGTCCGGCCCGTTGTAGAGAGAATATTTTTCGAGCCAAGCATCCAGACTGGACTCCTCCGCGCTCTGCCAATGATCAGCGGGCCGCGATTCCAGTTCACTGATCTGTTGGCCGAGGTCCTCGTAGAATCTCTCTTTGTTCCAAATGCCCGTTCGCACCAGTGTGTATGCGCCGTAAGTGCTCGTCACGCCTTCGGCGAACCACAGGGCCCGCGTGTACTGCTCCTTGGTGAAGTCCACGGGCTCCAGTGCTGCCGGTCGAATCCGCTTCACATTCCACAAATGAAAAAATTCGTGGGCCGCTACCCCGGACAGATATTCATCGGACGGAATCCCTATCGCCGTCGAATTGGCGTGCTCCATCCCGCCTCCGCCCGCGCCTTTCCCGATGTGCAAAATAAATGTGTAATGCTCGAATGGCGCCCCGTCCATGAGCTTTATCTCGTAATTGCAAATCCGGCTCAAGTCGCTTTCTATCTTTTTCTGGCTCCAATCGTCGCCATGAACCACGGCGCGTATGTCGACCGGCAGCCCGGGGATGCTGAACTCCTTGAAATTGCCGACCTCGATTGGCGCATCCACCAACTCGTCGTAAGTCATGTGCTGAGCCAGCCACATCTGATACGCGATGGCCGAATGCTGAACCGCGCCTTCGCCCCATTCTAGAGAGCTGCTCGGCCGCCAACCGGTCGGCAGATCCGCGAGTTGCACCGATACAGGCTGGCCCCGGCGCTCAGGAATATTCATCAGGATCATCGCAGGATTGATGAAAGCGTGGTCACCGTTCAGCTGCGTCGCGAACGGCCCGGATTCGTCCCAATATGCGGGGTAACTCACAATAATATTGCCATCGCCCTGAACTCGCCACGTCTGCTTGTCGACTCTTTCGGCTTCCTCCGACTGGGAATGAAGAGGATCGCGGAATCGAACGCCTTGGACGTGAGCACTGAAGTCCCGAATTTGATAAAGAGCGTTCCAGGCTGGCATCTGCAGAATCAAGCTCCCGTGCACATCAGAGATGTTCATCGTGATGTGGAACAGGTGCTGTTCGGGATGGGCCAGCGATATCGTGTATTGCACACTCGGCGGTCGGTCAACTTGTTGCGAACCAAGTAAGATCGGGAACAGGAAAAGGAGCGGCAGGCGCCAACTGAACGATGAAAGGGTCACCGGACGCCGGCCCCGTGTGGAAGCGGAGGCGTACTCTCGAGCCTTTTCAGCAACCTGTCGCAGAGCCCGTCGAAGCTGCCGTTGGACATTACCAAAAGCACGTCGCCTGGCTCAGCTTCTGTCGAAACCTGCTCCGCAATCGCGTCAGAGGTCGGAAAAACGCGCGCGCTCTTTCCCATCTCGCGCACACTTTCCGCCACGGCTTCGGGTTCAAGCCGATTCTCGTCACCAAGCTGCTGCGCGCGAAACACTCCGCCCAGAACCACGCGATCTGCCAGCGCCAACGATACCGGCAGCGTCTGCTCGAAAACCTTTCGTCGCATCGAATTGGAGCGCGGCTCGAGAATCGCCCAGAGCCGCCGTCCAGGCCAGCGTGCCCGCGCGGCTTCAATCGTCGCGCGCACCGCAGTCGGGTGATGCGCAAAATCATCCACCACGAGCACACCGCGCACTTCCCCTTTCACGTCCATGCGCCGCTTCACGCTGCGAAATGTCGCGAGAGCCTTCGCCAAATCCTCGGCGCTAATCCCGCGACCGTGCGCCACGGCCATCGCGGCCATGGCATTCAAAACGTTGTGCCGCCCGCTCGCTGCCAGCACGAAGTCGCCGAAGGCCTTGCCTTTGTACAGGACGCGGAATTTCATGCCGGCGCCGTCGACTGCCAAGTCGCTCGCGACCCAGTCATTGCCGGCAGAAAATCCGTACCTCTCCACCGGACAAAATGCTTTTTCCGCAGCCCGGCGCAATGCCAGCCCAGATTCTGCCGTATCCCCCCAAATCACAACTCGCCCGCGCCGCGGCACCAGATTCACCAACCGCCGGAACGCCAGCTCGTACGTCTCAAAATCCCGGTAAATGTCCGCGTGGTCGAATTCCAGCGAAGTGATGATCAAATCATCCGGATGATAATGAAAAAACTTGGGGCCCCGGTCCCAGAACGCCGTCTCGTACTCATCGCCTTCCAAAATAAACTCTTCCCCGTCGCCCAGCCCATAACTCTTGCCAAAATTCTCAGCGACGCCGCCCACCAGAAAATTCGGCCGCTTCCCGGCCGTGTGAAAAATCCAAGCCAGCATCGCCGTCGTCGTCGTTTTTCCATGCGTGCCACTCACCACAATCGAATGCCGGCCCGGCAAAAACACTTCTTCGAGAATCTCGGGCATCGAACGATACGGAATCTTGCGATCCAGGACCTCTTCCAGTTCC
>Ga0210395_10000101_pt1 | contig 66147 bp, 66 predicted proteins | sample IncBWH4OmetaG_FD_150861 | JGI IMG/M metagenome (GOLD analysis project Ga0210395, IMG submission 150861) | Forest soil microbial communities from Barre Woods Harvard Forest LTER site, Petersham, Massachusetts, United States - Inc-BW-H-4-O ...
GCGCGGAAGCGAGAACTTTATAGTTCTTCATCGAATGAGATCTTCAGTGATTTCAGGAATTTGATATCTTGCGGCGTAATTTCGACCTTCGCCTCGGCGTGTTCCTCTTCCAGCGCTTCTTCGTCCACGCGAATGTGCAGCGATTCCAGGAAGCGGCGGTCTTGCGACGTCATTTTGGCGTCCGACGATGTTCTGCGCGCCAGTCCGATCGTTGCGTCGAGCTTCAGCACGATGTCGAATCCCGCCGCGCGCACTCCCGAGATGGCCTCCGCGATCCGCTCGGAATCCGAAACCGTGTCGTTAATGGCGTGTCCCAGCTCTCGCAGCAATTGCTTCATCCGATCGTCGAGTTGCAAGGGGGTATTACCTCCTGTGAAACTCTTCCTACTCCAATTCTAGGTCGGTAGCAAGTCCGAAACAAGGCCCGCGTGGATCGCTCCATCGAGCCGGTTACCTGTCCCTGGGCGCAGGCGCCGGGCCCGTTGTCGCGCGCGTAATTACGCGTCAGGCTCGCGCACCACTCCGGAAGTTTCGCAGCGCCTCCAGAATTTGCTGGCCGTACACCTCCGTCTTGCGCTCGCCGAAGCCGGATACCCGAAGCAGCTCGACGAGCGATCGTGGGCGCTTGCGGCAGAGTTCGTCGAGAGACGCATCGTGCATCACGATGAAAGCCGCGATGCCGTTCTGTTTTGCCGTGATCCGGCGCCATTCGCGAAGGTATTCGCGCAACTCGGGATCGACGTCGCGAGCGATCTGTTTTTCGCCGCGCTTCGCGCCCCGCCACGCCTTTTTCCGCTTGGGCCCGGGCGTCGCGGCAGATTTCTCGTTTAGCCATCCGGGTTCTCCGCTGCACGTGTCACAGGCCGGGCACGTCTTCCATTTCGGACTCTCGCCGAAATGCGCGCAGATCTGATGGTGGCGGCATTTTCCCGGTGCGACGAAGCCGCGGATTTCGTCGTACCGTTGCCAGGCCCGGCTCTGCTCCGCCGCGTCGGTCATTTCCTTGATGAAATGCACCAGCAAAGCCGTGTCCCGTTTCTGCCAGAGCAGCAGACAGTCCGCGGGCCGGCCATCGCGCCCCGCGCGTCCCGCTTCCTGATAATACTGTTCGATCGATTTTGGCAGGGACAGATGAATCACCGCACGCACGGCCGCTTTATTGATCCCCAGTCCGAATGCAACCGTGCCCACCAGCACGCGCACTTCGTCCGACATCCATCGCTCCTGATGCGCCCTTCGCGTAGCCGAATCCATTTTTCCGTGGTAGCCGATGGCAGCAATCCCGCGCTCCTTCAGAAATTCCACGGTCTCTTCCACCCGCGCGATGGTCGGCGAGTAAACGATCGCACTGTCCCCCGCATGCTTCCGCAGCGCGCTTAGCAGCTGATCCTTCTGCGTGTGCGCGTCGCATGCTTTCACGATGTAATTCAAGTTCGGACGATGGAAGCTGGCGATGTATTTATCCGGCTCGCGCAGTTGGAGCTGGTCAATAATGTCGTGGCGCACTCGCCGCGTCGCGCTCGCCGTGAATGCCGCGATCGGGCACTCGGGGAAATGCAGCCGCAGCCGGCCCAGCAGCCGATAGTCAGGCCGGAACTCGTGGCCCCACTCGGATATGCAGTGCGCCTCGTCGATCGCGAAGAGCGCGATCGGCACTTTCTGCAGCCACTCGAGCGTGTCTTCCCGCGCCAGGCGCTCTGGCGAGACATAGAGCAAACGATATTGCCCTTCGCGCGCATTGCGAATCACCGTGGATTTCTGCGATTCCGTCAGGGAGCTGTTCAGTAGCGCCGCTGCAATCCCCATTTCCGCGAGCTGCGCGGCCTGATCCTGCATCAGCGCGATCAGCGGCGAAACCACCACCACGGTTTTTCCCGGCACCATCGCTGCCGGCAATTGGTAGCACAGCGACTTGCCTCCGCCGGTGGGCATCACGACGCAGGTGTCCCGCCCTCCCAGCAGGCTTCGCACGATTCGTTCCTGCAAGGGACGAAACGAATCGTATCCCCAGTACCGGCGAAGGGGCGCGAGAAGCTCTGCTTCGGTAATCATGTAAGGAGTATAGATCGTGCGTCCCCGCTTTTCGACATGCGTGGCGGGCGTCGGCTTCGCAACCCTGATCACGCACCGCCGCGCTTGCCATTTGCCGGATAACTCCTAGAATTGTCCCATGCCCGCTAGCCTGACTCAGGCGCTCTGGCGTTCGAGCTTGGTGACACTGCGCGTCGTCTGGCGCGTGACGCGCCAGCTTTTCCACGAATTCACGGGTGCGCTATTCGCGGTCTTTGCCGCCTACGGCGTGTTTATCGTCTGGAAGGAATGGAAGCATCGCCCCGCGGTGTGGATCACGGGCTTCGTCGTCATCTACGTGCTGATGATGGCTGTGTTTGCTTTCACGGCATTTCGCCGCGCGCGGCGCGTCCGATGACCGGCGACGCGAAGGATCGCGCGGCGCTCTCCCAACAAAAGGCCGCTTCTCCCACGGGCTTGCCCATGGAAGCTGTCATCGGCCCCACGGATTTGCTCGGCTGGGACCGAGAGCGCGATCTCGGCTATCCCGGCGAGTTTCCATTCACGCGCGGCGTCTATCCCACCATGTATCGCGGCCGCCTCTGGACCATGCGGCAATATGCCGGCTTCGGATCTGCGGTCGAATCCAACCGGCGCTATCGCTATCTGCTCGCGCAGGGTCAGACGGGCCTGTCGATCGCTTTCGATCTTCCCACGCAAATCGGCATGGATTCCGATCACGCGCTCGCGCAGGGAGAAGTCGGAAAAGTCGGCGTGGCCATTGATTCGCTCGCGGACATGCAAACGCTTCTCGATGGCATTCCGCTCGAGCGCATATCCACTTCGATGACGATCAATTCGACGGCGGCGATTTTGTTAGCGCTCTACGTCGCGGTTGCCAAGCAGCAGGGAGCCAGCCTCTCTCGCCTTGCTGGCACGGTGCAGAACGACATCCTCAAGGAATACATCGCGCGCGGCACCTACATCTACCCGCTGCGGCCCGCGATGCGCGTCGTAACCGACATTTTCAGCTGGTGCCGCCGCGAAATTCCCAATTGGAACGCGATTTCAATTTCCGGGTACCACATTCGCGAAGCCGGCTCGACCGAGGTGCAGGAAGTCGCCTTCACCCTCGCCAACGCCATCGCGTACGTCGAATCGGCGGTCACCGCTGGGTTGCAGGTGGATGAATTCGCGCCCCAGATTTCATTCTTCTTCAACTCGCACAATGAATTTCTGATGCAGATCGCCAAATTCCGCGCCGCCCGCCGCCTCTGGGCCCGCACCATGCGCGACCGCTTTGGCGCGAAGGACCCGCGCTCGCTGATGCTCCGGTTTCACGCGCAGACGGCCGGCTCGTCGCTCACGGCGCAGCAGCCGGAAAACAATCTCGTCCGCGTCGCGCTCCAAAGCCTCGCTGCCGTGCTCGGCGGCTGCCAGTCGCTGCATTCCAACGGCCTCGATGAGGCGCTCGCCCTCCCCACCGAGCAAGCGGCGCTGCTCGCCTTGCGGACGCAGCAGATCATCGCGCAGGAAACAGGCGTCGCCAATACGGTGGACCCGGTTGCCGGATCCTACGCCATCGAGAAGCTGACAAACGAAATCGAGTCGGCGGCCCAGGCCTACGTTTCGAAGATTGATACGCTCGGGGGCATGCTCCGCGCGATCGAGGCGGGCTATCCTCAAATGGAGATTCAGAAGTCTGCGTACGAATATCAGCAGGCCGTGGAGCGCGGCGAACAGGTCGTCGTCGGCGTCAACCGCTTTCAGACAACCGAGGAACAGTCCATTCCCACGATGCGGATTGACCCGGAAATCGAGCGCTCGCAAGTGTCCCGGCTAAATGATCTGCGAGCCCGCCGGGACTCTGCCAAGTCGCAAGCGGCCCTCGAAGAAGTCGAACGTCGCGCCCGCACGACCGAAAATCTCATGCCCGCAATTCTCGCGGCCGTTGAAGCCTACGCCACGGTCGGTGAAATCTCCGACGCCCTTCGCCGCGCCTTTGGCGAATACCAAGAGTCCGTCGTGATTTGACAACGCGATTCGCATTGCCATCCCAAAGCAGCATCGCGACCGAGGAACCCCTGGTCTCTTTCTCGGCGCCTCTCTGGTGCGTATTTGCCTTCTCGGTGTACTCCGTGCCAACTCGGTGTTCTCTGTGGTAACTTTTTCCAGCCAGCATGAAACCGAAGCCTACCGCGGGGAACGAAATCGGCTGGTCCAGGCGCGTCGCCACGCTTTCCGAAGCCCGCAAGTACATTGATGCCACCGGCTTCTGCATGCTTTTCCCGGTGACCAGGGTCCCGCTCCCGTCTCTTTATTGCGCCGTCACGCGCCGCCACCCAACCGCCGGCATCGTTTACGACAAGCACTTCTTAATGCTCTGGCGTTGGAAGGACGATTTACCGCGCCGCCGTCGCGCGTTTTACGCGAAATATTTCCGGACGCGCGGCACTTTAATTTCGCTCGAACAGTTGCCGTATTTTCTGGCCCTGTGCGATTCCGCCGTCGCTCCGGGCGATCACGCGCGGTTTTACTCCGATGGCCGCATTCGCAACGATGCCCGCGTGATCTGGGAGGCCCTGGAAAAGAATGGCCCGCTCGCGACACTCGAGCTTCGCCACCTCTGCCAGATGGAAACGAAAGCAGGCAACGTGCGATTCAAGCGCGCCATGCTCGATTTGCAGTGCCTGCTCGTCGTCGTTCATTTCGGTTCCGAGCAGGAAACGGGCGCGTGGGCCTCTGGACGTTTTGAGTTGACTTGCCGCGTCTTCCCCGAGCAGACCGCTGCGGCAAGAAGCATCGCGCCGGACGTCGCTCGTGCGCGACTTGCGGCGAAGTATCTCGAGTGGCACCCCACCGCGCCTCCCGTACAATTAGCCCGGCTCTTTGGCTGGTCCAAGGACGATGCCGCCAGAGCGATGAATCTGTGAGCGAATCGAGATGGTTTTTCTTCGAAGGGTTGGTGCTGTCTGTGCGTCTCTGGGGTGGGATTTTTGGGTTTTCGATGAATGAAGCGTCCGGAGCAAAAAGGGCCAAATGAAACTCGTTCTTGCTTCGGCTTCACCCAGGCGCGCCGAAATCCTGCGCCACGCAGGAATTCGGTTCGAGACTCACGCGGCGATTCTCGATGAATCCCGCCGTCCGGGCGAGCTGCGTGCCGACTACGTCCGTCGCCTGGCGTTGGCCAAGGCTCGCGCGGCAGCGAGCGCGTTAGGCGATTGGGCCGATTGCCTGTTCATCGGAGCGGACACGGTGGTCGTGGCCGCCGATGAAATTCTCGGGAAGCCCGGGTCGCCAGAAGATGCGCGCCGCATGCTTCGCCTCCTCAGCGGTGCCGTCCACGAAGTGCACACGGGGCTTGCGGTCATCCGCCGGCCCGGAGCGATGGAAGCCATCGTCGAGGAGATCACCCGCGTTACTTTCGTCTCTGTTTCGGACGAAGAGATCGAGTCCTACATCGCGACCGGTGAGCCATTCGACAAGGCCGGCGCCTATGGAATTCAGGGCATCGCCGGGCGCTACGTTACGCGTATCGAAGGATGCTACTTCAACGTGATGGGATTGCCACTCGCGCGCCTGTGGTCTCTATTGCGGGAGTTCGGCTGGAAGGACTAACCGCCGAATAGGCCGGTCGCCACGCACCAACAAAAACGGCGGCCACGTGGCCGCCGCGCTGAACTCAATTTGCGCAATCTTCGCAAATCTGGGGTCGGCTACTTCTTTTCTTCGACCGGAGCCGAAGGGGGTGTAGCAGCGGTCGGAGGATTGACTGGCTGGCTCGTCTGCGCGGGTTGATCGCCGCGCATCCCTTCCTTGAATTCGCGGACTCCCTGTCCGAGCCCCTTCATTACTTCGGGAATCTTGCGCCCGCCGAAAAGCACAAGGATCACGATTGCAATAATCAGCAAATGCATCGGGCTGTCCCACATAGGGCACCTACCTTTCACGTCCGGATCGCCGCATCGAAGGCCTTCCCGGGCGCCACGCCTAAACCAGCCCGAGTATATCACGCCCACGGTTTCCCGGCGCGGAACGCCCCCGATGAGGTCGTGGCTCCGCTCGATTTAGCGAAGCGCAAGCGATGCCCGCCGCGCCGCTAGGAGGTGACCTGCCCACAGGGTATTTGCTGATTAGCGTGGCAATCGGCCGAGCGCGAATCGCGCCAAGCCAGGTGCGGTAAGTCTGTTTAGCTGGCTGGCACCGCCGACCCGCCATCCTGTGTGGCACCGGCGCTTCCAGCACCAACGGCCTTGATCTCCAGACCGTTCTTGTTCATGTCAAATCTCTGTTTCCGATCCAATTTCTTTACGAATTCGCGCGTAGCTTTGGCTATTGCGCCGGGTAACGTCGACGCGTCGAGCTTGACCGTCGATGCTTCGGAACCGCCCGTGCGGTCCTGATAGCGAAATGAAACTTCAAATGTTTTCATGATTTGTCCCCTCTCGGACACCCGCCGCACAGCCCAGATAGTGTAACCCGGTCTGGACGCGGGACGCGCAGGTTTGGGGGATGTCTATCCGAATTCGGGCGGGCGGGTGATTCGGTTAGCGGGGGCCAGTCTCGGCTATTTCCCGTCCGATGCGTAGAGCGGCTTCGCGCGGGTTTGATGCTCCCGTGATCGGACGGCCGAGGACCAAATGGCTAGCCCCGGCTCGAATGGCTTCGCCCGGCGTCGCAACCCGCGATTGATCGTTCGCCGATGCGCTCGCCGGCCGCACTCCCGGAACCACAATCAAGAACTTTGGTCCGCATGCATGACGTATCGCCCGCGCCTCGTGCGCGGATGCAACTACCCCGTCGAGTCCAGCTTGTTTTGCGAGGCGCGCCAGAACGACGACGCGGGTCGCAGGAGGCCCCAGAACGCCCACGCGCCGAAGCGCGGCAACGTCCATGCTCGTCAATATCGTGACCCCGAGAAGCGCCGGTCGATTCTTCTTGCCGCCCAGGGCTTCTCGCGCAGCCTGCATCATGGCGATGCCGCCCAAGGTATGCACGTTGACCATCCGTACCCGAGGGAGTTCCGCCGCCGCGGCGACCGCCCCCGCAACGGTATTTGGTATGTCGTGGAACTTTAGATCTAGGAATATTTCGAAGCCCAACCCCGCGAGCTTTTCGACCGCCCGCGGGCCTTCAGCCGTGAAAAGTTGCAGCCCAACCTTGAACAGGCCCGCCGCACCGCGAAGCCGCCGTGCTAGGGCGCAGGCCGGCCCTAGGCGGTCGACATCCAGGGCTACGATTAGTTGCGATGTTCCGGGAAGGGACGTGAGGGCACCTCAAGCAGCTCCAGCCGGACCTTGGCCACGCCGCGCTGGTCAAACCCGAGCCTCCGAGCCACCTCATAGGATACGTCGAGTTCGCGACCCTCGACGTAGGGGCCGCGGTCATTGATCCGAACCACCTGGCTGCGGTGATTCTTGGTGTTTACGACGCGAACGATCGACCCGAGAGGAAGAGTCGGGTGCGCGGCCGTTTCAGCGTACATGTCGTAGGTCTCGCCATTGGCCGTCTGCTGTCCGTCAAAATCTCCGCCATACCAGCTGGTAGTACACTCCCATGTCGCCAGCGGTCTGTGCTGGCCAGGGGAAGTGGGGTTAGATAGCGTAGTTGATAGGGGCGCGGGTACCGTTTGGGAAGGGCTGCTTGCCTGACCGACGACCGTGGGATTGGCCGAAGGGGTCAGGACAAGCATGCCCAATCCTAAAAACACCGATTCGAGAACCACAAAGATCTTAGCTCTCATATCCGACTAACCTCCCTGAAATCAATACATTCTAGCATTTCGAGGCTCCCAAAAGCAACCGCATCAGGCCTTCAGAGATCCCCGTAAGCTATTGATTTCAAGCAAATTTTCGTCCCGGCACCACTCTTCGAGGCCGCCCACGAGCTGTTCTGAGGCTCTTGGGTCGACAAAGTGCGCAGTGCCAACCTCAACCGCTGAAGCGCCCGCGACCATATATTCGGCCACGTCTGAAGGGCTCTCAATACCACCAAGTGCTACGATCGGTATCTTTATTACCCGACCCGCTTCATGAACCAACCTAACGGTTATAGGTTTTATCCCCGCGCCCGACAACCCTCCCGTCGTACTACCCAGTCGGGACTTCCGAGTGTGGGCATCTAGACACAAAGCCGGATATGTATTCGCAATAACAACTGCATCGGCTCCTTCGTTTTCTGCTATCGACGCCATAACTCCAATAAATCCAATGGTTGGTGAAAGTTTGACCCAGAGAGGGCCCCTACACGCCTTCCTGGCTGCCGATATGAGGTCAGCTGCCAGAGAGGGGTTGGAGCCATACTCCGCGCCCCCTCGTTCCACATTCGGGCAGGATATGTTTAGCTCGTAGGCTGCGAGTCCGTCTGTGTCTTCCAGGACACAAATGACCTCGAGGTACTCGGCGATCGTGTGCCCGAACACATTCGCGATGATCGCCGTGTCGAATTTGCGAAGCTCGGGAAGCTTCTCGCTCACAAACGCGCGCGCGCCGATGTTTTCAAGCCCAATGGCATTGATCATCCCATTGGGCGTTTCGCACATCCGCGGTGGAGGCGATCCGGCCATCGGCTCGGCCGAGAGACCTTTGACCACGATCCCGCCTAGGCGATTCAGGTCCACCAGCTCTGCGAACTCGATCCCATAGCCAAACGTACCACTCGCTGCGATGACGGGGTTTTTGAGATGAACACTGCCGATGCTAACTCGGAGGTCAATCCCCGAGAGTGTTTGGGGGCTGCGTGTCCGCTCGGGCGAACTCACCTCACGGAGTCTACCATGAGGGTCAAGACTTACGCGTCTTCGCCGGAATGACTTTCGTTCCAGATTCGGCCACTGCGCGCCCTCCGCACTCTGTGTTAGGATTACGCCCGCGATGCGCGTCGTAGAAAAAAGACAACTGCTCTCAGCGGAAGAAATTGGGCGTACCCTCAGCCGATTGGCCCATGAAATCGTCGAGAATAGCAGCGGGGCAAAGGATCTAGCCCTGATCGGCGTGCGACGCAGGGGCGTTCCGCTTTCCGAGCGCCTCGCCAAGCAGATTCGGGGCTTCGCAAACGCGGATGTTCCAGTCGGCACTCTCGATATCACCCTGTACCGCGACGATCTTTCGACCGTCGGCCCCCAGCCGGTCGTCCAATCCACGCAGATAGACTTCCCGGTGGACAATCAGGACTTGGTAGTGGTGGATGACGTTCTCTATACCGGCCGCACGATCCGCGCGGCGATGAACGGTCTGTTCGATCTCGGTCGTCCCCGACGCATTCGACTTTGCGTCCTGATTGACCGCGGCCATCGCGAGCTTCCTGTCGAGGCTTCCTTTATCGGCAAGTCAGTGCAGACCAGCGATTCTGAGATTGTTGAAGTCCGCCTTCAGGAAATTGATGGTGAAGAACGCGTCGTGCTGGTGGATCGCGTACCCTGATTTTGTTTGGGAGCGGTCCGGAGGCAGCGTCTAAAGGGAAAACGTGCTCCAGCGCCTGTCACACTTGCTCGGAACGGAAACCCTCAGCAGCGAGCAAATTGCATTTATTCTCGACCAAGCAAAGCCCTTCCAGGAATTCCAGCGTCATTCGTTGAAAAAACTAGCGACGCTGCGCGGCAAGACCGTGGCCATGGCCTTTTTCGAATCCTCCACGCGCACACGCATCAGCTTCTCTACCGCAGCGGCCCGTCTTGGCGCCGATACTATGTCTCTGCAGGCTGAATCGTCGAGCCTGAAGAAGGGAGAATCGCTCATTGATACGGTTCGCACGCTCGAAGCGATGCGGCCCGACGGCATCGTGATTCGCCACGCATGTTCCGGCGCGCCGGAATTCGTCGCTCGGCGGCTCGAGATTCCGGTGCTGAATGCGGGCGATGGCACGCACGAGCATCCCACGCAGGCCTTGCTCGACGCACTGACCATCCGCGACCGTAAGGGAAGGCTCGAAGGCTGGAACATCACCATCCTCGGCGACATTCTGCACAGCCGCGTGGCTCGCTCGAACATTCATCTCCTGAGTAAGTTCGCCTCGCGGATCACGCTTTGCGGCCCTGCCATGTGGGTTCCTCGCGAACTTGAAAGGCTCGCCGCGAACGTGCGCGTCGTTCATCACATTGACGAAGCGCTCGATGGCGCGGACATCGTGATGGTCTTGCGCGTCCAGACCGAGCGCATTCACGAGCCCGCGCTTGCGCCCGATGAATATATCGCCGGATTTCAGCTCACGCCCGCGCGCTTGCGGCTCGCGCGGCCGGACGCCCTGGTTCTGCATCCCGGTCCGATCGTTCGCGGCCTGGAAATAGATTCCGCGGTGGCCGATGGGCCGCAGTCCGGCGTGCTTGAGCAAGTTACCAACGGCCTCGCGATACGCATGGCCCTGCTCTACCATTTGATCGGCGGCGCTGCTGCGGACGCGCCCCATCCCGCAAAGGATCGCCCGAATGCTTTTGATTAAGAATGGCCGGGTCCTCGACCCGGCAAGCAAGACGGACGCCGCACTCGATATTCTGCTCGATGGCGAACGCATCTCGAAAACCGGCGCCAGTCTTTCGGCGGACGGCGCGGAAATTTTCGACGCGAGGGGCTTGATTGTCGCACCCGGTTTTATTGATCTCCATTGCCATTTGCGCGAACCCGGCCAGGAAATGTCTGAAACGATTGAGACCGGCACGCAGTCCGCCGCCCGCGGGGGATTCACCGCCGTCTGTTGCATGCCCAATACGCAGCCCGTCAACGACAACGCTTCGGTGACGCGCTCGATCGTCGAGCGCGCCGCGGTCGCGGGCGCCGTACGCGTGTGGCCGATTGGCGCGGCCTCGATGGGCAGCAAAGGCGAAGCACTCGCGGAAATCTCCGCCATGAAGGGCGCAGGAATCGTAGCCGTCAGCGACGACGGCAAGCCCGTCGCCACCGCGCGCTTGATGCGGCAGGTCATGGAGTATTGCACTCCGCTCGGTCTTCCCGTGATTGACCATTGCGAGGATCCCTCGCTTTTCGCCGGTGGAGTGATGCGCGAGGGTCCGCAATCGCTGAGGCTTGGGCTGCAGGGAATTCCCGCGCAGTCCGAATCCATCTGCGTGGGCCGCGACGTGGAAATCGCGCTTCTTACCGGAGCGCGCTTGCACATCGCGCACATGTCAACGTTGGGCTCGCTCGAATATGTTCGCTTTGCGAAAAGGACGAACCGGTGCGTCACCTGCGAAGTCACGCCGCATCACTTCACGCTCACCGACGAGGACGTGCGCTACGACTCCCATTACAAAATGAATCCACCCCTCGCCTCGCGTTCCGATCGCGACGCGCTGATCGCCGGCCTCGCCGACGGTAGCGTGGACGCCATCGCCACCGATCACGCTCCCCATCACGCGGCGAGCAAAGATGTCGAATTCGACCGCGCGCCTTTCGGGATCATGGGATTTGAGACGGCTCTGGCGCTCGGCCTGAGCGAGCTCGTCCATCCGGGAAAACTTTCTCTGATGCGTCTGGTCGAACTGTTTACCGCCGGCCCTGCCCGCGTTTTGGGTATGGAGAGAAAAATCGCCGCCGGCCAGCCTGCCAACCTCACCATTTTCTCGACCGATCACGAATGGACCTACCGCGCCGCCGACTCGCCCAGCAAATCGCGGAACACCCCCTTTGATGGCCGCGCGTTCCGCGGCGCTCCCATGACCACAATCGTCGCTGGCCGCATCGTCTTTCGCCGCTAACCGCGACGCTCCTTTGGATTCCTAGGGGCGCAGTCCCGAAGCTTCCGGACCGTGCCCGGCGAAGATGCTCGGCTACATCGCGCCATCCGCTACTGGTTTGCAAGCGGCCGGTTTTAGGCGGGCGCCTTTGCTCTTGCGCCTGGTCTGTCGTACGTCCGATCCTCTGTGGTAAATCTCAAGTTTTCCTCCGTCTCTGCGGGATATCCGTCTTTTGACTTTTTTGATCGGCAGTAGATTTTCCCGCGTTGGCAAGGCAGAATGCCCGAGTGAGCGCGCCTCGACGTCCGGAAATGACCAAAGACCGTGATGTGCGCGACTATCTCGCCGCCGAGCAGACGTTTCTCGCCTGGATTCGCACAGGCCTCGCGCTCATGGGGTTCGGATTCGTGGTGGCGCGCTTTGGTCTTTTCCTGCAGCAGGTTCGAATGCTCGAACCAGGATTTCAGGCGCACTCGTACGGCTTATCGATATGGTTTGGGACGGCACTGATTGCCGCCGGCGTGCTCGTGGACATTTTTGCAAGCTGGAATCACGTTCGCCTGGTGCGCCAGTTGAACCACGGCGAGACCCTATTCACGCGGCCATCCAGAGGAGCGATCGCCCTCGCTTCATTTCTGGCACTCGTCGGCGTAGCCATGGCTGTCTATTTGATCTCGGTCTAGCAGTATCGGACCAGCGTTCGCAAGTACGGAGCGTCTCATGCCTTCCACTGCAGAGAATGGAATTGTCAGCAAGCCCAGCGATCATTCGGTGGATGAGATCGTCGAGAAATTGAAAGCGATTCTAGCGGCAAAGGGCATCACGCTTTTCGCGCTGGTCGACCACAGCGGCGAAGCCGCGAAAGTTGGCCTGCTCATGCCACCCACGAAGCTGTTGATCTTCGGCAACCCGAAGGGAGGCACGCCGCTGATGCTCGCCTCGCCCAGCAGCGCCATTGACCTTCCGCTGAAGATTGTCGTTTCCGAAGACGCAAACGGCAAAGCCTGCGTCTCCTACAACTCCTCCGCCTATCTCAAGCAGCGCCACAACCTGCCCCAGGAACTAATGCAAAACATCGCAGTCGTCCAAACCCTGGTAGCACAGGTTGTTTCCTAGGGGCACGGCGTGCAGCGGCCGGTGTCGCGCAAATTTACCTCAGCCACGAGCACGAGATGCCAGGTGGGGTCTTTCCGGATAAGTCGCAACCTGTCGCCGGCCCATCCAGGCACACCCGCACGCGCCCGATTTCCATTTTTCTATTCTCCGCTTCTCTTAATGCGTGGCAGGTTCCGATGCGGGGTGCATCCCATGCTGTGGCACTTCGTGGACGCCGCGCGCCGGCGGCTCTTGATGAAATCGGAAAAGTTGGTTCAGCGGCCCGGCGCCCTTGCCGGTCTGGTACGACTTCTCGATCGCCTTGGTTACGTAGGCTTTCGCGAGGATCACCGCTTCGCGGAGCTGTTGCCCGCCGGCAAGCTGGGCGGCAATCGCGGATGAAAATGTGCAACCGGTGCCATGCGTGTTCGGGCTTCTCACGTGATCGCCGCCAAAAGTTTCGCTCTCGGTTCCTTCGCACAGCACGTCAATCGGCCTGTCGAGATGTCCCCCGGTGACGATCACGGCGCGCGCGCCCATTTCCAGCAGCTTCTGCCCCGCGGCCTTCATCCCGGCCACGTCCTTCACGTCCAGGCCGGTCAGGAATTCAGCCTCGGGAATATTCGGCGTGATCACACTGGCGCGCTTCAGCAACTCGTCGCGCACAAATTTCAAACCTGCCGCATCGAGTAGCTCGGTGTCGCCCGCGGTCGGACGCGAAACCGGATCGAGCACAACGTGCGCGAATTTGTACTTGTCGAGAAATTCCGCCACGACGGCAGCATTCGCCCGGTTCGCGAGCATGCCGATCTTCACGCCTGCCAGCGTTGCATCTTCGGCGAGGGCATCAATCTGCGCTCGCAACGTCGCGGCCGGGGTCGCATGCACCGTGCGCACGCCCTGCGTGGACTGCACCGTAAGCGCCGTCACCGCGGCAACGCCGTAGCAATTGTGAGCGGCAAACGTTTTTAAATCCGCCGCGATCCCTGCGCCGCATGTCGGATCGAATCCCGCGATGGTGAGAAGGATGGGAGGTGTTTGGTGTCCGTTGCCCATGTGATGGTGGTGGCTGCTCAATTCTTGCGTGTCCTCCGCGCTAGGCACAAATGCCGGCGACACCCTTTCGCGCTGGGCGTGCCGGCAAAACAAAATGTACGGCGTTGCGCCGTCGCGCGCAACAATAATTTTTCCGATCGGATGAAACGCAGGCTTGAATGTGAGAGACGATCTCGCCGGAAATTAAGGGAAGAGCCCGCGAACCAGTGTCGCATCCGCCACGCGGCCCACGGCGAGCACGTACGCCCCGGTCCGCATGTGCGCTCGATGCTTGCGCATGGACTCATGTACTTCGTGAAATGCCTGGCGCATCACGGTTTCGAGCTTCATCGTCACCTCGGACACGGGCCAGAAGAAACTCTGCAGATCCTGCACCCATTCGAAATAGCTGACGGTCACTCCGCCGGCATTCGTCAGGATGTCGGGCAGCAGCAGGATTCCCTTGCGCGCCAGAACTTCATCGGCGTGCGGTGTCGTCGGTCCATTCGCGGCTTCCGCGACGATTTTCGCCTTGATCTGGTCGGCGTTGTTCAGCGTAATCACATTCTCGAGCGCCGCGGGAACCAAAATGTCGCACTTCATCGTCAGCAGGTCGTCATTGGAAATCCGAGACGTGCCCGGCATGCCCACCACGGTCCCCGAACGCTCCTTGTAGCGCATGGCCTTCAGCGGATCGATTCCGCGTGAATTGAACACGCCGCCGCGAGAGTCGCTGATGGCGACCACGCGCGCCTTTTTCTCCGCAAACAGCCGCGCCACCTGCGAGCCGGTGTTGCCGAATCCCTGAATCGCGACGCTTGATCCGCGCAGCGACATTTTTTTTACCTTGCACGCTTCTTCGACAACCACGAGGCATCCGCGCGCGGTTGCGTCCCGGCGCCCTTCGGAGCCGCCGATCGAAACCGGCTTGCCTGTCACTACGCCGAGTGCCGAATAGCCCTTCGTCATCGAATACGTATCCATCATCCACGCCATCGTCTGCGAATCGGTATAGACGTCCGGCGCAGGAATGTCCTGCTCGGGTCCGATCAGGGGCAGAATTTCAGACGTATAGCGGCGAGTCATGCGTTCGAGCTCGGGCTTGCTCATCCGTTTCGGATCGCAAATCACGCCGCCCTTGCCGCCGCCGAAAGGAATGTTCACCGTGGCGGTCTTCCACGTCATCCACATCGCCAGCGCCTTCACTTCATCCGGCGTAACGCCCGGATGGTAACGAAGGCCACCCTTCGCCGGGCCGCGCGTCACGTTGTGCTGCACGCGATATCCCGTAAACACTTTTACCTGCCCGTTATCCATCTTCGTGGGGATGGAGACTTCCAGCACGCGCTTCGGCGTGCGCAGGATTTGGCGTAGGCCCGCGTCGAGTTTCAGGTATTCAGCGGCGAGATCGAATTGAATCTGCGCGATGCGGAACGGGTTCAGATCCTCGCGGGGCGCAATTCGGGGTACTGGTTGGGGGGCCGCCTTGGCAACCGTCGCCATCTTGCCTTCCTCCTGGGGTGGGAAGCTCCGCGCTGCTTCTAACCGCTTCTTATGCCTTTAGAATTGGTCGGGTACTCGTAAGTCCCGCGAGAATCGAAGTTTAGCGAAGCGGTCGAGGATGTCAATGAAAACCAGTGTAAAAGCGGCGCTCCCGAGGCCTACAAGTAACATATAGTGTCACTCCCCTCGCTCGCCATGATCGTAACCTGCTGTAAAATATAGCTTTACTGAGTCGTCTGCGATTCAACTCCGGTGCCGTCTACACCTCAACGATGCCGACCGCCCCGGCTGGCCGACAACTTCGTTGACCCCGAACGTCCCGCACGGTACTGTGCCCGTCGCGCGCATCGCGTGCACCCGGGCGGGACGGGCATCGCGAGTGAATCCGGAAAGCCTGACCGCGCGTACCTTATAGAAAGGAGCCGCCACACGCTGGTGAGTTCGGATACGGGAACGGAGCGGAGAGCCTCGGACGCGGCGCTCATCGAGAGAATCGTTCAGCGGGACCAGACGGCGCTCGCCGCGCTCTATGACCGCTACGCAGCAATGCTTTCCTCCGTACTGAACCGGATTCTGCGCGACTCGCAAACAGCCGAGGAGATCTTGCAGGATATTTTCTTCCAGCTCTGGAGCGTCCCATCGCGATTCGACGCCGCGCGCGGCTCGCTGCCCGCATGGCTGATGGTCATTGCGCGCAATCGCGCGATCTCGCAGTTGCGACGGCACAATCCGGCCGCGGGCGAGCCGCTGCTTGAAACCACGGTCGTCTCGCCGTTCAATATCGAAAGCGACGCATCGCAGCGGCAGCTCCTGGGACGAGTGAAGGGAGCGCTGGAAAACCTTCCGGTCGAGCAGCGCGCGGCAGTCGAACTCGCGTTTTTCGAGGGCCTGACCCATAGCGAAATCGCGAAGCGCACGGGCGATCCACTCGGCACCGTGAAGACGCGCCTGCGCTCGGCGGTCGAAACATTGAAGCGAACCTTGCATTCCGCGGCGGCAACGACATGAACGGTCATCCAACTCGCGATGAAGATTTTGATCTCTATGCTCTCGGCGCGCTCGAAGGCGACGAAGAGCTCGCGATCGAATCGCACCTAGCCACGTGCGCCTCGTGCGCGGAAAAACTCGCCGAAGCGCGCGGACGTATCGCTCTACTCGCCTTAGCCGCGCCGCAGGTCGCGCCATCCGCCGACCTAAAGCAGCGCCTGATGCAGCAAGTCCGCGCGCACGAGGAATCAAATGCTGAGCGCAACGCCGTCACTTCCGTACCAGAGCGCGCGCCGTCGCGTACGCCGCAGCACTCCCCGCACGAAACCGGCCGCTGGTGGGCCGCCGTGCTCCTCCCGGCGGGCGTGGTCCTCGCGGTCGCGACCGTCCTCCTGTGGACGGAAAACCGTCAGCTCGATCGCGAGCTCGCGGCCCTGCGCGGCAGCGCTCAGCAGCAACAGCAGCAGCTTGAGAGGGCGCGCGATGTCGTCGACATGCTCGAATCCCGCGACACGGTCACAGTCTCGCTCGCGCAGCAGCCGGGAATGCCGGCCGGTGCCGCGCACGTGCTGTACAACTCGAAAATGGGCATGCTCATGTACGACGGCGAACTGGCCCCGGCGCCGGCGGCGAAAAGCTATCAGCTCTGGCTCGTTCCCGCCGACGGCAAACCGATCAGCGCGGGCGTGTTCAATCCGGTCAGCGGCCGCGCCGATCACTGGATGATGAAATTGCCACAGGGAATTGCGGCCAGGGAATTTGCCGTCTCGCTCGAACCCGTCGGCGGCATGCCCCAGCCGACGGGCCCCATGGTCCTCATCGGCCCCGTGTCCTGAATGGTCTCCTGATATTCCGTGGATGATTTCCCCGCCTCGCCGCATTACACTTCCCGAGACGGGATATGGCTTGGGACCTCGGCGGAAGTTGGTCGTGTGGCCCGCTCCAATCCTGAGGAGGAAGTGAATATGAAAAGAGCTATCGGTACGTTTGGTTTGCTGGCAGTGTTGTTCGCCACGCTCAGCCTCGCCACCATCGCCGAAACCAAGACGATGACCTGGACCGGCTGGATCAGCGACAGCTCCTGCGGCGTAAAGGGCGCGAACGCGGCGCACAAGGCTTGTGCCAAGACCTGCATGAAGGACAAGGGCGCTTCCTGGGTTTTCGTGAACAATGGGGACAAGAAAGTCCTCGCGATTCACAATCAGGACGCAGTCGATGGCGACAAGGACCTCGGACAGGAAGTGACAGTCACCGGCCACGTGATGGACGATGGCTCGCTGCACGTGGATAGTATCGCCGCAAAGACCTAAATACTCAGCAACGGGCTCGTGGGGCGCAGGCAAGAAGGTTTGGGGCCTGCGCCCTTTTTTGTTTCGGGTGCCCCATCCTTCGTCCGCGCGTCAATTCCCACACGGCCCGCGTGACTAGCTCTTCACGCTGATCTTTTCCGTCCTCATGTACGGCCATAGCGCCTCGGGAATTTTCACCGAACCATCGGCCTGCTGAAAATTCTCGACAATCGCGATCCACGTCCGCCCGACGGCCAGCCCCGAGCCATTGAGCGTATGCACGTACTCGCTTTTGCCGTCCTTTGCTGACTTGAACCGGATCCCCGACCGCCGCGCCTGAAACGCCTCCGTATTCGAGCAGGACGAAATCTCCATGAACTCGCCCGCCGACGGCAGCCACACCTCGATGTCGTACGTTTTCGCCGAAGCGAAGCCCATGTCGCCGGTGCAGAGCTCGATCACCCGGTAGTGCAGGCCCAGGCGCTCCAGGCACTTCTCCGCGTTGCGGACGAGTTTCTCGAGTTCGTCATAGCTCTGTTCCGGCCGCGTGAATTTGAACAGCTCCACCTTCTGGAACTGGTGCTGGCGCTTGATGCCGCGCGTGTCTTTTCCCGCCGCACCCGCCTCCGAGCGAAAGCAGGCCGTCCACGCGCACACCTTGATCGGCAGCGCATTGGCGTCGAGCGTCTCGTCGCGGTGCAGGTTCGCCAGCTCCACCTCGGAGGTCGGCGTCAGCCACAGGTCTGTGCCCTCCAGATGAAACATGTCGGCGGCGAATTTCGGCAGCTGGCCCACACCGGTCAGCGCGGCCGTATTCACCAGGAACGGCGGCAGGATTTCCGTGTAGCCGTGCTCGCCGGTGTGCACGTCGAGAAAAAAATTGGCGATGGCGCGTTCTAGGCGCGCCCCCAGCCCCTGGTAGACCGCAAACCGCGCGCCCGCGATTTTCACTGCCGCGGCGAAATCCAGAATCCCCGTTCGCTCGCCCACTTCCCAGTGCGGGCGCGGCGTGAAATCGAATCTCGGCGGCGCGCCGGACCGGCGCACCTCCACGTTGTCCGTCGCGCTGTGCCCCACCGGAACGCTCGCGTGCGGGATATTCGGAATCGTCAGCAGGAATTGCCTCATCCGCTCGTCCATCTCCGCCACCCGCTCGTCGTCCCGCTTGATGTCTTCGGACACCTGTTTCATCCGCGCCAAAATCGCGTCCAGCGCGCTTGCTTGCCCCGAGCTTGTCGACGGGTCGGCCGACGATTGTTTTCCCGCCCTTTTCAGCGCCGCGATTTCCTCGCTCGCCTTGTTCCGGTCGGCCTTCATCCGCTCGGTCGAGGTGATGATCTTCCGACGGTCGCCGTCGAGTTCGCGGAAAGGCGCAAGGTCCAGCGTGATCCCGCGGTCTCGCGCCATCTTCTCGATTACTTCCGGGTGCTCTCGCACAAATCCCAAATCATGCATAGGCTCAGAAGAATAACCGAAATGCGTCATTCGTGAACAGTGATTGGCGATGCGCGGGACACTGTGGCCTTCAAAGCGGCGCTGCGTGCGCGCCCGCGATACACCCCCGCCCACCGTGTTTCCAGTGGGACGACCCTCTGCACGTCTGGCGATTGGAAGGAAGCATGGCAAATAACGAGCACCTCGAGATACCGAAGACGGACATTCAATCTTGGTATGAATGGCAGGGCACTCAACACGGTGTCATTCAGCTCGGATCAGTAATGGACGGCACCAGGTTCGGCGGCGCGGATCTTACGAACGTGAGGGGATCGGACTTCGTAAGTCACGAGGGTCTTGTCGCCTCGACATCGACACGATCGAGCTGTCAGGGGGTAAATATCGGGCGTGTTTTTGCGCGGAGCCGGTGTCCCGGCGCCGCTGATCACGTTCGTGAAGTTGTTGCTGGCGGATCGGAACCGGGGCTGCTTCACGCGGCAAATTACGCACTGATGTAGCGCTTCGAAATTTCGGCGATGTTGCGGGCGCCGGCGAGGCGCATGGTCATTTCGAGTTCGCCGTCGAGATGCTGGAGCACGGCCTGCACGCCCATCCATCCGCCGAGCGCCAGCCCGTACAGCACCGGACGTCCAACGGCGACGGCATTCGCCCCGAGCGCGAGCGCCTTGAAGACGTCCTGCCCGCGCCGCACGCCGCCGTCAATCAGGATGGTCGCGCGCCCGTGGACTGCTTCCGCGATGCGCGGCAGCACGGTAAGGGAAGCGGAGACATCGTCGAGCTGGCGCCCGCCGTGGTTCGACACCTGAATCCCCGCGCAGCCATGCTCCACGGCCGCCACTGCGAAATCGGGCGACATCACGCCTTTGAGCAGCACCGGCAAACCCGTCGTTTTGCGGATGAACTCGACATCGTCCCAATCGAGATCGCGCTTGATCGGCTCCGCGCCGTAACTGCCGCTCTGTTGCGGAAAATTTCCGATGGGCAGTGGCGACCGGAAACGGTTGCGCCGGTCGGTTTCACGGTTGCTCGGCACGACCGTGTCAATTGTCAGAACGATGGCCGTGTAGCCCGCGGCCTTCGCGCGTCCGAGAATTTCGGCGGCCTTCCCGCGGTCCGCAGGCAGATAAATCTGAAACCATTTCGGGCCGGGACAGGCCTGCGCGATTTCCTCGAGCGTCTTGGTGGAAAGCGACGCTGCGCAATAAAGCGCCTTGGCTGCGTCCGTGCCTTTTGCCGAGCCCACTTCCGCCGTCACGTGAGCCATGCCGTGCCCGGCCATGGCGGAAACCATCACCGGCATGGAAATTTTCGAGCCGAGGAGCGTGGTCGAGCGGTCGGCGTCCTTGTACCCGCTCAAATAGCGCGGCGCGATGGTGACGCGCTTGAACGCCGCTTCGTTTTCGCGCTTGGTCCATTCGTCGCCGGCCGCGCTGGAGATATAGCCGAAGCCCCCGTTGGGAATTACCTTTTGCGCCGCCGGTTCGAGCTCGCGCAGGTTGATAATTTCGATGGCATTGATTTCCGTGGGCGCAGCGTAAGCCGATTGATCGAGCGGCGCGGCGGGCGCTTGCGCGGCCTGAGCGGGTTGCGCGGGCGCCAAAGGCTCGGCGGCGTTCGCAAACTTGGCGGGAAGCCCGGCCGAAAGAGTTACCGCTGCGGCGGTTGCGGACAGAAAATCACGGCGCTTGCGATCCATCGCATTTCCTCCTGGTTTCGTCGCGGCTCGCGGATGATAACACGAGGAACGATGGACGGGGATTGCCGCGGGTCATGCCCCGCTCATACCTTGATCACGATCTTGCCCAAGAAATTGCCGGAGGCCTGGAGGCGGAAAGCGTCTATGGCCTGGTCAAACGGAAATACTTTTTCGATGATGGGCTTGATTTTGTTGACCTGGATCGCCCGAATTAGTTGCTCGAGATTCGCGCGGCTGCCGACGCCGATGCCGTGCAGGCTGGCGCTTTTGAACATCAGGTCGTGCGGATTCGCATTACCCTCTCGGCCCGCGAGCACGCCGATCAGAGCAACCTTGCCGCCGTACCCGAGGCACTCGAACGAGCGCGCGAGAGTGCCCATGCCGCCATTTTCGATCACGCAATCCACGCCGCGCCCGCCGGTCAGCGCGATCACTTCTTTTTCCCAGTCCGGATGTGTTTTGTAATTCACGCCGTCGGAGGCGCCAAATCCGCAAGCGCGTTCGATCTTCGCGTCGCTCGATGAAGTGACGATGACGCGCGCGCCGGCTGCGCGCGCAAACTGCAGCGCGAACATCGAAACGCCGCCGGTGCCAAGGCAAAGTACCGTATCGCCGGGTTTGACGCGCGTCCCAATCATCATCAATGCGTTCCACGCAGTGGGGCCGGCACAAGGAAGCGTGGCCGCTTCCTCGAACGAGAGATCTTTCGGCATCGCGATCAGGCCGTCTTCGTGCAGCGAGACGAGCTCGGCGAGAGTACCGTCGAGCGGAGAGCCTAACGCTCCGCGGTTTTTCGGTGGCGCGCCGTCAATCCAAATCTGGAAAAAAGTAGGGAGCACGCGATCGCCCGGTTTGAAGCGCGTGACGTTCGCGCCGACCGAGACCACTTCGCCCGCCCCGTCCGAACAGGGGATCGTGTCGTGGTCCAAGCCGTAGCGATATGTTCCGGTGATGATGGCATGGTCGCGATAGTTGAGCGCAACGGCACGCATGCGAACCAGCACGTCGCTAGGCCCCGGCTTTGAATCGGGACGGTCGGCGCGCCGCAGGTTTTCAAGCGATGTCGCGCCCTTGGGTATTTCGTAGATTTTCATGGCGAGGATGAGGATACCGAAGTACGTCTGCCTAGGGTAGTGCGGAGATGTGGGCGAAACGGCGCCAAGAAATTGCGCAAGAGCCCCACCCTCACAAAGCGAGGGGCGCCGGAAAAACGGTCCCGCGCGCTACTTTCTTGAGACGCGGATGAGGCGGCCGTCGTCGAGAAGGATATAGAGGGAGCCGTCGGGGGCCTGCTGGACTTCGCGGACGCGCTGATTCAAGTCCTTGAGCAGGCGCTCTTCGGCGACGACCTTGTCGCCATCGAGCACCAGGCGAATCAAACTTTTCGCGCCCATCCCACCAATCAGGACGTTGCCCTTCCACTCCGGAAACATGCCGCCCGTGTAAAAGATCAATCCGCAGGGTGCAATATCCGGATACCAGTAATACACGGGCTGCTCGACCCCGGGCTTCTGGGTCGCGCCGGTGCCGGCGATCGGGTCGCCATTGTAGCGACGGCCGTAGCTCACGTTGGGCCAGCCATAATTTCCTCCGGGCTTGATGATGCTGATTTTGTCGCCACCGAGCGGGCCGTGCTCGATCACCCAGAGTTTGCCGGTCGTGGGATTGATGGCCGCGCCTTCGGGATCGCGATGGCCGTAGGAATAGGTTTCCGGCAGGACGGTCGGCTGGTCGAGGAACGGATTGTCCTTGGGTATCGAGCCGTCCTTATTGATGCGCACGACGCGTCCCGTGAAATTTCGAAGGATATCGGGATCGTTGATTTCGTGATCGGTGCCGTCGTAGGAGGGCTCGTAGAAGCGGAAGCGGTCGGCGCCAGTGATGAACAGGGTTCCGTCGGGAGCGAAGACGATGCGGCGATTCACGCCGTCGAGCAGGACTTCGACGTTTTCGAGGCGGCGCTCGTCGTCACTGAGGCGCGCGCGGGCCACCCGTTCTTCGCCGACGCGCATGGTGCGGCGTTCGGACACCGACGCTTTCCAGACGTTGGCGTAGAAATACTCGAGCGGCCAGGAGCCGGGCGTTTCACCCGGCGGCGGCGCGAAATACGTGAAGTAGATCATCCGGTTGTGGGCGAAATCGGGATCGAGGACTACGTCGTGCAGCGATTCGGCGGCGACGATTTTCGTATCGGGCACGCCGGCAATCGGCGCGGAATAAAAGCCGTTCATCTCCGCGACGCGGATAAAGCCGTAGCGCTCGCTGACGAGCATTTTGCCGTTGGGCATGATGGCGAGCGACCATGGTCCGTTGAAGCGCGGGATAATCGTCTCGACTTTGAGCGCCGGAGACGGATTCGCCGGAGTGGGGGCGTTGGTTTGGCCGGGGAACGCTGGTTTTGGCGGAGGATAGTCCTCAGCTTTGGCTTGCGCGCGCGCCGCGGATGAGAAAACCGCCACGAGCGCAAAGAGTGCGGTCAGATACGCCGCAGCCTTCATGGATCGCCTCGCATGCATTCTGGCTCCCTGGCTCGATTTGTTTCGGAGAATCGAGGCGAGATGTTACATGCGTTTGGATGCGGTAGCAATTAAACCACGCGACACGATACCGCAACCGGCGAAGAAGAGGATCTCCTGGCGATCCGGTCGGTGGAGAATTGACTATCGGGTGGAACGATCGAGGCGTTCGGTGATCGCCTCCGATTGAACGAAGTGCGGCCGAGCTCCCACGGCCGACTCGAGCTGCCGCAGGGAATTTTCGATTCGCAAGAGCACAACTTCGCGAGCCGGCTCGCTCATGTGTTTCGCGATCCTAACCATCCAGCGCACAGCCTCCACTTTCTCGTGCAGGTCGGGTTCTGGATTGCAGACTTGCGGATCCGTCTTCAGCCAAACGAGACCCGAGGCCGAGTTCAAATTCTTGGAGCGATCGCACACGCGCTCGATGCGCGCTTCTACCTCTTCCGCGCGGAAGAATTTCGTTTCCTCGGACACGCGGAATCGGCGGCTCGATACGTGATCAATAAGATCGTGAATGAAAGCTTCCGTTCTCATCGCCAGTCTCCTCACTAGCGGACAGATTGAATGGTTATAATTGCTTTACCTAGTAGCCAGGTAGCAACGATCCTGCCAACCCCGCACCGATCGCGCAAGCATCTGCAGGCAGGGCACTTAGGCCGCGGTAGTACTCAAAAGTTGTCGCGCAGGAAATGCCAAAACCATGAAAATTCTGCGCTCTGCCTGCCGTTTGTGCCGCGCGAGCAGGAAGGATTTGACGCCTGCGGAGCTGTGCTAACATTCGATGAAAGATGGCCAAGACTGTTTACATAGTGAGCGCGGTGCGCACGCCGATCGGGAAATTCGGCGGGATGCTCGCGGATTTTACGCACCCAGACCTGGGAACGATCGCGGTGCGCGCGGCACTGGAACGCGCGTTTGGATTGCCGCTGCCACAGGAACGAACGCCGGGGGAATTTGCGTATCCGCCTGCGGTCGAGGAGCAAGACCACAAAAGCCGGCGAGACGCCGGTGCGACAAACAGCTTCCCGTGGCATGTGGACGAAGTGATCTTTGGGAACGCGCGGCCGGCGGGCGTGGGGCCAAATCCTGCGCGGCAAGTCGCGTGGCGCTCCGGACTGGGCGACGACGTGCCGGCGTTTACCGTGAACATGGCCTGCGCATCGGGGTTGCGGGCGGTCGTGCTGGGCTGGCAGGAAATTGTGACCGGCGGCGCTGAGATGATTGTGGCGGGCGGCGCGGAGTCAATGAGCCGCGTGCCGTATCTCGTCGAGGGGCGCTGGGGATTCAAGCTGGGGAATCAGCCGCTGATTGACGCGATGTATCGTGATGGATTCCTGTGCCCGATATCGAAACTCATCATGGGCGAGACGGCGGAGATTCTGGCCGAGCGATACAAGATTTCGCGCGACGAACAGGACGCGTTCGCGCTCGAGAGTCATCGGCGGGCTGGGCGCGCGGCCGCGGAGTGCCACTTCCAGGCAGAGATGGTGCCGATTGAAGTGAAGGACAAGAAGGGAAACGTCACGCGGCTCGACAAAGACGAGCATGTGCGCGCGGACGTGACCCTTGAGGCGCTGGCGAAACTGCCGCCCGTGTTCAGCAAGACGGGCAGCGTGAGCGCAGGGAATTCCAGTGGCATCACGGACGGTGCGGCGGCGGTCGTGCTCGCGAGCGAAGAAAAGGTCCGCGAGCTGAATCTGAAACCGATTGCGCGAATCGTTGACGCGACGATTGCGGCGGTGGATCCGCGCGTGATGGGAATCGGTCCCGTGCCCGCGGTTCGGAATCTGAGCAAACGCACGGGCACGAAAGTGGAAGACTACGACGCGATTGAACTGAACGAAGCGTTTGCCGCGCAGGTGCTGGCCTGCGACCGCGACTTGCATTTCAATCGCGAGCGGCTGAATCCCAACGGCGGCGCGATTGCGCTCGGGCATCCGATTGCGTGCACGGGAAGCCGCATTCTAACCACTCTCGTTCACGAGATCCGGCGGCCGTCAGGACAGGGAGCTGGCCAAAAGGGCAGCCCGCGGACTGGCCGGCGGGGTCTTGCCACATTGTGTGTGTCCGGCGGATTGGGCGTGGCGGTCGAAATCGAAACGGTCTAACCTTTTGGGAGTGCTCTTCAGCGGTTTTTGTGAGAGCGCTCAGACCGGAGCGATTTCCATGGACACGCATCAGCAGAAACGCGGTGGGGGTGTCGAAGTCCTTGGCACGCTGGCGCTGGCCGCGCCAAGAATCGAAGAATTTCAGTTCGTGAAGGTGCGCATCGACGGAGAGGTTGCGCGGCTCACGCTCGATCGCCCCGACCACAACCTGCTGAACGAACGGATGCTCTGCGAACTGGCCTCCGGGATCAACATTCTCGGCGAGCAGTACAACATCAAGCTCATCGTTCTGAATGCCGCCGGGAAAACATTTTGTGGCGGCATCGAGCTCGGCGAGTACACGCAGCGGCGTGTGTTTCAACTGCTCGACGCATTCCACTGCGCGTTTTCGGCGATGCTGGACACATCCAAGCCCCTGCTCGTGGTCGTGAACGGGCCGGCGCTCGGCGGAGGCGCGGAGCTCGCGGCGCTGGGCGACCTGGTCGTCGCAACTCCCAAGGCGCGATTCGCGCAGCCGGAAATCAAACTCGGAGTTTTCCCGCCGCTGGCCGCGGCGATTCTCCCCTACATCCTGGGACCGAAGCAGGCCCTGGAACTCGTGCTGACGGGCGAAGCGATGTCCGCCGAGCGCGCGCGCGAGCTGGGACTGGTGAACTGGCTCGTGCCCGAAAACGAGCTGCAAAAGAAAGTGGACGACGTGATCGCGAAGGTGACGGCTCAGTCCGCGCCGGTGCTGACCATGGCGAAAAAAGCCATCATGGGCAGCCTGGGTTTGCCGCTGCGCGACGGAGTCCGCAACTCGATGAAAGTCTTCCTGAACGAGCTCGCCGAGCTGGAAGATTCGCAGGAAGGTTTGCGAGCGCTCGTCGAAAAGCGCGCCCCGAAGTGGAAGAACCGCTGAGCTGCATTGGCATTGCCGCGGGGCAATGTTTCGCTGGTGGCAGCCCGAAGAAACATTTTCCTCCGGGGGCCGAAGCCCCGCTCATCTTGCGCCCTGTATGTCGGATCTGAGGCTCCGACCCCCTCAAAGGCGCAAATGTTGCGAAGCGCGATTCGAAGTGAGGACGCCGCGGACGGGGTGCCATTGGTTGACACCATCGTGGGCTCCGCTTAGACTCACGAGCGACAATTGAACTGGCACGGGTGAACGGAAGGCCGTGAAAATCGGCCACGGTCCCGCCACTGTGATCGGCGCGCGCGGTAATTGCGGTGCGAACGCTGAAAGTCAGGAACGTACCCGGGCTAGTCGAAGCTGACACTCTTCGCGAGAAAGAGTGTGGCAATGCGCCTCGCTATTCTCGCGAGGCTTTTTTATTGGAGACGAGCTTTTGATTCCAACTTGGCGCGGACGTTTCGCGGCGGCGCTGTTGAGCGCGTTGATTTCGAGCGCCGCTCTGGTCGTTGCTCGGGACCGGGTTCAATCAGCGACTCAAACGAGCGGCCCGGCCTACGGCGTACCTCGACCGCTTCCGCTTGAAGTCACCGATGAAGTGGGACGGCGCGTGAAGCTGCCTCGGGAGGTGAAGAGAATCGTAACGCTCGCGCCGAATTTGACGGAGACGATCTACGCCTTGGGACTTCAGGACCGGCTCGTGGCCGACACGAACTTCTGCGACACACCGCCAGCCGCGAAATGGAAGGCGCACGTGGGCGATCCGCAGAATCCCAACCTTGAAGCAATTGTGGCGCTGCAACCGGATCTGGTGCTGGCGACGACTTCGATCAATCGGGTGGAGACGGCCGACGCGCTGAAGCAGCTGGGAATTGCGGTGTACACGACCGATCCACAGACGGTTCGCGGGATGCTCGATTCGGTTCAACACATGGCGAGCACGATCGGCGAGGAAAACAGAGGAGCGGAGCTCGTCGGGCGACTACAGCAGCGGCTCGATGCGTTGCGCGCGCAGCTGAGCGACCGGCCCATGGTTCACGTGCTGTTTGTGGTCTGGGACCAGCCGCTGATCACGATTGGGCAGAACACGTTTATTGCCGACGCGTTACGATTTGCCGGGGCGGAGTCGGTGGTTTTGTCCAAGCAGCAATGGCCGCACCTGAGTATCGAGGAAGTGGTGCGGCTGCAGCCGGACTACCTTGTTTTTACGAGCGATCATGGACCGGTGGCCACTACGCTCGCTGATTTGCGGGCGCGCCCCGTGTGGCGCGATCTTGACGCTGTCGAGACCGGCCACGTGGTCAACGTGAGCGAAGAAGCGATCCGACCTTCGCCGGGATTGGTGGACGCGATCGAGCAACTGGCCCACGAAGTGCACTCGGAAGCGTTTGCCGAGAAGCGCGAGAACCGAAATGCGAAATTCGCAACGCGGGTAACGCCAATGACACTGGGAAGAGCCGGACAGGAGTGCAACCAGTGCGCCCGCTGACGCCGCGACGAGTCGCCTGGATTTGCGCCGGCCTCGGCGTGGTGCTGTTCGCCGCGGCCGTGATTTCGTTGCGCATGGGCGCGTATCCGATTTCGGTCGTGGATATCGTCAAAACGCTTTTCAGCGGAGCCGTTGGTCATTGGGAGGGCATTCCCAGCGAGTACAGATCCATCGTGTTCAACATTCGGCTGCCCCGCATTCTGCTGGGGATCCTGGTGGGCGCATCGCTTTCAACTGCAGGCGCTGGTTTCCAAGCGCTGCTGCGAAATCCGCTTGCTGATCCGTATGTACTCGGCGTATCGAGCGGCGCGGCGCTGGGAGCGATCATCAGCTTAATCGTTGCACCGCACACGCCCGGAGCAATTCAATTGGCCGCTTTCGCCGGGGCCGCGGCGACGACCGCTGCCGTTTATTTCCTTGGGCGGCGGGGCGGACAACTTGACAGCGCGACGCTGCTGCTTGCGGGGATCGTCGCTGCGTCGTTTCTTTCCGCGATCATCATGTTTCTGATGACCACGCTAAGCGGGCGCGACCTGCGCGGCATGGCGTTTTGGCTGATGGGCGATCTTGGCTCGACGCTGCCGACAAATCCGCTGCCATGGTTCGAGGGACTGTTTGCGGTGTTTGTGCTTGCGGCGGGGGCGATCTACGCGACGTCGTCCGATCTGAATTTAATTCTTACCGGCGAGCAGGAGGCGCGGCACCTGGGAGTGAACGTGCATCGCGTGAAACTGGTCGTGTACATCGCGGCCTCGGTGCTGACGGGCCTCGCGGTATCGGTCAGCGGAACGATCGGATATGTGGGCCTACTTGTGCCGCACGTGATGCGAATGATGTTCGGCACGGATTACCGTCTGTTGATTCCGACATCGGCGATCGGCGGCGCGATTTTAGTGGTGCTGGCCGATACGCTCGCGCGTTCGGTTGTGAGTCCCACGGAATTGCCGGTTGGCGCGATGACGGCGCTCGCGGGCGCGCCCGTCTTTATATATTTGATGCGGCGGAGGGTGCGATGAACGCGGCCACGGGAAGCGGCGCGCCGGCCACGTCACCAGCCATCCTGTCGCCGCGAACTCCGGGCGTGCGCCTGAAAGTGGAACAGGCGAGCTACGCGTATGCGGCGACGGATCGATCGGCGCCGAAGTTCACGCTCGGCCCAACGAGCTTCGAAGCGAATCAACGGGAGATGGTCGCGATTCTCGGCCCAAATGCGAGCGGGAAATCAACACTCTTGACGCTACTGGCGGGGATGGCGCGTCCGCTTTCCGGGCGAATCGAGGTGGATGGCGTTGAAGTGAGCATGCTCGACTTGCGAACGCGCGCGCAGCGGATTGCGCTGGTGCAGCAGGAAAGCGAGCTGCTGTTTCCCTTGCGCGTGTGGGAATACGTGTTGCAGGGGCGGTATCCATACGGGAAACGGCTGAGGTTTGAGTCGGAGGAAGACTGCCTGCTGGCGGGAAATGCGCTGGCGCAAGTCGGCGCGGACGCGCTGCGCGACCGGTGGATGGATCAGCTGTCCGGAGGCGAGAAACAACGCGTGATTCTGGCGCGGGCGCTGGCGCAGCAGCCCTCACTGCTGCTGCTGGACGAGCCGACGCAGCACCTCGATATCGGCGGGAAAGTGGAACTGCTGCGACGCTTGCGGCGATTGGCGGATGACAGCCGGTACACCGTCCTCGTGGTGACGCACGAGCTGAATCTGGCCGCGGAATTTTCCGACCGAATCGTCCTGCTGCACAAAGGCAAGTGCCTGCGCGTGGGCACACCCGCGGAAGTCTATGACCGAGCGCTGCTGGAAGAGGTCTTTGAGGCGCCGCTCGACGTCGAGATGCGCGAAAGCGGGCGCCCGAGAGTGATTCTCGGAGGGAATCACTAAGCACGTCGAAGAGCTTTGTACTGCGAGTTCGCGGAGGCTTCGATCCGCCGCCGCAAACGGCGCTTTCACACACTGAGAGAGCCGTCCACAATCACCAGAGACTCCGCGCTAGGGAAGACGGTGAAAATCCGTCGCCGCCGCGCGACTGTAAGGCGGAAATATTTTCGGCGCGTGCCACTGACCCGCACAAAGAATCCACCTGGATTCGATGACGGGATGGGAAGGCCGCGCTGCAGTCCCGCTTGATTTTGGGACAATCCGCCGAGCCAGGAGACCGGCGGAGTCTCAATCCGGAATCGCACGGCAGGCGTGTGCGTTTCAGGACAACCTTCAACTCCCGCGCGAGAGGGAGAGGAGGAAAAATGAGACTGCGAATTTCCCTTCTATTTTATTTCACCGCTGTGCTGCTTTTGCCGTACCCGACGTGTGCTCAATCGTCCCCTCAAACATCCGCTTCGTCGCGCGGAGCTACCATTCGCGGAGCCGTCTATGACCCTGATGGACGCGCCGTGCCCGATGCCGCCGTCACACTGCTTGGCTCGCTGATCGCCGTTGCTGAGACCCGCACGGATTCGCGCGGCGAGTACAGATTCGACGGACTGGCGGGCGGAACTTACACGGTCGTTGCGAACTTCCCCGGGTTCACAAACGTCTCCGCCGAAATCAAGATCGCGGCAAATCAAACGTCCCGAGACGACGTGCGCCTGAAATTGAGCGCGGTGCAAGAGCAAGTGGTGGTTTCAGTTTCGCTCGGTGGGGCATTGGCGCCGGAGGTCGGCTCTTCGGTAACAGTGGTGAGTCATGACGAAATCGAAGACCAGGGCGTGGAGACGGTTGCCGACGCGCTTCGCAATGTCCCGGGTGTGGCAATTAATCGGACGGGGCAGCAAGGCGCGGTGACCAGCGCTTTCCTACGCGGCGGAAATTCCAATTACAACCTCGTGATGATTGACGGAATTCCGATGAACGATTTCGGCGGCGCATTCGACCTTGCCCCGCTGCCGACCGAAGGCGTGGATCAGGTAGAAGTGCTGCGCGGGCCGCAAAGCGCGCTCTATGGCTCGAACGCAGTGGCTGGCGCGATCAATATCGTGAGCGACCAGGGCCAAAGCTCGCCGCACTTCAATTTCTCGGGCGAAGGCGGCAGCTACGACACTTGGCGGCTCACGACCGGCGGGGCGGGACTGACGGATGGTCTTAGCTGGGCTTACAATTTGTCGCGCGTGAGTACACTCGGGCCGGTTATTGACGATTCGTACCGCAATCAAACTTCGTTCGTAAGTCTCGGATACTCGCGCAGCCCTCGGCGCAAGTTCATCGTGCATTTCTTTGGCGATGCTGGGCGGACGCAAAATCCCGGCCCGTACGGCTCCGATCCCTACGGCTTGTTCGGAGGAAAGTTGGGGATTCCGACCCATTTTATCGACCAGGTGCAGGACCTCTTCGGATATCAGGCGAGCGAGACGGAGCAGGTTTCGAGCCGCTTTGAGCAGGTCTCGACCGTGAGCGTTTCAACCGATCAGTTTTCTTTTCCAGCGACGCCCGGGTCGTTTGGAAGCTCGTCGTTCACAAAGAATGTGCGGCTGGTCGCAAACACACGAAGCGAAATCACGGTTTCATCCAAGGACGTTTTTGTCGCCGGACTGGAATACGACCGCGAGCAGTATAGGGACACGTTTGTGGCCAGTTCGACGGGCATCCCGTTCGATCTGCCGCGAGATAGCTATGCGTTCTTCGCCGAAAATCGCTGGAGTCCCGGCAATCGCTGGTTCCTGACCACTGGCATTCGCGTGGACAACATCCAGACCGGGGATTTGCCGGCCGATCCGGTCAATGCCGGGCGTCCGTTCATTCCAGCGACGTCCGTTACGCAGGTCGACCCGCGAATCTCGGTTGCTTATCTGGCGCGGCAATCGGGCGGGAGGTCCATTGGAATTACGCGCATTCACAGCAGTTTCGGAACTGGAATCCGTCCGCCCGACGGCTTCGAACTCGGCTTCACGGACAATCCGCAGCTGAAACCTGAACGGAGCATCAGCGTTGACGCGGGGGTCGAGCAGCGGTTTCTGAACGATAAGGCGGTGATGGACGTGACCTACTTTTACAATTTGTATAAAGATCAGATCGTCACGCTGGGTGGCGCGTTTTCAGGCCTGAGCCCGTTCTTGTCGGCGAACCTGGCGAGGTCGCGCGCGTACGGAATCGAAAACAGCGTGCGGCTTCGACCAGACCGCTCGCTGCAGGTGACCGCGGAATACACGTGGCTCAATACAGCGGTCCTGGCGCTCGACGGAACCACGGGCGTGCCGTTGCCATTCTTTGTCGGCGAGCCGCTGATCAGGCGGCCGCGCAGTTCCGCCGGATACGACGTCACCTGGACGCATGGCCGGCTGATGCTCAATTCGAACGCCAGTATTCGAGGGGCGGTTCTCGATCTGGAGCCGAATGACGGCACATTTGCCTGTACCTTCGAGCCGCAATGCGTGTTTCGAAGCCATGGCTACGTGGACGCGAACGCCGGTTTTGCATATCACTTTCCGCGCGGAATCGAAATAGATGGGCGGCTGAACAATTTTCTCAATCAAAGCTATGAGGAGTCGTTTGGCTTTCCGGCGCTGAAGCTGAACTTTGTGGCGGGAATCAAGCTTGAGCTGCCCCCGGGGCGGGATCGGTCGTCTCCGTAGCATGAATTGCCGCTAGAAGACTCTACGCGGCACCGGCCCAAGTATCGGGCGGGCGCAGAATCGGCGAAAAGCGCACCGCCCGACCGGATGCTATAATCACCCGCTTACAATGACCCGAGCCGCACAAGAAGCACCCCGCATCGCGCCGGAAGTGATGGCGCGCTACGAAGCCGTGATCGGCCTCGAAGTGCATGCGCATCTTCAGACGCTGACGAAGGCGTTCTGCGGATGCTCGACGCGCTTCGGTGACGCGCCGAATTCGAATACGTGTCCGGTGTGTCTGGGCCTGCCTGGCGCGCTGCCGGTGCTCAACAAGCGAGCCCTCCAGCTTGCGCTGCGGGCATCGCTCGCGATCGGCTGCAAGATTCAGAAGGGTTCACGGTTTGCGCGCAAGAACTACTTTTACCCCGATCTGCCGAAGGGCTATCAAATTTCCATGTACGAACTGCCGCTGGCGCTGGCAGGGTCGCTAGGAATCGAAGTCGAAGGCGAAAGGAAGACGATTGGCATTACGCGGCTGCACATGGAAGACGACGCGGGGAAGAGCCTGCACGAGGGATTTCCTGACTCGGACCGGTGGAGCTACATTGATTTCAACCGCTGCGGCGTGCCGCTGATCGAGATCGTCTCGGAGCCGGACCTGCGCGCGCCGGCAGAAGCGTACGCGTACCTGACGGCGCTGAAACAGATTCTCGAATACACAGAAGTGAGCGACTGCAACATGGAAGAGGGATCGCTGCGGTGTGATGCGAACGTCAGCGTGCGGCTGCGCGGCGCACCCAAATTCGGAACGAAGGTGGAAGTGAAGAACCTGAACTCGTTCCGCTATCTGGCGCATGCGCTCGAATATGAAATCGAGCGGCAAATTGGCGTGCTGGAATCCGGCGGCACGGTGACGCAGGAAACGCGGCTCTGGAACGTAGCGGGGGGGCGCACGGAGCCCATGCGTTCAAAGGAATTCGCGCATGACTACCGGTATTTCCCCGATCCCGATCTGCTGCCGGTATCCGTTTCGGAAGCGACGATTGCCGATGTGTGGCGGGGGATGCCCGAATTACCGGGCACAAGACGCGCGCGTTTTGAGATCGCGTACGGCATCACGGCATACGACGCAGGAGTGCTCACGGACACGCGAGCTCTCGCGGATTATTTCGAGGCGGCCGTGCGTGCCCGCGCGCCGGCGAAATCGGCCGCCAGCTGGATTTCCGTCGAGCTGTTGCGGCGGTTAAATGACGCCGGGAAGGATCTCTCGGAGTGCCCCGTGGAGCCCGCAGCACTGGCCGAACTGCTGGCGAAAGTCGAGAAGGGCGAAATTACCGCGGCGAGCGGAAAGAAAGTTTTTGCAACAATGTTCGATACCGGGAAACGCGCCGCGGAAATCATTGCCGCCGAGGGGCTCGCGCAGATCACGGACACCAGCGCCATTGAGAAGGTCGCGCGGGAAGTGGTAGGGAAGAGTCCGGACAACGTGTCGAAATATCGCGCGGGGAACGAAGGTGTATTCAAGTTTTTCGTGGGGCAAGTGATGCGCGAGACGCGCGGGCAGGCGAATCCTCAGGTCGTGAATGAAATCCTGAAGCGTGTGCTCGCGGACGCGTAGTCCGCGCGGCGGAATGGAGACACCAGCGTGCCCAAAGAAGGCGAAGCCGCTCCCAGTTTCAAAGTGACGGCGGACGACGGCAACAAGGTCTCGCTTGCGGACTATCGCGGCCAAAATCTGGTCCTCTATTTCTATCCGAAGGCGAATACGAGCGGGTGCACTCACGAATCCGTGGAATTTCGCGACGCACTGAAGGATTTCAAAGCGCTGAATACCGCCGTGGTAGGCTGCAGCGGAGATTCCATCGAAGATCAGACGAAATTCAAGACCCGGTACAAACTCAATTTTCCATTGCTGGCGGATACGGAGTTCGAAGTGGTGGAGGCCTACAAGGCCCGGCGGATGAAAAGCTTTTTCGGCAAATCGTTTCTCGGAATCGTGCGAACGACATTCTTAATCGGACCCGACGGGAAGATCCGGAAGGTCTGGCCGAAAGTCACGCCCAAGGGTCACGCCGCCGAAGTGCTTGCCGCAATCCGCGAGGAATAGGTCAAACATGGCTGTACCGGCAGCGCGGATCCCGCCTCGCGCCGAGGGCCTCTCGCGCAGCCACTCGATCAGCCAAATTCGCGCAATCCCAATACACATTCCGGACGCGATCATCCGTACCACGTCCACCTGGTCCTGCCGCGTAAGCGTGTCGGTGAAGATGCCGGTGGCAGATGGTGGGGTGGGCACAACGGACTGTCAACACCAAGGGATGAGACGCAATGGCGCCGTTAGATCGTTACGTGGACAGAATCGCCCGCGAGTTCGATCACCGCGTTATCAATGAGTCGCGTGCTTCCTACGCGAGCCGCGAGCAGGAGGTAGCACGTTTTCCGCAGAGCCATGACGGGCTCGAGAGTATCCACGTCCACAACCTCCGCATAATCGAGCGCAACACCCGGCTCGGCTTCGAGAGTCTTGCGCACGGTCGCGAGCAGATGCACGACATCCCGGCCGCCGGCTGAAACCTCGCAGCGGAGGGCGTCGAGCGAGCGATACAGCGCCGTCGCCGCGCGGCGATCGTTCGCGGAAAGGTATGCGTTGCGCGACGACAGCGCGAGACCATCCGGCTCGCGAACGATCGGGCAGACGGCGATTTCGGTGTCGAGATCGAGATCGCCGGTCATCTGGCGGATGATGCGAACCTGCTGCGCGTCCTTGCGCCCGAAAAAAGCAACGCGCGGCAGCGTGATTTCGAAAAGCTTCAGCACCACGGTCGTGACGCCGCGAAAGTGTCCGGGACGCGAGCGCCCTTCGAGCCTCTCACCCAGCCCTTCCACCACGACCGCCGTGCGGAAGCCGGGCGGATAGATCTGCTCTGGCGACGGCACGAAGACATAGTCCACGCCGAGATTTTCCAGTGCCGCGCGGTCCGCGTCGAGTGTCCTCGGATATCTCTGAAAGTCCTCGGACGGGCCGAACTGTTTGGGATTCACGAAGATCGAAACGACTACCGGCGAGCATTGTTTCTTCGCTTCGCGAACCAGCGAGAAATGTCCTTCGTGCAGCGCGCCCATCGTGGGGACAAGCCCGAGCAGACGGTCACTGCGGCGAGCCTCGGCGGCCACCAGTTTCATCCATGCGACGGTGTGAATTAATTCCATCAGGAGCGAATTATTTCCCGGTCATGCGCTGGTCATGACCCGGTCATGAGCTGTTCAGGCGTTGGCCTGGGTGGCACGCTCGCGGTAGAAAGCAATCAAATCGGTGTTCGTGGCTTCCGCGCCGAGTTGCCGCAGCAGCGTGGTCACCTGGCCGCGATGATAGGTGCTGTGATTTGCGACGTGTTGCAGCATCTGCCAGAGAGGCTGAGATTGCGCCACACCCGCCACTGATTTGTATTGAACCACGCGGCGCAGATCGTCCGCGTTGAGTGAGGCGGCGAAGTCCACCAGGCTGCGGTCGATTTCGACGAAGCGCCTCCGCGCCGTTTCGAAATCTGGGAAATCGGCGTTGGGGGGAGGGCCGGTTGGACTCCGGCCATGCCAGCGTTCGAGCCAGGCCCACTGCGCGCTGTAAATATGGGCGAGCGTGCCGCGCACGGACCGAAAGCTCGAGACGATGTCGCGCGTGAATTGCTCGGGCGCGAGCGCGGCGCACGCTTCAATCGTGCGGTGGTTGGCCCACGCGTTGAAATCGTAAAGGAGGTGGATGTCGTCGATATTCACGGCAGATAGTTCCTTTCCAATTCGGATTGCGCGCGTGCAGGTTCTTCTCGATCAGCGCCGCTGGGGAGCAGGCTGGTGTTCGCGAAGCTCGGCGGCGGAGTGATAGGACTCTGCGTCCGACGGAAACGTTCCGCTGCGCACGTCGTCGCAGTACGCGGATACCGCGCGCGAGATTTCGGCGGAGAGATTCGCATACGGCCGCACGAATTTCGGGCGGTGGCCCGTGGAAAGGCCGAGAAGATCGTGGAACACAAGCACCTGGCCGTCGCAATCGGGGCCGGCGCCGATGCCGACGGTAGGAATGCGCAGCTTCTCCGTGATGCGCGCGGCCACCTCGCGCGGCATGGATTCCAGGACGATGGAAAATGCGCCCGCGGCTTCCACGGCGCGCGCGTCTCGCTCTACCTGCCGCGCCGCGTCGGTGGTCTTACCCTGGACGTGAAAGCCGCCGAGTGCGTTCACCGATTGCGGCGTCAGGCCGACATGTCCCATCACCGGGATTTCAGCTTCGACGAGCCTTGCGATCAATTCGATGCGGCGTTCACCACCCTCGACTTTCACGGCTTCCGCTCCGCCTTCTTTCACCAGGCGTACGGCGTTGCGAACCGATTCGTCGAGAGATATGTGAAAGCTGCCGTAGGGCATGTCGGCAACGACCAGCGCGTGGCAAGTGCCGCGGCGAACGGCGCGCGTATGGTGCACCATTTCGTCCAGTGTGACCGGCAGCGTGCTCTTGTATCCGAGCACGGCCATGCCGAGCGAATCGCCAACGAGAAGAATGTCCACGCCGGCATCGTCGAGCAGACGGGCGGTGGGATAATCGTATGCCGTGAGGCAAGTAATCTTTGGCTTTGAATCGGGAAAGCCAGCCGGGGAATGGGACTTGCGGGAGAGGATAGCGGGAACGGTAACTTTGCCGTTGTCCGCACCAGGTGCGACGCTCATTGTGGCCTCCGGTGCCGCTCCCGAGGTTCGGGATGCAGCCCATCAACAGGTTGATGCTAGCAGAATGATGCAAGATTTCACAAAGAATTAGCAGCCCGGGCGTCCTGATCGAAACTCCGGAAGCAAGATTGCGAAAGCGCGCTCAGGCTTGTGCCACACGCGTAGGCGGCGCGGAAGGCGCCGACGGTGGTAGCTGTGTTTCGACGCCGCGCCAGCCAACCGGACGGCCGCGTAGCGCCTCGCGGAGCGCGCGGAAGAGCACAACGTACATCATTTGACGGTAGTAGAAACGCTGGAGGATCAGCGGGGCGAGGAGCGTCCAATCTTCGTCCTTTTCAAGAGCGAAGGCGACCACGCAGGTGAAAAGGTCAATCAACATGAAGAGCGCGAAGAAGATCAGCGAACGCTCGACGTCCTGCGAGGTCCAAAGTTCGGGTAGCCGCGCGAACCGGAGCTGCCCGAGGCCCCAGAGAGCGAGCGAGAGCAAGAACAGCAAATCTATGACGGGCGAAACGAGCGGCAGGATAATCTGGAAAAGGAAAATATTGGGAATGGCGATCCAGCCGAGCGTGCCGTAGCGCGCTTTTCCGGCGGTGTCACGGTGTTTCCAAACTGCCTGCAGCGTGCCGAAGGTCCAGCGGAATCGCTGGCGCACCAATGCGTCGACGGTCTCGGGGACTTCGGTGCGGCCGATGGCGGTTTCGTCGTAGAGGATCTTCCAGCCGTTTCGACGGATGGTCAGCGTCAAATCCGTGTCTTCGGCCACGGTGTCACCCGAAAATCCATCGTTGCTGCGAAGCAAGTCCGCCCGCCACGCGCCCACAGCGCCCGGAACCACCGGAATGCAATTCAGCAGATCGAACGCACGCTTTTCCAGGTTTTGGCTGGTGATATATTCCAGCGCCTGCCAGCGGGTGATCCAGCGATTGCGGTTGATTACTTTCACATTTCCGGCCACGGCTCCGACACCGGGATCTGCAAAGTGCCGGACGAGGCGGGAAACTGCTTCCCGGTCCACGATGGTATCGGCGTCGATCGAAACAACAATTTCGCCGATCGCTTCGCCGAGGGCGTGGTTCAGTGCCGAGGGCTTGCCGTGATTGGTTTGCAGAAGCAACCGCACGCGTCGGTCGCGTCCAAAATTCGCGCGCACGAGCTCGGCCGTACGATCCGCGGAGCCGTCGTCCACCACGAGGATTTCCAGTTTTGGATAGTTGGACGCCAGCGCCGCGCGAACCGTATTCACGATCACCGCCTCTTCGTTGTAAGCGGGTATGAGGATGCTGACCTCCGGGTGGTAATCGGGATGGTCCAGCGGCGCGGGGCGGAGTTTTTCAGCGAGCGCGAGCAGGCCGATGATCAGCGCGCGTCCGCCGACCAGCAGAATGCCGGCAACAAAAATGAATGCAATCCCGCTGCGCAGCCACCGAAATACTTCAAAAATGAAGGAATCGGCGCGCACCAGCAGCCATTCGCGGTAGGTCAGCGAACGCATCATCTGCGCGCGGGTTTGGCCGAGCAAGTCGGGAACCGAAACGAATTCGTAGCCCCTGGCGCGCAGCCCTTCAATGATCTGCGGCAGCGCCGCGACGGTATGGCTGCGGTCGCCTCCGCCGTCGTGCAGAAGAATGATATTGCCGTTATTGCTTTCAGCCTGGGCGAGCACGCGCTGGACAATCGTTTCCGCGGGAGCGGGCGGCTGGCCGTTGTTTTCGCCCCAATCGTGCGGATCGATTCGCGCGCCGATGATGACATAGCCCATGGATTGCGGGATGGGCAGCAATTGGATTTCGGCGGCCGTTTCCGGCTGGTGATCAATGCCGTAGGGCGGGCGGAACAACGTGGTTTTGACGCCGAGATAACTTTCAAGGAGCAGTTCGGTGAGATTTAGCTGAACCTGCAGCTCCGTTTTCGAAAGACGGTCCACGTCGAATTCGGGATGGGTGAAAGTGTGGTTGCCGACTTCATTGCCAAGCGCGTATTCGCGTTTCACGATCGCGGCATTCTGGTTTGCCGACTCGCCAATCACGAAGAACGTCGCTGGCGCGTTTTCGCGATTCAGCACGTCGAGAATCTTGGGCGTCCAGCGGGGATCGGGGCCATCGTCAAATGTGAGCGCCACTTTCTTGGTCTGCGCGCCCATCTGCTCGATCCGCCACGACATCGGGTAGCTCGTAAAGCCTTCGTCGTCGAAAGTATCGGAGTCGGAATCGTAGTCGAACGTGCGTTTGCCGCTCTGGGGTGTGGACGTGATGCGCCAAATATCGCCGTCGCCTTCGAGGACCAGATCGTATCCCGGCGGAACGTCCGTCATCTTGTTGCGAATCGCATCGTCGGGATGCGTGGCGTCCCAGATGTACCAGATCGAAGGGTCCTCCATGCCCAGGCGCCACAGCGCGGTGCCGGCTACTCCGGCGCGCTCGGAGGCGCGAAGCTCGTTGTAAGCAGTGAGACCGTCGAGCATCCAGACGTGGTGGACCTGGTTGTTCTCATCCTCGTAGGAGTAATAGGGATTCATCGAATCGGAATCGAACTGGATATCCGCTTCCGATTCGACGGCGGTCACGACACCCTGCTGGAACGTCACGGCCTGCGCAACCGGATGAGGCATACGCTTCGATTTCGCGGGCCAGTCGTAGCCGTAATTGGCGATGCCCATCACAAGCTTTTCCGGCGGGACGATCTTCACGATGTTCTGAATGTCGCGCACGAACCAGTCCTGCGGCACGATCGGACCGGGATCGGATGTGGACCAATGGAAATCGTAGTTCATCAAGATGATCGCATCGGCCTGCGAAGCGAAATACTTGTAGTCATAGCTCCAGTCTGCCGCGGGGAGCGCCACCATAAGCTTCAGATTTCTTGCGTGTAATTCCGCCGCCAGGTCGTGGGCGAAGCGCTGAAAATCCACCTGGCTCGATTTCGGCAGCGATTCGAAGTCCACCACGATGCCGGCCTGACGTTCCGCGTCCGCGAACTCCTCGAGCTGCTTGGCGAGATTTTGTCGCGCCGCGGGATTGGCCAGCATTTGGAGTGTTGCCGGAGGGCACCACACGCCGTCTTTCGCGTCGTAGTTGTTGACCATGGACATGACCTGCATATCCACGGGAGGAGTGCGCGATTGCAAAGACTGCAAGAAAGCCGCGAGCTTCGGATCCTGGTCGGCGTCGAGCTTTCCATCAAGCGATACGGCGTGGAGGGCCTCGGGGATCAGCAGGTCCAGGTCGTGATAGTGCAGCTGAAGGGAAGCCAGGCTCGTGTAGTCGTCGCTTACGTAAAAAGCCGCGCGCAACGGGTCGTAGTTCTGGGGAACCTTTCCAAGCGCGGCAACTTTGCGTTCCCGGCCCCGCCGAACGGGCCGTGCTTTCACCTTCGTACGGATGGCGTGCAGGCCGGCGCGGGTATCCGGTCGCAGGATGTCGGGCAAATTGGGGTTGCGACCGACGTTGAGCAGGAAGACGACCAGAACGAGAGTGAAGAATCCGCCGGCAATTTCCAGCGCGAGCCGGGTTCGGCGCCAACGGCGGCGCTCCTCGTCGTAGAAAATGGGCTTGCGTTCAGCCATCGGGACAATCCAAGCTAGCCGTCCATTGGGACGCTGTCAATGACCGCCAAATATATGATGCGCGTCAACATAGCCCTTGCCGCCGTGGCCGGGCTGGCCCTGCGAATATTTTTCGTCCTGAAATTACCGGTGACGGGCTCGGGCGATGCGCCATTCTACATCGAGCTAGCCTGGAATTGGCTGAAGAAGGGTGTTTACGGCGCGGTGGTGGAAGGGCAGCTCATGCCGTTGGACACGCGAGTCCCGGGCTATCCGGCCTTTCTGGCGGCCATTTTCAGCGTGGCCGGGCATTCGTCGCGGGCGGTGATGCTGACGCAGGCGATCGTTGATCTGGCCACGTGTTTTGTGGTGGCGCTGATCGCGGTGCAGTTGGCTCCGGGAGCGTCGCGTCGCCGGGTCGCTCTCGCCGGGCTTTGGCTCGCAGCGCTCTGCCCGTTTACAGCGAACTACACGGCCGTGGTACTGACGGAGACGCTGGTCACGTTCCTGACGGCGCTGGCGGTTCTGTTATTGGTTGAGGCTGAGGCGCGGGACTCATCGAATACGGCCTTCTCGATCAAGGGTGTTGGCAAGGGCGCGCTCAGTCCCTGGTTTCTCGGAGGTGTCGTAGCCGGATTCGGCGCGCTGGTTCGCCCGGAAACGCCGCTGCTGCTCGTTGCGATGGGGTTGGTTCTGGTAGCCAAATGGTGGCGGCCCGTGAATTGGACGAAGCTGGCACGCGCGGGCGTGCTGATGGGAGTCGGGCTGCTGCTGCCGCTGCTGCCTTGGGCGGCGCGTAATTGGCGCACGCTCCACCAAGTCCAATTCCTGACGCCGCGCTACATGCAAATGCCCGACGATTTCGCGCCCGTCGGATTCAACGCCTGGACCGCTACGTGGCTTTGGCAGTTTCGCGACGTCTACACCACGCTGTGGAGACTGAACTCCGAGGAAATTCCGATCGGGATCATCCCGTCGAAAGCGTTTGATTCCGCGCAGGAACGCGCGCGCGTGGCGGATATGCTCGAATCATATAACTACACGCTGACGCTTTCGCGGGAGCAAGACGCCGAATTCGGCGAAATTGCCAGGGAGCGCACCGCGGTTGATCCTCTGCGGACGTATGTGAAAATCCCGGCGCTCCGCTCGTTTGCGATGTGGTTCACGCCGCGCGTGGAATTGCTGCCCAACAGTAGCCCGCTGCGGCCGGTCCGGAGCGAATGGGAAGATGACCGTCTGGATTTCGTGGTGACGCTGGGGATGGCGCTGCTGAACGCCGCGTATATCCTCGTGGCGCTGACAGGGGTGTGGATGGTGCGCGGACGGCCGGGCGTCGCTGTTCTGATCGTGTTCATTCTGGTGCGCACCGCATTCATCGCCCGTTTTATCGAGACTCCGGAGCCGCGATACATCCTTGAATGCTTCCCGGCGGTGCTGGCGCTGGCCGCCCAGGCCTTCGGCGGAAGGCATCAGCTTTCTTCGACAGGCTCCGGGTGAATGGTCAGCCGGTAGATTTGCGGGAAACGCTGTCGGACGCGGCTTTCCAGAACAGCCGTGAAATCGTGGACGTCGGTGATCGGCAAATCGCCGTCCATCGCGCAATGGCAGGAGACCAAGATTCGGCGTTCGACGCTCCGTACGTGAACCTCGTGGCAATCCACCAGCTCGTGATATTCGGAGGGGAGTGAATTCAGGAAATCCTGGACGGCCTGCGAAAGCTCTTTCATTTCCTCGGCGCCCACAATGCGGGCGCCGAGCGGCTCGATATGAATGTTGACGCGCGTTCCGACCTCCGTGACCCGTTTGATCTCTTCCTCGAGATCAGTAGCCTGGCGATGGGCGTCGCGGAGTTTTGACGCTTCGTCCACCTCGAGATGCAGCTCGATAAAGAGGTGGCCTTCATAATAGTGCGCGGACAATTCGTGAACGGCGAGGCCGCGGCTCTGAGCGATCGCGCGAATCGTTTCCAGCAGGGGCTCGTCATTCCGAGCACGCGGCTCAACGTGGACGACAACGTCCGCGGGAAGAAGGTTCTCGATGTTGCGCTCGACCGCATCGCTCGCCGCATGCGCCTGCTCGAGGCTCGCGGTGCGCGGCACGCTGATGGTCACGTCCACGAAGTAGCGCTGCCCCGCCCGGCGCACGCGAACGCGTTCGGTCTGTAGCACGCCTTCGGTCTCATCGACAGCATTCGAAATTCGCTCGCGCAAGCCGCGCGGGGCCACATCGAGCAGCGCGTCCACAGTCTGGCGTCCGAGCCGCGACCCGATCCAGATGATGACGCCGGCCACGCCGAGCGCGGCGAAGGCGTCGAGCGAGCCGAGCCACGGAAGGTTGTATTTCACCCCCAGCCACGCGCCCGTGATTCCCAGGACCACGACGAATGTGCTCCAGACGTCGGTTGAAAAATGCAGCGCGTCGGCCTCTAGCGCCTCGCTGGGATATTTTTTCGCGACGCGACCGAGGGCGCGGGAACGGACGAAATCGATTCCCATGGTGAGCGCAAGAATCACGATGGCCGCGAAGCTCGGCCGCAAATTCTGGCCCGCGTGGAAGAGCAGGCGCTGAAAAGCTTCCCAGATAATGTAAAGCGCGGTCAGCAGGAGCAGGCCTGTCTCCACAAACGCGGAAAAACTCTCCACTTTTCCGTGGCCGTAGAGGTGTTGGGCGTCGGCAGGTTTATCGGCGACTCGAACGGAAAGATAAGTGATGACCGCGGCTACCAGGTCGAGAATGGAATGCAAAGCCTCTGAAAGAATACCGAGGCTGCCGGTGAGCGCCGCGAGGAAAACCTTCAGCGACACAAGCACGACGGCCGAACCAACCGAGCCAAGGGCCGCCATCCGCTTTTCGCGGCTGCCCGGTTCGATGGTCCCGAAAGTCATGCGGGGGATTATACGCTGTGGGGCGACGATTTCAGGGATTGCGGCAGACGCCGATCCCGCGCAAATTCGAACTGCGACCATTTGCTGCGGGTGAAACAGCGAATGAGTGGGCTCATCAGGCGACGAGATTATTTCGCGGCAGGAGCTGCGGCCCACGAAGACAAGAGCGGAAAGAGCAGGCTATTTTAGAGGTGGGGCGGGATCGAGCGGGAGACGACTGGGTTCTCCGTGGAAGCCGCGAATCTCCACGTCGTCGAGCAAGAGCGAAGGAGCGGTGACCGTGCTCGGAATGCCGTCCTGCGCCGAGCCAAAAGCGCCCAGCGCCGTGCCGGCGAGGCCGTCCTGCGAGTTCTGCATGTAGGTGAGGACCGTCGGATCGCTGCCGATCGCGAGAATGTTGCGCAAAGATCGCAGGGTAAGCCCTGCCAGGATTCCCCCGCGCGCGAGTTCTTCGTGACCATCCGCTACGTACTCGCGATAGACAAGCAGAGGCACGCGATCGCCATTCGAGATTCCTCCACCCAGCTCGCCGATAAAGTCCGAGAAATCTTGTTGGCGAACCGACGAAAGCGCGGGATTGTCCATGCGCTTTATTTCGAGACACCATTCATGGCCGTCGGAGCGGCAGGAATCGAGAAATTTCTTGCGCATATCGTCCGGCTCCAACGCGTCGGTTGCTTGCAGGAGAAGATTGCTGCTCAAAGGACGAGGTTCCGATAGGAGCCCCGTGCGAGCGTGGCCATTGGAATACATGAAATCCGGGCCAGGCCGCCGCGACATCAAAAGGTCTTTGAGAATGCCGCTTTCCACCAGCGAAACGCGCTGTGCATTCACGCCCTCGTCGTCCACGTCGTAACTTCCCAGTAGCGGCTGGCCCTGAAATTCTCGAAGCGTGGGATCGTCCACGAGCGTGACGCTTGCGGGAAAGACACGAGTGCCCACGCGGCCGGACCATTCGCTGCGTCCGCCGAAGCGCTCGATGAACGAATCGAAATCGCGCGTCATCGAAAGCGGGGGACGCGCGCCGGAAAGAGACGGTTCGAGAACCTGGGCCAGGGTCGAAGCAGCGGCCGGTGCGTCAAACAGAACCGGGCCAGTGTAGTCGGGAACAAGAGGGCTCGAACGGAGCGCCATCAGGTCGGTGCTGGCGCTCGCGAGCGCCTTCGCGACCGTTGCAGCGTCGGGCAGGCCCGCGGGCAGAGCGGTATAAACCGAATAATAGTTGTGCAGCGACATACCATCTTCCGCCTGCGTATCCATCGCTGCTTCCACGGCGGCCAGGTGGCGGCTCGAGCGGACGGTGGTGCCCTCGCTCGTCATGCGGTATGACGTGGCGTACACCAAGTAGTAATTGACGCGATTCCCGTAAATCTGCGGGAAATTCTTGAGGACGGTCGAGGCCTCGCGCGCTTCCTCGTCCCAGTTGCGCGACGTCCAATCGGGATCAATCCGGGGATCAATCTTCACGAGGGGCTGCGCCTGAGAGAAATCGTCAATCTCCGGCGGTTTCGTGAGGCTGCGCAGAAACGATTGCTTGAGCGCCATCTGCGTGACGGCGGCTTTGTAGGCCTGATCGGTGGCCAGCCACAAATCCTGGCGAAGCGAGTTGTAATCACGATCAATACCGACTTCGCCTGTGGATCCGAGGAAGCCCTGGAAACCGTCTTCGCTGATGAAATTGGAGCTGTCGAGGTGATAGTCGCCCACGCGGACGTCCACAGCCATGAAGCGGGTGCGCGCGGTTGAACTGGAGACGAGCGCGCCAAAAGACGCTGTGACGCTGCGAACATCGAGATCGAGCAACCGGTATTCGATGTAGAAGGGCTTGTCGACACCGGCGAGGACGAGCCGCGTGCGGGCGCGCTCCATTTCGTCGTGCATGGCGTGGAGCGTCTGGTCAGTCTCAGCCGCTGGCACGGGAGCTTGCGCGGCGGGGCGCGTTGCTGGGCGCTTCCCGGCGGCGCGGGCGGCTGTCAACGGCATGGCGCATGCCGCGAGCAGAGCAACGATGGCAAGTTTTCTCACGGCTGTTGGGCCTTTGCTTCGGGATCATGCGCCGGCGGCGGCAGGACGGGCGGCCGGTCGGTCGAAGTTTCCTTCTTGGCGAATTCCATTTCGGAGATCAGGATCGCAGGGGACACGGCCGAGACAGGCACGGAACCGGATTCCGCGCCGCAATAGCCATTGAAGATTTCCTGCTTGTCGCTGGCAGCCACGATCTTCGTCAGCGACACGAGCGGCGTGCCGACAATATCCACGCCGCGCACGAGTTCATCCGGGCGCCCGTCGGGATAAACCCGATAGACCACGAGCGGCGTGACCTGGAACGCTTGCGGCTGTCCGCGGCCGGTGAACGTGAAACCGCCGGCGATATCGTCAATCAGCAGGCCATAGGGCATGCCTTGCTGCTTCACCAGCGCGATCAATTTCTGCCGCAGTTCGCCGAAAGGCACGGTCTGCGAACTCGAAACGATCAAATTTCCCTGGCGGGCGACGGGCACGAAGCCGAGCTGGCGGCGGCCGTGGCCATTTGAATGCGGAACGTCCACGAGCGGCGAGCGACCCATCAGGAAAGTTTTCAGCACGCCGTGATTCACGAGCGGCACATTCACTGAGGGCACGCCTTCGTCGTCGAATGGATAACTTCCGAGGAGCATCTGTCCGCCGAGAGTTGCTTCGGTGGGATCGTCCTTGATCGAAATAAAATCCGGCAGAATTTTTTCGCCGAGCTTGCTGGTAAACGTTTGTCCCTCACTGATGTCCTTCTGGCGGAATCCTTCGGCGCGATGGCCGAAAACTTCATGAAAGAAAACGGCGGCGGCGCGGCCGGTAAGCAGCGCAGGTCCGGCGTATGGATTGACCAGTGGAGCCTTGTCCAGCGCTTCCGTTTCCTTGATCAATTGATGAATGCTGTCGAAAATCGTCTTCTCATCGGGAGCATTCTTGGGATCGAGCCAGTCAAAATTCGCAAACCGCTCGATGTCCATTCCGTCGGGCGCTTTGCTCTGAACGAATAGCTCGAGGCGGTAGTGAACCTGCCCAAAGGCAAGTTTCGTGCCTTCCGTGTTCACCTGATATTGATTCGTCGCGAGCGCTGTGAACGTGGCGATGGAATTCAGCACCGAAGGCGACTTGCTGAACTCGGCGGTGTATCTTCGCACGCGCTCTTCCCAGGGCTTGCGATCTACCTGGATTTCAACGCGCGGGCCAACGGATGTGTGCGGCTGTTCGCGCGAAAAATCCGGAGCGGCGCCTTCGGCTGTTTGAACCTGCACCTGCTGGCTCGTCTTGACCTTGATCAAAGCCTGGGCGGCGGCGCGGTATTGGCGGTCTGTCTCGCGCCAGATTTCGCGGCGCAGGACGGGAATGTCGTCGTCAATTGGAACGTTGGTGCCCGGGCTGGTCCAGCTGGGCGGGCGGTCGCCAAGTTTATGCGTGTCGTCGAGCTGATACCCTCCGACGCGCGATTGCACTTCGAGCCATCGCGCACGGTCCGCAGTGCTGGAAAGCAGCGCGCCATTGGAGCCGGAAACCTCGGCGATCTGGCGATCGGAAACGGTGTAGCTGATGAAATAGGCTGGCGGATCGGCGGCGGACATCGCCTCCATCGAGCGGCCGAGCTCGTCTTGCATCGCGGTCAGCACAGCTGGCGGGGGCGCGTCCGCGGGACGATTCGCCGCCACGCAAACCCATGCCGCCGCAAGCAGCGCCGCGCCTGTTAAGAAAGCTCTATGTGTCAGATTGAGTTTCATCGTTGGGCGAAGTCCAATAGTTTAAGATAGGATGCAATCGATTCCTAATGAAATGCCGGTACGGGTGTTCCGGTCCCGGCAAACGGTGGGAGCGGGCACGGCCGGCACGTTCCCGGCCTAAGGAGAGTTGGATGCGTGCGCTGGTCGTTAGGCGGTATGGGCCTCCCGAAGTTTTTGAGTCCCGCCAGGTGCCTGATCCCCAGCCGAAGGCCGGGGAAGTGCTGATCCGCGTAAAGGCGGTCGGCGTCAATTTCGCGGATCTGCTCCAGCGCATGGGACTCTATCCCGATACGCCCAAGCCGCCATTCATCCCAGGTCTTGAAATTGCCGGCGTAGTGGAAAAGAACATCGAGGGCGCGAGGCGAAACCTTGGCGACGCACTGAAGCCGGGCGACGCCGTCGTAGCTCTGCCGCACTTCAACGCGTATGCGGAATGGGTTGCGGTTCCCGCGAGCGTGGTATATCGGCTGCCCGCCGGGATGTCGTTCGACGATGGCGCCGCAATTCCCGCGAACTATCTGACGGCGCATCACGCGATGTTCACGATGGGCAATCTGCTGCCGGGCGACCGCATTCTGATCCATGGCGCCGCCGGAGGTGTGGGCGTCGCCGCGGTGCAGCTGGCGCGAGCGAAGGAATTGGTGATTTTCGGCACGGCGGGCCCGGCAAAGCAGGAATATCTGCGCAAGATCGGCGTGGACCATCCGATTGACTACGAGAAAACCGACTTCGTGCAGGCCGTGCGGAAATTCGCTCCCCACGGCATCGAAATGGTGATGGACGCGGTGGGCGGTAAATCGTTCGCCCGCAGCTACAAGTGTCTGGGACCGACGGGGCGGCTTGTCGTATACGGTTTTTCGGCTGCGGCCGGCCCGGCCGGCAAGCGAAGCTGGTGGCGCAGCGCGAAGGCGTTCGCGCAGATGCCGCGATTTAGTCCGCTGAAGCTGATGGAGCGAAGCGTCTCCGTGATTGGCGTTAATCTTGGACAGATTCTGAACCGCGGCGCCCTTTTGCGCGGCGAACTGGATGAGCTATTCCGCATGTACGCGGCCGGGAGAATCAAGCCCGCGATCGGTAAGACGTTTCCGCTCGATCAAGCGGCCGCCGCGCATCAATACATTCACGACCGCAAAAACATCGGTAAAGTGATCCTGTCGGTGAAGGAGCGCCCGAAAAGCTAGCGCCCGGACGCGCTCCGGATGGCAGGCATCGCGAAAAGCGCCTCATCTACTTTCGGATTCAGATCGAGCTGCTGGATCGTGGACTCCATATATTTCACGCCATCGCGATAGACCACCGTCGAGAAAGCGAACTGACGGCCTTCCACGGCCCGATAATCGCTCCAGCGCTGTTCGTTGTCGGCAGATCCCTGCGCGCCGGCCGATTGGTAGCGCGCCGCGACAAGCAGATGGGTCGCGGCATCGAAATACAATTTGATCGTGCCGAACGAAGCGTCAACAGCCACGCCGGCCGTTTTCCTGCCGTCAATCTCCTCGTCCCCGATCGCCCAAATCGCCGTGCCCGAAATCTTTCCGTCGAGAACTTCGCGATACAGGCCCCAGCCGCCGCCGTAAAGAGAAATAGCGCGCAGGAATTCGCGTGCCATGGGTGTGGCATCGCGCGTCTCGGCTCCCATCTGGACCCAAGCCGAATGTCCGTCGCAGACCTGCACGATGTTTCTGCCGGATAGCGTGAACTCCCCGCGCGCGCGGTCCGGATACGACACCACCCACTTCACGGTTCGCGGAACATCGCCATCCGGCCGCAGGATCTTTCCGTCTTCCGTCATTTTCACGGCCGCAAGAGAAGCGAGCGCGTCGCCACCGGCGGCCCGCGCGGCGGCCAGGATAATCTGCTTGCCCTGCTCAAGCGATGCGTGCGTGGCCGGGGCTTGCTTCGCTTTGCGCAGATCGGGAGCGAGGACATCCACTTGATCGAATGGAATTTCCTCGTACGTTGCGTCCGGGAAAGCTTTCTTCAGGTCGTCGCGAAACGCGCTCACGTTTCCGGCAAGCACGATATCGAGATTGTCCGTGCTGAGATATTTCTGCGCCATTTCCCGCACTTGCGCCGAGGTGACCGCGCTAATTCTGTCTGGATAGGTGTAGTTGTAATCTCTCGGCAGGTCGTATGCCACAACCGTCAGCACACGGTTTGCCACTTGCTCGGCAGTCTCGGACTGAATGGGATAGACTCCGGCAAGGTAATCGCGAGCGAAATCCATTTCCTGCGGCGTCACGTCGCCCGACGACATTTTCGAGATCAAATCCACGACGAGCTTCATGGCATCAACCGTTGCCGCCGTGCGCGTGAAAGTGGAGACGCTGAACGAGCCTGCCTGGCGGTGCGGATTGAACGAAGAGTACGCGCCATAGGTGAGACCCTTCTTCACTCGCACTTCGGTATTGAGCCGGCTGTTGTAGCCTCCGCCGAAAATTCGATTCATCACGATCACCGGAACGTAGTTGGGATCGCTGCGCCGAATGCCGAGTTTCCCGACACGAATCTGAGTCTGCACGGCGTCCGGTTTGTCGATCAGCCAGATGTGCTGACCTTGCAGAACGGACGGTTCCGGGGGCCGCGCCATGACGACGGTCACCGAAGGCCACCCGCCGAAATATTTTTCGGCCATCGCGTAGGCTTCCTCCGGAGTAATATCGCCGGCAAAAGCGAGTAGCGACAGACCTGGCGCGTAATTCGCGTCATGAAACTTCGCGAGAACCTGCGGATCGAGTTTCTTGATGGTGTCCGGCGTACCTTCCGCGGGCAAGCCGTAGGACGAATTTCCGTAGACCACGCGGCTGAAGGCTACCGAAGCAAGAAAATCAGGATCGGAATATTGCACGGTGAGGCCAGAAAGAAGCTGCTGGCGCTGGCGGTCGAGTTCCTCGGCGCGAAATGCAGGATGCAGGACGACGTCAGACATCAGGTCCAGCCCCGTGGCCAAATCCTTTTTCACAACGGCAAGGCTTACGTCGGTGGCATCGGCGCCCGCGGAGGCTTCAAGCGAGCCACCGATGAAGTCGATCGCTTCGGCGATTTGCTTCGCGGAGCGCTTTTCGGTTCCCTGCGTCAGCATGTTCGCGGTCATCTGCGCGACGCCGGGCATCCCCTGCGGGTCCTTGATTGTGCCCGCAGACATCACGACAAGGCGCGCCGCGACCGCCGGCTCGCTATGATCGGTGACGACGAAAACGCGCAGGCCGTTGGCTAAAGTCTTCGTGGCCGCGTCCGGGAAATTGAATGGTTTGGGCGCGCCGGCAGCGGGCATTTCCGGGACCAACGTGGCGCCGGGAGGGACAATTCCTGTGCCATTTTTCTGGCCCGATGGCGCGCTGGGCGAGCTGGCTTGTGGCGGGTTTTGTTGCGCGAGCGCTGCCGTTCCCGTGTACAAGAATGTTGCCGGAAGAAGAATCCATCGAGTGATTGCGCGCTTCATGGGTGCTCCTGACATTTCGTTTCTTTCTGGGTTCTACTGACGCGGCGCCATGGGCTTGATCGTCAGAATCGTGGCTCGCTGCGGAACGAAATATTCTTTTGCCACCCGCTCGATGTCCTCCGACGTGACCGTGAGATATCGTTCGAGTTCGGTGTTGACCAAGTCCGGATCCCTGCCGATCAGGGCAGCGCTGGCAAGCGCGACGGCCTTTTGCTCGTCGGTATCGCGACCGAGAATGAAGCCCGAGATCTCCTGGTTCTTGGCCTTCTGCAATTCGTTCGCGCCTACTGGCTCTGTCTTCAGTCCATCCAGGATTGCCACAACCGCTTTTTCCCCGTCCTCGGGCGTGTGTCCTGGATTCATGATCGCGTATGCCCAGAAAAGATTGGGATCCTCGCTGAAATTGCCGAACCCAGCCGCCTGCACGGCGATCTGGTCCTTGTACACTAGCGCCTGATAAAGGCGGCTGCTCTCGCCTCCCGCGAGAATGTTCGATGCGAGGTCGAGCGGATAGGAGTCCGGAGAGTACCGCGCGGGAATTTTGTAGCCAATGACGACGGCGGGCAGCGGCGTGTTGGAGTATGACTTCGCGACGTCACGCTCCGCAGTTTGGGGAGGCTCAGGCGTATTGGGCCGCGGAATCGGTCCCACGGAAGCGGGAATGCCGTTGAAATACTCTTGCGTCCATGCCAGCGCCTGATCGGAATTGAAATCGCCCACGATCACAAGCGTGGCGTTATTCGGTTTGTAATACGTGTTGAAGAAAGCGCGAACGTCTTCGAGAGTAGCGTTGTCGAGATCCGCGATGCTGCCGATGGGAGTGTGATGATATCCGTGGACGGTGAACGCGGCGGCGCGAAGATCTTCTTCGATCGAGCCGTAGGGCTGATTGTCCACGCGGACCCGGCGCTCTTCCTCGACGACCTTGCGTTCCGATTTGAAGTTCGCGTCGTCCACGTTGAGGCTGCCCATGCGGTCGGCCTCGAGCCAGAGAACGCGCTCGAGATATTGGCTCGGAAACGTCTCGAAGAAATTCGTGGAATCGTCGCCGGTCTCGGCGTTGTCAAAACCGCCGACCGCTTCAATGATGCGCGAATGCTCATCTGGCCCCACGTGAGCCGAGCCTTTGAACATCAGATGCTCGAACAGGTGCGCGAATCCCGTGTGGCCCGGGCGCTCGTCTTTTCCGCCGACGTGATACCAGACCTGCAGATCAATCACCGGTACCTCGTGGTTTTCGAGCAGGATCACCTGAAGTCCGTTGGCCAGTGTATGGGTCGTGAAATCAAGCTTCGGCGGACGAACTGCGGGAGACTGTTTCTGAGCCGCGACGGGCATGGTGAAACATGCGGCCACGCCGACCGCGAGAACTATCGATGTTGCCCGTCGAATCCATTTCCTCGCGTTCGCACTTGTCATGAATCGCTCCGATCGGCCGTGGGAAAGTTGTCTGAACCGCCCAAGTAGTGGGAATCAATGCTCCAGTATTACGAGGGCGGAAGCACGTGTCAAACAAACCTGCGAATGAGCGAGCTACTGCGCTTTTCGTCCCTCTTACTTGGACGCATTGCGGCAATGAAAGGTAGCACCGGGCGGCCAGCGTCCTCTGGGTATGCGCCTTCCGCCGCTGTTTCCCGATTCGCACTGGCTGGCAACACAATGTTGCGGGCGAGGCAGCGGCTATGCTGTTATTGAAAATAGCCGTTCTCCAGTCGTTCCGGGAGGTGCTCATGCGAAGTATCGGTGGAATTGTTGTCCTGCTCGTGGGAGCCCTGGTTGGCCTGTTTGTTTACCGGAGCTACATCACGCAATCCCAAGCAAGCGGCACGGCGACGCCAGTAGAAACCATTAATGTTGTCGGCGTGAAAAACGATCTGCTGTCCATCGCGCAAGCCGAGCGCGCTTACCAGGCTGAACACAGTTCGATCGCTTCGCTCGATGAACTTGCCTCCAGCGGCGAACTGAGCATGAGAAAGTCCGGGCGCGACGGTTACACATACCAGATCGAACCCTCTGGCGAGGGCTTTCGCGTAATTGCGCGCTGCTCGGCTGCTGTGGCGGGCTGCACGAATTATGTCGCCGATCAGAGCATGGAAGTCCGCGCCGAACCCTGAAGTTGCGTACTCCTCCCTCTGCGTTTCCTCTACAGCAGATTGAAACTTGCACCGCCAGCCTGCCGCGCTTGGCATTCGCTCGACGCCATCAACGTTCCCCCGGCGTTTTCGCTGACCGCTGCGGTTCATTCTCCGTGTCGAACGACACACTTTATAGCAGAGGGGATCGATACCGTGACGGCGCGCGGCGGTGTATATTATCGGTCCGTCGAGAAATTAAGAATGTAGTGCGACGCGACGGGAGAGTGATGCGTGCCTGGTGGTCGTCACGGTCTTCAAAACCGTCGCCCCGACACTTCGTGTCGGGGGGTAGGTTCGATTCCTACCCTCTCCGCCCTATCTAAAAAACACAATGAAAGTGAGGCCTTTGAAAGTCTTTCACTACTTGGTACTATAAGGGGGTCGATTACGGAGGCAACGTGCTCACTCTCTATAAGAGGACCAAGAACAGCAACGGCAAATGGCACGCGGAAAAGGTCCGCGAGGGCCGAGGCATAAAGACCAGCTCGATCACTGGCCCGTTCTTTGTGCGGCCGTGGAATGGTGGAGTCCAGAAGCGCACTCCCCTGCATTCATCCACGTTCGCCGAGGCCCGAATTGAAGCCGATGCGCTGGAAACCACGCTTGCCGCTCAATCCAAAGGCCTGTCCGTAGCTGAACTCTCCGGCCTACAGAACAGCAATCGATTGCCCATTAAGGCTATCATCGAAACCTACCTCTCGCAGAAGAAAAGCAAGTCGAAGAAGACACTGCAACAATATGCGCTAGCTCTTAATGAGTTTCGCGATTCTCTGGGCCGCATCCGTTTCCTCGATGAAATCACCGTGGACGTTCTTCGCAAGTACAAAGACGATCTGATTGGCAAAGGCTACGCAGGCAAGACGGTGGATACTCGCGTCAACGTGGTGTACTTCATGCTGAAGAAAAATGGTGTGGAGGCTCGAATCCCGCGCGACGAAATGCCCACGGTTGAAACCGAGGACGCAGTGCCATACAACGAAGATGATCTAAGGAAAATGTTCGCAGTGATGAATGACGAAGAAGAGATTCGGTACAGGTTCTTTCTGGGATCGGCGGCGCGAGATCGCGAAGTCAAGTTCGCGGCGTGGGCCGACATCAATTTCGACAAGCGGACATTTACTGTTCGGAGTAAACCAGAAATGGGGTTCACAGTAAAGAACCACGAGTCGAGAAGCGTGGCCCTGCCTAAGAGTTTGATTGATCTGCTGAGGGCGCGGCGCAAAGCGCATCCCACCGACCGCTGGATATTCGAAGAGAAGGGTGCTCCGGGGAACCACTTCTTGAGGAAGCTAAAGCAGATCGCGAAACGGGCAGGAATTAACTGCGGACAATGCAAAGCTACGATTTCTAAATGGCGTCGGGGCCAGAAGCACATGATTAACGTCTCCTGCGCTACTGGGCCGCACTGTTCCCACATTTATCTACATCGGTTCCGTAAGACGGCAGCGACACGTTGGATGGAGAGCGGCGTACCCATTCGCACAATTCAAGTGTTCTTGGGCCACAAGAATCTCGAAGTTACCGCGCGCTACCTCGGCGTGACCGACTCCAAAGAACTGCGGGGTAAGATTGACGCGGCCTACGGTGATTAGGCCGCTTGCTTCGGCTTGGCTCGCCCGAATAACTTCTGCGACCAGTTGGGAGCCTTCATGCCGCGTTCTCTTTCAGTCGGTCGGCGTAATCGTCCAGATCGCGAATGTCGAGCACGCGACGCCTGCCTTGTATAAACGATGGGATGGTCCTCTCGCGGATCAGCGTCTCCATGAACCCGTAAGTCACAGACAGATAGAATGCTGCATCAGAGATTCGAAGTAATCGCGGAATGAAATTCGGTGAAGAACTGGTGCCACTTGCGGAATTCGGTGCGGGTTTGCTTTCAGACATTGGTACCTCCTCTGCTATTTCGATTTTGTTAGGTCATGCTGAACAGCTCCTGTCCTACAGGGTGATTCATCGGTCATGAATGCGAATTTGCCGACTCAAATATACTACCACGTAAGGCTCAAAAAGTCAAGCAAATAGGCCCGAATTCATGATTTGAGCCTCATGCAATCCGGAAAAATGTGGGCGCGCCCTACGACGCAAAGCGCAGGACCGCCCCTGTCCACTGATGCCCGTACGGACATCGTGAAATCAAAATGTGGGGTGCGTCGGCACAGGACCGCCCCGGCCTGCTCACACCACGAAGGGTGCTGCAAGGTCTAGCTCGAAAAAGGTGGAGAAGTTCTTGAGTTCTGCGGCGCGCTCAGCCGCGAATCCACGGGTTTTGAAACGCGACTGTCTGTCGGTGGAATATTTGGATTGCTAGACGTTTGAACATCGTAGATCAGCGTGCCTTGCACGTTGCGGCTGGCATTTGGTTTCACGCGCGAGTCGGGAACGCTGTAGGCATTTTGTCCGCTGATAAGACCGCCGCCGAAATTCGAAACCTGTGCATCACTCGCTTGCGTATCTTCATAGAGAACGATTCCTGGTAGCCCGGCCTGCGCTACAACGTTTCCCTGGACAGGGGCCAAGACTTGAGTTGAAACGCCGCTATGAATGACGTACCCAGACAGAAAATTATTAAAGAGTTCCATGCGGATCGTGTCGCCCGCAAAGAGCGGAATAATGGCATCACCAGTGCCCGGACCACCTGGCGCTGTGCCGAGGTACAAGGTGTATCCAGAACCGCTCTGACTAAAAATCGAGACGTTGCACTCGGCTCCGAGCGGGCCATCAACTTCGAAGGCATAATAACTATCGTCCGCCATGGTGGTGTTGAGAGTGAGAATCACTGAAGCGTAGTCGTTGTTGTCAGAAAATTGACACGCATCCACCTGAACTTCGGCCCACTGGTTAGCGGGCCATGTGATACCCGTATAGAAAGCAGAACCAGCGGCGTCTACTGGCTCCAATTCGTTGCCGACAATCTGACACGGGGTCGTTACTCCCAACGAGCCCGCAGACCAAACTGCGGGATTAACCGGATTCTCATTTGCTCTGTGAAAAGAGTCCGAAGCCAACGTAGTGTATACAAATGACATATTTTTCTCCTTTGAAACTGAAATCGAGACGACTTGCGCCGCCCGGCGACTTACTATTTAACGGGATCGAGCCCAAACTTCTCTCGATGAGCGATAACTGCGCGCTTTGCCATCCACGTTCGCATGTTAGTGGAATCGAGATTCTTGAAACGTTTCCGCATGGCTGGTTCCATATCCTCAACGTTCTTGTCGAGCGGAATCGCAGTCCACGACTCCGAGACCGTCGCAGTCACTGTGGCTTCTGCCGCGGGTTTATCGCCCCGAAGCATGGCCTCAACTTTATTCATAGCCTCGTGCACCGCCGATTCTTTCGGGGTAGTGGTCTCGCCGTCCTTGCGATACTTCGTTTGTCCGGGCTTCCGGTCCTCTGCTTCGCGTTGACGAGCGGTTTCCTCAAGTGTCGGACGATTCTGAAGCGTACCGTCCGCACGAGCACCCATGATTGCGGATACCCAAATCGAGTAATTAGTCCACATTTCCTTGTCAATCCGAAATTCGACGAGTTGCTGGCGAAGAATTTCCCAGTTGGCATCAGTCACATAAAAAATCTCCCCGCCTGAGTTCACAACTGCTGCTGCGTTACTCTTTGCTGCCTCTACTGCATCAAGCCAAACCTGATTTCCTGACATTATGTTTCTCCTTGTTGTCGTGTTACGAGTTGAGTCGATTCGAAACCAGTTCGGCCCCGTAGAGACGAACCACAGCATCCAATTCCAACTTACTCATGGTTTTCAGGCCATTCTTGGTATACAAACGTCTGAATCGGTCGATCTTGCTTTCTTTGTTGGCCCGCTGTTTCAATTCCTCAGTCGCCGCTGCAACGACTTGCGGATCAGAACTGCGAAGCGCCCGTTGAAGGGTCTTCAACTGCTCTTGTTCGGTGGGAACCGGAGCTGCAACCGGGGGTACTACCGGGCCATCAAACGCGGCTTGCAACCTTGCTGCACGTGCTTTTTCAGAAACAGTTGCCGCAAGTCGATTGGGATAAGACAAATTAATGGCATCGATGGCCTGAACGATGTTGAATGAGTTGACGGATTTCAGATTTTCCGTGAGCCATTCAAGTATTTCTGATCTATTGGCATCGCATGGATCGGTTTTCGGGCGTACGTTGAAGGCGTCCTTGAATGCTTGTTCAATCTCTGCTGAATATGTTTTCATTTTCATTCTCTCCTTACGAAATTTAACTACGATGCAGTTTCAAAGCGGCTACAGCCTCAATGAAGCGCATGTCTTTGATGTACTTCTTGTAATCCCCGCGCGGCATGTCGCGGATGATCGCTGCCGTTAAAGGTGTGGGCCACGGCACGTCTGAAGCCTTTACCGGCTCCTTAACTTCATAACGCGGCGCTGCTTCCGCCTCGTCTTCGGTCTTGAGCATGTTCGATCCGATATCGGCTAACGCATCCTCAAGATTCTCAACATCCCAAGTGAGTCCTTGGGCCTGAATGTAGTCGGCTAGCCGCGTATTATTTTCCGCCGAGTTGATGTATCTGGGGTTCCGCTGCAAGAATCTGAAGCTTTGAGCGGCCTGCCGTTCGTTCTCAGCATCCAGTGCGGCCTTCCGTTCTGCTGTAGGTTCATTCGCCATCTTTCTGCTCCTTATCTTTCTTTAACTCGAATATATGCGACCGTCCTTTTCCATTTCGATCAAGCGCGTGGATGGTGCGACCGTGCTGCGAAATAACTTTGCAATCGGCTAAGTCCACTTTTTCTTCACAATTCACACAGATTTCGATTGTCATTTTGATTCCCCCTCTGGAACTAAAATCTCAATGTTCACAGCTTTGAGACGTATCACTTCACTGCCACGCGAAATATAGGGCTTGATATCCGCGACGAGACGCGCGCCCGTACACATGATCGCGGGATCGTCAACATATTGCGGATCGGTAACAAATTGATTGCGGTAGAGCGACACATGGCATCCACAAGCCATGGACGCCGTGCCCATACAGTTGCCGTAATTCACGACTACAAGTTCTGCCTGTGTCGCCGAAGGATAAAGCCAATCAACAATTTTAATATTTTCTGCTCGAACCCGACCTGAACGACTCTGACCAACATCGAAGATCACAGGCATTCCCGAAATCAAACAACCATGACCGCGCTTGGGGTCGAATACAAAATGCTCTCTCGATGATATGTAATCGTTATCGTCCTTAGATCGGATGTACACACGATTGCCGTTTGCTTCTAAAATTACCCCGTCCATTTCCTTCCTCCGATTACAGACCCACAATTCCTTCGCAAAGACCTGAACATGCGTCAAAGGCAGTCGTCAGTTCTTCCGTGATTACTCGAAAGACCAGACCACTTCTCCGCTTCGCACAGCCATTCCTCATTCCAGCTTCCGGCCACCAGATTTAATTTTCCTTCTCGGGAGAGACGCACGAGACGCCCTATCTTTTTGGACTTGGCCGCGGCGTTCCTACTGGAAATCCATAAAAGTTTGGGCTGGGGCTGACCGCGGCGCTCCCACGTGTCTTCTAAAATAATTTTTAGGAAGGAACTCCCTATGATTTGTTCTATTGTCGCCCTGCTGTAAGGCGACCATTTATCCAGGAAGTCACAAATGTTTTCAGGTAAGAGCCGGGGTGTCCATCTCCCATACTCTACGTTCAGTATCCAAAGTTCTTTCGAGCCGTCCGGCCTATCAAAAATTTGCCCAACCGCCAGGGCATTTAGATCACCTCTTTCCGAGCACTGGGAAGTATCTAGGTGGACCACGCGAATTCCCCCCGGTGGCAGCGATGCGATGTTCCGAATTTGTCTTGAAAGTCGGTTCCTGTCGAACAGCTCAGGCACACGTCCACGGGCGATTACTTTCTCTGGCATTAAACTGCTCCTTGGAAGTTAGTGCTTGGTCGCGCGATGTATCGAGCCCCAACCACCCATTGCACCATTTGCTGCCGGACCGCCCACGGGGTTGTCCTTCGTCGGCCATGGAACGCGATAACTGGGCTCAGGGGGTGAGGCGACCGGAGCGCGAAGTGGCGTGTTACCGTAAATCAGGTCGTGCATGGCCTGTACGTTCGCGGCGTTCTGCGCGGCTTCCTCCATCTTTCTCATCTCTTCAGACTTCACGAACGCCTTGCCGTCCTTCGGCCAGTAAGCGTCAATCGCCAAAGAGATTGAGTCCGGGCCGTCCACCTTACGATTCTTCGCGATGCCGTCGAACTTCACGAACTGCTGGAACAGATCGTCATTCCAGTTGGGGTTCGCGACGAAGAACAATGTACCTTCCTCGGGAGCCAACATCGTTTCGAGAACTTTGATTCTCAAAAGCTTTTGCTGAGGCGTGTTGCCAAGATTCGTCGGCTTAGCATAGAAGTGATCTGGGATTACGTAGCTGCGAAGAATGCAGGCCTTCTTGATTTCTGAAACGACGCTCTCCCACGGGCCGGTTCGTTCTAGCAAGACTTTGGTCGGATTGTAGTGGTGAATCAGTTGCGCGGCTTCGATGCCCAACTCCGAAATTCGGAAATGATTCATGGACATATGCTCGACAAGCGCAATCATGCCTTCGCCCTTCTGATAGAACTTCACGATGGCGAACGCCGAAAGGCACGCCGTTGCCGCCGTGCTCCACGCCGTATCGATTGCCAGAATCGTATCGATGAGATGAAGGCGCTGCTCCGAGTAATACAACAGGGGATGTGTGGCCGCACGGAGCATTTCGTCCGTGAACGTACATTTCAGAACTGATTCGCCGAGTTCGGCCCATGAGACGAGATACTGTGAGCGGAACGCTCTAAAGTTTTGGTTACGCCCGGAGTGCATCTCTCCGCGAAGGAACTTCCAATCCAATCGGCGCGGAAAACGGAGGACCACATCCTCTTCCTTCAGCGCCAGTAAATCTTGTTTCGCCATTGCAACAGCGTGTGGCTTAACCGTGAATGCAGGTTCGATCCGATAATCGAGGAATTCCTCATTGCCGTCTTCCAGCGCGGCAGCGTTGCGCTTCTGTAACTCGGCTCCTAAATCTTCCTCGCTCCATGGCGTGCAAACGAGAACGGAACCCAGGGCGCCGACTTCACCCAGCTTTCGGATCGCGTCGTACTTCATGATCGTCTTTTCGATTGCGTCATCCGTGCCTACGGTGTTTTCGCTGAGAGGATCATCGAAGAGACAAATGTCATTTCTTTGTCCGGCGAAACCACCCGACTCCATGGATGATCGCGCTACGTTCGCACCCAGTTTAAGACGGGCCATCGGGCATCGAAATTCCGTCGCTTTACCATCACCCTCGGGGATCATGTAGAAAGGAAACAAAATTTGCAGTCGGGTCGGCCCGGTTGTGGAAACCTCCACATAGGCTCGAACGAACTCCATGATTTTTGTCGCGAGCTCTTTGGTTTCCGTAACCAACAAAATCCTGAGATCAGGGCAGATGAGCAATTGCTGAATCAGCCAGAGACGCACGAACGACGACTTCATTGAGTTTCGTGCGGCGACGAGCATTCGCTGCTTGATTGCACTCACACCCAGATATGTCCGCATAGCCTGCTGGGTGTAGCGACGGGAGAGATTTCGCGCGTTCAGCTTGGGCATAAGGTCAACCCAGCTCTGATAGGCTTCCGCGTAGAAGTCTTTGCTGCAAACGTCGTTCAGAACGAAGAAGTCGTCCTTGACGGCCAAACACATCTCTAAATATTTCTCGAAGGACTGATTCTCTGGATTGCCCTTGCGCCACGAGCAAGAAAAATCCCACGTAGCGTACAGAGTCGCACGGTCGTCCAGCATGCCCGGCACGTCTTCGTCTGATATTTCTTCGAGTAACAACGGGCTTCCGGTCGCAATTGATTCCTGAGTCCGACGAATCCCGTTGGCCCAGAAGAATTCGTTCGCCGGGAACCCTGTTTCGCGAGCCGCCTCCGCGCCCAGTGCGTACAGAACGTCAATGCGCTCCGGCGCAAGTCCTCGGTCCCGCAAGATTTCGAGTGCGCGTTCTTTCGAAGCGACTGCCCCACTCGTGACGCCTTGCTCAGCCAGAACTTCCTTCACTTCGCGTTTTTCAGCACGTGCCTCGCGTTTCCTCTTGGCATCTGCTTGACGTGTGGCTTGCGTTTGTTTGAATTCCAATCCGGTTTTCGGGTCGATTTTGCGAGGCCGACCTACACCGGCGCGTTTGGGCGGGGCTTCGGGCTGCGCAGCCGGATCGGGGCAGACTGGTACGCCGGATTGTGATTTGTTTTCAGACATTTCTTTTTCCTTGGGTTTACGACTTGGGTTCTAGTTCCACAGGATCGGGGGCGAGAGGGGTAGTAGGTAAACGCCACTCCCAATATTTATCGGGCTTGTATGAGATAACTCCCAACTTCGCTTTCGCTCTTTCGATAGTTCGCCATGTGTGCCCGGCTTTCTTGGCGCGACTTTGAACATCCGATTGAGTCTCGCTTCCATCTCCAAGAAAGTCCGCCAACCACTCTTCCGCGCTTTGGCGTTGTGCGCCCGGATTACCAACGGGCCGACCGGCGATCAATACGTCTTGTGCTGTTTGAACTGTCTCCCCGAGCCAATTTACTACCGGCTGCGGTACGGATTTGCCTTCGATCAGCACAGGCTTAACTTGAATATCGTACGTCAGTCCACCGACACGTTTTGCAATGTTGCCTTTGACGCGCAACATCATTTTCTTGTCCTTGTTCACGCTGGTATCGTTGGGGTCTTCACCAAACAACCACACCGCGCGAGCAATGCCCGTAAAGGCCACCGCACCGCCGATGCGATGAATTGCAGAACCATCCGTAGACTTATTCAAATGCATCACCGTTACGATTGCGACATTCTGTCGCGCCGCAAGATTCTTCAAGGGGATCAAGACTTGGCGAACTTCCTGCTCACGGTTCATATTTGCTCTTCCAAGATAATTGCTCAAAGGATCGATAATCACGAGGCGAACTTCAGGATGTGATTCGAGCATAGATTCGATGGCGTGAATATCCGTATCGAGCTGCGTTTCACGCTCGCTGATGGTTGTTCCTTTTCCGTCGCGCACCGCGATGGATTCCACGATGTGAATCTTGGTTAAATCTGCACCGCCAGCTTGAAGACGCGGCACAATGGTGTCGTTGGCTTCGTCTTCTCCGGCAAGTATCAAAACTTCGCAAGGTTCGATGGCTTCCGTCGATCCGTACATGGGCTGGCCGGTCGTCAGCTGGCAAACCATATACATCGTGACGAGAGACTTACCTTGGTCGGGGTTCCCAGCGAACACCGTCAATTTCGCGAACGGAACACGGTTCGGCCACATCCACAGAATCATTTTCGTTTTCACACGATCACTGCGCATCGTTACCAAATGGTCCGCCATTGTGGGCTCCACAGAATCTGTAGAAACGGCATGCAACGAATCGGTCACAGAGGGCTCTTCTCCGATAGAAAACACGTTTGGCGGCAATTGTTTGAATTTCTTCTTATACTCTCGGACATATTTCTTGGAAATTGGTTGCGCGTAATTAACCCCATCAACTGTCTTGACGGACAAAATACTAAAAGCATCTGCGTCTCGAACTTCATCGTAGCCACGAGCTATGAGGCTTGCGCGCTCTTCGGAACTTACGGGCTCTGTCGCCCAATAGGCTTCGGGTGTGCACGGATCGGGCTCGATACCACTTTTGAAACAATTTGTATCGAATAGATGATTTGCCGCAGCATTTTCTAAAAGAGTCAGTTTTGCATCGTCGCTCAAGTGTGAAACGAATTCTGGCTCTGCGCCTAACTCAACCCACTCATCCGATGTGATGCCTGCAAAAAGTTCGGATGGGATTCTTTTCGGTAACGGAAACAACCTTTCGACCGACATTTGACAAAGTTCTCCAAACCATTTAATTCTCCGCGTTGTAGGATTGTAGTGCGTGCCCCGCCTGTGGAGTTTCCTGCTGTACCGCTATTGGTGTTACGACTTACGCCATTCGTTGATGATTCTGGAAATCTCTTCTTGCACGCCCGGGCGCGGGATTCTCCCGCCGCCTTTGCCGAATATCAACGCGCGCATCTGCTCCGAAGACATCCGAAGCAACTCGACCGCCGTATATGGAACCAGTTTGATTTCGCTTTTTGACGCGTTCTTGCCAATGCTCATGACTTCACTCCTGTATCTTCGGGCGTATTCACACCCCACACGACATTCGACTTGTCGGCTGTCCGGTCGCCCACGATGCTCCGCACAATCTGCACATCTGTAAATCCTTCTTCTCGAAGTTGTCGTTGAACTTTCACGGCTGCGGACTTTGATAACCCTTCAATCATGTTTGGCTGCTCTCCGCGAAAAGCCACGTTGTACTTTTGCTCTACCGGAATATCCGCTGGAAGCACCGGCTGGCCGAAGCGATCTGTCACGTACGCGCCGGGAAATCCGTGCTCACGAAGTTCGCGACACTTGCGGTCAGCATCTTCATAAGGAAGAGAGGCCGCGCAATTGGGGTATGGCGTGGATCGCGCGTCGCCGCCTGCATCGATAATCGTGAAGAAACTGGGCTCATTGTCGAGCCTAATCAAAAATCTGTCTTCCATGCTGCCCCCTTTCCGGGCTCTCAAGGCCCTATACTAATTGGGGGCTGGTGTTCAGGTGTTTGTCACAAAACGAGGTTAACTGGTGAGCTATCAATAACTTAACTTCGAAAAGTAACCTATTCGGGATCGCTTCTCTCATCCTCGTCGGGGCGCGCGCCTCGTCCGAAGTTCCAGTTGCGTGATCCTGAATTATTCCGTTTGATCGGCTCATCCGACGCAGAGACATCCTCTCGGCGCGCGTAGTTCTGCGCAGCGGCATCTTTCGCGCTTGTGTCAAACGGATCGGCGTCTGGATCAGGGTTAAAGTTCGGTGTGAATCCGTAATCCTTACCGGGCGGAAGAATCTCGCTCATAATCCACTGTGCACGCGCTAACTTGTCCGGCCAGCCTCGAAAGATTTTCATTTGCATCGCGCGTTTGATGACTTTGTTCTCGAATTCGGTCCACACCCAATCCCGCCATTCGGAATCTGACTGAAGGTTGGTACCGAAAGCCATGCGAATGTAGCTCTCTACGTGTTTCATAGAAAACACTTCGGAGCACCCTTCAGGACAGGGTGTAATTGCAACGGTGAAAGATTTGCGTCCGGTACCGGGAACATCAATCTTCCCCCACGTTCCGCGTCCTTCGTATCCCGCAACTTCTTCTTGAAGTTGTTCGATAAGGCGATAAGCCGCGCGAAGAGCTGCCTGCAATTCCTTTCGATCTTTACCCTCCGCTTCCTTCTTGTTGCGTGCTTTTAATCGCAGTAATTCATTCTTGGCGGCACTTAAGCGGTCGAGTAATTGCAGTGGTGTTTTCAATTTTCCACGCCGCTGTTTCGGTGGTAGAGAATCCGTTTGAATGTTCTTGGTTGAGGCTTGAACCACAATTTCCACCCCGATGTGTGGCACGCACCACTCCGCAGATCGGCTTAACGTCGCGTTGCTGCCTCCGACGCCTTTCCAGCACGGATGATCGTAAGCCTCTTCAGGCGTGACGAAGATCGTTTTCGGCGGATTACCTTTATTCTTTTCGTAATCGTAATAGAGAACTTCCGGCAACATCAGAAACATCGCGATATTTTCGGCACTCATGCCACTAATCTTCCATTCCGTCACGCGTCCTACTGGCAAAGGTTGGAAAAATCGGCGAAGAGGTTCGCCAACTTTTTCTTGATCTTGCTCTGAATCAGTTCTAAACATCTGCACGACGTTCCGCAGAAGTTGTTCTGAGGAAATCAATTCTTCCTCAACAACTACAGACACCGACTCGGACATTTGTGGTGCAGGAGGGCGAGGGGTCGTCTTGAAAGGTTTCGTACCACATATTAGGCAATTATTTGGATCGCTCTTATGCACGCACAGTAAAGCGACGGGAGGCAACGTCTTCAGGCTGGCAATGTAATCAGCTCTGCGGTCGGCATCGGACAATGGAAGCCTCAATGCCTCGTCCGTGTCTGGCTTGTATCCTACAGGCGCAGTTTTACTAATCTCGCCCGGCGAGATCACATCCGGCGCATCTTTCCAACTCCGCGTGTCCTTTTTCGAAAAAGACTTGTGCTTCTTAGACATTATTTCTTTCTCGCGAATCCTTGCAGATCAAAATGATGTTGCTCGCAAGCGTAGTAATTTCCGCCACGGGCAAGCGTCGTCTTCCACGCACCGGGCTCTTTGCATTTGACGACATCTTCCATGTCAGACATTTCATCGCCGAAGCGGATACGAGTTGGTCGGCTCTCGCGCCAGCACGCCATACAGCGCCCTTCGTTTGTTTTCACGATCTCGGCCATGATTCACTCCCTATCTGATTTCGGACTCTTGACTTTGATTTCTTCCGAACCGCTTCTTAGAGCTGTAGTCTTCTCGCCTATTTCTTTCTGAAGCGTATCGTCGAAGTGTTGGGCAATTTCGATGGCGGTCGGCGCATCCTTCTCCTTTAAAAATCGTTCTGCCGCGTCTTTCGTCTCGAAGGTTCCATATTTTTCTTCGAACCGACCGTACCAGTCGTTGTGAATTGTGAACTCTTTAGTTGATGGGTCTTTCCTGACCGAGTAACGATCAGCTACGCCGCCGCCGATTATGGTTTTCAAATTTGCTAATTTCACCGTTCCTCCTAATCGTGCTCGATAATCTCGGGCTCGACCGTTTCCGAATTCGAATCCTCTTCTGCTTCCTCCGTCTCATCGGGGTCGCCTGTAATTTCTAAACTCAATTCCGACACGCCGGATTCGCCCTCATCTTCCTCGTCGATAACGGGATCAATCGTGTCGGGAAGAGCCGCGGCTCTTTCCAATGGGACAATGACTCCACGAGGATGCAAGCGTGGGATTGTATCGGTGTCCCACAGGATGCGCAGGTCGTCGCCAACTTCAGTTACAATCACACCCTGCGCTTTCGGATTGTAGATGTGCGTGATTCGCGTTCCGATCTTCATGGTCGGAACCCACCGTGAATCCCAAACTGACCTACCTCGACTTTATCGAGCCAGTTGTTAATGACGAGTTCCAGCACGTTCGCCATGCTCCGATGTTCCAGCTTCATGATCTGCTGAAGTTTTGCGATGCGCGGCTCGGTCAGTTCCACGCTCACGGTTCGCTTCGATTCCTTGGGTGTTTCCTTCTCGGCCATGGTTCTCCCCGGTCCGGCGCATAGATCGAGACGCGCCTGTGATCGTCGCCAAGTATACTACAGGGAATCCTGAATGTCAATGATTGTCTGGAAGTATATTTATATGTCTAGGAAGTCCGGATAGACTGGAATGGACAGGGCGTGGGAGTGCCCTAAGGCGCTAATAGGACGACTCAGGGCGAACGTAGCAAGGGACGGGGCGTCTTTCCATGATCGGGGTCGGCGTTACCTCG
>Ga0210395_10000102_pt1 | contig 65299 bp, 67 predicted proteins | sample IncBWH4OmetaG_FD_150861 | JGI IMG/M metagenome (GOLD analysis project Ga0210395, IMG submission 150861) | Forest soil microbial communities from Barre Woods Harvard Forest LTER site, Petersham, Massachusetts, United States - Inc-BW-H-4-O ...
ACCAAGCAAAGCGGCTTTGGCCAGCATACCCGGTTTCGCATTTAGTTCTGACATGGTGCCGTTATAAGCGGGCTGTGGTGCGAATTCCAAAGCTTTTCGCTGGTTTAGCATTTTTCTACCCGGTGGCGCATCAGCACATGTCATTGTCGGAAAACCGGTACCCACTTTTCCGGACATGCGCTAAAACCTTTCCAACCATGGGCGCAGCTCGATCTCCCAGGCCCAGACGCTGCGCGGCTGCTGCAACAGATGCAGATAGCTCTGCGCAATGGCGTCGGGATCGAGCATGCTATCGGGCTTGTCGGGTGGATTGGGCCGGCCTTCGCTGCGAATACCGCCGTCGATGACGACATGCCCGACATGGATGCCCTGCGGCTGCAGTTCGCGCGCCATGCTCTGCGCCAATCCGCGCAGCGCAAATTTGCCCATGGCGAACGGCGCCGACTGGGCATAGCCCTTCACGCTCGCCGAGGCGCCAGTGAAGATGACAGCGCCGTGATGCTTCGGCAGCATACGCTTCACCGCCTGCTGCGCGACCAGAAAGCCGCCGAAAGCGCTTACCGCTATCGATTTCGCAACTTCTTCGGGGACAAGTTCAACGAGCGGTCCACGCGTGCGATAGCTCGCATTGTAGACGACCACGTCCGGCGCGCCGAAAGCGGCTTCGACGCCATTGAAGAGCTTGGCGACGTCAGCGGGATCGGCCGCGTTGCAGGCAAAAGCTTTGCCGCCGACTTCTTGCGCGAGAGCAGTAAGGCCGTCGGCGCGGCGCGCGCCGAGCGCGATTTTCATTCCATTTTTTGCAAAGAGGCGGGCAAGCGAAGCAGAAAGGCCTGAACCCACCCCGACAATGAGGGCGGTGCGATAAGGAGTCTCGGTCATCGGTTTCCTCCAACGTGCCGCATTAATGTGGCGGCGCGCCCCGCACTATTCAATCGCAGCGCTTGGAGGCGGCGGCGATCAGTCAATCACCGCAATCGCATTGATTTCGACGAGGCAGCGCGGATCGGTGGCGAGCCGCACCACCTGCACGGTCGTGGTCGTCGGCTTGTTGTCGCCGAAATATTCGCCCCAGACCCGGTTGAGCGCATCCTGATCGCTCAAATCAGTGACAAAACGATCGGCGGTGACAATGTCGGCGAAGGTCGCGCCGACCGCTTCCAGGCCGCGCTTGAGATTTTCCAGCGCCGCCCTTGCCTGCCCGGCCATGTCGCGCGGCATCTTGTCGAACTCTTCCGGCCGGTGCGGATGGTGATGATAAACCGGCGCCGCGGTGACGCCGGCGAGATAGACCGTGGTGCCGCCCTTGACCTTGATCGCCGGCGCATAAGGCATCCACAGGTCCGGCGCGTCGGGCCAGTGCACGTGCTCGATGGTTTTGGGCATGGCTTCGCTACCTCGTATCACTCGGGCGCACGTTTTCAATTTGGCCCGTAGAGCTTCACATTCGAAACACCCCGAACTTCGTCTCCGGGATCGGCGCGTTGAGCGCCGCTGAGAAGCACAGCGCCAACACGCGCCGCGTCTCGCCGGGCGTGATGATGCCGTCGTCCCAGAGCCGCGCCGTGGCGTAATACGGATTGCCTTCGGCCTCGTATTGCTCGCGGATCGGCTGCTTGAATTCTTCCTCCTCGACCTGCGACCACTTTTTGCCTTCGGCCTCGATATTGTCGCGCCGCACCGTCGCCAGCACCGACGCCGCCTGCTCGCCGCCCATCACCGAGATGCGCGCGTTCGGCCAAGTGAACAAAAAGCGCGGGCCATAGGCGCGGCCGCACATGCCGTAATTGCCGGCGCCGTAGGAGCCGCCGATGACAACCGTAATCTTCGGCACCTGCGCGCAGGCCACGGCAGTGACCATCTTGGCGCCGTCCTTGGCGATACCGCCGGCCTCATAATCGCGCCCGACCATGAAGCCGGAAATGTTTTGCAAAAACAGCAGCGGCATGCGGCGCTGGCAGCACAGCTCGATGAAATGCGCGGCCTTGAGCGCGCTCTCCGAAAACAAAATGCCGTTATTGCCGAGAATGCCGACCGGCACGCCGTGGATATGGGCGAAGCCCGTCACCAGCGTCGTGCCGTAGAGCGCCTTGAACTCGTCGAATTCGGACGCATCGACCAGCCGCGCGATCACCTCGCGCACGTCGTATTGCTTTTTCAGATCGGCCGGCACGATGCCATCGAGCTCGGCCGGGCCGTAATGCGGCTCGCGCGATTTCAGAAGCGGAATGTCGATCGCGCGCTTGATGTTGAGATTGCCGACGATGCGGCGGCACAGCGCCAGCGCATGGCGATCGTTCTCGGCAAGATAATCGGCGACGCCGGATTTTCGCGCATGCACATCGGCGCCGCCGAGCTCTTCGGCCGTGACGACTTCGCCGGTCGCAGCCTTCACCAGCGGCGGGCCGCCGAGGAAAATCGTGCCCTGGTTGCGTACGATAATGGTCTCGTCCGACATCGCCGGCATGTAAGCGCCGCCCGCGGTGCACGAGCCCATCACTACCGCGACCTGGGCAATGCCCAGGGCCGACAGGGTCGCCTGATTGTAGAAGATGCGGCCGAAATGCTCGCGGTCGGGAAACACTTCGGTCTGATGCGGCAGATTGGCGCCGCCGGAGTCCACCAGATAAATGCACGGCAGCCGGTTCTCGCGCGCGATCTCCTGGGCGCGCAGATGCTTCTTCACCGTCATCGGATAATAGGTGCCGCCCTTGATCGTGGAATCGTTGCAGACGATGACGCATTCGCAGCCGCAGACGCGGCCGACGCCCGTAATGATGCCGGCGGCGTGAATGGCGTCGTCATATAGGCCGTTGGCGGCGAGCGGCGACAGTTCGAGAAACGGCGTGCCGGGATCGATCAGCGTCATGACGCGCTCGCGCGGCAACAGCTTGCCACGGGCGAGATGACGTTCCCGCGCCCGTGCCGGCCCGCCGGCGGCCGCTTCCGCGCGCCGGCTCTCGAGCTCGGTGACGAGCGCGCGCATTGCCGCCTGATTGGCGCGGAATTCTTTTGATGCCGTGTCGACGCTGGTTGCGATGGCGGCCACGAATCCCTCCCTTGGCGGCCCAATTCCACACTGGACCGGCTAGAAGTGCAATGCGCCCAGCACGTGGTGCGGGGCGCATTTGTGGCGGATTTGGAGGAAGCGAAGGTGCAGGCCTAAAGCGTCGCTAAGCCCTTACTTCCTGACGCTGGAAGATCACGTAGCCGACCACGAAGAGGAGCATTGCGGTGGCGATCATCGCCACCATTTGCGGCCAGGCGATGAGGATGCTCTCGCCGAGCGGCAGCGGTGCGCCGAGGACGGCGCCCTGCAGCTGGCTCAGATAGATCGGCCCGAGCGCGCGCGTGGTCGGATCAAGGAGCGCCACCACCACCTCGGCATAGAGCGTCGATGGCGACAACCGCGCCAGGATCTGCTCGAGCTCCGCCGTTCCCGGCGTCTGCAGCCCGAGCGCCATATAGCGCGGGTCCGGCGGCACGATGGCCTGCGCTACCGCACCCGCAAGCACCGGCCAGATGAAGGTGATGAAGAGCCATAGGCCGAGCGTGACCAGCGCCGCTGTCGCCGCTGAGCGAAATAGAACCGAGAACAGCAGCGCCAATGCCAGCCACACGCCGGCATAGACGATGGTCACCAGGAGGAAGACGAAGCTCCGCGCGATCTCCTCGGCGCCAGGCGGAATGCCGATCAAAAGCAGGCCGAGGCCGACGACGAGCAGCCACAGCGTGATCAGGCTGATCGACAGCGTGACCAGCCCGGCCAGGAATTTGCCGAACAGCAAGGCGTCGCGATAGATCGGCTGCGAGAGGATGCGCGACAGCGTGCGGCGGTTATGCTCGCCGTTGACGGCATCGAAGCCGAGCCCGATCGCCATCAGCGGCACCAGGAACGACAGGAACGACACGAACGACGGCAGCGGATCGCGCGACGTCGTGAACAGGCGCAGGAACAGGAACGGATCCTCCGCCGTGGTGTCCTTGATCTGCTGGATGGCGCCGTAGAGCGCGGCGAGCGCCACCAGCACGACGAGCCATTCCAGCACGCGCATGCGCACGCTGGTCAGGTGGTCCGACAGCTCCTTGAGCATGACCACACCGAGACCGGAAAAGGCTGAGCCCTCACGCTGCATCGCGCGTGCCCTCCGCGACCGGTGATTCGGGCTTGGCCTCGAAATAGCGCGTATAGATCGCTTCGAGGCTCGGCTCCTGTACGCCGAGGAATTTGAGACGGCCCTGCATGGCGACGACTTCGGCGGCCGCTTCCGGCCGCACGTCGCGATCGGCATGCAGGCGAAGCTTGCCGATGCCGGTCTTCTCGACGCCAGAGACGCCCGGGATCAGAGCGAGCCGCTCGGCGAGACCAGCGCCGTCGGCCTCGATATCGACGGTATAGCCGCCGCCGAGCACTTCGCGGCCGAGTTCCGCCACGGTGCCCATCAGCGCGATCTTGCCGCCGCTGAACAGCGCGACGCGATCGCACACGCTCTGCACCCGCTCGAGCAGATGCGAGGACAACAACACCGAGACGCCTTCGGCCTTGAAGGCGCGGATGATGCCGAGGAGTTCGGTCGTGGCTTGCGGATCGAGCCCCGACGTCGGCTCGTCGAGGATCGCGATCTGCGCGCCCTTCATCAGGATCTCGGCAAGCCCGAGCCGCTGCCGCATGCCGCGCGAGAAGGTGCCGACGCGGTTGTCGGCGACATCGGCGAGACCGACGCGTTCGAGCGCGTCGGCGATGCGCTTTTCCCGTTCGGCGCGGAGAAAGCCGATCAGGCGCGCGGTGTAGCGCAGATTGTCGGCGGCGGTGAGGTTATCGTAGAAGCCGACCGTGTCGGGCAGATAGCCGACGCGCCGTTTCACCGACAGCGGCTCGCGCGCTGGATTGAAGCCGAGCACGCTCACCTCGCCGGCCGAGATGTCGGTGAGCCCGAGCATCATCAGGATGGTGGTGGTCTTGCCGGCGCCGTTCGGTCCAAGCAGGCCGAAGATCTCGCCGCGGCCGACCGCGAACGAGATGTGGTCGACGGCGGTGGCGCTGCCGTAGACCTTGGTAAGGCCCTTGGCCTCGATGACGTTGTATTGCGCGCTGTCTTTCAAGCTATCTTGCACGACTTGTTGCACGACTTGGCCCTCACCGGCGGCCGAAGCGGGCGACCGCGCCGACCATGACCAGAAGCGCGACGCCGATAATGCCGACGCCGGCGATGCCCCACATCGTCGAGGTCGTCACCGTGACGCGGAAATTGGTCGAGGCCGACTCGCCGCGCGCCGCGGCGCGGATCGTGGTCACATAATCGCCGGCGATCGCCTTGTCGGTCGGCGTGATCAGCGCCTGCACTTCTTTATTGTCGTTCGGCGCAATGCGGTCGACGTTCTTCGGATCGAAGGTGATCTTCCATCCGCTCGGTGCCGAGCCGGAGAGCTGGATATCCTCGGCGGGCGCGGTGCCGATATTGGTGATGACGACCGGCACTGTGGTTTCCTGACCGGCGGAAGCGCGCGTCGACACCAGGCCCTCGCGGCCGGAAATGTCGAGCCGAGGCTGGCCGGTGATGGTCATGCCGAGATCGGCGGTTGCCGAAGCGTCTTCCGCCCCCACGCGCGCCGTGACTTTATAGTCGCCGGCCGCGGCTGTGTTCGGCGGCGTCACTTTGAGCTTCACGTCCTTGGTCTGGCCGGCATCGACCGGCACCGCATTGAGCTCCTGCGAGCCATATTGCTCGGTGAAGGTGGCGTCGAAATTCTGCGGCGCCACGGCCGACAGGCTCACCGTCAGTTTCTTGCCGCTGTCATTCTTGATGCCGAGCTGATACTCGAAGCTCGACTTCGAGGTGCCGCGCAATTGCGGAAGCTGCGGCGTCAGCGTCAGCTTGGCCGGAAGGTCCTTGGCGAGCGTGACGGCGACCGGCAGCGTCAAATTCGAAGTCTGACCCTGGGCGGCGACGGTGATCGTCTGCGTGCCGTTCGGCGCATTCTTCGGCACGTCGAGCCGCAGTTCGAGCGAGACGCTGGAATTGGTCGGCGGCATTGCCGCGGCAACCGGCTGACCGCCGCCCATCAAGGTCGCGGTCCAGCCGGCCGGAACGCCTGAGACCGACAGCGCCAGACGCTCGGGCGTCATGTCGTAATTCTGTAATCGCAGATTGACGGTCGATGTTTCGCCGGGGCGCACCGTCACCGCCGGAAAATCGCTCATCAAAAACAGGCCTTTGACGTCCTTCGGCGCGTCCTCGGCGCGCGCTTTCGAAGTCACGTTGGCGGCAGGCGCAAAAAGCACCGCAAAAGCGGCAAGTGCGGCGATAAATCCATATCGCATTGGTACAAGCTCCCGTGCAGCAGCAATTGGATCGGTCCGCCCCCGCTCCCAACGTGCTCTAACGAGCGCCAGTGAGCGGCGGGCATTGTGGGCGTAATCGTGACAAAATCATGCAGACAGGGGCCTATTTGGCAATACCTGCACAATATGTCCTGCGGTAGGTAGCCGCAGCTTATAGCGGACCCGCAGATGTCCCGCACTGTCGAAATCAGCGCCGGCCTTTTAGTGTTCCGCCGCGTTAACGAATTGGAGGTCCTGCTCGGCCATCCGGGCGGGCCCTATTGGGCGAAGAAAGACGACGGCGCTTGGACCATTCCCAAGGGATTGGTCGAGCCCGGCGACGATCTGATCGCGACGGCGCGGCGCGAATTTACCGAAGAGACGAATCTGACCGCCGACTGTGGCAACACCGACGACTTGATCGCGCTCGCCCCCGTTAAGCAAAAGAGCGGAAAAATCGTCCACGCTTTCGCATTCGAGGCCGATCTCGACCTGGCGCCGTTCGCCAGCAATGCGTTCGAGATCGAATGGCCACCGCAATCCGGCCGCCGCCAAAGCTTTCCGGAGATCGACCGCATCGCCTATTCTGCGCTGCCAGCCGCCATGACCAAGATTCTCACTTATCAAAGGCCGCTCTTGATCGAGCTCCGGCAGCGTTTGGCCGGCTGACGCGGATTACTCTTTCAACACATCGGGCCAATCGACTTCGTCGTGCGGCAACACCCACGGCTCGCGCCGCGCGGCGTCACGCCATTCGCTCCAGGCCGGCAGCGCCATGACCGCATTCATGTAAGACCGCGCCGCGGCGCCGACCGCGACGGCATAAGTATGAAAGCGCGACACGACCGGCGCGAACATCGCATCCGCCGCCCCGAATTTGCCGAACAGAAACGGCCCGCCGAATTTCGCCTGGCATTCGCTCCAGATTGTCTCGATCCGTGCGACATTAGCCGACGCCTCTGCATCCAAAGCCCGCGCTTTCACCGGTCGCCACATATTCATCGGCAATTGCCGGCGCAGCGGCGCAAAGCCGGCGTGCATTTCCGACGCCACGGCGCGAGCTTCCGCACGCGCGGCCGGGTGTTCCGGCCACAAACCGGCGGCGGGGAATTTCTCGGCAAGATATTCGAGGATCGCCAGCGATTCCCAGACGCGCACGTCGCCGTCGCGCAGCACCGGCACCCTGCCCGCCCCGCTCACCGCCGTGACACGCGCCTTGAAGTCTTTCGCCTCGAGCGAGATCACGGTCTCCTCAAAAGCTATCCTGGTCGCCTTCATGCCGATCCACGGCCGAAACGACCACGACGAATAGTTCTTGTTGCCGATGATGAGATGCAGCGCCATTGATAATCCCCGAGGTCTTTGTAGCCTGGATTTCGCGCGAGCAAAATCCAGGTTACAAGTCGGGCGGGACTTCATTTAAGCATGATCTTTTCCGAAAACCGGTGTCCACTTTTCGGGATCATGCTCTAGACGCCGAAGCCGCTGCCTCATGCCGCTATTCTCCAAACTCGATCTGATCGCGCTGGCCTGGTTTATTATCGCCTGGCTTGGCTATGCCGTCATTATCGAGATGACGGCCCATGGCAAGAGCGGGCTGAACGCGCAGATGCACCGTTACCGCGATCTGTGGATGGAGCGCATGCTGGCGCGCGAAGCGCGCATGGTGGACGGTCAGATCATCGCCGGACTGCAAAACGGCACGGCGTTCTTCGCCTCGACATCGCTGATCGCGCTCGGCGGCTCGGCGACGCTGCTGCATTCGACCGAGGACATGCTCACCGTCATCGCCGCGCTGCCGTTCGGCGAAGCGGTGACGCATACGCAATGGGAGCTGAAGGTCGTCGGCCTGATGATCATTTTCATCTACGCCTTCTTCAAGTTCGCCTGGTCATACCGGCTTTATAATTACGTGGGGATCATGGTCGGCGCCGCGCCGCCCGCCGCCGAACGCGACGAGCCGCAAGCCAAGGCCTATGCGCAATCTGCAGCGTCGGTCATCACCGATGCCGGCCGTCATTTCAATCGCGGCCAGCGCGCCTTCTTTTTCGCGCTCGGTTATCTCGGCTGGTTTTTAGGACCATTGCCGCTGATCGCGACCACGGCGGGAATTCTCGTCGTCATGTGGCGGCGCCAATTCGTCTCCGAATCGCGCCGCGCCGTCGGTCCGAACTGAAATCAGTTTGACACGCGCCGGCTCAGACGATGCCGGCGACCACGGCGATGAAGGATACAAACAACACAGCCGTGACGGTGAACAGCACGGTGAGCGCGGTCTCGGCCCATGCACTCGAAGCCGACTGGGCCTCGACGAGTTCTTCTGCCGGGTGATCGGCGAAATCGGCAGGCATGTCGGTCGTCGACATAAGAATGTCCTTCCCCATCGGACAAAGCACGGTGGCGAACGATCCCACACGAGACATGAAGGACAGGTAAAAAACCGGCGCCGGCCACGCGCGCTCAAAGCCACGGGCCGGATTTGCGGCGCGGTGGTTAGCGCTTCTCCAAAAGCTGAGGTTTAGAAAGTCTTCTTTTTCCGCAGCGCAACAGTCAAGGCGCGGGGAAGAATTCTTCCGTCCTGCCGGTCAGCCGATAGGCGATCAGGCCGGCCCATTCGTGCATGGCGAGATCGGTCTGTGCCATGCCGAAAGCGACCGATGGGAACGGCCGCATCGCATCGCCAAGACCGCGGGTGCGGTAATCGACCGGATAGGCTTCGACCGGAAAGCCCGCGGCGCGAAACACTGCCATGGCGCGCGGCATATGCGAGGCCGATGTCACAAGGAGCCAGCGCTCGCCCGGTTTCGGCTGTGCGATCAGCTCGGAGAACACCGCGTTCTCGACGGTGTTGCGCGACTGCTCCTCGGCGGTGATGCGATCGGGCGAAACGCCGAGCGCCACGAACAGGCGGACCGCAATTGCGGCTTCCGACGTTACGCTCTCGAACAGCGCGGCATTGCCGCCGGTAAAGATGATGCGGGCATTGGGATATTTGCGCGCGAGCTCGACCGTCGCGGTGATGCGTTCGGCGGCCTCGTTGAGGCCGGATTCGTCGCCGCGCTGCGCGGCGATTTCGGGAAGGATCGAGCCGCCGAGCACAACGATGCCGTCGGGCGCGCCGCGCGAAGGATCCCACGGCGGGAAGCGCTGCTCGAGCGGCAGGATCAGAAGATTACCGAGCGGCGAAAAGCCGACCAAGGCGGTCAGCACCACGCTGGTCACGATCAGCCAGCTCGCCAGCCGCCGGAAATTCGTCAGCAGCAGGACGATGCCAATGAGCCCGATCTCGACGACGAGATTCGACGGCAGGACCACAAAGCCGAGCAGTTTGGAGAGAATAAAGAACATGTCCTAGAGCATGATCCCGAAAAGTGGAAACCGGTTTTCGGAAAAGACCATGCTCAAACAAAGAAATCTAGCGCGACTTTCGCCACGCGGCGTAGCGCGCTTTGGCTTCGTCGTTGGGCGGATAAAGTCCCGGCAGCACGACACCCCTCTCCACCTCGGTAAACACCCAGCTTTCATAAAGCTCATGCTCGGCGCCTTCGTGGGCGACAAATTCAACCAGCGCCTGCGGGATGACGACGGCGCCGTCGTCATCGACGACAATGACGTCATTCGGAAAGATCGCGCAGCCGCCGCAGGCGATCGGCTCCTGCCAGCCGACAAAAGTCAGTCCGTTCACCGAGGCCGGCGCGGCGACACCCGCGCACCAGACCGGAAGCTTGCTCGCCAGCACGCCGGTGAGGTCGCGCATCACGCCGTCGGTCACCAGCGCCGCGACATTGCGCTTGTGCATGCGCGCGCAAAGAATGTCGCCGAATATGCCGGCGCTCTGCACGCCCATGGCGTCGGCGACGGCGATGGCGCCTTCCGGCATGGCCTCGATCGCGGCGCGGGTCGAAATCGGGCTCGCCCAGCTTTCCGGCGTCGCCAGATCTTCGCGCACCGGCACGAAGCGCAGCGTGAAAGCCGGACCGACCAGGCGGTCGCCGCCCGGAACCAAGGGCTTCGCTCCGCTCATCCAGCAGCGCCGGATGCCCTTTTTCAGCAGCATCGTGGTGATGGTCGCGGTCGTGACTTTGCGCAGAATATCGAACACAGCGTTGCTCATCGTTTGCCTCGCTAGAGAAATCACGCCGGCATGATACCGAGCCGCTCGTCGCGGCGGCGCAGCCAGGCCACGAACGGGATCGACAACAGCACCATCCAGGATTTGCCGACGACTTGCCCGACGAGGAAATCGAGCGACCCGAAGGCAAGCCAAAGGAATACGATTGAATCGACGACAAGCCCGACCAGGCTCGAGGCCATGACCGCAGCAATCAGGCGGCGGCGCGCCAAAGGCGTATAGACCGCGAGATCGGCAAATTCGGACAAGAGAAACGCCGTCGCCGAGGCGATCACCAGCGAGGCCGGCGCAAGTAGCGCCGATAGCGCGCTACCAAGCAGAATGGCCAGAGCGGAGAGCCCCGTCCCGAGCCGCCGCTGCACCAGATCGCGCAACACCAGCGCCACGCCGGCCAGCATCACGCCCGACGGCGCCATGAGGCCCGGTGCCAGGCCTGGCGCGACGGGCACGACGCAAGGTCCCTGCGGCGTCACGCAGGAGGTGCCGACATGGCCGATGAGCCAATTAGCCGCCGGAATGGTGAGCGCGAAGAGAACGAGAAACAGCGCGCCTTCCCGCCGGCGTTGCTGCTCGAGCTTCACGATTGACCTTTCCATTTCGCATAACCCTCGGCGCGCAGCCGGCAGGCCGGACAGGTGCCGCAGCCGAAGCCCCAGTCGTGCCGGTGCTCCCGGTCGCCGAGATAGCAGGTGTGCGTCTCGGCGAGAAGCAGATCGATCAGCTTCTGGCCGCCGATCTCGTTGGCCATGGCAAAGGTGGCCGCCTTGTCGATCCACATCAGCGGCGTGTGGATGACGAAGCGGCGATCCATGCCGAGCGTCAGCGCCAGTTGCATGGCCTTGATCGTATCGTCGCGGCAGTCCGGATAGCCGGAATAGTCGGTCTCGCACATGCCGGCGACGATGTGTTTGATGCCGCGCCGATAGGCGAGCGCGCCGGCGAAGGTGAAGAAGACCAGATTGCGTCCCGGCACGAAGGTCGTGGGCAGGCCCGACTCAGCGACTTCGATGGCGACGTCGCGCGTGAGCGCGGTTTCGGAAATCGCCGAAAGTGCGTCGAGCTTCACCAGATGATCGTCGCCCAGTCGGCTGCGCCATTTTTCAGACAGCGCTTTCAGGCCGTCGCGCAGCTTCGGCCGCACGTCGAGCTCGACGGCGTGGCGCTGCCCATAATCGAACCCGATGGTCTCGACGCGGCCGAAGCTTTCCAGCGCCCAGGCAAGACACACTGTCGAATCCTGGCCGCCGGAAAACAGCACGAGCGCGTTTTCGGAGTGGCTCACCGCGTCTTGCTCCCGAGCTTGCCGCCAAGCCACTGCCCGATCCGCGCCACCGCCTCGTGCATGTCCTCGCGCGATCCGGCGTAACACAGCCGCAGGAATTTCCGGCCGTGCACCGGGTCGAAATCGACGCCGGGGGTCGCAGCAACGCCGGCTTCCGCGAGCATGCGGGCGGCGAAAGCATAACTGTCGTCGGCGAAGCGCGAAATGTCGGCGTAAAGATAAAACGCGCCGTCGACCGGCAGAAACGAGCTCAAGCCCGCGGGCGGCAGCCCCTCGACCAGAATGCGGCGATTGTCCTCGTAGCTGTGCTTGATGTTTTCAAGCTCGTCGCGGCCGTCGAAGGCGGCTTCGGCAGCAATCTGCGACAAGGTCGGCACTGATATCGCCAAATTTTGCTGCAAGCGTTCGACCGCGCGCACCAATGCCGGCGGCACCACCATCCAGCCGATGCGCCAGCCGGTCATGCAGAAATATTTGGAAAACGAATTGATGATGATGGCGTCGGATGAGAACTGCGCTGCACTCTGCGCCGCGAAGGCGTAATCGAGGCCGTGATAGATCTCGTCGGAGATGACGGCAATGCCGGCATCTTCGGCGCAGCGGATCAATTCGGCGAGCGCCTCGCCCGTCATCATCGTTCCTGTCGGATTGGCCGGCGAAGCGACGATCAGACCCTTGAGCGGCGTCTTGCGATGCGTCGCGAAAAGACTCTCGCCGGTGAGCGACCAGCGCGTCTCTTCCGCTGTTTCGATACCGACTGCCGCGCAGCCTAAGGCCGAGAGAATATGCCGGTACGGCGGATAGCCCGGCAGCGCCACCGCGACCCGATCGCCGGCGTCAAAGGCTGCGAGAAAGGCCAACATGAAGCCCGCGGAGGATCCCGTGGTGACAACGATGCGCTCCGGAGCGATATCGAGCCCGTGCCACTCGGCATAAGCGCGCGCGATCCGCCGCCGCAGCGACGCGATGCCGAGCGTCTCGGTATAACCGTGCGGACCGTTCGCCAGCGCCGCGCGCACGGCGGCGAGCGCCGGCGATGGCGCCCCCACCGCCGGCTGGCCGACCTCCATATGGATGATCCGGCGGCCTTGCGCCTCGAGCCGCGCCGCAGCCGCCACGACATCCATCACCATGAACGGCGGCACGCCGCTCCGGCCGGACGGCTGAACCAGGTTCCTCAAGAGCGGGTCTTTGGCCTTTTCGAGCATCAACGGGACCCTACGATTCCCATCATAATTGCGATCACAAATTCGCGCGTAACCAGGGTCGGACAGCCCGGAACTTCGCCCCGCTGATGCCGCATTCAGTGGGTTTCTAGGGTGACGGCCTGCAACCTGCGGCGTGCCGGCCGCGTGTTGACCGAAACTTCGTCGATCCATAGCTTGCAGGCCGAGTGCAGGGACTGTTCGCCTCACATGACTGTTGCTCGATCTCCTAGCAAGGTGCAGCCGGTGAGACCAGCTTCGCGCGTCGTTGCCGTCGTCACGGCGGCGGCGTTCGTGCTATCTGCCATGCCGGCGAACGTACCGGTGCACGCGCAGACCGGATCCTCGGCCGGCATCCCGATGATCCGCGACGCCGAGACCGAACAGCTGATGCGCGATTATACCGCGCCGATTCTCAAGGTCGCCGGGCTGAGCAATCAAAGCATCCAGGTCGTCATCATCGAGGACAATTCGTTCAATGCCTTCGTGATGGATGCGCACCGCATCTTCGTCAATATGGGCGCGCTCAAGGAATCGACCACGCCGAACCAGATGATTGGCGTCTTCGCCCACGAAACCGGACACATCGTCGGCGGCCATCTGTCAAAGATGCGCCAGGAACTCGCCAATGCGCAAACCGCCATGATCGTCGGCATGCTTTTGGGCGCGGCCGCCATGGTGGCCGGCCATGACAACAACGGTCTGGGCAATGTCGGCGGCGCCGTATTCACCGCACCGCAAGCCTTGGCCATGAGTTCGCTGTTGTCCTATCAGCGGGCGCAAGAGGAATCCGCCGACCGTGCGGGCGTCCGCTTTCTCACCATGACCGGCCAGTCCGCGAAGGGCATGTACGACACGTTCAAGAAATTCGCCGACGATTCGCTATTCTCGGCGCACGGCGCCAATCCCTACGCACAGAACCACCCGATGCCGCAGGAGCGCATGGACGCTTTGGCAACGCTGGTGCACAACCAGTATTGGGACAAGAAGGATCCGCCGGAACTGCAATTTCGCCACGACATGATGCGGGCCAAGCTCTACGGCTTTTCCGAACGGCCCAATGTTGTGCTGGCGCATTATCCCCTGAGCGATACCAGCCTCCCCGCGCGCTACGCGCGCGCCATCTCGACCTATCGCTTCGGCACCCTGCAGAGCGCCATCACGCAGATCGACAGCCTGATCGCGGCGATGCCCAACAATCCCTATTTCTATGAGCTCAAAGGCCAGGCGCTGCTCGAAGGCGGGCACCCGGCCGAGGCGATCGCGCCGTTACGCCACGCCGTGCAAATCGCACCGGACCCGGCGCTGATACAGATCCTGCTGTCGCAAGCCATGGTCGCCACCAACGATCCCAAAATGGCCGAAGAGGCGATCCCGGTCCTGCGCACGGCGCTGCTCAAGGAGCCGGAGGCGGCCGACGCTTATACGACGCTGGCGATGGCTTACGGCCGCAAGAATGACCTCGCCGATGCCGATCTCGCCTCCGCGCAGGCCGCCTTCGCCCGCGGCGACAACAAGACCGCGCGCGAACTCGCCGACCGCGCGAAACTGCGCTTCCCGGTCGGATCGCCGGGCTGGGTGCGCGCGGACGACATCGTCGCCTATAACAAGAACCAGCACGACAACCCGCTCTTCAAGTTTCAAGTGAATACATCAAACGAACCGCCCCAAACGACAGGACAGCCCCAATGAAAAATCTGATTTCGGCACGCCGCACTCCGGTGCTTTTTGCAAGCTTGGCCGCGGCGGCCTTCGCGGCCCTGCCGGCAGTGGCGGAAACCTCTTCGACGCCGGCGTCGACCCCCGTGCCGGCGGCAGCAGCGCCCGCGGCGGCCAATTCGGCCCCGCAATCGGTCTCGACCCAGATATTGAGCGCCGACCAGCAGCAGGCGATCGGCATTCTCGTCAAAAGCTACATCGCCGCGCATCCTGAGATCGTTCAGGACGCGCTCGACGCGCTCGACAAGCGGCAGAAGGACGCCGACGCCGACAAGGCGCGTACGACGATCAAGGACAACAACGCGACGATCTTCAACTCGGCGCACCAGGTCGTGCTCGGCAATCCGCAGGGCAACGTCACGATGGTCGAGTTCTTCGATTACAATTGCGCGTACTGCAAGCGCGCTCTGCCCGACATGATGAGCCTGCTCAGCGCCAATCCCAATCTGCGTTTCGTGCTCAAGGAATTCCCGGTGCTCGGCGACGGCTCGGTCGAAGCCGCACATGTTGCGGTCGCGGCCCGCATGCAGGATCCGACCGGCAAGAAATATATCGAATTCCACCAGAAGCTGCTCGGCGGCCGCGGCGCCGCCGACAAGGCGCGCGCGCTCGCGGTGGCCAAGGACGTCGGATTCGACATGGCCCGCATCGAGAAGGACATGGACAGTCCCGAGGTGAAGACCACCATCGACGAGGACATGAAGCTTGCCGACGCGCTCGGGGTTAACGGCACGCCGAGCTATGTGATCGGCGATGAAGTCGTCGTCGGCGCGGTCGGCCTCGACGAACTGAAGGCAAAGCTCAGCCCCGACAAGGCTCCGGACAAAGCCGCCGACAAGAAATAGGCAGGCCTAACCGCCCGAAATGCCGGCCGGTTTAGGGAGGAATCCCGCCGGCTCGGCGCTCTGCTTTGCCTCCCGGCTTCCCCTTTGCGAGAGCCTTCCCTATAAACGCACCGGGCGCGGGCCCATGGAACCCTTTTGACCCGCGCCGATAGCCGGTTCAGCCCTCGCAAATGTCGAAGACCATCTACGTCCTCAACGGACCCAATCTCAATCTGCTCGGCACCCGCGAGCCCCATATCTATGGCCGCGCGACGCTCGCCGACGTGGAGAAGCTGTGCCACGCTACGGCGCATCAGCACGGTCTTGCGGTGGTGTTCCGGCAATCCAACCACGAAGGTCAGATCGTCGACTGGATTCAGGAAGCCCGCGCCGAAAAGGCGGCGGGCCTCTTGCTCAATCCGGCGGGATTCACCACTACATCGATCGCGATCCTCGATGCGCTCATGACCATGGAAGCGCCGGTGGTCGAGGTCCATATCAGCAACATTCATGCGCGCGAGGAATTTCGCCACAACTCCTATGTGTCGAAGGTCGCGCGCGCCGTCATCTGCGGCTTCGGTGTCGATGGCTATGCGCTGGCCATTACCGGCCTCGCCCGCATGATCGGCGCCAAAGCATGATCAAGGAGTGATCGTGGCGCGCAAGCCCGGGACCCCCGACTCAAAAGAAACGCCGCCGGCCGTCGATCACGATGTGATCCGCGAACTGGCGAAGCTGCTCGACGAAACCGGCCTCACCGAAATCGAATACGAGCGCGACGGCACCTCGATCCGCGTCGCGCGCCACGGCGGCGCGCCGATGGGACGCGGATGGGCGGTCGAGACGCCGCGCCCCGCGCCGGCAGCGTCCGTAGAAAGTACCGATCCGGCGCAGCATCCCGGCGCCATCACATCGCCGATGGTCGGCACCGCCTATCTGGCACCGGCGCCGGACGCGAAGCCTTTCGTCGACGTCGGCAGCCAAGTGAAGGCCGGCGAGACGCTCATGATCATCGAGGCCATGAAGACGATGAATCAGATCCCCGCGCCGCGGTCCGGCACGGTGACGCAGATTCTCGTCGAGAGCGGTCAGCCGGTGGAGTTTGGCGAACCGCTCATGATCATCGAATAGTGCGGCGACGCTCGCGATGTTCGACAAGATTCTGATCGCCAACCGGGGAGAGATCGCGCTGCGGGTGCTGCGCGCCTGCAAGGAGCTCGGCATCGCCACCGTGGCCGTGCATTCGACCGCGGATGAATCGGCGATGCATGTGCGGCTGGCCGACGAGAGCGTCTGCATCGGTCCGCCGCCGGCCAAGGACAGCTACCTTAATGTGCCGGCGCTGCTCGCGGCCTGCGAGATCACCGGCGCCGACGCGGTGCATCCGGGCTACGGCTTCCTGTCGGAAAATGCACGCTTCGCCGAAATCCTCGCCGAGCATAATCTGCATTTCATCGGGCCGCGCCCCGAACATATCCGCCTGATGGGCGACAAGATCGCCGCCAAGCGCGCCGCCAAGGAGCTCGGGATTCCCGTCGTGCCCGGCTCCGACGGCGGGCTCACGTCCGATACGCAGGCGCAGGATATGGCGCGCGAGATCGGCTATCCGGTGATCTTCAAGGCGGCCGCCGGCGGCGGCGGCCGCGGCATGCGCGTCGTGAAAAGCGAGGCCGAGGCGGGCCCTGCGCTCGCCGCAGCCCGCGCCGAGGCCCGCGCCGCCTTCGGCGACGACACCATCTATGTCGAGAAATATCTGGAACGGCCGCGCCACATCGAAATTCAGGTGCTCGGCGACGGCAATGGCCGCGCCATCCATCTCGGCGAGCGCGACTGCTCCTTGCAGCGGCGGCATCAAAAAGTCTGGGAGGAAAGCCCCTCGCCGGCCTTGAACGTTCAAATGCGCAACGAGATCGGCGAGGTCGTCGCCGCCGCCATGCGCAAGATCAAATATCTCGGCGTCGGCACCGTCGAGTTCCTGTACGAAAACGGCCAGTTCTATTTTATCGAAATGAATACCCGCATTCAGGTCGAGCATCCGGTGACCGAGATGATCACCGACATCGATCTGATCCTCGAGCAAATCCGCGTCGCCGCCGGCAGCGGTCTCGAGCTGGCGCAGAGCGACGTGAAATTCAACGGCCACGCCATCGAGTGCCGCATCAATGCCGAGAACCCGGTGTCGTTCCGTCCCTCTCCTGGCAAGATCATTCACTATCATCCGCCGGGTGGGCTTGGCGTGCGGATCGATTCCGCCGTGTATCACGGCTACACGATCCCGCCCTATTACGATTCACTGGTCGGCAAGCTGATCGTGCATGGCAAGACGCGCAGCGAATGCCTGATGCGATTGAAGCGCGCGCTCGACGAATTCGTCGTTGACGGGATCGATACCACGCTGCCGCTGTTCCGCGCGCTGGTGCGCGACAAGGACATCATCGACGGCGACTATCACATCCACTGGCTCGAGCAGTATTTGGCGCGCGGCGATCTAACACAGTAAATTTATTTACGCCGGTACGCGTTCCTCGGCCGAAGCCTTCAACGCCGCCGCGGTCAGCAAGCGCCCGACCGCGGTCGGCTCATAGGGCTTCGGCACGAAGGACGAGCCTGGAACCCGGTCGGCGGGTCTGATCGAGTCGCTGCGCGCCGAGGCATAGACGACGGGCAGATGCGGCTGCATTTCCCGCGCCCGCCGCGCCAAAGCCGTGCCGTCCATGTCGCCCGGCAGGTTGATGTCGGTGAAAAGAACGTCGACCGGGTCGCGGCGCAGCGCCTGCAGCGCCTCAGCCGCGGTGCTGACCGCCTGCACGCAGAAACCCTGTTCCGATAGCGCCTGTGCCACCCATTCGCTGATGAGGAACTCGTCCTCGACAAACAGCACGTGGACCGACGCGATTCCTGATTTACTGGACGTCATGGCGGCAAAGCCCATTCATCCGATGCGAACGCGGTTGTGGCGGCGTTCTTTGTTGAGCCCCTAGGCGCGTAACGCGGCCCGCCAAAAAGCGTTCAAGCTCTCCGAAAATGGTAGCGACTGATGCTTTGCAACTGGTTAATTGCCGCACCCTCGCCAGCCCCCGCTTGAACCGGAAGCGCCGACGCGGTTAAAAAATCGCATGACTGGTTGAGGATCATGGCGAGCCGCGAGTCCGCACTCATCGACATCACCCCCGAAGTGCTGCTCAAGGCCTATTCCTGCGGCATTTTTCCCATGGCCGAGAGCGCCGACGACCCGGCGCTCTACTGGATCGAGCCGGAACGCCGCGGCATTATCCCGCTCGAGCGGTTTCATGTGGCGGACCGGCTGGCGCGCACCGTCCGCTCCGACCGCTTTGCCGTCATCGTCGATCGCGATTTCGACGCGGTTATTGCCGGCTGCGCGGAACCCGCGCCCGGCCGCACGCGGACCTGGATCAATAGCCGCGTCCGCAATCTCTACCGCGGGCTCTACGACCGCGGCGACTGCCACACCGTCGAAGTCTATGAGGACGGCCAACTCGTCGGCGGCCTCTATGGCGTCAGTCTCGGCCGCGCTTTTTTTGGCGAGAGCATGTTCCACACCGTGCGCGATGCGTCCAAGGTGGCGCTGGTGCATCTGGTGGCGCGGCTCAAGGCCGGCGAATACCGGCTCCTCGATACGCAATTCGTCACCCCGCATCTGAAAACTTTCGGCGCCGTCGAAGTGCCGCGGCCGGCTTATCACAAGCTGCTGGACGCAGCGCTGGTCGGCGAAGCGGATTTTGCCGCGCTGCCGACCGACCGGCCGGTGACGGGTGACGCGGTTCTGAACAGTCTCGCTAAGCGCTGACGGCGTGAACCGAGGACGAGCAAGTTGCGATTAGTCGTCAGTGACTGGCGCGGGCGCCGAAGACGGTAGCGGCTGGACTTTCGGCGCCGCCTGACGCGCCTTGGCCTGCGTCGCGCCCGCCGCCGGCATGCCCGCAGCGGGAAGAGGCGGAGCCGATTGCGCCACCGAACCGCCGGCCGGTTGCGCGCAATCCGTCAGCCACACGTCATAGATCGGGTGCTCGACCGCATGCAGGCCGGGAGACGCCGCGAACATCCAGCCGGTGAAGATCCGCTTGATCTCGCCCTGAAGCGTCACCTCGTCGACCTCGACAAAAGCGTCGGTATTGGTGGGCTCGGTCGGCGGACGCGTATTGCAGGCCCGTGCCGTGACCTGCAGCGCGCCGAACTGCACCGTTTCGCCGATCGCCGCGTCGAATGAGATGATGCGGCCGGTGATCTTATCGAGGCCGGAGAAGATCGCCCGCTGGTTCTCGATTTTCTGCGTCGGCGTATAGGTGACCACAGTGTCGTCAGACTGCGGCGAGGTGTCGGCAGGCTGGGGCGGCGGCGGATTGGCCGGTGCCGGCAGCGGAGCGGTCGCCTGCTGCGGCGGCGGGGCGCTGGTGGCGCCCGGCGGCGGCGCCAAGGGGCGGGCCTGGATGTTGCTCTGCGGCGGGTGTGACACCTGCTGTTGCGGCGCAGGCTGCTGGTATTGCGGCGGCGGCGAATATTGCTGCTGAGGCGGGTATTGCTGCTGATTGGGGTAGGACTGCCCAGGATAGCCCACCGGCGGCGGCTGCGCCGGGAACCCAGGCACGCTGCCGGGCGGCCGCGGCGGCGAATCGTTGTTGAAACCGCCAAATTGCGCCTGCGCCGGCGACGCGGCAAAGATCGGGATCGCGGCCAAGAACGCGCCGATCGCGACCAAAAGTGCGGCGATTCGGGCCATCGATGCGCTGCGCTCGCCTGTTCCTTGCGTCAAATCGCCGGACGCGCGTAAGCGCCCGATCCGATAAGCAAGTCCGGTTGGCTGGTTCCCCCAGACGGCCCGGTTAACACGTCGAATAAGGCATTTCCAGGGATCAGCCGAAGCGACAGTTCCAGCGCTCAGGCCCGAAAACGGCACTCACCGATTTCCCGGCACCCAGGCCTTGTAGTCGCCGGTGGCCTGGGGGCGGCGGCCCTGCGCCAGGGTCGAGCCGCTCGGCCGATAGGCCCAGGGCGTCCCGGTGAGATTAGGGCGATGCGGCTTTTCCCACGGCCGCACCGTCACCTGTTCCTGCGTCGGCGGCACGTTGGTGATGTGATGTAGCCAGCCATGCCAGGTCGGCGGCACCATCGTGGCCTCGGCAACGCCGTTATAGGTGACCCAGCGGCGCTCGAGACCGAGCGTCGGATCGATCTTGCCGCCCTTGGTTCGGAAATAGCGGTTGCCGAATTCGTCCTCGCCGACGAACTCGCCGTAGAGCCATGTCCACCATTGTGTGCCGAAGGTTTGACCGTTCCACCAGGTGAACGTGCGCACCAGGAAAGTCTTCAAGCCCCGCAGGAAACGCTTCATGTTGTGGCCGCCTGTTCGCTGCGGGCCTTGATGCCATCTCATTGTGGCGGTGTCTAGCACGAGGCCAAATGAGCACGGTCTGTGCCTTAGCGCGGCCGCGCCGTTTTCGGTTATATTTTGCGACATATGACGGGTCATCGCGCGCAATGTGGCAGGACATCACGCATAATCTACAGACCGAATTGACGGGCTTGCGCGGCGCCTTCTCCTTCGCGCCGGCTTGGGCGGCTTCGCTCATCGTCGTCGTCATCGCGCTGGCCGTGGCGTGGCTTCTCCATGCCGCGATCCTGGTCAGCTTGCGGCGTCTGTTGCGCGGCCGGCCCGCCTATTTCCGCACCATTCTTGACGCGACCAAGGATCCCACCCGATTGGCGTTCCTCATCGTCGCGCTCGCCATCAGCTTGCCGACGGCGCCGATCGCCGCCGACACCGCGGATGTCTTCGGCAAAATCCTGACGCTTGCGACCATCTGCCTGGTCGGCTGGATCGCGCTGACCGTGCTGCAGATCGGCGCCAATTTTTATCTGCTGCGCTTCCGCATGGATGCCGACGACAATCTGATGGCGCGCAAGCACGTCACCCAGGTGCGCGTCCTGGTGCGCGCGTTCGACACCGTCATCATCATTCTGACGCTCGGCTTCGCGCTGATGACCTTCGATTCGGTGCGGCAATTCGGCGTCAGCCTGTTCGCCTCGGCCGGCGTCGCCGGTGTCGTCTTCGGGCTTGCCGCGCAGCCGGTGCTGAGCAATCTGATCGCCGGCGTCCAGCTTGCCGTGACCCAGCCGATCCGGCTCGAAGACGCCGTGACCGTGCAGAACGAATACGGCTGGATCGAAGAGATCAACGCGACCTATGTCGTGATCCGGCTATGGGACTTGCGGCGGCTTATCGTGCCGCTGAATTATTTCATCCAGCAGCCGTTCTACAACTGGACCCGGCAGCCGACGGCGAATATCGGCGCGGTCGTGCTCTATCTCGACTATTCCGCTCCGATCGAGCGCATTCGCGACAAGACCGCCGAATTCGTCACGCAATCCAAAATCGACGGCAAGGTCGTCAATGTCCAGGTCACCAATACCAGCGCCCAGGCCATCGAAGTGCGCGCGCTTTTGACCGCGCCTAACATTGCCGCGACCTCCGACCTTTGCGCCGAGATCCGCGAGAAACTGATCGGCTTCTTGCAGCGCGAATATCCGCAGGCGCTGCCGCGGCAGCGCAACGAGACGATTGAAGCGTTCAGCCGCAAACCGAGCGATCCGCCGCATCCGCCTGCGTGAGCGGATTCGGGTGCGCATAGCACTAAAGGCGTGTTGCGGCGGTGGCAGCCGCGCAATTATGCTTGTCGATAGGACGATGCAGCGCGGCCGCTCAAGACGCTGCACGAAAACACATCGCCGGAATCTTTTAGGGGAAAGCATGCGATACAGCAAAAAGCTGCTGATCGGCTTCGCCGGCGTCATGCTGACCCTGCAGACGGGACACGCCGACGACTATCCGTCGCGTCGCATCACGCTCATCGCGCCATGGCCGCCGGCCGGAGCAATCGACGTTCTGTGCCGCGAACTTGCGCCGGGCGCCGGTAACCGGCTCGGCCAGCCGATCATTGTCGAGAACAGGCCGGGCGCCGGCTCGACCATCGGCACCGCCGACGGCGCCAAAGCGAAACCTGACGGCTATACGCTGCTCATGGCCGGAGCCGGGGCCATGGCGATCAGCCCGACGCTCTACAAAAACCTGCCCTACGATCCGCACAAAGATTTTACCCCGATTGCGCTGGTCGCCAAAAATCCGTTCGTGCTGGTCGTCAATCCGGAACTGCCGATCCATACCGTGGCGGAGCTGATCGCATACGCCAAGGAACATCCGGGCACGCTGACTTACGGTTCCGGCGGTGTCGGCTCGCCGCACCAGCTGTTCGCCGAAATGTTCAAGACCATCACCGGTGTTGAAATGACTCACGTGCCGTATAAAGGCACGGCGCCCGCCCTCACCGATCTGATCGCCGGACATATTTCGCTGCTGTTTGCCGATCTGCCGCCGACGCTGCCGATGGTGGCAGCCGGCAAGGTGCGGGCGCTGGGCGAGACCTCCGCCGTGCCGATACCTTCGGCGCCCGACATCCCACCGCTGCGCGAGGCCGGTGTGCCGGGCTTTGACGCGGCGGGCTGGGGCATGGTTGTCGCGCCTGCGCATACGCCCGATCCGATCATTGCCAAGCTTTATGAGGCGTTTCGCGTGGTACTGGCAGATGATGTCGTCCGCGGGCAAATGCTCGCGCTCGGCATGGTGCCACAATCGAGCCCGCCGCCGGACAAGCTGCAAGACTTCATCGACGCCGAGCAAGCGCGCTGGGGCCAGGTCGTGAAGGATGCCGGCCTTGCCGGCACCCAGTAAGGCCTGCCGTCGTTAGCGTTCTTTCGCTAACAGCGTCGTGGCAATCGCAGCCCACTCAGCCTTGAGATCGCCGGCCGCCGGTTTACGCCCGGCTTGCCGGTACCAATAGCCGGCATTACCGAGATCGCCCTCGACCCGGTGCAGATAAGCATGGACCCAGGCGCAATCGGCGTCCTCTTCGCTCATAACGACGCGGTGCGCCTCGTCCCAATCGTTCTTGCCCGCCCACCACAGTGCGGTGAGCGCCGGCGACAGGCCAGTCGGCGGCGCCTTGTTGGTCAGAGTGCGATTGAAGTCTTCGGGCGTCATCATCGTCATTGTAGTGGAACGCGCAGGCGTGTCCGGTTTCGGGGTCAAAGCCGACATCCCAACGTGATCAGCCGCGCGGCAGCTTATGACCCTAAGCGTCGTTCGCGGAAGCGTCGCGTCGCAAGCCTCGGGAAACACCCGGCGGCAATGAAAAGCGATGCGTTGCTACGGAAAAAACGCCAAAGCCTGGCCATGCAACCGGCGAAATTGCACCACGAGCCCAAGACATTCGCCATTACCAAAATCAAAGGCGATAACTTCGTCCTGGGCGACGCAATAGAGATTGCCATCCGCACCAAAGCGAAGACCGCGCGGCCTGCGAAATTCGGCCACCCCTTTGGGACGAAAGATGCGCACAAGATGTCCGTCTGCGGCGTCATATTCACGGACCGTCGTCACGGCATTGGACACTCCAAATGGATGCTCGCTGGATACGACGATGTTCCCATTGGGCGCTATGGCTAAGTCGAGTGGACTGAGTTCCGGGTCGGTCACGAGTCGCGAGGGTTGCGTATTGTTGTTCGGAGCGAATGCGACAATAGTGTTGTCGCCCTCGCCCGTCGGGCCAATCCCGGAGCCCAGATACAGTTGCCCATCGCGACCGAAAGCAAACCCACGCGGAAAAGGCACGATTCCCGGCGGGAGAAAATGCTCGCTGGGCGCGTCGAGAGTGCGCGCAAATGCCGTGACTGTGCGCGCGGTGCGTAAGCCAACGTAATACCGACCGTCTGGGCCGAAATTTCCCCCGCCGGGGTTCAGGCCTTCTATCGTGCCCGTGTCGCGGACGACGGCGCCAGCTGCCTCAAGCGCCAAGATCCGATTTTGCCCGCTGTTGAGGTACAGCAGTCCTTCATGTTGATGCACGGCCAGGCCTCGCGGGTCGGCGATACGTGGATCACTACAGAACACGCCGAGCGGCGTACCATCGCCAGCGAAGGCAAGCAGCGCGCCATACCCGTCGCCATTGACACCGGACGCGCTTGTAACAAGCAGCGGCATGGAGGTCTGGCGTCCTTGCTCACGGGTCAATGCTCAGAAGTTCAACCATAATGTGCCAGCAGCGGCGTGTCGCGCAACTCGCTGACAAAGAGGGCTAGCGCCGCGATGGGCAAGCGGCCCAGGAATGTCGGCTCCTGGCCCAAAGCGGACACGCCAGGCGGTGACTGTCGCGGCGGCTTTCGGGGGCAAGCGGACGTCGACCGACTTTCGTCCATCGAGCTCAATTTATGAGTCCGCGCCCTAGCTCCACCATGTCTGCGGCGTGAAGCGCCCCGCCGCCTGTTCGATGACATTGCCGAGCGTAAACAGCGTTTCTTCTTCGAACGGCCGGCCGATCAGCTGCAAGCCGAGCGGCAGGCCTTGCGCGTCAAGCCCGCCCGGCACCGCGATGCCCGGCAGGCCCGCCATGTTCACGGTCACGGTGAAGACGTCGTTGAGATACATTTCAATCGGATCGGCCTGCCCTTTCTCGCCGATGGCAAAGGCAGCCGACGGCGTCGCCGGTGTCAGGATGGCATTGACGCCTCGGGCAAAGCATTTTTCGAAATCGCGCTTGATCAGCGTGCGCACTTTCTGCGCTTGCAGATAATAGGCGTCGTAATAGCCGGCGGAGAGCACATAGGTCCCGATCATGATGCGGCGGCGCACTTCCTTGCCGAAGCCCGCGGCGCGGGTTTGTTCGTACATGTCGATGATGTCGCGGCCGGGAACGCGCAGGCCGTAGCGGACACCGTCATAGCGCGCGAGATTGGATGAGGCCTCCGCCGGCGCCACGATGTAATAGGCCGGCAGGGCATATTTGGTCATCGGCAGGGAGATGTCGACGAGCTCGGCGCCGGCGTCCTTGAGCCATTGCGCGCCCTCTCCCCACAGCTTCTCGATCTCCGGCGCCATGCCGGGCATGCGGTATTCCTTCGGAATGCCGATGCGCATGCCTTTGACCGAAGCGCCGACCGCTTTCTCGTAGTCGGGCACTAGCAGATCGGCGCAGGTCGTGTCCTTCGGATCGGGACCGGCCATCGCGTGCAACAGGATCGCACAATCGCGCACCGTGCGCGCGAAGGGGCCGGCCTGGTCGAGCGAAGACGCGAAGGCGACGATGCCCCAGCGCGAGCAACGGCCATAGGTGGGTTTCAGCCCAACGATGCCGCAGAACGCGGCCGGCTGGCGGATCGAGCCGCCGGTATCGGTGCCGGTGGCGCCGAGGCAAAGGCTAGCCGCCACAGCGGCCGCCGAGCCGCCCGACGAACCACCCGGTACGAGCTTCGCATCGGAGCCTTGCCGCCGCCACGGCGACACCACGGGACCGAAATACGAAGTCTCGTTCGACGAGCCCATGGCGAATTCGTCGTTGTTGAGCTTGCCGAGCAGTACCGCGCCGTCGCGCCACAGATTGGCGGTGACCGTTGACTCATAGGGCGGCTCGAAATTGCCCAGGATGTGCGAACAGGCCGTGGTGCGAACACCATCGGTGCAAAACAGATCCTTGATGCCGAGCGGCAGGCCTTCGAGCGCGCCGCCCTCGCCTTTCGCAAGCCTGGCGTCGGAGGCGCGCGCCATCGCGCGGGCGTGGTCCGGCGTCTCCAGCACGAAGGCGTTCAGCGCGCGCGCTTTCGCCATCGCGGCGAGATGCGCATCGACGAGCTCGGCCGCGGAAAACTTCTTCTCGCGCAAGGCGTCGCGCGCCTGCGCCAGCGTGAGCGAAGTGAGATCGGTCATTCAGCAGTAGGATCGTCGCAAGAGAACGGATTCGTTGGTGCCGGTTTTGTCGTGGCAGGCCTGGACGCGGCCGATTTTGCCACAGCATCCGCCGGCGCTTCGGGCGTCGGCGCGTCCCATTCGCGCTTGACCGGCAGGGGCTGCACCGGGAAGGCCGAGAACAGCTCGTCCACTGCCGCCGGATCGTCAGGCTTCAACAAGCCTTGACTGTCGAGATAAGCGAGCCAGATGGCGTCCTGTTCGCAGGCCAAGCACATTATTCGACCACCTTCGGCACCAGGAAGAAATGATGCTCGTGCGCCGGCGCATTGGCAATAACCGCGTCGGCCTTGTTGCCGTCGGTGACCTCATCGTGCCGCATCTTCATTGCCATGGGGGTCACCGAGGTCATCGGCTCGACGCCTGTCACATCGACCTCCGAGAGCTGCTCGATGAAGGCGAGAATGGCGTTGAGCTCGCCTTTGAGATTCTCCACCTCATCGTCCGCGACCGCAATGCGGGCGAGATGGGCAACGCGACGGACGGTATCGGCATCAACGGACATCGGCGGATAGCCTGAAAAAACCTTGTTCTTCCGGCGAGGCTATAGCAGAGCGGCCATATCGCGCCAACCGGGCCGTCCCAAGGCGCGTCCTAAGCCGTCTTTGAGCCCCTTAGCGGCGGCCGTTGAAGGCGTTCACGGCGAGCGCCGCGTTTTCCTGCGGAATGCGAATCGAGAGCACGATAGCGTTGAGCACCGAGAACGCGAGCGCATAGATCGGCAGGCCCAGCGCCAAAGGCACAACCGCAATCTCTCCGATCACGATCGCGTAATTCGGATGACGGATGAAACGATAGGGCCCGCTTGCCACCAGCTTTTCGCCTGCCACCGCGATCACGCGGATCGTCCAGCGCCGCCCGAGTGTGGCGAGCACCCAAAAGCGTCCGATCTGAAGAAATATGAAGAGAACGAGGAAGACAGGCTCAACGGCATGATCATAGGCCAGCACCCACATCCCGAGGAGCCAGGCGGTATGCAAGAGTTGCATCAGCCGCAGATGCGACTGGCCGTATTCGACGCCGCCCGCCGCCAACAGGCGCGCTTCGTTCTGTTTCGCCCACCACAGCTCCACCACGCGTTGCACCGTGACGTAAGCGAGCAGGATCCAACCGGCATGCATCACAGATCGGCCACCACGAAATAAGCGGAAAAGCCCGGCCCAAAAGCCGCAAGCAGATGCCGCCCGCGCGCGCCGGCCTTCAGGGCGCGTTCGAGTACGAACAGCACGGTCGCCGACGACATATTGCCGTAGCGACGCAGCACCTCCCAGGAATGTTCGAGCTGTTGCGGCGCGAGCCCAAGCACCTGCTCGGCCGTTTCAAGAAGCCGCCGGCCGCCGGGATGAAACAGAAATCCGTCGAGGTCGGAAAGACGGAAACCGTTGCGGGTGAGAAAATTCTCCACCGCGGGCTTGAGCTCCGCGCTCATCAGCGCCGGCAATTCCGGGCTGAGCACGATGCCAAAGCCGTCGTCTTTGATATCCCAGCCCATGATGTGCTCGGTGCCGCGCCAGCACCATTCGCCGACGGCGAGAATTCGCGGACCGGCGCCATTGGCATTGCCACCGGCGCCGTGCCCGCTGTGCCGTGTGTTGCGCAACAGCACGCCGGCCGCGCCATCGCCGAACAGCGATGTTGACACGAACATCGAGGGGCTCGGATCGTTGACGCGCATGCACAGGCTGCACAGATCGACGGTGAGAAACAGCACATGTGCACCGTCGCTCGCTTGCGCAAGCCGCGTGGCGCGCGCCAAGCCGGCAACGCCGGCGCCGCAGCCGAGACCGAACATGGGCAGCCGTTCGACGGTGGGCGACAGTCCGAGCCGGTTGATCAGCTTGGCGTCGAGGCTCGGCACCGCAAGCCCGGTCACAGTATTGGTCACGATCATGTCGATCGCGCTCAGTTCGATGCCGGCCGCTTCTGTGGTGTCGCGGGTGAGCTTTTCCAGAAGATCGAGCGCATTCTTCTGAAATGACGCGGTGCGTTCTTCCCAGCTGTGCGGTCGCAGATACCATTCGATCGGCTCGCAATTATAGCGCGTCTCGATGCAGGTATTGTCGTAGAGCCGCCACAGCTTTTTCAGGTGCGGATAAAGGTCCCGCGCGCGCACCGCGGCTTCGGCCTGGTTCAATTGATAAGGTGGGTTTGCCGTGGCAACTGAGAGAACTTCAACATCGAAGCCCGCAGCGACCGTATCGCGCGGCGCCGCCTTGACGATATCCAGCATGCAGAGGTCCCCGCGCTACAGTGACAGGTATAAACACCGGAATGGTTGGTGTTCGTCCCTTGCTGTTGTTTCTTCGCATCGGGACGCCTAATTAGGGCGGCATGAAGCAGGATTTGCGGCAAGATTTGCGGTCGATCCGCCGTGTCCCAGCAGCGCGCAGCCCAGTTCACGTCATCGGCGGCGGACTTTCGGGCGCGGAAGCGGCCTGGCAATTGGCGCGCCGCGGCGTGCCCGTGGTGCTGCATGAAATGCGGCCGCTTCACGCCACGCCGGTTCATAAAACCGGACAATTTGCCGAGCTCGTCTGTTCGAACTCGTTCCGCTCCGACGATGCCGAGGGAAGCGCCATCGGCGTGCTGCATGCCGAAATGCGCCGCTGCGGCTCGCTGATCATGCACGCCGCCGATGCCCACAAGCTGCCCGCCGGCAGTGCGCTCGCGGTCGACCGCGACGGCTTTGCCGCGGAGATCACGGCGGCGCTCGAAGCGGAACCGCTTGTTGACATCGATCGCGCGGAAGTGGGCGCGCCGCCCGCCGAATGGGACAGCGTGATCGTCGCCACCGGCCCGCTCACCTCGCCGGCGCTCGCCGAATTCATCCGCGAGCGGAGCGGCCAGGATGCGCTTGCCTTCTTCGATGCGATCGCGCCGATCGTGCATCGCGACTCGATTGATTTCGACGTGGTCTGGTTTCAATCGCGCTACGACAAGCCGGGCCCCGGCGGCTCCGGCGCCGACTACATCAACTGTCCGCTGACGCGCGAGCAGTATGAGGCATTCGTTGATGCGCTGTTGGCGGGCGACAAGACGGCATTCCAAGAATTCGAAATCGCGACACCCTATTTCGACGGCTGCCTGCCGATCGAGATCATGGCCGAGCGCGGGCGCGAGACACTGCGCCACGGGCCGATGAAGCCGTTCGGCCTCACCGATCCACGGCAGCCGGAGCGCAAGCCTTATGCCGTGGTGCAATTGCGCCAGGACAACAAGCTCGGCTCGCTGTTCAACATGGTCGGTTTCCAGACCAAGCTCCGCCACGGCGAACAGGCCCGCGTGTTCCGCACTATTCCCGGCCTTGAGCGCGCCGAATTTGCGCGGCTCGGCGGGCTGCACCGCAACACCTTCCTCAATTCGCCAAAGCTGCTCGATGAGACGTTGCGGCTCAACGCCGAGCCGCGGCTGCGCTTTGCCGGACAGATCACCGGCTGCGAGGGCTATGTCGAGTCCGCCGCCATCGGCCTTCTCGCCGGCCGCTTTGCCGCCGCCGAGCGGTGCGGCGAACGGCCGTTCGCGCCGCCGCCGTCGACCGCGCACGGCGCGCTCCTCGGCCACATCACCGGCGGCCATATTGAGACCATCGATGCCGGGCCCGGCTCGTTCCAGCCGATGAACGTCAATTTCGGCCTGTTCCCGCCGCTCGCTTCGCCGCCGACGCACGGCACCGACGGCAAGCGGCTGCGCGGCCCCGCCAAGGCCGTGGCCAAGAAGCGCGCGCTGTGCGCCCGCGCGCTCAAGGACCTCGAAACCTGGCTCGCCGGCGCCCTGCCGGCGGCGGCCGAATAGGCCAGTTTCCTCTTTGCCGCCTCATGCTCTAAAAGCTCGCGCATGAACGACACCGAACTCGGCGACCGCTGGCACAGCGGCACCATCCTCAAGCGTGACGTGTTTTCCACCATCGAGCGCGGCCGCTTCCGCACTGATGATGGCGATATCGATGCCGTGCTGCGCCGCCTCGACGAGGTGCCGTGGTGGAGCCGGCCGCTCGCCTATGAACTGTTCCGCCGCGAGAAGAAGGCGCTCGCCCGCGCCAAGCCGCTTAGCGTCGCGCCGCCGCTCCTCTTCGCCGGACGCCGCGCGCTGGTGCGCGGCTGGATCGACGGCGTGCCGTTGCATATCGCCAAGCCGCATGGCGACGCCGGCTATTTCCGTTCGGCCAAAACTGTGCTGCGCGCGCTGCATCGCGCCGGTATCGCCCATAACGATCTCGCCAAGGAGCAGAACTGGCTCTATGCGCAAGACCGGAACCAAGATAAGAGCCAAGACAAGAACGAAGACAAGAACGGCGCGCAACAGAGCCGCGCTTATCTTACCGATTTTCAGCTCGCCGCTTGCTTTCGCCGCCGCAGCCATTTGTTCCGCATCGCCTGCTATGAAGATTTGCGCCATCTCCTGAAACACAAGCGCCGCTATGCGCCCGACGCGCTCACCGCCGCGGAGCGCCGCGTGCTGGCGAGGAAAAGCCTCATCACCCGGATCTGGATGGCGACGGGAAAGAAGGTCTATTACGCCATCACCCGCGGCTTGAATTTCACCGACCGCGAAGGCCGCGGCTTGCGCTTCGTGCGCGATGCGCCCGAAATCGCGGCGCGGCTGCGCAGCAATCCATTAGTGCGCGACGTCGCCATCGTGCCCTTCCCCGATCGCCGCACCGGCACCGGCCTCTATGCCTTTGTCGAAGGCAGCGTGGGGGACGGCGAGCTACTCGATTTTCTTGGGCAGACAAGGCCCGAGCATTTGCAGGTCGTCGATGCCCTGCCGCGCAATGCGCAAGGCGAAGTGCGCAGCGAAATTCTCGAACTGGTGGCGATGAACCAGCTCGATTTGATCGATCCCTTGCTCAAGAGCGATGCCGAGCGTGCCATTGTCGGCCGCATCGTCTCGGAGCGGCGCAATCTGCGCGACCGCTTCGCGTTCTGAGCTAGCTCGTTGCAATCTAATCCTGAACCGCGACGCCGCCGCGTTTGATCACATCGGCCCATTTGGCGATTTCGGATTTGACGAACGGCTCGATGTCGGCAAGCGGCATCTTCATCGGCGTGCCGGTGTCCTCGGTGATCCGCTTCTTCACGTCGGGATTGTCGAGCGCTTTCTGGATCTCGGCATAGAGCTTTTCGACGATCGGTCTCGGCGTGTTTTTCGGCGCCCAAAGCCCGAACCACACTTCGTAATCGTATTCCGGCAGGCCGGATTCCGCGACCGTCGGCACGTTCGGCAGAAGCGGCGAGCGCTCCTTGCCCGTCACCGCGAGCGCGCGCACGCTGCCGCCTTGGATCTGCCCCAAGGCGCTCGCGAGATTGTCGAAGAAGACCGGAGTCTGACCCGACATCACGTCGGCATAGGCCGGCGTCGCGCCGCGATAAGGAACGTGAGTCATCTTGATGCCGGCTTCGAGCTCGAACAGTTCGGTCGAGAGATGCTGTCCGGTGCCGTTGCCGCCCGAGGCGAAATTGATATCGCCCGGCTTGGCCTTGGCCATCTCGATCAATTCCTTGATCGAATGCGCCGGGAAATTATTGCTGACCACGACCGCGAAAGGGAATGTCGCCAGCATGCCGACTGGCGTGAAATCGCGGATCGGATCGTAGGCCAGTTTGGTGAAGAGGCTCGGATTGACCGCCATATTGGCGGTGAGCCCGGTCAAGAGCGTATAGCCGTCCGGCGCGGCGCTGGCGGCGAAGGCAGTGCCGACCACCGTGCCCGCGCCCGCCTTATTCTCGACGACGAAGGGCTGGCCCATCTGGATCGAAAGCTGATTGGCGATAATGCGCGCGATGATGTCGGTGCCGCCGCCCGGCGGCTGGGCGACCACGATCGTCACCGGACGCGTCGGATAATCTTGCGCAAAGAGAGGACTGGAACAGAAGCCCGCAACCAAAAGCCCGGCGACAATCGCCACTGCACGCAATCGACGAAACATGTGTTCCCTGCCCTCTTCTTGCGCCTGTCGTCTTTTTGCGACCGTAGCTGATAGTCCACAAGCTTCGCGGCTACAAGACGAGGCGGCGCGAAACGGCAAAAGCGCGTTGCGATGAATCAGCGCGACCCCTTCCCTGCAATCCCGGCCGTTCTCCCCTCGATTGCATTGATCTATGATTGAAATGACCGCGGTCATAACGCGGCGTGCCATGATGCGACAAACCAATGGCGCGACAAGCCAATGGCGCGACAAGAGTGTAACAAGGAGGACATCACATGCGGAGCTGGCCAATCGGGCTATCGCTCGTCGGACTTGGATTCGCGGCGCTGCTTGCCGGCCCGCCGACCTTTGCCCAGCAGCAGACGCCGCCCGTCATCAATTTCGAATCCGTGCCGGATCCGCTCAAGCTGCCGGACAATATGTATTTCGGCGAAGTCAGCGGTATCGCGCTCAATTCCAAGGGACACATCTTCGTCTTGACGCGCGGCAATACCACCGGCCCGGCCTATGCCGCAGCAGCCGCAGAGCTTCTCGAATTCGGTCCCGACGGCAAATTTCTGCGCGAGATCGGCCACAATCTCTACGCCTGGTCCTTCGCGCATGCGGTGAAAGTCGATCGCCACGACAACATCTGGGTCACCGACAAAGGCTCGGACATGGTGATCAAATTCACGCCCGAGGGACGCGTCGCCATGGTGTTCGGGCGCAAGCAGGAAGCTTCCGACGAGGACACCGGGCCGTTGAAGCATCCGAAGCCCCCACTGCCCGCCGAACCAGGCCGCTTCCGGCAAGTGACCGATATCGCTTTCGACTCGGCCGACGACACCTTCATCAGCGACGGCTACATCAATTCGCGCGTCGCCAAGGTCGACAAGGACGGCAACTGGATCAAATCCTGGGGCGACCGCGGCGACGGTCCCGGCCAGTTCAACACGCCGCATTCGATCGCAACCGACAATAACGGCAATGTCTATGTCGCCGACCGCGGCAATCATCGTATCCAGGTGTTCGACAGTGACGGCAATTTCAAACGCCAGATGGTGATCGACGTGCCGGTGCCGCCCGGCGCAAAGCCCGCCATCGGCACTATTCCAAGCGAGGCGCAAATCGCCGGCGGCACGATGGCGCCGGGCTCACCCTGGGCGATCTGCATCACGCCCGGGCCGAACCAGGTGCTTTATAGCGCCGACGCGTGGCCCGGCCGCATCTACAAGCTGTCGCTCGATGGCAAGGTGCTGGGCATGCTCGGCCAAAGCGGCAAGCAGCTCAAGCAATTCGGCTGGATTCACGAACTCGCCTGCCCGTCGGAGAACGTGATCTGGGCCGCTGAGCTGTTGAACTGGCGGGCGCAGAAACTGATCCTGCACCCCTAGAGCATGATCCGGAAAAGCGGAAACCGCTTTTCCGAAAAGATCATGCTCAGTCAAAATGCTAGAGCGAAACCGCTTCGCTCTAGCCCGCGATCCGTGCCGGATTGCGCGACGCCCGCCAGATCAGCCATTGCCGCCGCCATGGCGACAAGACGGCGGGCGTAAACGGGTCGCCGCGCTCCAGACGATCGAGCGACGGACGCACCAGCGCCAGCGGAAGAAATGCCGGCAGTGCCTGGCGCGGCAATAGCGGTACACGGACCGCGGCAAGATGATTGCGGGCAAGCGCGCGTAATTCGCCAAGCGCGTCCTTCAATCCTGGCGTCGATTGACCGGCAAAGACTTGGTTCGGCGTGACCTCATGCCGCTCGAGAATTTCAAGCGGCACATAGAGCTGATTGCGCGCGGCGTGAATGGGTAGCGACTGCAGCAGCTGCGTGACCGTTTCGGCGATGCCGGCGGGCTCGGTCACGGCTTCCGCAACGTCGCCGCCAAGAATTTGCGCCGCCATGGCAAACAGCGACGACGACGTTTGCTTTGCATAGGTTTCGAGAGCGGCAATATCGATCATCGGCTCGTCGTAAAGATCAAAGCGGCGCGCCTCGATCAGATCGAGTAAAGGGCCAGTCGCGAGCCGATGCTGCGCGATCGTGGCGAGGAGCGCCGCGGCGACCGGATTGGCGCCCGCCTCTCCGTCCCGCTCGCCGCTCAGCACATCGGTCCACCATTGCAGGCGGATTTCACCTGGCAAAGGCTCCCGCGCCGCGTCGCGCACGCGCATCACTTCGAGATTGAAAGCATAGAGCGCGTGCAGCGCGCCGCGATGTTGCGCAGGCGCAAACAGCGAAGCTAGAAAGCGGTCGCGGTCGGCCTGACGAACCAGCTCGGCGCAATAGGCAAAGGCGTCCTGCATGATCGAGCTTTACCATCATTCAACGGCGATCAGGCCCGCGCCGACGCGGCGGCCTTCCATCTGCATCACATTGTAGGTGCGCACCGCAGGTCCCGTCGCCATGGTGTCGACCGAGACATGTACGTCGCGGAATTTCGCCCGCAGCGGTGCCGGCAAGGTCCACGGCACTGCGCCGACGCCGAGAATGAAGAAATCAAGCTCGCCGGCGCGGGCCAAGACCGGCGCAAGCGTCGCGTCGGTGATATCGGCCGGCGTCGTCACCGGCCAGGCCCACATGCCGTCCGGCAGGCACAACAGCGAGCCGCGATGCGACATGTCGGCGAAACGGAAGCCGCCACCGCCATGGGCTTCGATCGGGGTCTGGCGCGGAAGGTGGCGGCCGACCGCTTCCACTAGCGCACGTCCCGGAAAAGTGGGCACCGGTTTTCCGATAAGGACAGGCGCAAAATCAAAATTCTACCGCCGCGTTCGCGCGCGCTGCGGCGCTTGTGCGCGCGCCGGCGTCGCCGGCGCGGTGGGCGGCGCTTCGGTCTCTTCCGGCTCCTGACCGCCGGTGCGGTTGGCGCCGACGCCGAGATAGATCAGGATCGGCGACGCAATGAACACCGAAGTATAGGTGCCGACCAGCACCACGCCGAACATCATGGTGGCGGTGAAGCTGTGAATGGCCTGGCCGCCGAACAACAGCAGCGCGAGCAGCGACATCGCCACCGTGACGTGGGTGATGATCGAGCGCGACAGCGTCGCATTGACCGAGGCATTCAGCAGATCCGGCATCGGCATGCGCTTATAGCGGCGCAGCATTTCGCGGATGCGGTCGTAGATCACCACCGTATCGTTGAGCGAATAGCCGAGAATGGTCAGCAGCGCGGCGATGCTGGTGAGATCGAAGTCGATATGCGTCAGCGACATGAAGCCGACCGTGAGCACCAGATCGTGCACGTTGGCGATCATGGCGCCGAGCGCGAACTGCCATTCGAAGCGGAACCACAGATAGATCAGGATGGCAAAGATCGCGAGTACCAGCCCGATCGTGCCGTAGGACAAAAGCTCGGTGGAGACGCTCGGCCCGACCACCTCGACACGCCGGTAATCGACCGCGTCGCCCAAAGCATCATGGACCTTCTGCACGGCGTCCTGCTGCGCCTGGTCGCCGCCCGGCTGTTCGGAAATACGAATGAGAACGTTGTCGGGGCTGCCGAATTGCTGCAATTGGAAATCGCCGAGCTTAAGCCCGCCGATGGTCGCGCGCATTTTGGCGAGATCGGCCGGCCCGGCCTTGTTCTGCACCTCCATCAGCGTGCCGCCGACGAAGTCGATACCGAAATTCAAGCCGTGAAAGAAGAAGAGCGCGATCGCCGCAATCGACAGCAGCGCCGAAACGGGAAAGCTGATGCGCCGGAAGCGCATGAAGTCGAATTTGGTATTGTCCGGAACGATGCGAAGCAGGCGCACGAGATTTCTTTCAAATCGCTAGATCGGCACGACGCGCGGCCGGTACAGGCGGACCCAATAAGCCACGATCAGGCGCGTCAGCGTAAACGCAGTGAACAGGGTCGTGAGAATGCCGACGCCGAGCGTCACGGCGAAGCCGCGCACCGGCCCGGTGCCGATATAGAACAGCACCGCCGCGGCGATGAAGGTGGTGATGTTGGAATCGAGAATTGTCGCGAGCGCGCGCGAGAAGCCGGCGTCGATGGCATTGATCGCGGTGCGCCCTGCCCGCGCCTCTTCGCGGATGCGCTCGTAGATCAGCACATTGGAATCCACCGCGATGCCGACCGTGAGCACGATGCCGGCGATGCCGGGCAGCGTCAGCGTCGCCCCCAGAAGCGACAGCACGCCGAAGATCATGGCGACATTGATGGCAACGGCGATATTGGCGAACAGGCCGAACAAGCCATACGTCGCCAGCATGAAAACGATGACCAAGGCCGCGCCGACATAGGCCGCGCGCTCGCCGGCATTGATTGAATCCTGGCCGAGCCCCGGTCCCACGGTCCGCTCCTCGACAACCGTGAGCGGCGCCGGCAGCGCGCCCGCGCGCAGCAGAACCGCAAGTTCGTTGGCCGATTGCACGGTGAAATTGCCGGTAATTTGTCCGGAGCCTCCGGTGATCGGCGTTTGAATGACCGGAGCCGAAATGACTTTGTTGTCGAGCACGATGGCGAACGGCTTGCCGACATTTGCGGATGTAACGTCGGCAAATTTCCGCGCGCCGGAGGAATTAAAGCGAAACGTGACAACCGGCTGACCGGTCTGCTGGTCGAAGCTCGGCTGCGCGTCGGTGAGATCGGCGCCCGAGACCAGCACGCGCTTTTCAACCAGATATGGCTCGCCCTGTTCGCCCGGCAGAACTTCCGAATCCTGAGGATGCGCGTCCTGCGCCTGCTCGGGCGTCATCGACATGTCGACCATGCGGAAATCGAGCTTCGCCGTCTGGCCGATGACTTTCAGGAGTTCCGAGGGATCCTGCAGGCCCGGCACCTGCACCAGAATGCGGTCGGCGCCTTCGCGCTGAATGGTCGGCTCGACAAGGCCGAGCCCGTTGACGCGCCGCTGCACGATCTCGATCGACTGATCGACGGCTTGGCGCACGCGCTCGACCACTGCCGGCTCGCTCGGCGTTAGCGTGATCGTGTTGCCGTTATTGCTGACATCGAGGGTGCGCTGTCCAGTAGTGGCGAGAATGCCGGCCATCGGCTGCGACAGTCCGCGCAATTTGCTCAAGGCATTGTCGATATCGGTGTCGCGGGTGATGTGGACTTCGACGCCGTTGCCGCGAATGGCGCGGCCGGTGAACGGAATGCGCGCCTCGCGCAGCACGCGCAAGACATCGTCATAGGCTGCCTGCAATTGCTCTTTGCGCACGGCATTGGTGTCGACTTGCAGCAAGAGGCTCGAGCCGCCTTGCAGGTCGAGGCCGAGCACCACATGGCGCTGCGCCCAACTCGGCCAGGTCTTGACCATGCGCTCGGGGAAGAAATTGGGCACGGCGAACAGGCACACGACCAACGCCGTGAGCAAGATTGCCGCAGCCTTCCCCCGCGTGAAGAACAACATGGACCCAGATATTCCTTAAGTTAGGCTCGCGCCAACTTACATTTGCGCCTTGCGTTTGCACCCCTTGCCCGCCGTTTCCGCTAGCAAGGAAATGGCGCGGTTATGCGGCGCTGTCGTCCTTCACCGGCTCGCCCTTGGCGCGCACTTCCGTGACCATGGAGCGCATCTGCCGCACGCGCACGCCGTCGGAGATTTCGACTTCGATTTGATCGTCGTCGACCACTTTGGTCACTTTGGCGACAAGCCCGCCATTGGTGATCACGGTGTCGCCGCGGCGCAGCGCCTTCACCATGGCCTGATGCTGCTTCAGCTTCTGCTGCTGCGGGCGGAACACCAGGAAATACATGATGCCGACGACCATGATCACCATCCAGATCGGGCTCTGGAATGACAGGAAGTCGGTGGCGGCGGCGCCTTGCGCGAACGCTGGCGTAATGAACATAGCTCCTCCGAGGGGCGGCAGTAGAGCGCGCCGCCCGGATTGAAGGGCCGCTTTTGCGCGCAAAATCGCGCGGACTATAGCGGCCGCGCCCCCAATTGCAACGCCGGGGGCGCGCACGCCCCCGCGGCGCGGAACGCTTGCGGGCACCTCCCGGCCCCGCTAAGGGAAGCGCGGTAAACCGGTATTAAAATGGCCAAATCTCCCTCGCAATCGCGCAAAAAGGCGGCCAAACCGCCCGTCAAAACCGCTAAACCCGGGCCCAGCCTTGCCGGCAACGGCAGCGGCGATCTCGCCGACCCCGCCCATCTCCTGGCGCGGATTGCCGGCGCCCTGGAGCGGCTCGCGCCCGCGCCCAAGCCCGCGCTCGACTTCTCGGTCACCGAGGCTTTCGTCTGGCATCCGGAAAAACAGCAGCTGGCGCCGGTTCGCCGCGTCAACCGTGTCGACATGTCGCTCCTTAAAGGCATCGAACGGGTGCGCGATCTATTGGTCGAAAATACCGAGCGCTTCGCGCGCGGCCTGCCGGCGAACAATGCGCTGTTGTGGGGCGCGCGCGGCATGGGCAAATCCTCGCTGGTCAAGGCCGCCCATGCTTCGGTCGGCGCCGCTTATCCGCAAGCCGGCCTGAAACTCATCGAGATCCATCGCGAGGATATCGAATCGCTGCCGGAACTGATGGCGCTGATGCGCAATGCGCGCGAGCGCTTCATCGTGTTCTGCGACGATCTCTCGTTCGACGCCGAAGACACGTCGTACAAGTCGCTCAAGACCATGCTCGAAGGCGGCATCGAAGGCCGGCCGGAAAACGTGATCTTCTACGCCACGTCCAACCGCCGCCATTTGCTGGCGCGCGAAATGGTCGAGAACGAACGCTCGACTGCGATCAATCCCGGCGAGGCGGTCGAAGAAAAAGTCTCGCTCTCCGACCGCTTCGGCCTGTGGCTCGGTTTCCACCGCTGCAGCCAGGATGAATATCTCGCGATGGTGGAAGGCTATGTCGAGCGTCACCGCATTCCGATCGCGCCCGACGAGTTGCGCCGCGAGGCGCTCGAATGGGCGACGACGCGCGGCGCCCGCTCGGGCCGTGTCGCCTGGCAATATGTGCAGGATCTGGCGGGCAGGCTCGGCGTGAAAGTCGGAAGTTAAGCGCCGCTCAAATATTGCGCCGGATCGACCGGCGTCGCGCCTTTGCGAATCTCGAAGTGCAATTGCGGCGAGGTGACATTGCCGGTCTGGCCGGAATGCGCGATCACCTGCCCGCGCTTCACGCTGTCGCCGCGCTTGACCAGGATGTCGCTGGCATGCGCGTAGGCGGTGACAAAGCCGTTGGCGTGACGCACCAGCACCAGATTGCCGTAGCCTTTGAGCTCGTTGCCGGCATAAGCGACGACGCCGTCCTCGGACGCTTTGACCGGCGTGCCTTCCGGGACCGCGAGATTGATGCCGTCGTTCTGCAAGCCGTTCGGCTTCGGGCCGAAGGCCTGGATGACGCGGCCGCGCACCGGCCAGCGGAAGCCCGGCCCTTCGCCGGCATCGGCGGTCTTCGCCGTGGTGTCGGAAACCGGCGCGGTTGCGGTCGGCGCGGCAACGCGGGCACTCAGCGGCGCATCTCGGCTTGCAAGATTCGGCCCGCCGGATTGCGTGATCGCCGGCTGCGTGCGCGGCGGCGCCGACATCGGCGCGGACATCGCGGGTGGTGCCGGCGACATCGGCGCCGCTGACGCCACATTTGTCGGGCGCTGCGGCCCGCGCATGTCGGGAATAACGATGCGGTCGCCGACGCGCACCAGGGTTGTCGGCGGAATGTTGTTGACCTTGGCCAGCACCATCACCGGCTTGTTGTACATCCGCGCGATGCTGTTGAGCGTCTCGCCGGGCGCGACGACATGCACGCTCGACGGCGCAGCGAGCGCCGTGCGCGGCGGGCCGACCGGCGCGGCCACCGACGCCACGCTCGATGTGTAGCGCGGCTCCGCGGCCAGATTGGAATTCGCCCCAGGGGTCGTGTGATAGCGCGGGATCACGAGATGCATGCCGGGATGCACCATCGCCGGGCTCGTGATGTTGTTGGCCTGCATGATCGCCGACGCCGGCACGCCGTGCCGGTGCGCGATGATTTCGATGGTCTCGCCGGGCTCGACCGTGATCGGCGTGCCGCCTTCCCAGGTCCACGCCGGTGGCGGGGGCGGCGGAGGCGGCGCGATCGAGCCGGTCACTTCGCCATTAGGCGCCCGATAGGAGCTCGCATAGGAACCCATGCCGTGGCCGCCGCCGGACGTGCCTTGATCGGCGCTCGCGACTTGCGGCAACGGACGGCTCTCGACGTGGCTTGATTGGATGGAACCTGTGACGTCGCCGTGCGCGGCCGGTGGATTGCTGGAGCCGAATCCTTCGTTGAAGCGGCCGGAATCGACGCTACAGCTCGCAACTCCGATGCCGATTAACGAAATGGCAACCAGCTGCGGCCAGCTGGCCGACCGACGCGATGCGGACATGGTTACTCACTCGAACGCAATACACAGGAAAGCGACTAAACATCGTTGGGGTAAACAGGGGTTTAAGTGGCGCGGCGAATTTCACGAAATTCCCGCGTGTGTCTTTGGAGTTACAGTTCGCGTGCTTTGCCCGGAAGAAGCGGCACAAAGCGAACGGCGACGAGATCGTCACGCGTCAATTCGCCGTTCGGCAATTTGGTGAGCTTGACGAGGCGCTGCGCGCCGTTAGGCGGGCCGATCGGCAGCATCATTTTGCCGCCGTCGGCAAGCAGCGCCACCAGCGGCTGCGGAATATCTTCGGCCGCGGCCGTCACCATGATGCGATCGAACGGCGCGGTATGCGTCATGCCGGCGGCGCCGTCGCCAACTAAAATGGTGACATTGGTATAGCCGAGCGTGCGCAGCCGATCGCGCGCGGTGTCGGCGAGCGTGCGGTAGCGCTCGATGCTGGTCACCTCGCGCGCCATCCGCGACAGGATCGCGGCCTGATAGCCCGAGCCGGTGCCGACCTCGAGCACGCGATGCCGCGGCTCGACATCGAGCTGTTCGGTCATGTAGGCGACGACGTAGGGCTGGCTGATGGTCTGGCCGCAGGCGATCGGCAGCGCCTGGTCGGCATAGGCGTTCTCGGTGAAGGCCGCGTCGACAAAATATTCGCGCGGAACTTCGTCCATTGCGCGCAGCACCGCCTTATCGCTGATGCCGCGCCGCCGCAACGCCAGCTGAAACTCCATGCGCTCTACGTCGGCAGCCGGAACTTCCGCCACAATGCCCTCGCACCAAATTATTTGCGCGCAAATGCCGCAAGGCCAAAAGGAACAAACAGCGCCGCCCGGCGTTAACGGGCTCGAACGGGGACCTGTCCACGACGGCAGAATTAGCTTTAAATGGAGTCGGCAAGCTGCGAAAGCTATTATAATTTCGCCGTGAATATCGTGGCTTGTGTCATCGTTCGGGTTTGCGTGAATGTCGGGGTTTGCGTGACTAGTCGGGGTTTGAATGTCATCACCGGGTAAGCGCGTTCTCGTCGTCGAGGACGAGATGATGATCCGCATGCTGCTCGAGGGCATGCTGGATGATCTGGGTCATACCGTTGCCGGCGAAGCCGGCGCCATCGACGAAGCGCTCGCGCTCGCCAAGAAAGCGGACTTCGACATCGCTTTGCTCGACGTCAATCTCAACGGCCGCTCGATCACGCCCGTGGTCGAAGTCTTGATCAAGCGCGGCCTACCCTTCGTGTTCGCAAGCGGCTATGGCGAACGCGGCGTGCCGGAGCCCTATCGCGGCTCACCCACCTTACAGAAGCCGTTTCAGGTCGAGGCGCTCGCCGAAGCGATCGCGGCGGCCTCCGGGCCTTAATTCAAGATCATGCTCGAACGAGAAATCTAGGGCAGCGAACTCGCCTTTTCGAACAATTCGGCAAGCCGCGCCATGGTCGGATCGTCGGTGATGTCGATCTTGAGCGGCGTCACCGCGATGCGGCGATCTTCGAGCACCGCGACATCGGTGCCATGCTCGGGATCGATCTTCATCTGCTGCGAATAGGCGATCCAGTAATAAGGATTGTGCCGGCCATCGAGACGCTTCTCGATGTGCAGCCGTTCCTGCCGCCGGCGGCCGAGTGGCGCCAGCACGATGCCCTTGACGTCTTCCGGCGCGCAATCAGGAAAATTCAGGTTGACCAGAACATCCCGGCGCAGGCCGTTGCCGAGGACACGCTTGATGATATCGGGCGCATGGCGCAAGCCGGTTTCCCAATACGGCGGCTTGCCGCTGCGCGATTTGTAGGACTGCGACAGCGCGATTGACGGAATGCCGAGCAGCGCGCCTTCCATGGCGCCGGCGACGGTGCCGGAATAGATCACGTCCTCGCCGACATTCCGGCCGCGATTGACGCCCGAGAGCACGAGATCGACCTGCTTGCCGTCGAGCACGTGGCGCACGCCCATGATAACGCAATCGGTCGGCGTGCCGCGCACGGCATAGCGGCGGTCGCCGATCTGGCGCAGCCGCAAGGGATCGTTCAGCGACAGTGAATGCGCCACGCCCGATTGATCGTGCTCCGGCGCCACCACCCAGACGTCATCGGACAGCGTGCGCGCGATCTCGGCGCAGATATCGAGGCCTTCGGAATGGATGCCGTCGTCGTTGGTGACCAGAATTCGCATATCAGTTCGCTTCTATTTTCTTCATTCCGCCCATATAGGGCAGCAATGCGTCGGGCACCGTGATCGAGCCGTCGGCATTCTGATAATTTTCCAGCACCGCGATCAACGCTCGGCCGACGGCGACGCCGGAACCGTTGAGCGTGTGGACGTGGCGCACCTGGCGGCCTTCCTTGGTGCGATAGCGCGCATTCATGCGCCGCGCCTGGAATTCGCCGCACACCGAGCACGACGAGATCTCGCGATACATGTTTTGCCCAGGGAGCCATACTTCGATGTCGTAGGTCTTTTGTGACGCGAAGCCCATGTCGCCGGTGCACAGCGTCATCACGCGATAGTGCAGTTCGAGCCGGCGCAACACTTCCTCGGCGCAAGCGAGCATGCGCTCGTGCTCGTCCTTGGATTGCTCGGGTGTGGTGATGGAGACAAGTTCGACCTTGGTGAACTGATGCTGGCGGATCATGCCGCGCGTATCCTTGCCGGCAGCGCCGGCCTCGGCGCGAAAGCACGGCGTGCAGGCAGTAAGCCGCATCGGCAATTGCGCTTCGTCGATGATGGATTCGCGGACGAGATTGGTCAGAGAAACTTCGGCGGTGGGGATGAGCCACAGACGGTTTAGGATTTCCCCCATTCGATGGTCAAAACGCTTGTCACCTAGCTCGCCTCGGTCAAACTCCTCCGTCGTTTGACGAAGCGCCTCAGTGTACATCTCCGTCGTGGTAGCAACGAACTGGTCATTTTGGAATTTTGGCAATTGGGCTGTGCCAAACATTACGTCGTCGCGAACCAACAACGGCGGCGCGACTTCGGTGTAATTGTGCGGCTCACTCGTATGTATATCGAGAAAGAACTGCCCGAGCGCTCGCTCAAGCCGCGCCAATCCTTTCTTCAAAACCACAAACCGCGCGCCAGAAAGCTTCGCCGCCGTCTCGAAATCCATCTGGCCGAGCGCTTCGCCGAGCTCGAAATGCTGCTTCGGCGTGAATGCGTATTCGCGCTTGGCGCCGAAGCGGTGATGCTCGACATTGTCGCGCTCGTCCTTGCCGTCGGGCACTTCGGGTAGCGGCAGATTGGGAATTTGCGCGAGCGCCTCGTCGAGCGCCTTGGAGGCCTCTTTTTCTTCCGCCTCCATTTTTGGGATCGAGTCTTTCAGCATCGAGACTTCGGCGAACAAGCCCGCCGCCTTCTCTTCGTTCTTGCTGCGCTTGGCTTCGCCGATTTCCTTCGACGCGGCGTTGCGGCGGGCCTGGGCGGTTTCGAGCTCGAGAATCTTGGCGCGGCGCTTCTCGTCGAGCGCGATCAGGCGCTTTGATTCCGGCGCCAGTCCGCGGCGCTTCAGCGCGGCGTCGAAAGCGTCAGGGTTGTCGCGAATGGCGCGGATGTCGTGCATGAACTTTTTCCCGCGTCATGGCCGGACTTGTTCCGGCCATCCCGTCTTTGCCGCCTCGACGTTTAAGACGTGGATGCCCGGGTCAAGCCCGGGCATGACGAATCAACAGCTAACAATACGCGGAACCTACTCCGCGGGCTTGGCCGCGGCGGCGGCGCGTTCGGCCGCCATGCGCTTTTCGACCATGCGCACCGACCAGACCGAGCCCTCGTAGAGCGCGATCAAGGGCAGTGCAAGCGACATTTGGCTGAGCACGTCGGGCGGCGTCAGCACCGCGGCGATGACAAAGGCGATGACGATGAAATAGCGCCGTTTCGACCGCAGCATATCGGAGGTGACGATGCCGACCCGTCCGAGCAGTGTCAGAATCACCGGCAGCTGGAAGGCGATGCCGAAGGCCAGGATCAGCTTCATCATCAGCGAGAGATAATCTTCGACCTTCGGCAAAAGCTGAATGGTCGCCTCACCTGGGCCGCCCATCTGCTGCATGCTGAGCGAGAACCGCGCCAGCAACGGCCAGACCACGAAATAGACCACCGCGGAGCCGAGCACGAAGAACACCGGCGTGGCGATCAGGTAAGGCAGAAAGGCCTGCTTCTCGTTGCGGTAGAGACCGGGCGCGACGAACATATAGATCTGCGTCGCTATCACCGGGAACGCGATGAAAGCGGCGCCGAACAGCGATAGCTTAAGCTGCACCACGAAATATTCGAGCAGGCCGGTATAGATGAATTTCGAATTTTCCGGTCCGGCGACCCAGATATAGGGCCAAGTCAGCACGTTATAGATGTGGCGGGCAAAGAAGAAGCAGACGATGGCGGCGAGGAAGAATGCCGCAAGCGCCTTGATCAGCCGCGACCGCAGCTCGATCAGGTGATCCATCAAAGGCGCCTTGGTGGCCTCGATCGCCTTGTCTTCGTCTTCGCTGCTCATCCGGTGCGCTCTGTGCTCCCCGGCGTCGCAATCGCGGCTGGTTCGGGCTTAAGCTCCGGTGCCGGTAGCGGCGCCGGCTCGGCCGCGGCGACCTCGCTCGCGCTCGACTCGGCAACGCTCGACTCGGTCACGCTTGATGCTTCACGGCTTGTTGCCTCAGGATTTGGCGCAGGCGTATTTTGCTCGGTGCCTGTCATCAGTTCGAGCGGCTTCTTGGCAAAATCCTTGTCCAGATCTTTGCCGATATTCTCGACGTCTTCGCGCGCGCTTTTCAGCGGATCGTAGCTCTTGATGTCGTGAGCCATGTCGTCGACCTGTTTCTTCAGGTCGGCCACCTCGGCTTCGCGCATCGCTTCTTGAAACTGGTTTTGAAATTCGGCGGCCATGCCGCGGATTTTGCGGGTGTATTGCCCGAGCGTGCGCATCACCCCGGGCAATTCCTTCGGACCGATGAAAACCAAGGCGACGATGCCGATGAGAAGGAATTCGGTCCAACTGATGTCGAACATGAAATGAACTCCGGCGGCGTCACCCGCCGATCATTCCCCGCGGCGGCCGCGATCGACGCGAGAGCGCCAGGGCAGCGAGATTCCCTTAGACCTTGCTCTCGGATTTCTTGAGATCGGCGGCGGCCTGATGGTCGATGGTCTTCATCGAGTCCGGCTTGGCGGGCGTAGCTTCCGCTTCATCGTCGGACATGCCCTTCTTGAAGGCTTTGATGCCTTTGGCGACATCGCCCATCATGTCGGAAATCTTGCCGCGCCCGCCGAAGACGAGAAGCAGGACTGCGCCGACAATCAACCAGTGCCAGATGCTGAGCGAACCCATTGAATTCCTCCGTCCGCCGCAGCGCGGCGGCCATACGCAGATTTAGCCAGAAACTAGGCGTCGAGCCCCGCAAAAACAAGCGCGGCGGTAAAGCCGCCGCGCCGCAGCCATAAAGCGTGTGAAGTTAACCCTACGCCACCGCGTTTCCGGGCAATTGATTGCCGAAACGGCGGTTTATTCCTCGCCGCTCGGCGCGCGCGGCACCAGGCCAAGGTCGAGGTCGCCGGGCTCGAGCGGGTCCTCGTCGTCGCGCAGCGCTGGATCGTCGGAGGGAACCGGCACCGAGAACTCGGCCGGCAGCGTCGCGTCGACAATGCCCGCGCCCTTGAGCTCGTCGAGGCCGGGCAGATCGGTCAGCGCTTCGAGCCCGAAATGCGACAGGAACGCCTCGTTGGTGCCATAGGTCACCGGCCGGCCCGGCGCCTTCCTGCGGCCGCGCAGCCTGATCCAGCCGGTCTCGAGCAGCACGTCGAGCGTGCCCTTGGACGTCGAGACGCCGCGGATCTCCTCCACCTCGGCGCGCGTCACCGGCTGGTGATAGGCGACGATGGCGAGCGTCTCGATGGCGGCGCGCGACAATTTGCGCGTGACCACGGATTCGTGCGTCAAGAGCCAAGCGAGATCGCTCGCGGTGCGCATCGTCCACTTGCCGCCGACGCGCACCAGATTGACGCCCCGCGAAGCATAATCCTGCTGCAATTGCGTCAGCAGCGCCTTGACATCGACGCCGTTCGGCAGCCGCGCCGCGAGAACCTTTTCGTCGAGAGGCGCCTCGGCGGCAAACAGCAAAGCCTCGAGAATGCGCAATTGCTCGGCGCTCACCGCCGCGCTCTCCTCATGAGTCTGCTTACCGCCTTCGATCACACGCATCTCCGCGACATTCCCCATCGAATTTTGCTCCCTCTTACGCATTCCCAGATTCCGCAGACATCCCACCGCCGCCGCCATCGCCGCTGGTCACTCCGCCTGCGCCGTTGCCGGCCAAATGACCGTTGGTGTCCGCACCCTGCTTCTTGCGCAGATAGAGCGGCGTGAACGAGCCTTGCTGATGGGCTTCGAGGTGGCCCTCACGGATCAATTCCAGCGCGGCGGCAAAAGTCGACGCCAGCACGGTCGGTACCATCGCCGGCTCGACCAGATAGGCGACGAGATATTGGTCGAGCGGGCTCCAGTCCAAGGACTGCCCGATCAGCTTCTCCAGCGCCGCGCGCGCTTCCGCAAGCGACCACACCGTGCGCTTGCGCACGCGCACGAAAGAGCGCGCCTTGGTCTGGCGCCGGCTGGCATAGGCCGAGAGCAGATCGTAGAGCGTCGCCGTCCATTCCGGCTTGGTGATTTCGGCAATCGGCTCGGGCTGCCCCCGCGCGAACACATCGCGGCCGAGCTGCGGCCGGTTGAGCAATTGATCGGCGACATGGCGGATGCCTTCGAGCCGGCGCAGCCGCTGCGCCAGCGCGTTCGCCAGGTCCTCGGCGCTGACGCCGTCGGGCGCATGCAGCTCGGGCAGCAGCAGCCGCGATTTCAGGTAGGCGAGCCACGCCGCCATGACCAGGTAATCGGCGGCGAGTTCGAGCCGCATCTTCCGCGCCGCTTCGATGAAGGCGATGTACTGGTCGGCGAGCGCCAGAATGGAAATCTTGGCGAGATCCACCTTCTGCTGCCGCGCCAAGGTCAGCAGCAGATCGAGCGGGCCTTCAAAACCCTCGACATCGACGACGAGCGCCGGCTCGTCAGTCGCCCGCTCCGGCAACTGCGCTTCGAATTCCTGAATGCTCGCTTCGTCGGTGTTCATGCGCAACCATTCACGCTGAATAGGGCGCGCGAGACCCTTGAGCAGTCCACGCGCCCGCCATGAGATCGGAAAACTCGGCCCGGCTTGCGGCGATGTCGATCGGCGCCGCGGGCTGGCGCGCCGCGAGCGCCAAGTCCGCCCGGCGCGCCGCGGCGCCCGCGAGCAGCGGCGCCTGCCCCGCCACTGCCGTCATCTCCGACATCTTGCCGTTACAATGCAAGACCATGTCGCAACCCGCTGCAATCGCTGCCTTCGTGCGCTCACCAAGCGACCCCGACAGCGCGCCCATGGAAACGTCGTCGCTCATCAAAAGCCCTTGGAAGCCAATGGAATTACGAATCACTTCCCCCACTATAGAGGCGGAACTGGTGGCCGGGGCGACCGGGTCGATGGCTGTGAACACAACATGCGCAGTCATCCCCATCGGCAAGGCGGCAAGCGGGCGAAATGCGGCAAAATCGGTGGCTTCTAAGGTCGCCCGATCGGTATTGACCACCGGAAGCCGCTGATGGCTGTCGGCCGTGGCGCGGCCATGGCCGGGAATGTGCTTGAGCACCGGCAAAACCCCGCCCTCAAGCAGCCCGGCTGCGATCGCCCCGCCAATGGCCGCCACTTTGGCCGGTTCCGTGCCATAGGCCCGGTCGCCAATGATGGGATCGGACCCCGCGACCGGCACGTCGGCAATCGGCGCGCAATCGACGTCGATGCCGAAACGCGCGAGATCGACGGCCATGAGGCGGGCGCCGAGCTTGGCCGCGCGCAGGCCGGCGTCGCGATCCCGGTCGTAAATCGCGCCATAGGCGGCGCCCGGGGGATAATTCGGGCATAGCGGCGGCTTGAGCCGCTGCACCCGTCCGCCTTCCTGGTCGATCAGAACCGGCGCCTCTCGGCCCAACGCCGCGCGGGCCTCCTCGACCAGCCGCCGCAGCGATTGCCCATCACCGACATTGCGCGCGAACACGATGAGGCCCCACGGTTGGGCCTCTTTGAGAAATTGGCGCTCCTCCGCTGTCAGCGAGGCGCCCGCGACACCGGTGATGAAAGCGCGCATGTTCGGCCGCTTGGAGCATGATCCGGAAAAGTGGGAACCGGTTTTCCGAAAAGATCATGCTCAATCAAAATGCTAGAGCGAAAGAGCTGTCGCTCTAGCCTGCGGCGCGCGCGAGGGTCAAGCGCTCCCAGGCCTGAAAAGCCGTGAAGTCCCCGCCTTAATTGCGCTGCACCAGGCAGCTGCCGCCGGCGGCTTTGAGGCTCGAGCACATCTGTGCCGCCTCTTCGGCCGAGCCATAGGGGCCGACCAGGGTGCGGTAGTAGATGCCCTTGTCGCCAAGATCGACCTGGCGGACGGTTGCCGTGCGGCTACCGAGCTGGGCAGGATATTTGGCCTGCAGCCCGTGATAGGCCGACTGCGCTTCAGCCTCGCTCCGTTGCGACGACACTTGCACCGAATAGCCGCCGCCAGCTGCGGCAGGCGCGGGCTCTGCCGCTGCTGCTGGCGCGGCAGGATGCGCGAGCGCCGTCCGGGTCCGCGAAGTGTCGGCGCTGGCTTGGCTTCCTTGGCCGCCTTGCGAGGGCACGATCGACAGCGGCCCATTGCCGCCTTGTCCCGCTTGGCCGCCTTGTCCCGCTTGGCCGCCTTGTCCCGCTTGGCCGCCTTGCGGCGCGCCTCCTGGCCTGGGCGCGACCGGCCGCGCGGCCGGGGCTGCCGCATCGGCGCTGTCCGGTTGTCCGGCATGAATGGCGACGGTGCGGATCTTCTTCGAGCCGCTGGTGCCGGCCACCGGCGCGGCCATCTGCGCCTGCCCGCTTTGGTCCGGTGTGGCTTGCGCGGGCGGCGCGGCGGACCCGCCATAGACTGGCGCGGCGCCAGCCGGGCCGAGTTGCATCGGAACGCCGGCGGCGCCGCCGGATGCGGACGCGATCGAGCCGGGCATGTTCTGCCCGGACTGGGCCTGACCCGTCATGGACGACTGCAATCCGGCATTGGGATCAGGAAAAACCGGAATGGTCGAAACCACCCGCGGCGTACTCGCCGGCACCGGCACATCGACTGGCCTCTCCTCGCGCGACACCAGTCTGTCCGGCGAATTGTTCGCCGCCTGGCCGGACGCATTCGCGGCACTGCCGGCGGGGACGATCTTGTTCGGCGTGCCGTCGGCTTTGATGATCGGGGGCAGCGCCGGCAGCATCGAGCCGCCGAACATCGCGCGATAGCTGAAGGCGCCGGCGGTGCCGAGCACCATCAGACCCAGCAGCGCTGCGAAGATGGCAAAGCCCCGGCGCTTGCGCGGAGGCGCGTCGTCTTCCTCATAGTCCTCGAGCTCATAGGACTGATCGTCCTCGCTGTGCCCCTCTTCGGCATAATCATCATAACGATCGTCGCGCCGATTATCGCGCCGCGCGTCGCGCCCACGCGGCAGGAATGCCGGCAGATCTTGGATCGGATCGTGCGCGTCGTCATAGCGCGGGTGATCTTGATAGCTTGGCTGATCGTCATAGGCCTGTGCGTCATGGCCCTGCGCATCGTAGCGCTGTGGCTGTACCGCATAAGGATCGGGCTGTTCGTATTCGGCATTGTAGGACGGCGGCGCCGAACGATAGGGCGGATAAGTATCTGCCGGCTGCGGCGGCGCGTCGCGGCGATCGTCATATTGACGGTCGTCATATTGTTGATGGTCTTGATTGTCGTACTGGCCCGAGGGCTGCGCCGGGTACTGAGCGCCGTACTGATCGCTCGGCTGATCTTGAGCTTGGTCGTAGCGCGTTTGCGGCTCGGCATAGCGCGGCTGCGGTTCAGCATAAGGTGTTTGCTGCGGCTCGGCGTAGCGGGCGTCGGCCGGCCATTCAGGAGTTGCCTCGGGAGCGTCGCGCGGCGGCGCCTCATCCTGGCGCGTGGCGCGACCCTGCGGATTGGTCCGGCCGATCAGACGCGCCAGTTCGGCGAGCGGATCGTCGCCCTGCTGGCCGCCCTGCGGAGCAGGACCGCGGCGTGTCGTTCGGAAAATATTGTCGGCCATAAGCAATCGCCCCGATTCAGGCGCTCACGCGTTACCCGGTCAGTCGCCCCCTCGACCGCCGCGCGCTGACGTCATTGGCGCTGCGACCTACCGCATCTCATCTGGCGCTGAAACCCCCAGCAGATCGAGGCCAGAAGACAAAACGCCGGCAGCGCCTTGTACTAGGACAAGGCGTGCCTTCGTCATTAGTGGATCATCTTGGATAATGAAGCGTAAATGTGGCACTGCGTTGCCCTGCGTCCAAAGTGCATGAAACTCTGACGCTAACTCATACAGATAAAAGGCAATTCGGTGCGGCTCATGCGCCAGTGACGCAGCCTCGACGATTCTCGGATAAAGGGCAATACGCCGCATCAACGCGAGTTCGGCAGGGTCGGACAGCCGCTCCAGCGGTGCGTCGGCCAGCGCCTCCGGCGCGGTCAGATCGACCGGCAGTTGCGGAAACGCGGCCCGCGCATTGCGGAACACCGATTGCGCCCGGGCATGACCGTATTGAACATAAAACACCGGATTGTCGCGCGACTGTTCCAGCACTTTGGCCAAGTCAAAATCCAGCGCGGCATCGTTCTTGCGAAACAGCATCATGAAGCGCACGGCGTCGCGACCGACTTCGTCCACCACCTCACGCAGCGTGACGAACTCCCCTGCCCGTTTTGACATTTTCACCGGCTCGCCGGCGCGCAGGAGTTTAACGAGCTGAATGACTTTCACGTCGAGCTCGACCTTGCGATCGCTCAGCGCGGCGACGGCGGCCTGCATGCGCTTGATATAACCACCATGGTCGGCGCCCCAGACGTCGATCAGCGCGGCAAAGCCGCGTTCGATCTTTGAGCGGTGATAGGCGATGTCGGAAGCAAAATAGGTGTAGGAGCCGTCCGACTTCTTCAGGGCGCGATCGACGTCATCGCCGAATTGCGTCGAACGGAACAGTGTCTGCTCGCGATCCTCCCAGTCCTCGACCGCGCCGCCCTTCGGCGGCGGCAGGCGGCCCTCATAGACCTCGCCGCGCGCGCGCAGCCAGTCGATGGTCTGCGCGACGCGATCGACCGCGCCTACGGTCAGCGAACGCTCGGAGAAAAACACGTCGAACTTGATATTCAGCGCCGCGAGATCGCCGCGGATCGCCGCCATCATCATGTCGATGGCTTTGGCCCGCACCACAGGCAGCCATTGCGCCTCGAGCTCGCTCTTCAGCTTGTCGCCAAATTCGGCGGCAAGCGCGACGCCTACCGGCTTGAGATAATCGCCCGGATAAAGCCCTTCCGGGATCGCGCCGATGTTCTCGCCGAGCGCCTCGCGGTAGCGGAGATATGCCGAGCGCGCCAGCACATCGACCTGAGCGCCGGCGTCATTGATGTAATATTCGCGCGTCACCTTGAAGCCGGTGAAGGCAAGCAGGCTCGCCAGCGCGTCGCCGAACACCGCGCCGCGGCAATGACCGACATGCATCGGGCCGGTCGGATTGGCCGAGACAAATTCGACGTTCACCGGCACGTTGGCGCCGATGTCGCTTCGGCCATAGTCGTTTCCGGCTGCGACCACCCGGCGAAGCTCCTGGATCCAGGCGCCCGGCACCAAAGTGATGTTGATGAAGCCCGGTTTGGCAACGACGGCGCCGGCGACCACTTCGTGCTTTTTCAGTTCGATGCTGATGGCGCCCGCCAGCTCAAGCGGGTTCTTGCCGAGACCTTTGGCCAGCACCATCGCGGCATTGGTTGCGATATCGCCGTGACTTGAGTCGCGCGGCGGTTCGACTTGAATGCGCGAGACATCCGTGCCGGGCGGAGTGACGGCGAGCGCAGCCGCGCGCACGCGCTCCAGCGTTTCGGCGAAGACATTGATGGGTCGGGGTGGGTTCGACATTTTGCGTCGCGCGCCTAACGCAATTCGGGGGTCGAGTCAAAAAGCCGGCCGTGCTCGGCGAGCGCGTAGCGGTCGGTCATGCCGGCGATGAAATCGGCGACGCGCCGGGCGCGCGCCGCTTCGTCAAGCCGGGACAGGCCCTCCTGCCATTCGACCGGCAGGTCGGCGGGTTTTTCGGTATAGCGCGCATAGAGATCGCGGATGACCCCGGCCGCCTGATCCATCACCTGCATCACCCTCCGATGACGATACATCTGCGTTTCCAGAAACGCCTTGATGGCCCCATCACCCTCGGCCATCGCGGCCGAGAACCCGGCGACGGGCGACGCCGCGCTGCGCACGTCGTCGGCCGATTGCGGCTTGAGCGCGGCAAGCCGCCGGCTGGTTTCAGCGACGACATCGTCGATCAGCAGGCCGATCAGTTCCCGCACCAGTTCGTGCACCAAGTGGTCATTGTCGAGCCCGGGATAGGCGGCGCGGATCGCGTTTGTGATTTTGCCCGGCAACGGCACTGCGGCGATCTCATCGAGCTGAAACAGCCCGGCGCGCAGCCCGTCGTCGATATCGTGGGCGTCGTAAGCGATGTCGTCGGCAAAGGCCGCGATCTGCGCCTCGACGCCGGCAAAGCTCCAGAGCTGAAGATCCTGGTGCTTCGCATAATCGAGGATCGTTCGCGGTACGCCGCTGTCGCGATAGCGGCCGAGCGGCGCGCCGGCGCGGTCGGTGAGCGGCCCGTTATGCTTGACCAGGCCTTCGAGCGTTTCCCAGGTCAGGTTCAAGCCGTCAAACCGCGGATAGCGGCGCTCCAATCGCGTCACAATGCGGAGCGTCTGCGCATTGTGGTCGAAGCCACCGAACGCTGCGAGGCATTCATCGAGCGCGCGCTCGCCGGCATGACCGAACGGCGGGTGGCCGAGATCGTGCGCCAGCGCCAGCGCCTCGGCGAGGTCCTCGTCGAGATGAAGCCGCCGCGCCAGCGCGCGCGCCACCTGGGCGACTTCGAGCGTGTGGGTGAGCCGGGTGCGGTAATGATCGCCCTCGTCGAACACGAAGACCTGCGTCTTGTGCTTGAGTCTGCGAAACGCGGTCGCATGAATGATGCGGTCGCAATCGCGGCGAAACGCGCTGCGGCTCGTGCTCGCGGGCTCGGGATGAAGCCGGCCGCGGCTCAGGTCCGGATCGCACGCATAGGGCGCGCGGGTCGCTGTCGTGTCCATCGCCGTCGCCCTGTCCCGGCCGGCCTTTGGCCCGTTTCGGCCGGCCAATTGAGCCCTTTCGCCGATTGACCTTGGCTGTTGCCGCACTTAACTAACCTTGTGCTATCGTTGCAATCGGCGCGATTTCCTTAAGTGGAATCAGTCTTTCCACACCGGAGATTTGCCGCACCGGAGATAAGAATGACTGGCAACGTCCTTGAAACCGGAGTCATTGTGACCGAACGGGCGGCGCAGAAGATCGGCCAGATCCTGCAAAAGGAGCCGGCCGGCACCATGCTGCGCGTGTCCGTCGAGGGGGGCGGCTGCTCCGGATTCCAGTACAAATTCGACACCGAGCGCGCCAAGGCCGACGACGACGTCGTGATCGAGAAAAGCGGCGCCACCGTGCTGATCGATCCGGTTTCGCTCAATTACATGGCCGGCTCTGAAATCGATTTTGTCGACGACCTGATCGGCTCGTCGTTCAAGATCAACAATCCGAAAGCCACGGCCTCCTGCGGCTGCGGTACGAGTTTCTCGCTTTAGAAAAGCGCGAATATTCCATTCGTCATGGCCGGACATATCCGTTCGAAGAACGGCGTCGCTGGCTCGCCTATGTTCCGGCCATCCACGTCTTTGAACCGCTCCCCATTTCAAGTAAGACGTGGATGCCCGCAACCAATGCGGGGCATGACAAGCCTTGGTGTTTCCCGTGCGCATCGCCACCTGGAACGTCAATTCGATCAAGCAGCGCGTCGATTCCGCGGTGGCCTGGCTTGCCGAGCGCAAGCCCGACATCGTCTGCCTGCAGGAAACCAAATGCGTCGACGAGACCTTCCCGCGCGAGCCGTTCGAGGCGCTGGGCTATAACCTCGCCGTCCACGGCCAGAAGACGTTCAACGGCGTGGCGCTGTTGTCCAAGCTGCCGTTCGACGAGGTCAATGTCGGGCTGCCGGGCGATGACGGCGACGATCACGCGCGCTTCATCGAAGGCGTGGTCTCGACCGCGACCGGTGCGCTGCGCGTGGCGAGCATCTATCTGCCCAACGGCAATCCGCCCGAGACCGAGAAATACACCTACAAGATCGGCTGGATGAAGCGGCTCGCCAAATACGCCCGCGAGCGCCTTTTGCTCGAAGAGCCGCTGGTGCTCGCCGGCGACTACAATGTGATCCCAACAACCGCCGACGCGCGCAATCCGCAAGCCTGGACCGGCGACGCGCTGTTCCTGCCGCAAACCCACGAGCATTTCCGCACACTGATCAATCTCGGCCTCACCGACGCCATCCGCGCGTCCAGCGACGATCCGGGACTTTATACGTTCTGGGATTACCAGGCCGGCGCCTGGCAGAAGAACAACGGCATTCGCATCGATCATCTGCTGTTGTCATCGATGGCCGCCGACAGACTCGAAGACGCCGGCATCGACAAGCATGTGCGCAGCTGGGAAAAGCCGTCCGATCACGTGCCGGTCTGGATCGATCTCGATATCGATATAAAGTAGTGAATTGCGAAGACTGCTGGCGAAACCGGTTTCATAGCAGGTTCACGTGACGGTGCATTCCTCTTTCACTCGGGGTCGAGAGCGTTTCGGGGCTGTGCGCACGGTCCCATGCGGGCCCAATCCTTCTCGGCTTACTGTGCTTTTGACCAGAAATTTGAATGGAATTATCTACCGCTATCTCTTTCCGTATCTATGCATTGTGTTCGCAATTCTTCTCATATTTGCAAAGCCGCTGGACGACTTGCTACGTCCGCTCGGATACGATCACGATCTCGTTTCACATTTTCCTTTTGTTCTGTACTCTCAACTAATCTCAATCAACAAGAATGCTCACATATACTTCCACATTCTTGATGTCACTGTATGGATGTCAGTTGCGGTATGGGGAACCCGCCTGATCGCGGGGGCTATTTTCTTAAAGCAATACGACGCCTTATATCTCACGGTTTCGCGTCGTCTTTCCGATACGCCGCTCGGAGTGCGCTACGTGTTCTATGCTGGCGTAGTGTTGTTTGTGCTGGCGATTTTCACGATCGCTTTTGTGCCCACACAGCCCAAAATGCTTCACGATCCAGAAACAAATTTCGTTGTCTCGTATCTCCCGGGAGTATTCACATTTCTTTTTGCGTTAATGTACTACGTATGGGGCTTTGTTTTCACCGAGTCAGCATTATTTTTGCTTTGGAAAATATTTCGGCAGAGACGGGCAGATACCCGCCTGGCGCTGAAATAACGTGAGCGCGTAGGATGGGTTGAACGAAGTGAAACCCATCACCCTGCCAGCATGCCAATGATGGGTATCGCTCCGCTCAACCCATCCTACAGCGGAATATTGAAGCGCAATGCCTGCGCGAGCAGGCCCCGCCGGTAATAGAAACGATGGGCGAGCGCGTTATCGAGCCCGGTGTCGAGCACGAGCTTCTTGCAGCCGAGCGCACGGCCTTCCTCTTTCAGTTTGTCCAGAAGCTCGGCGCCATAGCCGCGGCTGCGCTCGGCCTGATCGGAAACGAGATCGTCGACATAGAGGAATTTGCCGTGAACCAGGTTCTCGGTGATCCGATAACCGGCCAGAGCGCGCGGTCCGGGATAAGGCCGCTGCTCCAGCCACAGCGCCAGAATGCGATAGCCGTCCGCCGATTGGCTGCGCCAACGGGTGACGAATTCTTGGACCGAGGCGAGATGCGGCCGCAATTGCCGCATCAGGTCATAGCAGGCGCCGATCTCCGCCTCGCCGACGGTGCGGAAACTCAATGCGTCAGCGGTCATTGTGGTTGAACGCATGGGATGGGTTGAACGAAGTGAACCCCATCGCTGGCCGGTGGGGAAGATGACGGGTATCGCTTCGCTCAACCCATCCTACGGCGCCCTTCAATCGCGCCGGCCCTTCATCCAGTCTTCGAGATAAACCAGCGCCATGGTGCGCTCGTCATCACTGGCGTGCTGGAAGGCGCTGTCATAGAGCGGCTTGATCCAGGCTTCGTCGCTGCCGGCGCAATCCTTGGAGAGCGTCAGCCACATCAGGCCGCGGGCCGCCTGGCGCGGTACCGTCTGGCCGTGGAACAGCATGTCGCCAAGCGCAGCCTCGGCGCGGCACTGGCCCTTGGTCGCGGCGAGCTGAAACCACCGCGCCGCCTGGTGCGGATCGCTCGGCTTGTCGTTGAGATAGAGCCGGCCGAGCTCGTATTGCGCATCGGCGTCGCCGAAATAAGTCGCGGCATAGCCGAGCATGTCGCGCGCGCGCGTCGGATCGGCCGTGATCTTCGAATTGGGAATGCCGGTCTGATAATAGTGGCCGAGCGCGACGAAGGCATTGGCGACGAACCGCGCCTGCGGCGTGCCCGGCACTTCATCGGGATGGCTGTTGGCGATCTGGCTGAAATAGTTGAAGGCGCGCAGGTCGTCGCGCGGCACGCCGTCGCCGTCGGCATACATGCGGCCGAGCTTCCATTGCGCGACCGGCTGGCCCTGATCGGCGGCATATTGCAGAGCGGTCAGCGCCGTGGTCTTGCCGTCGGGCACATGCGCGTTGGCACGCAGGCTTTCGCCCGGTGTGAGCGCAGCGGTGCTCGGCGACGTCGAACCGTCGAAAGCAAAAGCCGGCATGCTGACGACGCCGCGGCCGTTCAGCCCAAGCACCAGCGCAATGCACAGGCCGCCGGCCAAGCCGACCGCGAGGCCGGCCGACCTGCCGTTCTGCGCACAGCGCGCTATGGCGCTAGATATCCGCATAGCACTCTTTCTCGGCCGCAGCGCCCGGATGGGTCAGCGCGCCGAACCGTGCCGAGCCCACCTGCTGGGTGTATTTCCACAAATAGCCGGAGCCGTATTCCTCAGGCCGCGGCTTCCATTCCTGCTTGCGTTTGGCGAGTTCGCTTTCCGACACGTCGACGTCGAGCGTGCCCTTGACCGCGTCGATCTTGATGATGTCGCCGTCGCGAATGAGTCCGATCGGTCCGCCGATCGCAGCCTCAGGCCCGACATGGCCAACGCAGAATCCGCGCGTGGCACCGGAGAAGCGGCCGTCGGTGATGAGCGCGACTTTGGTGCCCATGCCCTGTCCGTAAAGCGCCGCGGTGGTCGACAACATTTCCCGCATGCCCGGACCGCCTTTGGGTCCTTCGTAGCGGATGACCAGCACTTCGCCTTCTTTGTACTGCCTCTTCTGCACCGCCTCGAAGCAAGCTTCCTCGCCGTCGAAGCAGCGCGCCGGGCCGTTGAATTGCAAGCGCTCCATCCCGGCAACCTTAACAATGGCGCCCTCGGGAGCGAGATTACCTTTCAGTCCGACGACGCCGCCCGTCGGTAAAATCGGTTTGTCTGCCGGGCGGACGACGTCCTGAAATTCGTTCCACTTCACCGACTTGAGATTCTCGGCAATCGTGCGGCCGGTGACGGTCAGACAGTCGCCATGCAGGAAGCCATGGTCGAGCATCGTCTTCATCAGCAACGGAACGCCGCCAGCTTCAAACATGTCTTTGGCGACATAGCGGCCGCCCGGTTTCAAATCCGCGATATAAGGTGTCCTTTTTAGGACTTCGGCGACATCAAACAGATCGAACTTGATGCCGCATTCATTGGCGATCGCTGGTAAATGCAGCGCAGCATTTGTCGAGCCGCCGGTCGCCGCGACGACGGCGGCGGCGTTCTCCAAGGCCTTGCGGGTAACGATGTCGCGCGGCCGGATGTTCTTGACGATCAGATCCATGATCATCTCGCCGGCCAGCACGCAGAATTTGTCGCGAATCTCGTAAGGCGCCGGCGCTCCCGCCGAATACGGCAAAGCGAGACCGATGGCTTCCGACACCGTCGCCATGGTGTTGGCGGTAAATTGCGCGCCGCAGGCGCCGGCCGACGGGCAGGCATTCTGCTCGAGGGTTTCCAGATCGGCGTCGGTCATGCCGCCGATCGAATGTTTGCCGACAGCTTCGTAAACGTCCTGAATGGTAACCGGCTGCCCTTTGAACGTGCCGGGCAGGATCGAGCCGCCGTAGATGTAGATCGCCGGCACGTTGAGACGACACATCGCCATCATCATGCCGGGCTGCGACTTGTCGCAGCCGGCGACCCCGATCAGGGCGTCATAGGAATGGCCGCGCACCGTCAATTCCACCGAATCGGCGATCACCTCGCGTGACGGCAGCGACGCCTTCATGCCGGCATGGCCCATGGCGATGCCGTCGGTCACGGTGATGGTGCAGAACTCGCGCGCGGTGGCGCCGACCGAGGCGACGCCAAGCTTCACCGCCTGGGCCTGGCGCATCAGCGCGATATTGCAGGGCGCGGCTTCGTTCCAGCAGGTCGCCACGCCGACGAACGGCTGGTGGATCTGCTCGCGCGTCAGCCCCATCGCGTAATAGAACGCGCGGTGCGGCGCGCGGTCGGCGCCCTCGGTGGCATGCCGCGACGGCAGCCGGGATTTCAGATCGGTCTTGGCGTCCATCAAACTCTTAAGGCCGAACAGGCCCTCGCCCCTCCCATCCGGGACCAAACAAGCCAAGCTTCAAAAAGCGCTTGCGCTCTGGAACCGGAAGCACGCTGCGGCGTTAAACTCTTTCGGCCCGCCGCACCCAATCGTTTCAAAAAATCCTATGGCTAAAAAGCGGCGCGAGCCGTCCTGGAATATGATCCTTTGAAATGTTCCAAGGCTGTTGCCGCCGAGCCACAGAATCGCGGGCGCTTTTCGGCTGTTTGTTAAATGGGTATTTACCAACAGCTTTGCCAAGGCTGCGCCCGCGCCGGCATTTGCGAGACCTGTTGCGGCCTGCGACGATGAGCGGTGCACAAACCTCAGATCAAAAAGCCCGGCAAAAACCTCACCAAAAGCTTCTTCAACCGCAGCGTCCTTGAGGTTGCGCCCGATCTGATCGGGGCGACGCTGCTGGTCGATGGCGTCGGCGGGCGGATCGTCGAGGTCGAGGCGTATCACCATACCGAGCCGGCGGCACACAGCTACAATGGGCCGACCCCGCGCAATGCCGTGATGTTCGGCCCGGCGGGCTATGCCTATATCTACCGCTCCTACGGCATTCACTGGTGCCTGAACTTTGTCTGCGAGCCGGCAGGCTCTGCAGCCGCGGTGCTGATCCGGGCGCTTGAGCCCACAGAGGGCCTGCCGCTGATGCGGCGGCGGCGCGGTTTACCTGATCCGCGCCTGCTCTGCTCCGGCCCCGGACGGCTGTGCGAGGCGCTCCGCGTTACCGCAGTGCACAACGGACTTGCGCTCGACGCGCCGCCTTTCGCGCTGTTTGCAAAGCCTGAACCTGTCGAGATTGCGGTGGGCGTCCGCATCGGCCTCACCAAAGCGGTGGATAAGCCGTGGCGCTATGGCGAGAAAGGCTCGCGGTTCTTGAGCAAGCCGTTTCCGGAAACCTGAGCATGATCCCGAAAAGCTTGTCCCCGGACTTGATCTGGGGGTGGATACCGGTTTCCCGCCTTCGCGAAGCCCGCTTCGGCGGGCGAAGCAAGGTCGGAAAAGGTCATGCTCCACGAAAGTCCAGCCAAAGCGCCCTAATAGGTGCTGGTGCGGATCCGAAACGCGGGATTGAAGCCCAATTCCTTACGCGCCTTGTCGATCTTCACCGCCCCGTCGTCCTCGGCAATGTTGTAGACGCCGGGCGACCCTTGCCCGACCGCAAGGAGTGCAGCATGCGCGGCGGCGTCCACGTGCAGTGGCGCCCGCCCCTTCGGCGTCGCCGACCAGGTGCCCGGTCCATAAAGCCGGCCATAGCGCAGCACGATGCCATCGAAATCCGAAGGCGATTCAAGCACGAACTCCTCAAGCGCGCGGACCCCGCTCGCCGTGACGGCACTTGGCGAATTGCCCTCACCGGAGGCAATCGGATCGGTCTCGGCGTGCGGCTCGGGTCCCTCGGCATAAGCGAAGGCAAGGCTTTGCGCGATGAACCTACGGGCGCCGGCGACGCGCGCGGCGGAGGCCAGATTGCGCGTGCCCTCGACGCGAAGGCGCGAGTTTTCCGGAAGCATCTCGGCAAGCTGCGCTGGATCGAACACCCTCGGCAGATTGGTCAGCTGATGAATGACGACGTCCGGCTTGACCCGCGTCACCGCGTCATGCAGGGCGCGCTGGTTGAACACGTCGAGGACGATGGCTTGCGCACCGGTACGCTTCAGTGCCGGCACCTTGTCGGCGTCCCGCGTCGTGCCGGAGACGAAATGGCCGGCGCCGATCAAAAGCGGGATGAGCCGGCGTCCGATCACGCCCGTGGCGCCTGCTAGAAAAATTTTCACAGCGTTCCCCTTACGCTGCGCCCCTCAGCCTTTCCATCGCCTCTGCGATCTTGGCCTTGCGCGCTTGCGCTTCCTCACGTTTCTCTTTCTCTTCCTCTACCACTTCCTCGGGGGCTCGGGCGACGAAATTAGCGTTATTCAGCTTGGCGTCGACACGCGCGATATCGGCATCCGCCTTGGCCATTTCCTTGGCCAGCCGCGCCGCCTCGGCGGCCAGATCGATGACCCCCTTCAACGGCAGCGCCGCAACCTCGCCGCGAATGACGAGCTGAACTGAACCCTGCGGCGGTGCATCGGCATAGGAGATTGCGGAAACGCGGGCGAGCCGCTGCACGAATTCCGACCAGTTGCGGGCGCGGGCCGCCGTCTGCGCCGACGCGCCGGCCAGCACCAGCGGCAATTGCGTCGCCGGCGGGATATTCATCTCGACCCGCACCGAGCGGATGGCATTGATCAGATCGATGACCCAGCCGATTTCGGCTTCAGCCTCGGGATCGTCGAGGCCGTCATGCTGCGGCCAGGCGCTGAGCGCCAGCATGTGATGGCGCTTGGCGCCCTGCTCCGCCGTGACCCGCCACAGTTCCTCGGTCACGAACGGCATGAATGGATGCAGAGTTTTCAGGATTTCATCGAGCGCCCAGGCTGCCGCGGCGCGGGTTTCGGTCTTCGCCGGACTGTCCGGGCCGGTCAGCACCGGCTTGATCAGTTCGAGATACCAGTCGCAATAGACGTTCCAGACGAAGCGATAGGCCGCGTTGGCCGCATCATTGAATTTGTAGGCTTCGATACCGGCCGTCACCTCGCGGCCGGCCTTTGCGGTCTCGTGCACGATCCAGCGGTTGAGCACTTCCTTGACACGATGCGGATCGAATTGTGGATCGCGCGCAGCGCCGTTGATCTCGGCAAAGCGCGCCGCGTTCCAGAGCTTGGTCGCGAAATTGCGATTGCCCTCGACCCGTTGCGGCGACAGTTTGATGTCGCGCCCCTGCGCCGCCATGGAGGCGAGCGTGAAGCGCAGCGCGTCGGCGCCGTATTCGTCGATCAGTTCGAGCGGATCGATGACGTTGCCCTTCGACTTCGACATCTTGGCGCCAGAAGCGTCGCGCACCAGCGCATGGATATAGACGTCGCCGAACGGCACTTCTTTCATGAAGTGCAGCCCCATCATCATCATGCGCGCGACCCAGAAGAAGATGATGTCGAAGCCGGTGACCAGCGTCGAAGTCGGATAGAAGCGTTTGAGTTCCGGCGTTTCATCCGGCCAGCCGAGCGTCGAGAACGGCCACAGCGCCGACGAGAACCAGGTGTCGAGCACGTCTTCGTCGCGCCAAATGAAAATTGTTCTGTCACCAGCCATCTCTCGCCGAACGCTTTCATTGATTAGCTCGTTCGAAGAGGTCAGAACTGATATCGGTTTTCCGTAGAACTTCCCCGCCTGCTCGGCAGCCTCGGTCGCAGACTCAGCCACGAAGTAACGATTCTTATCGTTGTCCCCTAATTCATAGGCGAGCTTGCTGTCATCGGTCGGATAAGGCCCATACCAAGCCGGAATTTGATGGCCCCACCAAATCTGCCGCGAGATGCACCACGGCTGGATATTTTCCATCCAATTGAAGAAGGTCGCATCCCATTGCTGCGGCACGAACACCGTCTTACCTGAACGGACGGCTGCGATCGCCGGTTGTGCCAGAGTTTTGGCGTCCACATACCATTGATCGGTCAGATAGGGCTCAAGCACCGCACCAGACCTATCGCCATGTGGCACGACGTGATTTATGGGCTCGATCTTTTCGATTAGGCCGGCAGCTTCCAACAGCTCGACGATCTTTTTGCGCGCAACAAATCGATCGAGGCCATGCAGCTTCTCTATTGAATCAAGTTCCGGAGACTGCGGCACGCCTTTGAAAAATGCATCATTAGCCGCAACGTTCAGCTTCGCTTCAGCATTAAACACATTGATCAGCGGCAGACCGTGCCGCTTGCCGACTTCAAAATCGTTGAAGTCGTGCGCCGGCGTAATCTTCACCGCGCCCGAGCCTTTTTCCGGATCGGCATAGTCGTCGCCGATGACCGGAATGCGCCGGCCGACCAGCGGCAGCACCGCGGTCTTGCCGATCAGATGTTTGAGCTTTTCATTCTCCGGATGCACCGCGACCGCAACGTCGCCGAGCATGGTCTCCGGCCGCGTCGTCGCGACGACAATGAACTCATCCGAGCCTTCGATCGGATAGCGCAGATACCAGAGATACCCCTTGGTCTCGACCTCCTGCACTTCGAGATCGGAAATGGCGGTCTTCAACTTCGGGTCCCAATTGACCAGCCGTTTGTCTTTATAGATCAGCCCTTCGCGATAGAGCGCGACGAAGACTTTCAGGACCGCGCGCGACAGGCCTTCGTCCATGGTGAAGCGCTCGCGCGACCAGTCGCAGGACGCGCCGAGCCGCTTGAGTTGAGAGATGATGGCGCCGCCGGATTCCGCCTTCCATTCCCAGACGCGCTTGATGAAAGCCTCGCGGCCCATGGCGCGGCTCGACGGCTCCTGCCGCTCCATGAGCTGGCGCTCGACCACCGCCTGCGTCGCGATGCCGGCATGATCGGTGCCCGGCTGCCATAGCACGTCCTTACCGCGCATGCGCTCGAAGCGGCAGAGAATGTCCTGCAGCGTATTGTTGAGCGCATGCCCCATATGGAGCGAGCCGGTGACATTCGGCGGCGGAATGACGATGCAATAGGGTTCCGCCTTGGCGCGCTCCGGCCGCCCGGCACGGAACGCACCTTTGTCTTCCCACTCTTTGTAAATCCGGGCCTCGACGGCGCCGGGCTGGTATCTGTTTTCAATCATTGCCGCTTCGCGATTTTGCGGGGTAGAAAGCCCGCCACGGCCAGAGTGTCAATGTCAGCGCCGCGATCTGTGGCAACCTCCGCCGTCAGCGAAAAAATAAGTGCTGTATTCACCGAGTTCTCCCGCACGCCAGGTCCCGACACGCTCGATCATCCTGCTCGCGGTCGCGGGCTTTGCGAGTCAGGCGCAGGTGCGGGTCATGGATTCGCTCTTGCCGCAGGTGGCCGCCGACCTGCACACCACCGTCGGCGCCGCCGCGATGGTGATCACGGCCTATGCGATCACGCACGGCTCGATCCAGCTGATCATCGGCCCGGTCGGCGACCGTTTCGGCAAATACCGGACGGTGGCCTTTGCCTGCGTCATCGGCACCATATTGGTGGCGGTTTGCGGCATGGTTTCGACGCTGCCGCAGCTTGCGCTGGCGCGGCTCGCGACCGGAGCCGCCGCCGGCTGGGTGATCCCGATCTCGATGGCCTACGTGGGCGACGTGACCCCGCCCGACCGGCTGCAGCCCATCTTGGCGCGCTATCTGTCGGGCCAGATTCTCGGGCAGTTGTTCGGCCAGGCCGCCGGCGGCGTGCTCGGCGATCTCATGGGCTGGCGCAATGTCTATTTCGTGCTCGCCGGCATGTTCGCGCTCGCGGCGGCCGGGCTCGTGTTCGAGCTCGCGGTCAATCCACAGACCCGCAAATCGAGCCAGACCACGCCTCGGCTTGGACTGATCGCCGATTACGGCATCGTGCTGTCGAACCAATTCGCCCGCATCGTCATTCTCGCCGCCTTCTTCGAAGGCGCGCTGGCCTGGGGCGCCTTCGCCTATATCGGCGCCGACCTGCATCTGCGCTTCGGGCTGACCTATACGCTGGTCGGCCTCACCGTCGGCTGTTTCGGCATCGGCGGACTGCTCTATGCAGGGCTGGTGAAGATTCTGGTGCGGCGGCTCGGCCAGATCGGACTTGCGGTCGGCGGCTCGCTCGTCCTCGCCGCGGCCTATGTCCTGCTTTCCGCCGAGCCCGTGTGGTGGTTGGCGCCGCTCGCGACCACCGCAATCGGGCTTGGCTTCTACATGCTGCACAACACGCTGCAGACCAATGCGACGCAGATGACGCCGGAAGCGCGCGGCACTGCGGTCGCGCTGTTCTCGTCCGCGCTTTATGTCGGACAGACTGCGGGTGTCGCGCTCGGCGCGCTGGTCATCGACCGCCTTGGCGCCATTCCATTATTTCTCGGCACCGCCGCGGCGCTGCCGGCGCTGGCGTTGTGGTTTGCCGGTGAGCTGAAAAGGCACCGGCGGGTCGCTTGACGATAGGCGCGGTTACATTGCCGCGAGCCTGCGCGATATCCACTCTAAAGGTTGAAACAAGCCTCGCGCTGCGCGTGCGCAGCCTCGCCTAAAGACCGATCTGCGAAACAGTGCTATGCGGCCGACGGGAAATTGACGCTCTTGGGCGCGGGATCATCTATCGGACTCTGCTGTCGGAAGTCGCACCGAGCAGAATCCTGAGCATCCATTTC
>Ga0210395_10000104_pt1 | contig 64997 bp, 62 predicted proteins | sample IncBWH4OmetaG_FD_150861 | JGI IMG/M metagenome (GOLD analysis project Ga0210395, IMG submission 150861) | Forest soil microbial communities from Barre Woods Harvard Forest LTER site, Petersham, Massachusetts, United States - Inc-BW-H-4-O ...
GGTTTGCAGCAAAAAAGTGCAACATAGCCGTCAACCACAAGCTGCGGATTCTCCGGCCCATTGATGAGGGAAAGTGCGTATGAGATGCTCTCGGTCGCCCCAATCGACGTTTGTGGGTCCGAGATCCTCCCGGATGCAGCGGGATAGGCCTCTGCACGAAATTTAGCCGGCGCGTTCAACTTTTTGGGTTTCTTTCCAATGACAGAGCAGAGAACCGATTGCTCCCGTGACGATTGATCAATACGAGAATGGTGTCGCGGTCCGCCTCCGCGGCGCTTCTCAGTTTGGCGAGAGCCTCCCCCGGCGAGGTGATCGATTGTTGGTTGATCATTTCTATAACATCGCCGGGCAGCAAATCGAGACCGGCGAGCGGGCTGTTATCGCTGATTGCAGTGACGACTACCCCCTCGATGTTCCCTGGAACTCGCAAGCGCTGACGCATTTGCGCCGTCAACGCGGCGAGCTTGAGGCCTGAGGCGATATCGGCTTCTTTTTGCGGCGCTTGGTTTTGATTTTTTCCGAGATCGGCGATCTGCGCGCCGTCAGGCATTTCGCCGATCACCGGTCTGAGGCTGATCTCTCGGTTACTTCGCCAGATTATCAGGTTAGCCGCGCCGCCGATCGGCATTTCGGCAACGATCAGCGGTAGATCCCGCATTCTCGCGATGTCCAGCCCGTTGGCGGAAAGAATTACGTCTCCCAGCTCAAGGCCAGCGCGGGCGGCGGGCCCGCCTGGGCTTACACCGGCAACGAGCGCGCCTTCGGGTTTCAATAATCCGAATCCCTGCGCGATTTCGATGGTAACCGGCTGGATTTGCACGCCGAGCCAACCGCGCTTGACCTTACCATACTCCCTCAATTGCTCAACCACAGCTCGTGCAAGGTTAGCTGGAATGGCAAACCCGATGCCCACCGAGCCACCATTGGGCGAGTATATCGCGCTGTTTATACCGATAACTTTTCCCTCGAGATCGAAGGTCGGACCGCCAGAATTGCCCCGGTTGATCGACGCGTCGATCTGCAAAAAATCATCATAAGGTCCGGAGTGAATATCGCGGCCGCGGGCAGAGATTATCCCGCTGCTGACTGTGTCGTCGAGGCCGAAGGGGTTCCCAATTGCCAGCACCCAATCGCCGACACTCACAGCGTTACTGTCACCCCAATGCACATAGGGAAGGGGTTGTGGAGTATCGATCTTCAGCAGAGCCAGATCGGTCAGTGGGTCCCGTCCGATAATCCTGGCCCGGACCTGGGTCGAATCGTGAAATGTGACAGTGACAGTGCCCGCGTTCTCTAGGACATGGTCATCGGTCACGATAAAGCCGCTCGGATCGATGATGAACCCCGAACCCAAGGCGAGCCCCGGAAGGTTCGGCGCGCCTTTTCTCTCCTGTTCGTCGAAGAATTTATGCAGCAACTCGTCGAGTTCCGAGGGTGGCAGGCCGGCCGTTGCTTGCGGGTCGTTGACTGGGTTTATCTCAACGCTTGCGTCCCCATTGGCTGCCGTTTTGCCCGGTTTTTGAACAGCCGAGACATTGACGACGGCGGGGAGAACTTCCTGCACTAGGGGCGCAAAACTCGTCATCGTGATGCGCTTTCCGTGCGATGGCTCTGACGATGAACCGGAAACCAGAGGCGTGCAGCCGATCGCAACCAAGGCGATGCCGAACAGGAGGGACGTGATGGTCGAGGCTGTCGCGGCTCTTCGCCCCGCGTGGGTCACTCTGGTGCCGCCCTGATCGTTCATCATGCCCTCTGCTCGTTCGCGCGATGATAGCGCAAACCAGAGCGAGGTGAGTTAACGCAGATAACTGCCTCTCGATTGCGATGCCGCTCGCGGCAATCATCACGCGCCACGCTCCGAGCAGAAAATCGGTTGGTCAGCCCGGTGACGGCGCGCTCGCCGGTTAAAAGAAGCGCTAATTCAGACTGAGTGAGGGCCTGGCTCCACGCGGACGACTGTAATGGTTGCAGTGGTCTTTGGAGTGATTTAACCGGGCGGCTTCATCGCCACATCGAGCATGACATTAGGCAGGATCTCGCGGATTACGCTTCGCAGGGTCGCCTCGTCCTGCGCTATGGCGCAGGCCAAGAGCCGGCGCGAGCCACGGCGCAAGACCCGGGCAGTGGCACGTCCGTCACTTCCGGGCCGTATAGTTGCGAACGCATCGGCCGGCTCGATCCGCTTCAAGACGCGCTTGAGAGCCTGCAGCCCTTCCGAGGTTTCAACATCGTATGCGGGGGCATCCGGGCTGACCGGCTCAGTCTCCTCCTCGACCGCAGCGTCGATCGCCTCGACTGGCCGGTAACGAGACAAGGATTGATAAATCGCGCGGCCAGGGTCGGTATCGATGCGCGATTGCAACTCCCAACTCTCACCGCGTGCAGAAAGCTCTGTGATGAGCGCAAACAGGTCGTCGCTGTCCTCCTCGTGTGAACAAGTCAAGAATGCGAGGCGGCCGTCATGCTCGACAACGCGGTCGTCGTCCTCGGCGAAACCGAGTTCGGCTAACGCGTTGTCGAGCGCCCGGCGTGACGCGACTAGGAGCGTCGTCACATGAAGCCGTTTTCCGCTCTGCGCCGGATCCTTTTCCGCCATCATCTCCCTCCGCGTCGGCGCATTCGGCCGGCAGCAATCCTAGGCGGCGGCCGTCAAGCGCGGGACCAAGATACGCTTCGCACGCCTAGTCGGACTGAATCTCCCCGGTCCGATTCAACCGTATATCCCGGTCGACGTACAAGCTCATCAACAGGCCAAAGCCGAGCATCACGGTAAGCATAGCGGTTCCGCCATACGATATGAGCGGTAGCGGTATGCCGACGACCGGGAGCATGCCTGTGACCATCGCTATGTTTATAAACACGTAGAGAAAAAAATTGGTGACAATTCCTAGGGCAAGCAGCCTTCCGAAATGGCTGCGGCTGCGCAGAGCAACGGCAAAGCCGTAAGCTATCATCGCAATATATAGCGCTATCAGCACCAGCCCACCGATCAAACCGAATTCTTCGGCCAAGGTGGTAAAAATAAAATCGGTCTGCTTCTCCGGCAAAAAGCTAAGATGGCTCTGGGTCCCGAGAAGAAATCCTTTGCCAAACAAACCACCCGAGCCCAGCGCAATCTTCGATTGGAGGATGTGGTAACCGGCCCCAAGCGGGTCGCTGTTTGGGTTCAGGAATGTATAAATACGGCTCTTTTGGTAATCTTTCAGGCATCTCCAGATTAAAGGTAATGAAATACTCGCGGCTATACAAATAAACCCGAAAACTCTCAGCCGCACCCCCGCGAGGAACGGTAACGCAATGCCGTCGAAAAGCAGGACCGCTGCGGTCCCTAGATCGGGCTGTTTGAGAACCAACGCAACAGGAAGGATGATCATGAGTGTGGGTAGAAGCAGAAAACGAAATTTGGTAATGCTGCTTTCTGTCAGGCAATGAAAATAGCGGGCAAGTGCCAACACCAGTGCCACACTCATCAATTCGGACGGCTGGAGTTGAATAATCCCGAGATCGATCCAGCGCTGCGCGCCCATTCCTACAAATCCTCGTAGGTCAACCGCAACAACTATAAGCAAAATCATAAAATATACCCAGTATGCAATTTTGTACCAATAACGGATACTGAGCAACGCCGCTCCGGTCATTGGAAGCAGGGCAATCGCGAAACGTGTCGTCTGCTTGATAGCCCAAGGCTGCATGCTACCGTCAGCAGCTGAATACAAGGCAGCAATTCCGATTGCTGCTGTCGCCGACACCAGCAACACTAAGCCCCAGCCAATCCCAAGAATTCTATTAGCGAACTTTGGCTTTGATCGCCCGAGATTTGAAATTAGGCCTGACAAAAATTCACCCGGGGGCTGCTGCAGAAACGATACCTGAGGGCTGCAAAACGGGGGCGGATCGCGCCACCGTGTCCTTATCGGGAACGCGTCGCGCGGGATCGCGCTGCTGTACCTCGCGCAGCACATCGCGGCAAATCGGTGCCGCCACCGCTGACCCCCCACCGCCGTGTTCGACCACGGTGGCGCAGACGTACCTTGGATTACCGACCGGGGCAAATCCGACGAAGAGCGCGTGGTCGCGTTCCTTCCATGGAATTTCGGTAATCTTACGGAGCTTATGATCACGTTCGTATTCCGTGATACGGCGCACCTGGGACGTGCCGGATTTGCCGCCCATGGCCAAGCCGGGCTCAGCAATGCGCGCGGCGTAAGCGGTCCCGCCCGGTTCGTTGACGACTGCGTTCATCCCATCGAGGACGAGGTCGACGGCGTCGGGCTCGAGCCCTAATGGTGGAAACGACGTAGCCGTTATGTCGCCGCCCGGAGGCATCACACCGGCTTGGCGGACAAAATGGGGGATTACTACCCGGCGGGAGGCAAGCCGAGCGACCATCGTCGCGATCTGCAAAGGCGTGGCGAGAACCGATCCCTGCCCAATCCCAGCAATCACAGTTTCGCCTTGCTGCCACGCCGTTCCGGTGGTCGCCAGCTTCCACTTTCGGGTTGGGATCAACCCAGCCTTTTCGCCCGGGATATCGATGCCCACAGCGGCGCCATAGCCGAGACGATGCGCCATCGTGGAAAGACGATCGATACCGAGACGCCGCGCAGTTTCGTAAAAGAACACATCACAAGACTTTTTGATGGCGTCGCGCAGTCGAAGCGTTCCGTGACCACCGTGCCGCCAGCAATGAAAAACGGTGTTGCCAAGCTGGAATTGTCCGGTGCAGGTAATCGTGGTTTCCGGAGTCAGCACTCCTGCTGACAACGCCGCGAGCGCGACGACGGGCTTAAATGTCGAACCCGGCGGATAGGTCCCGGCGATAGCCTTGTTGGCCAATGGATGGCGAGGATCGGTAACGAGTTGCTGCCAAATACTGGCTCTGAGGCGGTTGTTGAAAGCGCTCGGATCGAAACTTGGGCTCGACATTAGGGCGAGCACTTCGCCGCTTGCTGCATCAAGCAGGACAATCGAGACGCTCTGCTCGCCCTGACACCGTTGGGTCACAAACTCCTGCATCGCCACATCGAGACCGATCACGACATCCTGCCCTTGCTTGGCATCGACCCGAGCAAGCTCGCGAACGACCCGACCGAAAGCATTGACTTCGACTTGGCGCGTACCAGCGGCACCGCGCAGCGTCACGTCCTGGGATTTTTCAACGCCAGTCTTGCCGATGCGGAAATCGGGTAGTTCGAGCAGCGGATTGCCATCGAGCTCCTCCTCTGAGACCGCCGCCACGTAGCCGATCGCATGCGCCGTCATTTCTCGAAATGGGTAATTTCGGGTGAGACCCTGATCGATCGAGACGCCCGGCAGCTCGGGTACGGCAACCTCGACCCTGGCCATTTCGTCCCAGGTAAGATTGTCGCGCACCACGACCGGGATAAAAGTGTGTTTACGTCGCACCTCATGCAAAACCCGACTACGATCCGAGTCGTCGAGCTTGAGCAGGCGCTCAAGGGCATCGAGCGTCGCCCTGATATCCCCTGCTTGTTCAGCGACGATAACGAGATGATAGTCTTGCCGGTTATCGGCAAGCGGGGTCCCGAAACGGTCAAGGATGCGCCCGCGCGGCGGTGCCACCAGCCTCACACTCATGCGATTCTCATCAGCCAGCACTTTATAACCAGCGGCATCGATCACCTGAAGCTGGTATAATCGGCCGGAGAGGGCGGCGACGAGCAATAGTTTAGCACTTCCGAGAGCCGCTGCGCGCCGGTTGAAATGGCGGCGTCGTTGCGCTTCCTGCGTAATGCCGATCCGCGAAGGCGCTTCCTTGACCGGCATAGTCAGCCCGTTCCGATGGGGGCGAATTGGATCCGGCCCAGCAGATAGCTCAAGATCGGAAAGAGCGAGATCGTCAGCGCTGTGCGGAAAACGCTTCCGGTGAATCCGATAAATTGGAAAGCGAGTACTGAATGCAGCATCCACAATCCGGCCATGGCAGCGCTCGTCAGCAGCGTGAAGCCACCCCAAAGGAAAGAGAATGTCCGGTTGATAAACCAGCGCCTACACCGCAGCACCGCAACCCTTGAGAGAAGGAATAGAAAGGGCGTAACCCCCGGTAGCCCTCCGGATAGAAGATCATAGACCACACCAATTCCAAATAACGCTAATGGCGGGAGCAGGTCAGGCCGGAAGATCGTCCAGTAATAAACCGTCATCAGCGCAAATGCAGGAGTCAGGTTAACATATCCGGGAAGATGTACAGGCTGAAGGGAGAGCAGCGCCGCGAGCAACGTCGTAGCGAACGGCATTAGGTGAGCTGCAGGAATGCCATCCGGATGGCTGGACGCGACGTTATCTGTTTGCAGCGGCATTTCGTCCTCAGCGGCGGTTCGCCGTGTCGGCGGTCCCCGGTCCGGCATGCCGGCTAAAGGGTGAGGCGGTCGCCACCGGCGTCGGCAACGCGTCGGTAAGGCCATAATCGACGATACGGACATATTCGACTTGAGACAGCTCGGCATAAGGTTCAACCCGGGGTGGTCCGCGATCAACCGTATCGACGATTCCGACAGGAAGGCCCGGCGGGAAAACGCCTCCTTCCCCCGAAGTGACGATCCGGTCTCCGCTTCTCACCGCTGTGGCGGGGTCGAGGTACGATAGGGAGGGAAGCCGCGAATTGTCGCCGGCCAGGATCGCCCGCTGCCGTGAGCGCTCGACGATAACCGGAACACGGGAATTCAGGTCGGTGATCAGGAGAATGCGCGCGGTCCGGGCTCCGATCTCGTAAACCCGGCCAACCAAGCCTTCGCCCGTAACTGCGGCTTGATCGCGGACGACGCCAACATTGTTGCCGGCGTCAACCAAAAGGCTGCGCAAAAAGGCGCCTCCGGAACTGGCTATGACCCTGGCGGTGACATTCGAGACGGCGGCTTCCGGAGTCAGCTTCAACAAATCGCGCAACTGTGTGTTTTCGGAGGCTAGGGCCAGTGCCGTTTGCTGCCAGCGCAGCAGTCTTTTGTTTTCTTCTACAAGTCGGAGATTATCCTGATAAACGTGGATCATTCCTTGACCGCGGTCGAAAATATATTCGATTGCTGCCGGCGGGCGCGACAGCATGTCCAATATCGGTGCAGCATCATCAGCTGCCGAGATGCGGACCGCTTCGAACATAACCTGATCGATTTTAGCCAGAATGATCATTATCGCGGATATCATAACGAGAAGCGGAACGACGATCCGCTGCGCTGAAGAGCGACGTAGCGCTGCTAACCGGATCACGATTCTCTCGCCAGCCAACCGCGCGGTCGGCAAGCCTGCACGCTGGCGTGCTTCCGCCAACGGGCGCGAAAAGCCTTACTGTGCGGCGCCCCGATGCAAGTGTTCATGAGCTCCCCACCCGCTCAGTGGCGGTCAGAAAACCCCCTTTACCACGTATTTATCAAGACGGATTTGAGTGTCTTCATTTCTTCGAGCGTTCTGCCGGTGCCGAGGGCTACGCAACTTAAAGGATCGTTGGCGATCGAGACCGGAAGTCCGGTGGCGTGACGCAACACCAAGTCGAGGTTGCCGAGTAACGCGCCTCCTCCCGTCAGCACGATCCCTTTATCGACGATGTCGGCGGCAAGTTCGGGGGCAGTGTGCTCAAGGGCGACTTTGACGGCCTCGACGATCGAACCCACCGGTTCAGCTAAGCTCTCGGATATTTGCCGCTCGCTGACCACGATTTCCTTTGGCACGCCATTCATTAGGTCGCGGCCTTTGATCTCCATGATTTGCCCATCGCCATCTTCGGGCGTGCAGGCTGAACCGATCTCTTTTTTAATTCGCTCGGCGCTGCTTTCGCCAACCAAGAGGTTGTGATTACGGCGGATGTAGGCGATGATCGCCTCGTCCATTTTGTCGCCGCCAACCCGCACCGAGCGGCAATAGACAATACCCCCTAATGACAGCACCGCGACCTCGGTCGTTCCGCCGCCGACATCGACAACCATCGATCCGGTCGGTTCCGTGACCGGAAGCCCGGCTCCAATCGCTGCCGCCATCGGCTCTTCGATTAGAAATACCCGGCGCGCACCAGCACTCTCGGCCGATTCTTGAATCGCACGTCGTTCGACTGCGGTTGAGCCTGATGGCACGCAGACCACAACCTGCGGCGTGGCAAAACTGCGACGATTATGAACCTTTCGGATGAAATGTTTAATCATTTCCTCTGTGACTTCGAAATCGGCGATTACACCGTCACGCAGCGGCCGGATGGCCTGGATGTAACCGGGAGTGCGGCCGAGCATCAACTTGGCTTCTTCCCCCACGGCAAGCACCTGCTTTCGGCCTTTGACGTTAGCAATCGCCACCACCGACGGTTCGTTGAGCACGATGCCTCGTCCCTTCACGTAGACAAGGGTATTTGCGGTGCCGAGGTCGATTGCCATGTCGGCGGACAATAAACCCAACATTCGTCCAAACATTTCGCCACAAATCCGACGTTGCAGAAAATCAAAGTCCGACGGCGTACGTTCCCCTTGGAAATCGAATTGGGGGCCGCGAAGAGCACGCATCGGCACGGCTTGAATCTCACCGGGCTTCTCCCCGCGGAGATTGTTTGATCCTTGCGGATCGCCGGCCCGTTTGCAAGGTGCCCGATCGGGTGGCGATCCGGGGTTCCGATCGGTGCCAATTATCAGCGGTGCGGGTGGTTGTCGTATATAAAAGAGCCGGCGTCGGCGAGGCCGACCCCGGCTAGGCTGCGGGTGGCAAACCCGCGACAGGGAGACTTTGCCAAGCCGGGCTGCAGATAGAGGCGGGAGCCCGGCATCCCGCCCGTCTCGTCAACGCGGTGAACCGCGTCCAGTTCCAAGCGGCCCGCCCAGGCGAAGCGTTGTTCCTAGGATCCCCGCGGCACGCGTTCAACGGGCGGGCACGCAGCGCGGATGGTCTTCGCGGTACAATGCGACTGTCGACGGGCCGCCAGTCGCGAATGATCGACCCTTATCCTGGAGCGATTAACCAAGCTCTCCGCCTCTCGCGTCTGGGCCCCGCATGGCGCCGTGTCTTCGATCGACGGACCGCGCCGCTCAAGGCCGATACCGACATGCTTGCGCAACGCTTCTCGTCCCCGCGACAATCGCGATCGGACAGTTCCAACAGGTACGTTCAGGACGGCGGCAACCTCTTCGTAGCGCATGCCCTCCAAACCGACAAGCAGGATGGCTGATCGCTGCTCCTCCGGTAATCTTGCGATAGCGCGTTCGAGATCGCGCAGTTCGAGCCGCTGGCCCTGTTGCGGCGCGCGGATCAGCAGCGGTTCGCTGTCGGTCAACACTACTGCCGATCCTTCGCGCACAGATCGGCGCACGTAATTTACATATTGATTGTGCAGAATCGTGAACAACCACGCTCGCAGATCCGTGCCTCTCTGCCATAGATGCAGCTTGCCGAGAGCGCGGGTGAGGCAGTCCTGAACGAGATCGTCGGCGGCGGAGTTGTCCCGGGTCAATGCCCGGGCATAACGCCGAAGGCGTGGGATTTCCGCTTCGATGTCCCTGTACGTGTTCCCCACGAAAAACTCCCGATGGCGGCCACGACCAGCCGCGATGCTGATCCCAATCCGTGTCACTCTATCGGGGCGGTGTAATTCGATAATGTCAGCTGGGCTGGTTTTATGTAAGGATTTGTAACCATATGTATATTCGTTCCTTCGCGGCATGCCGCATCGAGCGTCCAACGCTCGTTGGAACCAACCCGTGCACAGGCAGGCAAGCGCAGAAAGATGAGCGACATTGGACACATACTGGTTGTCGACGATCAGAGAGAGATCTGCGACATGGTCCAGGACTACCTGTCCAGCGAGGGATATCGGGTATCGATCGCGCATGATGGTACCGGCATGCGTCGCGCCATCGCGCAAGCGTCGATAGACCTCGTCGTTCTCGATCTGATGCTGCCGGGCGAGGACGGGCTGACGCTTGCCCGTTGGCTGCGTGAGGAATCGAGTGTTGGCATCATCATTCTGACCGGACGCGGCGAGACGGTTGACCGCATCATCGGTCTTGAGATGGGCGCCGACGACTATCTGCCGAAACCATTTCACCTTCGCGAATTGTTGGCCCGGGTCAAGAGCGTGCTGCGGCGAGTGTCGGGCCGTACCCCGGAGAGAGCCCCGGTACAGCGTTCGCAAGCGCGGTTTGCGGGATGGCACCTCGATCTCTCGAGCCGCGAGTTGTTCTCGCCCTCGGGACAGGAGGTCAGGCTGACCACGGGCGAATTCGACCTGCTGTCCGCATTTGTCAACAATGCCAATCAAGTGCTCACACGAGACCGGCTTTTGGACTTGGCGCGAAATCGCGAAGCGGGCCCGTTCGATCGAACAATCGACGTGCAGGTTGGGCGGCTTCGCCGCAAGCTGGAGGATGACCCGCAGAAACCGTCGATGATCAAAACCGTTCGCGGTACAGGCTATATCTTCACCCCGACGGTCGAGACCAGCTGAGGGTCGGACCTAAACGGTTAAGTAGCTGCGGACTTGGGTTTCGTCCATGTCCTCCCTCCTGCCGGAGACGACGATTTCGCCACGCTGCATGACTAGAAAAGAGGCAGCGAGGTCGCGCGCAAACTCGAAATATTGCTCGACGAGCAGGATCGCCATGTCGCCGCGTGACGCAAGGCTGCGGATAACCCGTTCTATGTCCTTGATAATCGATGGCTGAATGCCTTCGGTCGGTTCGTCGAGCACAAGCAGCCGGGGCCGGGTCACGAGGGCGCGCGCGATAGCCAGCTGTTGCTGTTGACCTCCGGAGAGATCGCCGCCGCGACGACCGAGCATGTCCCTCAGTACTGGAAAAAGTGTGAAGATGTCGTCCGGGACGTAGCGCAACGCGCGCGGCAGCGGTGCAAACCCGGTTTCAAGATTCTCTTTTACGGTCAAGCGGGCAAAGATTTCGCGGCCTTGCGGGACGAGAGCGAGGCCGGCGCGGGAGCGCTTATACGGAGGCATGCCGGTCAGGTCTTTGTCTTCCCATGTTATGTGCCCGGCGCGGATCGGCTGAAGACCGAATATCGCGCGTAAGAGGGTGGTCTTGCCGACACCGTTGCGGCCGAGGATGCAAGTCACCTCGCCTTTACTCGCGGTGAGGCTGATGCGGCGAAGCGCATGGCTGGCGCCGTAATAGAGGTCGACCGCTTCGACGGACAGATGAGTCACCGGCCGAGATAGACTTCGATGACGCGGTGGTCGTTCTGGACATCATCGATCGAACCTTCTGCGAGCACTCCTCCTTCATGAAGAACCGTCACTTTCACCGCAAGCGCGCGGACGAACGCCATGTCGTGTTCGACCACCATCACGCTGCGGGTGCGGTTGATCTCCCGCAGCAGATCCGCTGTTGCCACGGTCTCAGCGTCGGTCATGCCGGCCACCGGTTCATCGACCAGGAGTAGTCTGGGCTCCTGGGCGAGTAGCATGCCGATCTCCAGCCATTGTTTTTGACCGTGCGAGAGGTCGGCCGCGCGGCGGTCGCGTTCGGCCCCGAGGCGGATCGTTAGGAGGATCTCCTCAAGCCGTGCGCGCTCATCGGGCGTTTCGCGCGCCCAAAGCGCGAAGCGAGGGGAGCGATCGCCGTTGAGCGCCAGCAGGACGTTGTCGCGCACCGACAGAGGTTCGAATACCGTCGGGCGCTGGAACTTGCGGCCGACGCCTAGCCGGGCGATTGCCGGCTCGTCTAGCCGCGTCAGATCGGTGTCGTCGCCGAACACCACTCGCCCCGCGTCGGGCTTCGTCTTGCCGGTGATCACGTCCATCATCGTGGTCTTGCCGGAACCATTAGGGCCGATCACCGCCCGCATCTCGCCTGGTTCGAGCGCCAGCGACAGCTCGTTGAGCGCCCTGAAGCCGTCGAAGGAGACGCTAACGCGGTCAAGGTAGAGGAGTGGCCCCTCGGTCACCCCGCGACCTCGCGCACCGCTGCCTCGGCTGCGGCCGATTTGCGATCGGCCGTAGCAGAGGGCAGGCGCACTGAAAACAGCCCAATAATTCCGCGCGGAAGAAACAAAGTAACCAAGACAAACAACCCGCCGAACGCAAACAGCCAGATTTCCGGCAAGGCGTTGGTCAGCCAGGTTTTGCCAAGGTTGACCGCGACTGCACCCAGGATTGCTCCAGCCAGCGTGCCGCGGCCGCCGACCGCGACCCAGATCACCGCCTCGATCGAATTGCCGGGTGAGAATTCCGAGGGGTTGATGATGCCAACCTGCGGAACGTAAAGCGCACCGCCTACCCCGGCGATGACCGCCGAGACGACCCAAACCGCCAGCTTGTACGATTCGGGCCGGTAGCCGAGGAAGCGGGTGCGCGCCTCTGCATCGCGCACCGCCACTAGCACCTTGCCAAGCCGCGACCCAGTAATTGCGCGCGCCAGCAAAAACGCAGCCGACAACACCACGGCGGTAATCAACATCAGCCCGACCGAAGTGCTCTCCCGGTCGAGCGGGAAGCTCAAGATGTCCTTGAAGTCGGTCATCCCGTTGTTGCCGCCGAAACCCATATCATTGCGGAAGAAGGCGAGGAGCAGCGCATAGGTCAGCGCCTGGGTAATGATCGAGAAATAGACACCGGACACGCGCGAGCGGAACGCGAACCAGCCGAATACCCAGGCCAGCACGCCGGGCACCATTAGCGCCATGACCAGCGCAAACCAGAAGTGGTCGAAGCCGTACCAGTACCAGGGGAGCTTGTTCCAGCCGATGAAGATCATGAAATCGGGCAGCGTGGGATTGGCGTAGACGCCACGCGCACCGATCTCCCGCATCAGGTACATGCCCATCGCGTAGCCGCCCAGGGCAAAGAACGCGGCATGGCCGAGGGTAAGGATGCCGACATAGCCCCACACCAAATCGACTGCCAACGCCAGGATCGCGTAGCACAGGTACTTGCCTATCAGCGAAATTGCGAAGTCGGGGACATGCGCCGCGCTTCCCGCTGGGGCAACGAGGTTCAAACCCGCGAGCAGTGCGGCGCCGCCGAGTACGCAGCCGAGGGTGGCGATTGTGGTTCGGTCGTTCGGCATCAAGCCTCGGCCGCTCGACCTTTGAGCGGGAACAGCCCTTGCGGGCGGCGCTGAATGAACAGGATCAAGAACACCAGCACCAGGATCTTGGCGAGCACAGCGCCCTCGAAGGGTTCGACGAACTTGTCGACCACACCGAGGGCCATCGCGGCGAACAGCGTGCCCCACAAATTGCCGACGCCACCGAGCACCACCACCAGAAAACTGTCGATGATGTAGTTCTGGCCTAGATTTGGGCTGACATTGTCGATCTGACTCAGCGCGACGCCGGCCATGCCGGCGATGCCGGAACCGAGGCCAAAGGTCAACGCGTCGATTAGCGGCGTGCGGATGCCCATCACCGCAGCCATGCGCCGGTTCTGCGTCACGGCGCGGATCGAGCGCCCGAGCCCGCCCCAGCGCAACGTCGCCATCAGGGCGCCGAGCACGAGCGCGGCAAATAGGATGATCCAGAGCCGGTTTACCGTCAGCGTCAGACCGCCGAGCGCGACCGAGCCGCTCATCCATGCGGGCGAACTGACGTCTTGGTTGGTCGGGCCGAAGATGCTGCGTACCGCCTGTTGCAGGATTAGACTGAGCCCCCAAGTGGCGAGAAGCGTTTCTAGCGGCCTGCCGTACAGAAAGCGGATCAGCGTGCGCTCGATCACCACCCCAAGCCCGCCCGCCACCAAAAATGCCGTCGGCACGGCTAAAAGCAGGCCGACATCGTCAAGGGCCGGGGCAAAAGAGACGATCAGCTGTTGCACCACAAAAGTGGTGTAAGCTCCGATCATCACCATTTCGCCATGCGCCATGTTGATGACGCCCATCACGCCGAACGTGATCGCCAGCCCGGTCGCGGCCAGCAGCAGCACAGCGCCGAGGCTCAGGCCGTAATAAACATCCTCAGCGAGGCCCCATAGCTGCAGCCGCCGGTCGATGTGCTGGATCGCGACGCCGATCGCCGCCGCGACCGCGGGTGGCTGTCCTTGCAGCGAGGAAAGCAGACTCCGCACTGAGAGATCGGCCCGCGCCGCAACGTTGCGTACCGCAGCGAGACGCGCCGAGGATGACCCGGTGCCAGATTTCAGCAGCGCCGCAGCCTGCGCCTCGCGCAGCACGCGGCGGACCGCGGCATCATGTTCCGTCGTCAGCGCCCGTTCGATCAGCGGCAGCGCACCGGCATCGGCCGACTGGAACAGAGCATTGGCCGCGCTTTGCCGGGCCGCCGTATCCTTTGAGAACAAATCGAGCGCGGCCTCGGCGGTGTCGATGGCGGCACGAACCGAATCGGCGACGATCACCAGCCGTAAATTCACCGGTGCCAGCGCCGCCACCTTCAAACCGGTGCGCGCATCAACGAATCCGTCGGTGGTGCGGATGTAGAGCGGCGCGTCCGGGCGCGGCCAGCGCGAAGCGAACAGATGCCCGTCGCGCAAGGCGCTGATGACTGCGGCCGCGCGCGGGCTGCCTGAGACGGCGAGTTGCTGCACCCCGTGTGCCACAAGGTCGAAATTCGTCGCGGCGATATCGGTAAAGGGGTCGTTGCCAACGCGAGCCGCCGCGGGCAACGCCAATACAAGCGCCAACAGCGCGGCTACCACCAAGCCGCGGATAAGGTGTGGGCGGGACCGGCCCCCGGTGCTGCCGCCAAACATCCCCATCCCGCCTAGGCCTTGTGCTTACCGAGGCATTTCCCCACGACGACGTCGTAGCTACCGCACGCCATCGGCGGCAACCAGTCGCCGATCAAATCCTTGCTTTCCGGCAGATAAGGCGACCAAGGCTGGGCGACGACCAAACCCGGCGTCTGCCAGACTATGTTGAATTGACCGTTACCCTGCACTTCGCCGATCAACACCGGTTTAGTCAAGTGATGGTTGGGCATCATCGTAGAGAAATCGCCGGTAAGATTTGGGTAGGCAACGCCGATCATCGCGTCGATCACCGCATCGTGCTCGGTAGTTTCGGCCTTCTCGACTGCTTTTACCCACATGTTGAACCCGATGTAGTGCGCCTCCATCGGGTCGTTGAATACCCGCTTGTCGCTGTCAACCGATTTCTGGAAGGCCGCGACGACTTCCTTGTTGAGTGGAGTATCGACGCTCTCGAAATAATTCCACGCCGCGAGGTGGCCGACAAGGGGCTTGGTGTCAATGCCGGCAAGTTCCTGTTCGCCAACACTGAACGCCACCACAGGGATGTCGGTCGCTTTGATGCCCTGGTTGCCGAGCTCCTTGTAGAACGGCACATTGGCATCGCCGTTGATGGTGGATACAACTCCAGTCTTCTTGCCGGCGGAACCGAACCCCTTGATCCTGGCGACTTCCGACTGCCAGTCGGAATAACCGAACGGCGTATAGTTGATCATTATGTCGGCGAGTGCGATGCCTTTTGACTTCAGATAGGCTTCCAGAATCTTGTTGGTGGTCCGCGGGTAGACATAGTCGGTGCCTTCCAACACCCATCGCTTTACCCCGACCTGGTTCATCAGGTAATCGACCGCCGGGATCGCCTGCTGGTTTGGCGCGGCACCGGTGTAGAACACGTTGCGGCTGCACTCCTGGCCCTCGTACTGCACCGGGTACAGCAGGATACCGTTCAGTTCCTCGAACACCGGCAGCACCGACTTGCGGGACACCGAGGTCCAGCAACCGAACACCGCTGCCACCTTGTCGATCGACAGCAGCTGCTTCGCCTTCTCGGCAAAGAGCGGCCAGTTCGAAGCCGGATCAACCACCACGGGCTGAAGCTGCCGGCCCATGACCCCGCCCTTCGCGTTCTGTTGGGCGATGAGCATCAGCATCACATCTTTGAGAGGGGCTTCGCTGATCGCCATCGTGCCGGAAAGCGAGTGCAGAATGCCGACCTTGATAGGTCCCGTCTCGGGCACGGCGGAAGCCGCCTTAGCCCGCGGGATCAGGTCGGGGATCGCGCCAAGTCCGGCCGCAGCCGCGGTGAACCCGGCACCGAGCAGACCGAGCTGCCGACGATTTATAGTGAAGCCCTCGGATGACATGAACTCTTCCCCTCAATGTGCCATGCTGACGGTGTTATATCCGGCTGAGCAAGAACGAGGCCAAGCTCCAATGAGCTCCCGATCCGAAGACCGGTTGGTTTGCTCCCTCGGTTTTCAGCAAAAATTAGCGAACCTGCTTTGCCAAGCGGCGCCGCTAAGACGACGCTACCGCGCGTCGTCGTCTCGGCCCGGCGTCGGACGCTCAAATCTCTGCGATTAATTCTTGAGCATTTTATGCCGACCGGCGCGCCATCTGCCATATGGGGGTCACTCAGCGCGTGGCAAACCGAAGACCACGCCGTTATCCTGGTGCGAGAATACCGAGCACCAGTTCAAAGGGATCAGCAATGACCGATACCGACGCTGTGCTTGCGGCCAATCTCGAGTTCTACCGGGCGTTCACGATGCGCGATATCGAAGCGATGGATGCTGTATGGGCGCGTCATGCGCCGATCGCCTGCCTCCATCCGGGATGGACCGCGCTGACCGACCGAGACGCCGTAATGTCCAGTTGGGGCGGGATTTTATCAAACCCCGACGCTCCGCGCGTCACCTGCTTTGACGAGCGCGTGCTGCTCTTCGGCGATACCGCTCTCGTGCTCTGCGAAGAGGAACTCGACGGCGGCGGCACCCTCGCTGCCAGCAATTTCTTCGTCCGTGAAGCCGGCGTTTGGCGGCTCGCCCATCACCATGCTGGTCAGATCGTAACTCGCCAGACAGGAAGGCGCCGGCCGTCCCATCTGAACTGAGTGGCGATGCCTCAAACCACAGCACGCGGTCCAGGTTGGCGAGACTGCTCGAAGGCCGCGCGCACCTCCGCCAGCCGAGCGGCGGTTTCGCGCTCGATGATCCCGTCCACCCGTGCCGGGCGGAAGCGCCGCTGAAATGCGGCGACGGAAAAGGCGTCGCCGACGGGTGCAACGCAATAGCCGATTGCGGCAAGGTCGGCAACGGCTTTCGCTTGATCCACTTCCCGGTCTTCGTCCGGACCAAAGGGCTCCGGCCAGATTCCGATGCCAGCCCGGGCGAGGCGCCGCCAATCGAAAAGTTCGCCGGGGTCGCTCTTACGGTCGGGCGCGATGTCGGAATGACCGACGACACGATGTGCGGGAATCGGATGTCGGGAGAGAATGTCACGACAGAGCCGCTCGACTGCCGCCATCTGAGATTCGGCGAACGGACGGTAACCCCATTCGTGACCGGGATTGACGATCTCGATTCCGACCGACACGAAATTGAGGTCACGCTCACCTTCCCAGCACGACAATCCGGCATGAAAGGCGCGGCGCATCTCGGGTACCAACCGCCAGATTGTGCCGTCTTCCTCGACGACGTAATGGGCGCTGACTCGCGCGGTCGGATCGCATAGCCGGTCGAGTGCCGCTGCGGAGCTTTGCATACCGGTGTAGTGCAGTACCAGCATGTCGATGCGCGGCGGCTCCCCGCGCGCAGCGTGATTGGCGGAGAGCCGTTCGCGAATTGAAAACGTGGTCATCCTATCTCGGTCGTGTAGCTTCGCCCTCTCGCGAGCCTTTCATAGGCGGCGCTAATCCGCGCAGTCCTGGCAGTCGCGAATGCCACGCATTCCGGCGTCAGACCTTGCGCCATGACGAGTTGGGGGTGGCTTGCACTCTCGAGCCGACGGTATGCGATTCGGATCTCGCTGAGCGGAGTGTCAGCGGCCACGCCGAGGATCGCATAGCGTTGCCGCAACTGGCTTTATTCGGCTCGAAGGGGTGCGCGCGAATGCGCGCGTAGTCGGGGACTTCAAAGCCAAAATGGCGCGCGACCTCCCGCAAATAGGCGTCCTCGGCGGCGCATATCCGGTTGTCGGCGAACGCAATACGGAACAGTCCGTCAGCCGGATGTTCCAGCACCATCGGGTTGGTCGCGACCATTCGCCGAACCTGGTGAGCGTTCAAAACCGTGCCTGCTTCTGCGGGCGAGGTCGAATACCAACCGGACTTCTTCATCCGGACGTTATCCGAAACACCTCGTTAAAGGCGTCAACTTCGTCGCGGGTGATGTCGCCATCCGCCCTCGCCATCTTGGCGCCGAGAGAGATAGCCGCGATCGTAAAAGCAACCCGTGGCGGCGGTCGGCATCGGCGAGGTCGGGTCCGTGCCCACGCCGGTGAGCGATGTGATCGGCGGCATGATCGAGCAATGCACCAAGCGCGCCGCCAAAGGGCAGTTCCCGCACGCTGGTGACGATCCGACTGATAAAGCTCATGAACCCCAGATGCTGTTTGGCAGAGCAGAGAGTGATCCGGGGTTCTCGTTCCCGGGTTCGCCTTCCCTGTCGGCCGATGCTTGCTAGTCGGGAGCCATTGTAAAAGGAGGTCCGGAGTAGCGAGAGCCAATTTTGGGCTCGTCTGGGGTGCAGAGCAAGGGCCACGGTGCACGGAGTTATCAACTGTCGGGACAGCTTGCAGCCCTCGGTGCCGGCCATGCTCCTCAGCCATTTCAGCGAACCCGAGCGCGACCGGTGCCGTGTCGATCAGGGCAGCGCTCGATCGCGAACATGCGCTCCGCTCGTTCTCGATCGACTTTACCGGCCGCGGAGCGCGCCGCTGCGAGGTAGTGCCGGCCAGGCGCATCAGCGCGGGACCAAACCAACTCAAGGCTTTCACCCGTGGCGGGATGGAACCGTGTTAGGGCCGGGATCAGCAGACCGATCATTGCAGCGATCATTGTCGACATGCTCGGCAAACCGATTACCGAGGTCGGCACTGAGCGGCCGCGTGGGCCGTTCAAGGGGATCGCCGGCGGCGCTCTCGCCGGCCGAATCCGATGCCAGCAAAGATTCGACCCAAGCCCTTCGTGCGTTCACCAGATCGGGCCCACCAAATGGGTGAGGCCAAGCCTCAGCTATCGCTCTCGCTTAAATTTCACAATCGCGCATGGCCCAACACTCCGCATCGTCGAATGGGTCGAGCCGAGACCGAGTTGTGCATGGGTAACGAATCTTTAGCCTAAATCTGCGATTAGTAGCCCATTCCCACTGGGGACAGCAGATTCGAGAATACCCTTTGGCAAGTCTTCTTCGGTATAGCAGCGCGGATGAGCATCGTGGCGGGGACGTTTGGACGGGTATCGCCGCTTTGTGCACCGGTCCCCAATTCCGCGGGTAAAGATGGACCGCGAGTGAATTTGATGGGCTTGTTCTCTTTACCGGCGCCGCGGTGAGCTTCACCCGGATTCCTCTGCGCGGCCTTTGTCGCCGGCAATTCGCCGGGAGCTGTCCGCGTCGCAGCAACTCGCGGCTAAGGAAACAGAGCGAGCTTTTGCAAAAGACTCTCGACCATATCGGCGAAGGCCTCAGTGTTTTCGATGCGCGGGGCAGGCTAAGCGCACGCAACTCGCGGTTTTGCGGACTTCTGGGCCTGCCGTCGGATATCCCGGTCGGGATGCCGCTGAGAGAAATCCTAATGCGCCAGGCAGTTCAGGGTGCTTTCGGCGATGTGGATCCAATTGCAGAGACACACCGACGTCTCACACAATTCTACCGGGAGGTTCCGACTACAAAGGAACGGATAACCCCGAGCGGCCGAATCCTCCAAATCCGGCGCAGCGCCATGCCCGACGGTGCGGTGCTCTCCATCTACTCGGACGTGACTGAGATCAGAGCGGGCGAGCGCAAGCTACATGAGGCGCGCAGTCAAGCCGAAGCCGCCAATCATTCCAAAAGCGAGTTCCTCGCCAATATGAGCCACGAGTTGCGCACCCCATTGAATGCGATTATCGGATTTACCGAGATCATTTCGCAAGAGCTATTCGGACCGATCGCCAACAAGAAATATCTCGAATATGTGAAAGATGTACATTCGAGCAGTCTTCACCTGTTGTCAATCATCAACGATGTGCTGGATATGTCGAAGATCGAAGCCGGAAAATTCGAGCTTGCGAAGCAGCCGGTGGCGTTGTTAGATGTGCTGGCCGACGTGATCCGTATCGTACATGAGCGCGCCAGTTGCCGTGGCATCGAATTGGTTTCGCAATCGGGCGACGAACCCGTGATTGTTTGGGCGGACGAGCGAGCGATGAAGCAGATTTTTCTAAATCTGCTCTCGAACGCCATCAAGTTTTCGAGGGATGGAGGAAAAATTTACGTTCGTGTCAGCGGCGAACATGCCGGCTATATTGCTATCGAAGTCGAGGACCACGGCATCGGCATGAACGAAGAGGAGCAACAACGCGCTCTGCAGCCTTTCGGTCAAGCCAAACCGGCAATCACAGGCAACTACGGCGGCACTGGTCTCGGGCTGCCGATTACTAAAGGGCTGGTCGAGGCGCATGGCGGAACATTGTCGATCATCAGCAATGCCGGCGAGGGGACAATGGTACGGGTGATGCTATCAATGCGAGCCGTACTTGTCGACCGCGAGCCCAAACCGGGCTTTGCCATCTCCGAATTCGGGTAAGGGAGCCACTGCGGTTCGGGGAGGTATATCCAACCGCAGGCAGCGAAGCCGTTTGGCTGACTCAAGTAGCCGTCGTCTCGCGGGCGCTGCGCCGTATTATACGGAATAAGGAGATGCCGGGAAGCAGCGCTAAGGTGATAATCGCCAGCAGTCGGAAGCAATCCGTATAGGCGGCGAACGAGGCGGCTGCCTGCAGGCGCTCCGGAGAGAAACTTGGATTCCGGGCTTGGTCGTAGAGTTCGCTGAGATGAAAGTGAATCCGCGCCTGCAGCACCGCCGTCATCGCAGCGACACCGGTCGCACAGCCCAGTTGCCGGGCCAAATTATAGACGCCGGCGGCGTCTGTGCGCAGGTCTGCGGCAAGGGTTGAAAAGGCGAGAGTGCTGAGCGGGGTGAACAGCAGGCCGACGCCGACGCCTTGAGCGGCGCTGGCGGCGGCGAGCCAAGTCTCCCCCGCATCCGCCGGAATTCGAGCCATCCAATTAAAGGCGCCGGCTGTCATAACCAGGCCGAGCGCCAACAAAGCGCGATGATCGACCCGATCGATAACATAGCGAATCGTCAGCATCATCGCCATGGTACCGATCCCCCGCGGAGCGATTACCAGGCCCGCTTGTGTGGCGTTCCAGGCGAACGGCCCTTCGCCCAGAGCCGGAACAAAGACTATGGTTGTAAACAAAATCGCTCCCACCAGAAAATTATAGAGAGTCGCAATCGCGAAGTTAGCGTCTCGGAACACTTCAAATCTGATCAGTACAAAACGTGCTCGACGACTTTGTAATGCAATGGTAGCGGACGCCAACGTCGCTATGCCCGCGGCGCAAAGCGTTTCCGGCGAGGGCGGCCATATCTGGCCGATACTGCGTTGGAGCGCCAGCTGAAGCGAACCTGTGGTGATAGCCAACATTGCGATGCCGACACCGTCGATTGGGCCGGGGTCGCCGGAACCGGCGCCTGACGGGATGGTTCCCAATCCCAAGAGCGCAACTGCCCCGATCGGAGCGTTCAACGCAAAGATCCATCTCCACGACGAGAGATCAGTAATCACCCCCCCGAACACCGGACCGAGCATCGGCCCCGCCATGATCGTGGCTCCCCAGATGGCAAGCATGCGGCCATGTTCCGACTTCGGGTAAATATCGAGGATGATCGCCTGCGACAAAGGCTGGATGATGCCGGCTGCGGCACCTTGGAGCAGTCGAAAGAAGATCAGTGCATAAAATGCAGTTGCGGTCGCGCAAAGCAATGAAGCAGTAACAAATAGTACGACTGCTGCGACGAAGACTCGGCGTGGGCCCCAGCGACGGCGCAGGCAGCCGCTCAAAATTGCGGTCACGGCGGACGCGCAGAGATAACCTGTCATCACCCAAGAGCCGAGATCGATGCCGCCGCTGAACCCTCGTTCGAGCTGCGGGAGAGCAACGTTGGCGATCGTGGCGTCAAAGGCTTGCATCGCTGTCGCGATCATCAGCGCGGTGGCTGCCTGACGCCGGCCAGCGATCGACGACGCGGCCGCGTTTGCGGTCATTCGAGCGCGCCGTCCGCCGCGAAGTTCGAATTCATGCGGTGGCTGTCGTGTCGATTATGCTCGTGCATGGCGAAGCCGCGAAAATGAGATTGCGAGCGGAGGAAGCTCGTCTTGTCCATCGGCCCAAAAAATTTGGCGCCCGTAAAGGTGCGGAGCTTCGCTCTGGCTCAGCATTTATGCAGACATTGCATCAACAGCAGGAGCAACCTGCGGCATTGACAGAATGTGCCTCAACGATCTAAGCATCGAACATTAATCCTTTCCAGAACAATCTCACACATAAAACAATTCGTGTAAAGAATCAAGAAGTTTATGATGTCTCTATCAGGTACCCGTCCTAGGAGCAATCAAATTTTCGTCAATATTATCTTGCACACCGACAGGTCTTCGCCGTCTGAATTAAAGCGGAGGCGCCATCACGGTATGCGAAGCTTTGATTATCCCTGCCTTGCCGCGATCCGGACACGGCGGCATGCTGTCGACGAACCTTGAGATCGGCGCGACTCAGGCTAGCCATGGGCCGGTCGAGAGGCCATATCCCGCATTCTGGCGATCCTACTACGATCCCCGATCTGCCCGCGCGCCGGCAAGTGAGTCAAATTTATTCTAGTCTAAGTCTATAATGACCACAAAGTTTACCTCCACTCGCGCATGTCGGTGGGCATAGCGTAAGACCACGCCGCGATAAATCGGAATATCGGACCGAGGCCGGGCGCGATCCGGAGCGGGTCTTCGAGGCCGGGCATGATAATGTCCCGCCTATTATGCCGGGGAAAATTCGCCCGAGGCTTGTAGCCTCTCCTTGCGGGATGACCTGATCCGGCTCAAAAGCCGTATGCGACGGCCGAGTTTCTCGGCCAACGGCACCCCGAACGCTTCGTGACGGGGTCATGGTGTCGGCTTGGCAGGCGGCTACTTCAGATGCTCCTGGAGTCGCGGCATCAGCTCGACGAAATTGCACGGGCGAAAGCGGTTGTCGAGCTGGTGCACGAGGATACCCTCCCAAGCGTCGCGGCAGGCGCTGGGCGAGCCGGGCAGCGCGAAGAGGTAGGTGCCGCCGGCAACCCCGGCCGTCGCCCGGCTCTGGATCGTCGAGGTTCCGATTTTGTCGTAGCTCAGCCAACGGAATAGCTCGCCAAAGCCGGCGATTTCCTTCTCGTAGATGCTGTGAAACGCCTCGGGCGTCACGTCGCGGCCAGTGACGCCGGTGCCGCCGGTCGAGATCACGACATCGACCTTTGGGTCGGCGATCCATGCCCTGAGCTGGGCGACGATCGCGTCCTGGTCATCACGCACAATCCTCTGCGCCACGACATGGTGCCCGGCACTCGTCGTGAGCTCGGCGAGCGTATTGCCCGAGCGGTCCTGCGCCGCGTCGCGAGTATCCGAAATCGTCAGGATTGCGATGTTGACGGGGAGGAACGGACGGGTCTGATCAAGCCGGCCGGGCATCGGCGATGCTCCCTCTCTAGATTTTGGATTGCGTTCAAGATAGGATGGCTATGAGACCGCGGAAAGGAGTTCGTCGAGGCGGGCGCGCAACGCTCGCAGGTCGCGCCAAGCCTCACGCTTGCGTTCGGGCGCGCGCAAAAGAAACGACGGATGAAACATCGGCAAGGTCGACACCGGCCGGTCGATACCGGGGATCGCAAGATCGAACCAACGCCCCCGAAGCCGGGTGATGCCGGGTCCCGGCGGCAACAACGCCCGCGCCGCAGTGCCGCCGGCCAGCACCAGCACTTTGGGCCGAACGAGCGCGATATGCCGCAACACAAAAGGAAGGCAGGCGGCGATCTCGTCCGCTGTCGGCGTGCGGTTGCCGGGCGGGCGCCAATAGATGACGTTGGTAATCAAGACGCTGGTGCGGTCAAGCCCGATCGCCGCCAGCATGCGGTCGAGCAATCGTCCGGCGCGGCCGACAAACGGGTGTCCGATCCGGTCTTCGTCCGCACCTGGCGCCTCGCCGATGATCATGACCGGGGCGGTGGGATCGCCGTCGGCGATAACGGTGTTGGTCGCGGTCTGTTTCAGCGCGCAGCCTTCGAAACCGCCGATCGCCATTTCGAGCGCGGCCAAACTGTCGGCGCGCGCCGCAAGCAGTCGAGCGGATTGTGCGGCGTCGCCCGGCGATTCAGTGTACGCGGCGGGCGGCGCTGCTGCGACCGCGTGTGCCGCGGGCAGCGTATTGGGAGCTCGGACCGCCGGCTGGGTCAACGGCGACGCAACCGCGGACGTGGTCGTTGGCGTGACATCGATCGGGGTCAGTGCAAAGCGGTTTGCCGGCGCATCTGCGACAGCCTCATCCGCCCCCATTTCGAGATACCAGCGCAACAGCGCCACCAACTCCTTTTGAGTATCCGCTGTCATGCGATTACGGCCATTTCGGATTTCCCACTTCTCCCACCCGCGGCCGGCCCGCGGCATCGATAACCTGTGGCTCAAGATTAGGCTTATACGCGTTGGCTGCGGTGATTTCCTGCAGAAGCGGGCGCGCGGGCCCCTCGACGGTACGACATTGACAGGCGCGGATCCCGCTGTTGCGGCGGCGTAACGCTCTTTTTGAACAAGGCTCGCTGCAAGGCGAGATAGGCGTCCTTGGTCATTGCCGGTTCGAACTTATCGAGGATCTCGCGGGCCCGCGCGGCGTCAGCGTTCAACAGGTCGATAGCGGTCATCGCCAGCAGCTTGGCCGGCGTCACATAGCCGTGCTGCGGTTCGTCGATTCGCAAGTCGGCGGCATGAGCGTGGCCCTCGGCGGCAACGACATAGGGATGGATCACTGGGATCAGGTGGGCGAGGTCGCCCATATCGGTCGAGCCGGTGCGGTGACCGGTGCTCTGGGAGGTGTCCGGCCCGACGATCGCTTCGACATTGTCGCCAAGGATTCGCCCGAGCCGCTTTTCGTTGCGCTGCGGCAGATCCCCGAGGATCGTCTGGCTCTCGACTTCGGCGCCGATCGCCATCGCACCGGCGTGCAGGCAGCGGTCGACCTTGCGGTTGGCGTCGAGGATCGCCTCGATCGAGCCGCCGCGGACAAAGGTCTGCATCGTGACCTCGGCCGGGACGACGCTGACCGCGTCCCCCGTCCTTGGTTGTGGATCGGCGTGGAATAAGAACCCCGTTTAGAGGGTGATCGGCCTCCCATCGGGAGCCCGGACGGCGGGCCGACCGTGGCTTCCCTGGGGGACATGGGAGCCGGGGCAAGGGCGCTGGTTGTGGAGACGATTGCAAAGATCGGGCGGGCGTATTTCGTGCAGAAGAAGCCGATCAAGGCGATCTGCCGCGAGTTTCGGCTGTCGCGTACGGTCGTGCGCAAGGTGATCCGGTCATCCGGTCTGAGATTACCGGGTTTCATTGCGAGCGTGGCCGGCAACCATTGCCACGGATTGATCCGTGGCGGGCGCAGCTTGACGGGATGCTACTCGCAAACGAGGGCAAGTCGGCGCGCGAGCGGACTTTGTTGTCCTCGACGAACTCGGATTCCTGCCCTTCGCGCAGACCGGCGGACAGCTCCTGTTTCATCTGATCAGCCGGGTCTACGAGCGAACCTCGGTCATTGTCACCACCAATCTCGCTTTTGGCGAATGGCCCGGCGTCTTTGGCGACGCCAAGATGACGACGGCACTCCTCGACCGGCTGACCCATTCCTGCGAAATCATCGAAACCGGCAACGAGAGCTGGCGCTTCAAGCCTCAACCTCGATATCCGCTAAACGTCATGGCGGGTGGACGGAAATCTATCTTGCCCGCGACGATCGCTCTGCAGGCGAAACGTGTCAGCCATCAAAAATACGTCAATGCTCGCCTCATAACCGAAGGGCGCGGCGGTATCAGTCTATTCTCCGTCAGTCAACAGTCCGTAACGTCAACATCTTTCGTCAAATTGATAGAAATGGTCATTTATTCGTCATTTAGATTCTCCAAAATTGGTCTGCATACGTACAACTATAAGTAACGTATTTTGATGATTCAAAGTAAACATATGATTTTTTATTGACATTGGCTCGATGCACGTTAATCTTCTGTCAATTTTCGTTGTGCCGCAGTGGTCGGCTGGGCCTCAACGAGGACCATACCAATTGTGACCGAACGCGGCGAGCAAGGGATGGAGGTATGGCTATAAGGATTGTCTCATCGTGAATTTGTTTCGGCCCCCGCGGCATCGGTCAACCACGCTGCTGCATGATCTTCACTGAAGCGGCGCTGTCGCTTTAACGGAGTATCCGATGGAACTCGTTTGTCCAAATATCGTACCCGAGAACAATTTGCGACTGCCGGACGCGCTGACAATAAGGCACGGTCCGGCGCGTCTGCTGTCGAGCTTTGTTCTTGAAGGCGACCAGGCCGCGCGCCAAATCGGCATTCGCTTGCGGCTGCGCTACGACTTCGGTGAATTATTGTATCTTAATAAACAGAAGGTTGGCAACGGGACCTGGTATCCGCTGATGCGAATGTTCCATCCCGAATATAATAATCTGATCCCGGAAAACTCATACTGGATTTCGGGCGAAGACGAACACGGCGAGATCGTAGCGACCCATGCCGGGCGGGTGCATTATTGGCCGGAGACGACGCTGGAGCAGGAAGTTGATTCCCTGCTTTATGGGACACGGCGTGACGGACAACGCTGTATCGTGACCGCACCGGACGCGAAAATCATATCGGGTGTCGTCGTCTACGGCGGATCGGCCTGGGTGCGCCCGGATTTTCGCGGCAAGCGGCTGTCGCAATTGCTCCCCCGGCTCGGCCGTGCCTATGCCTTGGCGCGATGGCCGATCAATTGGGGCATTTCGATTGTCGCGCCGGTGCTCGTCGAGAAGGGGGTCGCTGCCGGGTATGGATACAAGCGCGAAAGTCGCAGCATAATATTCCCCGGCGCTCCTTCCGGCGCGGTTGAAAACGTGCTCGTCAGCGTCGGTGCCGAGGATGCTTACGACGATTTCGCGGCGATCCTTTCGAGGGGATATCCGACGTCCGATTCGGTGGATGCGCCTGCGCCCCTATCGGCCAGCTTGCGCGACAACATGGAGACCAGGACCTCATCCGACGATGTTTTCCACGGCAGCAGCAGTCGCTCGTAGTGTGAGGTAAAGAATTTGGGCTTGCCGGGCGCGACCTGGATAGCGGCGGTGACGTGGTCATACCTCGGTTGGCCTGTGCGAGCGACGCTTTTATAAAATTCCGAAACCCATTCGCCGTAATCCTTGTCCGGTTGGTTCTCCACCGTTTGGCCGATCGCATTGAAATGGTAATTGCCTTCGAGCCAACGGAATCCGTCGCCGATAAAGCGAAAGACCGGATCGGTCCAATCGGGCCTGACACCGAATATCATCAGGCGCGAAAGCATCTGCTGGTTGATCGCAAAAGAGATCACGCTCGGATCAAAATGCCCGAACGACATTCGCCATTTTTGTGTCAATCGGTGCAGAGGACTTTCATCATCATTATAGAGCTTTGAAAAATCCTGCGGTTCGATCAGAAATCGGTCCTTGGCGGACGGGATGAATTTAGGAGCGCACAGCTCGGACAACCGTGAGATCGCGAGATCACGATCCGACAGGATTTCCGACTTCCAAGAAGATATGAAGTATCGGATACGGAACAGCCGTACATTCGAGGTCATCAACTGCTGCTGAACCGTAAGCAACGCGGGGAGTTCCACAGAATATGGGTGTATTTCGATCTCGATAATCGATTGATCATGAACCTGAAACTTGACAAAACCCTGATTTTTGACAGCGAACGATACCGCGTCGTAATCGGGATCAGAGTCGCCCAATGCCGCAAAAAACTCGCTGCTGTTTCAAGAACCCACTGCCCAGTAGGCGTAACCAGCATGGTTAGGTGTTTCAACGTCAGCCTCGCGCTAGGAAGTGCTGATCCTCAAACGGGCTCATCCCGATCCCTGTTTTACTCACCTAAAGGTTAAGCGGTGGTGAACAAACAGCGTCGATAGGCCCTGCGCTGTTTGACACCCTGCTGATGCTCAGGGGCTCGCACCTCGCTAATCCCGACTAATAACCGTAGTCGGAAGAGCCGCTCGGATGCCGCGGCCGGTCAAGTGACTCCCGGCGGAGCCGGATGTTGTAAAGCAGCATGGCCTCCGTCGTGCTCGGTATGTATCGGGCCGGTGATCGAGAACGCGCTTCCATCAATTTGTCGAGGTTGTCCCCGCGGCGGCGAGGAGTTCGCCGATGCGCTCCGCGGCTTTGAGACCCGAACCGGTAAGCACTGCCACGGTCGTCTCGCCGCGGGCGATCGTGCCGTCACCCAATAGCCGGGTCAGCGCCGCGCCTGCGGTCGCGGCGGTCGGCTCGACAAAAAGCCCGAGCCGGCCTAAAGCGAGCAATGCCGGCGCGATCTCGCCCTCGCCGACGGCCACGACGCCGCCCCGTGAGCGGCGCAACGCGCGCAACACCCGCGCCGGCCGCACCGGCCGCATCGTCGCGATGCCGTCGGCGAGCGTCGGGCTCGCTGTGAACGGCACGAAGCCATCGGCATCTGCCGCCCACGCCGCCGCAAAAGCAGCGCAATTCGCCGCCTGCACCGCGAAAAGCCGCGGCCGCACCGCGATCTCGCCGGCTCGTTCGAGAGCGTCGACGCCGCGTTCGAGGCCGAGGATGTTGCTGCCGTAGCCGGTCGGCACCAGAATGTTGTCCGGCAGGCGGAAACCGAGCTGCTCCCACAACTCGAAGGCCAAGGTCTGCGTACCCTCGATGAAGTACGGATGCCAGTTGTGACTGGCGTAAAAGCTTTCATTCGCTGCGGCGAGCGCGGCTTCGGTGACGGCCTGCCGGGTGCCGGAAACCGGACGGAGTTCCGCGCCGGCGGCGGCGATCTGCACCAACTTGGCGCGCGGTGCTGAGGCCGGAACATAGATCCGGCACGGGATGCCGCCGGCAGCGGCGTAAGTCGCGATCGACGAGCCGGCATTGCCGGAGGAATCCTCGTGGATCGGCCCGACGCCAACCTCGAGCAGATGGTTGATCAAGACCGCCGTGCCGCGGTCCTTGAACGACCCGGTCGGCATCTGCGATTCGAGCTTGAAGAAAACCGACGCGCCGAGCCAGTCACGGCCGACAAGCGGGGTCCAGCCCTCGCCAAGGGTCACGCGGGGCGAGGCCGCGAGCGGCAGCGCCGCAGCATAGCGCCACAGCGACGGCTCGCCGGCGGCGATGTCGCCACGCGAGAGGCCGGGACCGGGCGCTAACTCCAACGGGCCACCGCAATCGCAGCGCCACCGTGGCCGATCGGCGGCGAGGTTGCGCCCGCAGGCGGGACAGTGATAAGCCGCGACTGTCATCATTTGCTTCTTCCCGCCGATTTGTGCTCCGACGCGGCGACCGAGACAACAGCGGATAAGGTGCGGCAGGCGCTGCCGGCGAGCATGGCGAAAGCCTGTTGCTCGTTACCGTCATGGCGGCTCCGGCGGGCGCGGCGGATCTCGCCACCACCGGCCCCGCCGCTGCTTGTGCCTATTGCGCTGCTGCCTTGTTGGATGCCGCACCCACGAGCGCGGCGTCGAGTTCCTCGATGGTTCGGCCGCGCGTTTCGATGCCGATGAATAGAAAGGCGAAGACGGCAAGCAGATACCACACAGCGAAGTAATTGAAGGCCGGGACGCGATAGATACGATGCCTCGGCCGGGCTCACCTTCAGCACCAGCATGAGCAACGTGACCCCCCACAGCGCCAGACCGACGGCGCCCGTTTGGCTCAACCCGGCCAAAAGGCTGCGGCGATGCGGTGAGCGGGTCGCATCACGGCGCACGCCAGCCGAGCGGGGGTCCGAAAGCCGGCTCGTTCGAATCAGACGCTGAGGTGACGCCTGCGCGAACGCGAACACTATCAAGCCGACCCTCCCTCCCTGTTAGGGGACGGGAGCCAGCGTGACCCGATGCGATCAGTGCAACGGCGAAAAGGCGGCGGGGACGACCAGCATGTTCTCTTGGCGGATTATCATATTGGGGCCGCCGCCCGACGGAGGCGGCCAGATGCCCTTGGCGCGGGCTTCTTCGCGGATGCGGAAGCGGTCGCCGGCGTCCTTGTAGGCCCAGATGTGGCACCATTTGTTGAGCCCGCCGAGTTCGGTGTACCAGGCGCCGACCAACGGCGAGAGCTCCATGCGTCTCGCGATATGACTGCTCCAGCGGTCGATCACGCCGGGGATCCCGCCGGGCTTAAAGGTGTAGATGCGAATTTCATAGAGCCCGCCGAGTTGGCGCGGCTCGAGCGCCGGCGAGAACGGCGCCGGCAGATAGACGTCGCTCTGCTGCTCGACGACGAATTCGCGGGTGTTGGGCGGCCAGCCCGGCTGCTTTGTCGCCGCCTCGCGCAGCCGAGTGCGCGCCGCCATGTCGTCATAGGGCCAGACATGGATGACGCGGTTGAGCGGCCCGACTTCGGTGTGCCAAAAGGCGGCGAGCGGCGGAACCTTGGCCCGCGCCGGCAATGCCTGGCCAAAGCGCTCTTCGAACGTAGCAACCGTACCCGGCTGCAAGGTGTAGGTGCGCATCTCGATGATCATCGGATTTCCTCCGTGGCGAGGGTGAGCAAGCGGACGCTAGACCGTAGCGCCGGCGTGTCAAGCGCGCCATGGCCGATCGCTTTATTGCAATGCCTGGTCGCGATGCAAATTCCCGCCCATCAAATAGACGAGGTACTCGACAGCGTCGCGTTGCCGAAGGAAAGGTACGGTCTCGGTGGTAATGCTGTTGGCGGTCCACCGATTGTCGAGCATGTTCGGGTAGCCGATCTTGTAGGCGCATTGCGGCGCGGCGAGTTGGCACCACAGGCGAACCTGGTTGATGTAGCTGATGTTGTTTTCGATCGCGTCGACTCTACCGACAGCGGAAGGGCTCATGCACCAATAGTTCGACGGGATGTATTCCGGCGTCGCCCCGGGAATGATTGCTCCCTGAAAGCACATATCACCGGTGTTGGAAACAAAGAAGCCGGCGATCGGCGAAATATAGTGCACGCCGTCGTCGATGTATTTGATGGTTGCGAGGTAGCCCGACTGGCCCGGCAGCGGCGGGCGTCTTTGGAAGGCGAGCGAATTGATGGGTGGCGTCGGCGGCGGCATGCACGCCACCAGCATTGCCAGCAGGCTGATGGTCAGGATTACCGCTATTGCCCGCATTTTGGCCGATTCCACGATGATCGCGCTGCGTTTGCCGGGGTCATCTATTAACCCGGTTTGGGCAGTTGTCACCAGCCCACGCCTCGCTCTCAGCCGTTAGTTCGCCGTCAATTGCCTTCGCTCGCCAATCGACCATAATCAAAACCGATACCCCTTGCTGGCTTGGGAGCCGCCGATGCCGATCCTTGCCGAAGTGCGCGATTATCACCTCGAGCTGACCGCGATCCGCCGCGACATCCATGCCCACCCTGAACTGGCTTTTGCCGAGCAGCGCACCGCCGATATCGTCGCGGCAAAGCTTGCCGAGTTTGGCTGCGACGTGCATCGCGGCTCGCCGGGACCGGCGTCGTCGGCACGATCCGCCGCGGCAACTCGCCTTCCGCAATCGGGTTGCGCGCCGACATGGACGCATTGCCGATCCATGAGATGAACGACTTTGCGCATCGCTCGACCGAAGACGGCAAGATGCATGCCTGCGGCCACGACGGCCACACGACGATGCTGTTGGGCGCCGCCAAATACCTCGCCGCAACGCGAAATTTTGAGGGTACGGTGCATCTGATCTTTCAGCCGGCCGAGGAAGGCGGGGGCGGCGGGCGGGTCATGGTCGAGGAAGGGTTGTTCGACAAATTCCCGTGCGACGCGGTCTTTGCGCTGCACAACAAGCCCGGGATCGCGGTTGGGCAGATCGCGGCCAAGGCCGGCCCGCTGCTCGCCGCCTCGGACCGCTGGGATATCCGGATCAAAGGGCAGGGGACCCACGCCGCGCATCCGCATCTCGGTATCGACCCGTTTGTGGTCGGCGCCGAAATCGTACTGGCGCTGCAGACGATCGTCAGCCGCACCGTCGACCCGCTCGACTCCGCCGTCGTTAGCGTCGGTTTCATGCGCGGCGGATCGGCCTATAACGCGATCCCGGACGGGCTGCATATCGGCGGCACGGCGCGCAGCTTTCGTCCGGATGCAGGACGCGATCGAGCGCCGGATCGGCGAGATCGCCCGCGGGGCAGCGTTGGTGCACGGCGCCGCGGCCGAGGCGGATTATCGCCGGTCCTATCCGCCGACGGTCAACCACGCCGCCGAGACCGAATTTGCGGCCGAGGTCGCCGCTGAAATCTGCGGCCCGGACCAGGTGCTGCGCAACGTCGCGCCATCGATGGGCGGCGAGGATTTCTCGTTCATGCTGAACAAGCGCCCGGGCGCGATGTTGTGGCTCGGCAACGGCCCCGGCGCGGGCGACTGCTTTTTGCACAATGCTCGCTACGACTTCAACGATGAGGCACTGCCGGTCGGCGTCAGCTTTCTGGCGCGCCTCGCCGAGCGGTTTCTGGAAAAGGCGACCGGCTAAGTCGACAACGCATGCTGGCCCGGACCCGGTATTGGGTCCGGTTTTTGCTTAGAAAAACACAAACGGCGGAGGAACAGATGGCCTACCGGCTGACACGTCGCGATTTCGGGATCGGGGCAGGGGGCTGTCGCGCTTGCCGGGTCTGGTTTTGGCGCCCGCGCCAGGGCCGCCGAGACCAAGACACTGCGCTTTATCGCCCAGTCGGATTTGCGGGTGCTTGATCCGATCTGGACGACCGCCTACATCACCCGCAATCACGGGTATATGGTCTTCGATACGCTATTCGCTCTCGACGACAAGTTTCAGCCGCACCCCCAGATGGTGGGCGACTACCATATCTCCGACGACAAGCTCACCTACAGCTTCAAATTGCGCGACGGGCTGAAATTTCATGACGGCCAGCCGGTGCGCGGGATCGACTGCACCACGTCGCTGACCCGCTGGATGGCGCGCGACTCGCTCGGCCAGACGATGGCCGGCGAAATTGCCGAGATGAAGGGCGGCGACGATCCGGCCTTCTCGATCCGGCTGAAGGCGCCGTTTCCGATGCTGATCGGCGCGATCTCGAAGGTATCGAGCCTGGCGCCGTTCATCATGCCCGAGCGGCTCGCCAAGACCGACCCATTCAAGCAGGTCACCGAAATGGTCGGCTCGGGACCGTTCAAATTCGTCGCCTCCGAGTTTCAGCCCGGCAACAAGGCGGTCTATGTCAAGAACACCGATTACGTGCCGCGCAGCGAGCCGCCAAACTGGGCCTCGGGCGGCAAGGTGGTCAAGGTCGACCGTGTCGAGTGGTTGGTCGTCCCGGATCACGCGACCGCCGCCGCGGCGCTCAACAGCGGCGAAGTCGATTGGTGGGAGAATCCGCCGCTCGACCTCGTCCCGATCTTCGCCGGCCATGACGTCACCGTCGCCGATGGCGGGCCGATGGGTTTTCCACAGACCTTGCGGTTCAACCACCTCTGGCCGCCCTTCGACAACGTCAAGATGCGCCAGGCGGTGCTGGCGGTGGCGAGCCAGGCCGATTTCATGACCGCGATCGCCGGCGATCCGAAAAACTGGCAGGCCTGCCCTTCGTTCTTTACCTGCGGCAGCCCGATGGAGAGCAAGGCCGGCTCTGAAGCGCTGACCGGCAAACGCGATTTCGACAAGGCGAAAAAACTGATCGCCAAAGCCGGCTACCAGGGCGAGAAAATCGTCGTCCTCGACGGGACCGACCAGACGCCGGTGCACGCGCAGGCGCTGGTGGCCGCCGATCTGATGAAAAAGCTCGGGCTCAATGTCGAGATCGCGGCGATGGATTGGGGCCAGGTCGTGACCCGCCGCGCCTCGATGAAGCCGATCGACCAGGGGGGATGGAATGTGTTCGGGACCGGCTGGACCGGCGCTGATATGCTCGACCCGACCTTGAACCAGCCGCTGCGGTGCAACGGCAAGAAAGCCTGGTTCGGCTGGCCGACCGACGACAAGATCGAGACGCTGCGCGCCGCGTGGGTCAAGGCGAGCGACCTCGAAGACCGCCAGGGCATCGCCGCGCAAATCCAAGAGCGCGCCTTCGAGGTGGTCCCCTACATCCCGGCCGGCCAGTACATGCCCAAAACCGCTTACCGCACGAACGTCAAAGGCGTGCTCACGACCCCCGCGCTCCTGATGTGGAACGTCGAAAAGACCTGACCGTCGGCTGACGGGCTTCCGGAAGCCTTCAGACGCCGAGATAACGATGCATCGCTTCCGGCTGGCTGCGGGCGGTCTGTGCGGTCATTTCGTCGACGATGTGCCCGTTGTTGAGGACGTACACCCGATCGGAGAGGCTCAGCGCGGCGGAGATGTTCTGCTCCACCAGCACGATCGTTTGGCCCGATTGGGCAAGGGCGCGGCAGGTGGCGAGCAGATCGCGCACGATGATCGGCGCCAGCCCCTCGAACGGTTCGTCGAGCAGCAGGATCTTCGGCTCGCGCACCAGCGCGCGGGCGATCGCCAGCATCTGCTGCTCGCCGCCCGAGAGGTCGGTGCCGCGGCTCTTCCGGCGCTCCCGCAGGCGGGGAAAGGTCTCCCAGACACGCTCCACCGGCCACTGCGATTTCGCCGTCAGCGCGGCGAGCACCAAATTGTCTTCGACGCTGAGGCTGCCGAAGATGCGCCGCTCCTCCGGCACGAGCTGCACCCCAAGCGCGGCGATGGCGTGCGCCGGCAGGCCGTGCGTCGGGGTGCCGTCGAAAATTATCCGGCCTGAGCGCGGGCGCACGACGCCGATCAGGCTTTTCAATGTGGTGCTCTTGCCCGCGCCGTTGCGGCCGAGGAGTCCCACGACTTCGTTCTTCTCGACCCGCAGCGAGACGTCGAACAAGATATGGCTGTCGCCGTAATAGCTGTTGATGCGCTCGGCTTCGAGCAGCGCGCTCACGCCGCCGCCACCCCGCCGAGATAGGCCTCCTGCACCAGGCTGTTGCGCTGGATCTCGGATGGCGCGCCCTCGGCGAGCAGCGCCCCTTCGTGCAAGACGGTGATTCGTTCGGCCAATTCGAAGAGAGCGTCCATGTCGTGCTCGACCACCACCAAGGTGCGCCCGTGCCGGATGTTTTTGAGAAGCTGCACGGTCTCGGCCCGCTCGGCAGGGCTCATCCCGGCCAGCGGTTCGTCCAACAGCAGCAGCGACGGCGAGCCGGCAAGCGCCAGTGCGATCTCCAGCCGCCGCTTTTCGCCGTAGGCAAGCTGCGCGACCGGGACGTCCGGGCGCTCGCCGAGGCCGACCAGCGCGAGCGTGCTTTCGACCTGCGTGTCCAGTCCGGCGACGCGGTCGATGCGCCGCAACAGGTCGAGACGAAAGGTGCCGCGCCGCTCGCCGAGTGCGGCGATAACGACGTTTTCACGCACCGTCAGCCGAGTGAACAGCTGATTGACCTGATAGCTCTTGGTCAGGCCGAGCTGGCAAACCCTGGCGACATTCATGCCGGTGATGTCGCGGCCGTTGAAGATGATGCGGCCGGCGCTGGGCGGCAGCTCGCAGGTCAGCATCTTGAAGAATGTGCTCTTGCCGGCACCATTGGGCCCGATGATGCCGCGCAATTCGCCCTCGTCGACAGCGAAGTCGATGTCGCGGTTGGCGACCAGGCCGCCAAACGATTTGGTGAGGCCGCGCGCCTCCAGCGCCGGGCCGGCGAATTTCGTCGTGCGTCGGCGGCGCGCCGGCCCGATGCTGGACAGCGGCGCCAAAGCACCCGCGCCCGCTGCCACGGGAGCGGGCGGCTGGGCGGGGGCGGCAGAGCGCGCGAGCAGATCTCGAACGCCGCCGATCAGACCGCGGCGCAGAAAGCAGACCAACAGCACAAAGACCAGACCCAGCACCAACTTCCACGCGCTGCCGAGTCCGACGACCGCCTGCAGAAGATCGCGCAGATAGAGCCAGACGATGGCGCCCAGCAACGGACCGAACAACGTGCCGAGGCCGCCGATCGCCGTCTGCATCACCAACTGGCCGGAGGTGTCGAAGGTAAAAGCGTCAGGCGGCATGAACCCTTGCAGCACGCCGAGCAGCCCACCGGCGAAGCCGGCGTAGGCGGCGGCAATCACGAACGCCGTCAGCTTGTAGCGTCCGATCGCATGGCCGACTGCCCGAGCCCGCAGCGGGTTGTCGCGGATCGCCGTCAAGATGGCGCCGACCGGCGAGCGAACGATGCGCAGCGCGATCACGATGCCGATAAAGTAGCAGGCGGCGAGAAAGCCATACATCGACCAGCCGGTGCCGACCTGGTAGACAAACCCGCCGAATGCGAAGCGGGGGGTCGGGACGCCCGGCAGGCCATTTTCGCCGCCGGTCCAGGCGGAGAGCGGCGAGTTCTCGACGAAAAAGAAGGTCTCGGCGATCGCCACCGTAATCATGGCGAAATAGATGCCGGTGCGACGCAGCGCGATCACGCCGGTCACGATCCCGGCGAGCGCCGCGCCGATGGTCCCGACGACGAGCGCCGTCAGCACATCGGACATCAGGTTGTTGGTCAACAGGTAGGCGGCGACGAAGCCGCCGGTCCCGTAAAAGGCCGACTGCCCGAACGACAATAGTCCCGTGTAGCCGAACAAAAGGTCGAAGCCGATCCCAAACAGGCCCCAGACCAGTATCTGGTTGACCGTGTTCGGAGCGAAGCCCAGATGCGGCAGCACGAACGGCGCCCCGATCAGGCCGAGCGCGGTCAGCGCCTCGGTCACAAACCGGCGGTGATGCATGACCCGCGCGCTCAGCCGCGGCCGCGCTGGCCGAGCAGTCCTTGCGGGCGCAGCAGCAACACAAGGATCATCACCACGAACAGCATGACCTCGGAGTAGCTCGGATCCACCATCGAGGTCAGGCTGAGGATTTCGCCGGCGATCAACCCGCCGAGAATAGCCCCGGGGAATGAGCCCACGCCGCCGATGACGACGACGACAAAGGTCTGCACCAGGATTGAGTCACCCATATCGGGGGTCAACGACACCACCGGCGCGTTGACGATCCCGGCAAACCCCACCGCCAGCGCGCCGATGCCGAAGACCAGCATGAACACGCGATCGAGGTTGATCCCGAGCAAGCCGACCATCGTGGAATCCTCGATCCCGGCACGCACGATCATCCCAAGACTGGTGCGATAGAGGACGACGTAAAGCGCGGCGAGGGCGACCGCCACGATCCCCAGCACGACGATGCGGTAGGTCGGATAGATCAAAAAACCCATTGGGGTGACGCCGGAGGCCCAGGCCGGCGGGGGCACCGTGTGCGTCAGGCTGCCAAAGCCAAGGCGCACCAGTTCGACGATGACGATGCCGATCCCGAAGGTAACCAGGATCTGGTCTTCCGGCGGACGGCTGTAAAACCGGCGGATGATCACAAGCTCCATGACCCCGCCGACCACCACCAGGAACAGCGAGCCGGCGATCACAGCGACGGCAAAGGAGCCGGTTGCTTGGAACGCAACCCAGCCGGCATAGCCGCCCAGCATGAACATGGCGCCATGCGCCAGGTTCAGCACGCCGAGCGTGCCGTAGATGATGGTCAGCCCCGACGCGATCAGCGCCAGCAATGCGCCCGAGGCCAGCCCGTTAAACAACTGCGAGACGAGATTGGGCCAAGTGATCATGCGGGGCCGATGGGCCGGACGGTTGTCGAACGGGAAATCGGCGCTGCGTGCAGGCGACGATAACCGCCGGGCCACCGCAGCGCCGCATTCCTCAGGTATAGTCGCCAAGGTGGCAGCCGAACGCGTCCGGCGCCTGCATCAGCCCGGCGCCGGGCACGATCTCCGTCACCTCCCAGAAATCCTCCTTGTTCTTCATCGCGCTGGGCGCCTTCCCGCGAACGATGATGACGGGCCGCACGAGCTGGTGGTCAGCAGCGCGGAAATAGACGTCGCCGACGGTCGAGTGGATGTGCTGGCCGGCCTCGTACGCCTTGATCACCTCGGGCGGGTAAAAGGTGCCGGCGCGCTCGCACGCATCGGCCCACATGGCGAATTGCATATAGGCGTTATTGGCCCCCCACTCCGGCTTGTAGCCGTACTTCTTGTCGAATGCCTCGACAAACATTTTGGCGACCGGGTATTTGTCCTCGAGCGTCCACCAGAAATCGGTGGCGGCGTAGACGCCCTCCATGACCTTGGCTCCCACTTCTTTGGAGAGAAAGGGAACCTGGTAGGGGATCACCAGCTTCATCTTGTTAAAGATGCCGAATTGCTGTGCCTGCTGGATCGATAAGACGGCGTCGTGGCCCCAATTGATGTTGAGCAAGTAATCCGCGCCGGAATTGGCGACGTTGAGCAAATAAGAGCTGTAATCCGGCGCGCCGAGCGGTGCTACCTGATTGGTTGCCGTGGTCCAGCCGCCGTTCTTTGCAAGATAATCCTCCATCGACTTTTGAACAGTGTGGCCATAGGTATAATCCGGTGTCAGGTAGGCGGCCTTCTTGTTCTTGCCGTAGGTCTTGAGCAGGACCGGGCCAATGGCTGCGGCGGCGGTCTGACCATAAAAGCACTGGCGGAAGCTGTAGCGGGCGCAATCCTTGCCGGTCGTGTCGTTGGAGCCGGAGATGCCAACGACATAAAGAACCTTTTCACGCTGGGCGAGCTTGTTGAGCGCTACCGCGACCGCGCTTGAGGTCGCCCCGGTCATCAGAATCGCTTTATTCTCGCTAATAAAGCGCGACTGCTCCTGAACCGCGGTGTTGGGCTTCGCCTCGGAATCGGCGACGCCGTATTTGACTTCCTTGCCAAGCACGCCCTTGGTGGTCTTGGGCGAGATCATCTTGATCAGCGGATCGCCGCCGTTGATGTGCTCGACCGCAAGCATGTAGCCCTTCAGCTCGTCTTCGCCCTGCACGGCATAGGTGCCGGTGCGCGGCACGGTAATGCCGATGAACACCGAAGGGCCGGACGAGCCCGCCGGCCAGGTGCCGAGCGGCGGCTGATCGGCGGCGCGCGCTGGGCCGAGCAATGCCGTGCCGGCGAGCAGACCGCCACCCGCTTTCAGCAGAGCGCGCCGGGTTGGCTTGACAGTGTGGTAAATCTCCATGGCGTCTCCCTCCGCATCGGGGCAATTATCGGCGCTCGATTCGATCCCGATCGCAGGGCGCCGCCGGGCCATCGATCCCGGCCGATCCCATCTCGCGGCCGGCTACGATGGCGCGCCCGAGCACACCCCTTGGCGCGGACGCGGCGCGAACCTAGCTTCGCCGTCTTTAGTTGGCAAGACTGCGACTGCCGCACCCGCAGGCAGAAATCTCTTTATGCTGAATTAACTAAGACGACGTACGACGGCCGGACAAATGGGCCGGCCCGCCCTCCAGACCACCGACCGTCCGGGCGCTTACTCCGCCGCCAGGGCGGGGCGGGGCGTTCCCCGATGTGGTGGAGGCAGCGGTTGATCCATAGTTCGGCCGCCGTTTTGCGACAGGCAGCGGTGCGATGCCGCGAAATCGATAGCCCGCTCGGGGCATGCGCTCGACTACGTCGTCCTCGTTCAGCACCAGCGCACCGGCGACGGTAGTCGCATCCGAATGGCGAATCCGAACACCGCACGGGCAAACGACCTTATCGTTCATCGTTGTGAGAAAATGAGCAGAGACAAGAATGCGTTACGTTGCGTCGCGCTCGCCCTGCCGAAACGCCGCACCGCGCTTCGAGCAGTACTCACCACAGCCAGTGCGTCGGAAATCTTTATGCGGATCAGTGGATCGTAGTCGGCGCCATGCCGCTTCTCCTGCAAATCCACAGCCGCCGCTGCAAACGCCTTTATGTTGGACCGGAAGACGTTATGCGGTTGGTAGGGCGTGTACTTGGCCGGCAAGTTAGACTTAGCCACCTCTATGCACAGCGCACGAAGCGAACGATGATCCACACTTCTGTAGACGAGGCCATATTGAGCTGTCGACCGTTTCGTCCTGCCGACGAACAGATCGGCGGCAGCAGCAAGTGTCGCGTGAAAGACGCCATAATAGGCGCTTGAAACGGCGCGTCTCAAATCGACTTGCCTGGGTGCTCCAGCTGCCGGCGGCGCTATCAGCTTATCGGCTTGCTCGAACAGATGCTCAGGATTCGGAATCGTCACCGGCTTCGAGCTCGGCCTTGGTCGCGTATTCGACTATCCCGAACCGTTCCTCGCCGGCCGCGCGCAGACGGTCCTGAATTTGTACCAGCGTATCGAGAACGGCGTCGCCGTTCAGTTTGGCTGCCGTGCCCGACTTGATCACGATTGTAATCCGCAAAGCCTCACGACCCTCGGAGTCAATCACAGCCGCAGCTTGGGCTCCTTCCACGACCCCCGCGGTCAACTTCGATTTAGCGACCGCTTCGGCGATCTGGACGATCTTGACGGGCTCCAACATATCGACAACCTATCGTAAATCCTCGCGCCTCGCACCGCATTACTCCGCCGCCAGGGCGGGGCGTTCGCCGAGGTGGTGGAGGCAGTGGTCGATCCACAATTTGGTCAGCTTTTCCTGGGCGCCGTTTTGCGACAGGCGCCGATGGAGTGCGGCGAAATCGACCTGATCCATCTCCTGATCCTGGTTGAAGCAGGAAAAGACGACGGTCTCGGTGCCGGTCAGCGGATCGCGGTGCATCTGCAGGCACTGCGCGCAGATCTCCTTCATCATGCACTGCATCGGCGAGTTGATCGAGGCGATCGCCCGGTGGTCCGGCCGGAAATACCCCTTGAGCCGGGCCCGCCGCGCCTCGGCGACCGCGTTCATCATACCGTCGGAGCCGATCGCAATGATGCGGTCTACTTCGGCGAGCGGGATTGCCGCCGCCCCCAGATCGCCCCCGCCATACGCGGCGATCGCCTCGACGATGTTGCCGACAAAGGCGCGATCCTGCGGCCGGCCGGGGGCAAAGCCCGGCGCCTCGTCGCAGCACCACACGACGGCGTCGGCCGAGCGCTCGATGTCCTCGACCTTGTAGCGGTCGGCGATCGTCTTGTAGCCGGCAAAATAGAGGACCCGCGAACCTTGCGCCCGCAATGCCGCGGCGATCGAGAACAAGACCGCATTACCGAGGCCGCCGCCAACCAGCAGCACGGTCTCGCCCGACGGCGTCTCGGTCGGGGTGCCGGTCGGCCCCATCAGGATCACCGGCTCGCCCGGCTTCAACAGCGCGCACAAATCGGACGAGCCGCCCATTTCGAGAACGATCGTCGACAACAAACCGCGCTCCTTGTCGACGCTGGCGCCGGTCAGCGCCAATCCCTCCATCGCCAGGGTTGTGCCGTCGATCCGCTGCGCCAGGGTCTCGTAATTCTGCAGTCGATAGAACTGGCCGGGCCTGAAGGCGCGCGCCGCCATGGGCGCCTTGACGACGATTTCGAGGATCTTCGGCGTCAGCCGCAGGACCTCGTGGACCCGCGCGCGCAATTCGTCGTCCAGCCGCGCGCGCAATGCGTCGGGCAGCGGAGCCGAAGCTTCGCGCCGCGCCAAAATGCGGCTGACCACCGGGTAGCCCAAAGTGGCGCCGCCCATCGCCTTGACGACGTTCCCCGAAAAGCTCGGATGCAGGTCGCCGAAAAAACTGACGGCGCGGCTGTCCGGGCGCAAATGCGTCAGTACCCGCACGGCGTTGGGTTTCGCCACCCGCTCCGGCGCCGCCGGGTTGCCGTCCTCGTCGAGTGCCTGAAAATAGCGGCCGTCGAGCACGATGTTGTCGGGATCCTCGCGGGCGAGGACGGTGTTGGGCTGGGTGCCGGCGGCGACCAGGATCGTGCGTGCCGGCAGTACCACCGGCTCGCCCGGGCCCTGATCCACGGTGGAGCCGGTACCACCAACTTCTTGTGCACGATGCCGCGTCAGCCGCAGCGCCGTCGCCTGGCCGAACTGATCGGTCACTACCTCGTTCGGGGTCAGCAATTCGGCAAAACGGATGCCTTCCTCCATCGCCTTTGCCACTTCCTCATGGTTGAGGGTGTAGCTCGGCGCGTCGACCAGCCGGCGGCGATAGGCGATCGTTATCCCACCCCAGCTGTCGATCAGCTCCGCCAGCCGCGGCGCGCGGCCTTCGCGGTGCGCTGTGTCGCGCTCGGCGCGCAACGCGCGGCCATGTTCGAGGAATTCGGCGGCCGCCTCGCGCTCGGCCGCGTTCCATTCCCCACGCACCGCCTCCTCGCCGCGCTCGGCGACCAAGGTCTCGTAGCGCGACAGGAACTTCTCGACCTGGACCGGGTAATAGGCGAGCGACTCGGTCGCCGTGTCGATCGCGGTCAGCCCGCCGCCGATCACGACCACCGGCAGGCGCACGCTGAGATTGGCGATGCTGCTGGTCTTGGCGGCGCCGGTCAATTGCAACGCCATCAGGAAATCCGAGGCTTGCCTGACCCCCGGCGCCAGGCTGTTCGGCATCGGGATCACCGTCGGGCGGCCGGCGCCGGCGCACAGCGCGACATGATCGAAACCGAGCGCAAAGGCGCTGTCGATCGTCATCGTGCCGCCAAAGCGCACCCCGCCATACATCGCGAATTGGGCGCGCCGATCGAGCAACAGGCGCACGATTTTCAGGAAATTCTTGTCCCAGCGGACGGTGATGCCGTATTCGGCGACCCCGCCAAAACCGGCCATGACGCGGTCGTCGAGGCTGTCGACCAGGCTCGCAACGTCGCGGATCGGGTGGAACGGCAGGCGGCTGCCGTCGGCGGCGACGCCACAAATTTCGGCCGGCAGCGGCTCGATCTTGAGGCCGTCGATCGCGGCGACGAAATGGCCGTCGTTGATCAGATGGTGCGCCAAAGTGAAGCCGGCGGGGCCGAGGCCGACCACCAGCACCTTCTTCCCGGTCCCGGGACGCGGCAATGGGCGCCTGGTGTTGAGCGGGTTCCACCGCGTCAGCAGCGAATAGATCTCGAACCCCCACGGCAGGCTAAGCACGTCCTTCAAAGTGCGAGTCTCGATCTGCGGGATGTCGACCGGCTCCTGCCGCTGATAGATGCAGGCCTTCATGCAGTCGTTGCAGATGCGGTGCCCCGTCGCGGCGCAAATCGGGTTGTCCACAGCGACGATCGCGAGGGCGCCGAGGCTGTAGCCGCGCGACTTCACGAGATTCATTTCGGAAATTTTTTCTTCGAGCGGGCAACCGGCGAGGGTGACCCCGAAAACGCTCTTTTTGAATTTGCCGTCTCTTTCACGCAGCCCTTTCGCGCAGCTGTCCTTCCCTTGGTTATGGCACCAGATGCAGTAATTCGCCTGGTCGAGCGCGCCAGTCAGGTTGGTACCGTGGTCGGTCAACGCAAAGCCCTCGCGATGCCGCCACTCGTCCTCGGGCAAACGCAGCATCGTGACCCCGTCGCGCTCGATAGTCTCGACCGGGACGAGATGGTTCATGTCGAGCCGCTGCGGCACCTTGAACAGAACACCGCGCCGATGCTTTTCTTGGCCCTCGGGCGACAAGGTGGCCCAGGCGGCGTAGCGCTGTGCCTCGTCGAGCGCGGCGGCGTTGCCGGCCTCGTCCTCGAGCCAGCGCGCGACATGCCCGGCGTAGCGTCGTTCCCACTCCGCGACGCTACCCGCGGAGCCGCCGCCGATCAGCGGGTCGAGCTGCCGCGCGAGGGCCGGGCCGTCGATTGCCGCGGCGTCCGCTTCCTTGACGCCTTTGACCGCGCGTCGCTGCACAAACAGGCGCTTGACCGAATAGAGTGGCGCCAAATCGTGATGGCGCGCCTGCAACGCCCGCACCTCCGCCGCGATGCCGAACAGCTTGCCGAGGAAATCCTCGACATGCGGCGCCAGCTCGACCAGCAGATCCGATTCCCCGGTGTTCCCAAGGGCCTTGGGATCGCGCCGCGCCATCATCAGCCGGTCATGCAGCGCGCCATCCGCCGCCAAGAGATACGCGACGAAAGCCCGATCGACGCGCACTAGACCGTCGCGGTCGTAGAGGTCGGCGAAGGAGAGCGCGAATGGCAGCGTCAGATCGGTCATCGGAAATGGGCGTCCGGCAGCGGCGGCAGCGGGGATCCGCGCGCCTCGGTGTGTAGGTAAGCGACGATTACCGACAGAGCTACGACAATTCTCTGCGACAGCGTTGCGCGCGCCCAAACACCGCGCCCAAACACCCCGACAGACCGAAATGTTGGGTCGATCGGTAAAGAGCGTCGGACCGGTCGTTCCGCCGCATGCGGTATCGAGGGGCGGCTACACAATCGATCCGCGAAAGCGTATACCGTTCCCCTGTAAGAACAAGGCGGCGACGCTGGCCCAAACAGCCCGCATGTCCGCCAAGATAAAAGCATCTTGGGAGGAACAATGGCCTTATCGTTTCTGGGCCGCGATTGCACCGTCGCGCCGGCCGGCTACAGCCGATGGTTGATCCCTCCGGCCGCCCTCTGCGTTCATCTCTGCATCGGCCAAGCCTACGCCTTCAGCGTCTTCAACCTGCCGATGACCAAGCTGATCGGCATTACCGGATCGGCGGCCGGTGATTGGAAGCTCACCGAGCTCGGCTGGATTTTCAGCCTCGCGATCTTTTTCCTTGGGGCTTCCGCAGCCTTGTGCGGGCGCTGGGTCGAAGAAGGCGGTCCGCGCCGCGCAATGTTTACCGCGGCCCTGTGCTGGTCGGGCGGCTTTTTCGTGTCGGCGGTCGGGGTTTACCTGCACACTTTATGGATCGTCTATCTCGGATATGGCGTGCTGGGCGGGCTCGGCCTCGGCATAGGTTACATATCCCCGGTGTCGACATTGATCCGCTGGTTTCCCGACCGGCCGGGAATGGCCACCGGCATGGCCATCATGGGGTTCGGCGGCGGCGCCTTCATCGCTTCGCCGCTCTCCGTGTGGCTGATGAGCCGGTTCTCGACCCCGGCCCATGTCGGCGTTGCCGAGACCTTTATTGTAATGGGCCTGATCTATCTCTGCTTTATGATGGTCGGCGCCGCGATCGTGCGCATCCCGCCGGCGGGCTGGGCGCCTGCGGGATACGTAGCTCCGGTTCAGCCAAAACGGTTGGTGACGACCCGCGATGTGTTCGTCTATGACGCGCTGAAGACGCCGCAGTTCTGGCTGGTTTGGTTGGTGCTTTGCCTCAACGTCACCGCCGGCATCGGCGTTTTGGGTCAGGCCTCGGCCATGAGCCAAGAAATGTTCCGCGGCAAGATTACCGCCGTCGCCGCCTCGGGTTTGGTCGGGCTCTTCAGCCTGTTCAACATGGGTGGGCGGTATATCTGGTCCTCGGTTTCCGACTATATCGGCCGCAAGAACACCTATTTCATTTTCTTCGCGCTGGGCACGCTGCTCTACGCGCTGGTGCCGCATAGCGGCGCTATCGGCAGCGTCGCCCTGTTTGTATTCTGCTATGCGGTGATTTTCAGCATGTACGGTGGGGGCTTTGCGACCGTCCCCGCTTATCTGCGGGACTTGTTTGGCACCCGCTATGTCGGCGCCATCCACGGGTGGCTGCTGACCGCGTGGTCGATGGCCGGTATCTTTGGTCCGGTGCTGGTCAACTATATCCGCGAATACAACGTGACCCACGGCGTTGCCGCCGCGCAGGCCTATAACGTGACGATGTATGTGATGGCGTGCCTGCTCGTGGTCGGCTTTATCGCCAACGCCCTGATCAGACCGGTCGCCGAGCAGTACTACATCGGCGAGGCCGATCGGCGAGGTGTCGGACGCGAGATGGCGGTGGAGCGATGACCATGGCAACCGATCGAGCGAGGACGGCAACCCATAACGAGCTCAGGTTGATCCTCGCCTGGGGCTTTGTCGGGATCCCGCTGGTTTGGGGGGTGGTCCAGACCCTAATCAACGCGATCAAGGCATTTCATTAGCGAGTTGGGGTGGAGCGATCGGCGATTTCGAGCAGCGCGTTCAGCAGCACGTTGCAGCCGGCGGTCAGCTCGTCGGGTTTGGCGTCTTCGATCTCGTTGTGGCTGATGCCGCCGACGCAGGGCACGAACACCATCGCTGTCGGGGCGATGCGTGCCATGTACACCGCGTCGTGGCCGGCGCCGCTGATGATGTCCTGATGCGGATAGGCTTGCGCCCGCGCCGCGCCGCGCACCGCGGCCACCAATGACGGGTCGAATGGAGTGGGCGGGAAGTACCAGAAGTCTTTGACTTCGGCTTCGAGGCCCTGGCTTGCCGCGGCGGCGGCGCAAGCGGCGCGCAATTCGCGGTCCATTTCGGTCAGCACCGCATCCTCGGGATGGCGGAAATCGACTGTTAAAAAAACGCGGCCGGGGATTGTGTTGCGCGAATTGGGGCTGACCTGGACAGAACCGACCGTGGCGCAAGCGTCGGGGGCGTGGGCATGACCGATACGGTTGACGGCGTCGATCATCCGCGCCGCCCCAACCAGCGCATCCTTTCGCCGCGGCATGGGCGTCGGTCCGGCGTGCGCCTCCTGGCCGACAACGGTGATCTCGTACCAGCGTTGGCCCTGGGCACCGGTGACAACGCCAACCGATTTCCCAGAGGCTTCGAGGATCGGTCCCTGCTCGATATGCGCCTCGAAATAGGCGGCGACCTTGCGCCCGCCGACCGGCTCGGGGCCGGCAAACCCGATGCGGTCCAATTCGGCGCCGAGGGAGACACCGGTGACGTTGTCGGGGCGCTCCAGGCCATAGAACAGATCGAAGACCCCGGCGAACACCCCGGACCCGACCATCGCCGGCGAAAAGCGCGAGCCTTCCTCATTGGTCCAGGCGACGATCTCGACCAGTGCCTCGGTTTGATAGGCGAGGTCGTTCAAGGTGCGCACGATTTCGAGCCCGGCCATCACGCCATAGGCACCGTCGAACCGTCCGCCCGTCGGCTGGGTGTCGAGATGGCTTCCGGTCATGACCGGCGCCAGGTCGGGATTTCGGCCGGCGCGGCGCGCGAAAACGTTGCCGATCTTGTCGACCGCGACCGTGCAGCCCGCTTCCTCGCACCAGCGGATGAAGAGCCGCCGCGCTTCGCCGTCGAGGTCGCTGGCGGCGAGCCGGCACACCCCGCCTTTCGCGGTGGCGCCGATCCGGGCCAATTCCATCAGGCTCCTCCACAGCCGCTCGCCGTTGACTTGCAGGTTGCGCATCGTGTCCTCGCGGTTTTGGCCGAACGATAATAGCCGGGCGGCCGGCAACCCAAAAAGAGAGGTTATGCGTCGGCACGATTGCTAGCTTATCCAGCAATTACCATTGATAATTCAGCACTCATCCTATAGTACCCGCACCCATTTCGGACCAGGAGACGCGTTTGCTGCCGACCGGCGTGCATTTGTGGCGTTTGAGCACGGCCGGCGACGGCAATCTCGGGCTCTGCTGCAATCAGGACGGGTTGTTCCTCGGTCGCACCGCGCTGATCGAGCGCCATGCCAAGTGCTATGTTCTCCGTCCGCGGTCTGATCTTGAACGAATTTTCAAGCTCTCTTTCGACGGAGCCGACCTCGACCGGCTTTTGCGCGGGCTGGCCGTTGTCAAATCCGCACTGGACGCGAACAATTTCTGCCTGGCGCAGATCGCTGCAATCCAGTTGCGGGTTCCGGACCTGACCGATTTCTTGCCCCGCGGCGAACTCGAAACCGAAGACCGGCTGATCAAATTCGAACGCGGCGGCGATGTTCTGGCGCGCGCCGGCTGGGACCCGGACAAGCACCCGCGCGCCGGCGCGCCGCCCAATCCGGGCTGGTTCGCCCCGACCGAGGGATCGAGCCCGGAAGGCTCCGCGCATGAGAGCGCGTCGCCGATACTTCCGGTCGCCGAGCGCAGCACCGGCAACCCCAACTACGCCGCCCGCGCATTGCGGATGGACCGGAGCGTCTTCAACAGGATACTTCATGATATTAAAAAGCGAGCAGGTCTTGCCGGTGATGACGATGTGAGGATAATGATCCCGTCAGGCGATGTTTATTATGATTCAGAGTATATCGGCAACCTGAGGGGAGTAGTTGAAATCAGATGGCTCACAATGACACTGCCGGCACACATTGCGACGCGTTCATGCAATTTTCGGGTGAGGATCTCGATCCCGAAAGCATATCGAGCCTGATTGATCTACAGCCGTTTTCTTCGAGCAGAAGAGGCGAACCGATGGCCCGTCCTCGCCCTGGACGCCCGACGCCGCTTGCTCGCCAGGGGGTGTTGAGTTATTCGACGCACACCCTTCAAAGCACCGACATCAACGATCACTTTCAATATCTCTTGCAGGCAATTTTGCCGGTTGCCAGTGAAGTGAAATCGTTGGTGGACCGCGATCATCTGTCATGGGAGATCGTCTGCTTTTTCGATGAACCACGGCCGGATTTGCGCGCTGCTCTCGACCCATCGATTGCCAACCGCCTCGATGAGTTGGGCATTCAGCTGGTCTTGGATGATCCCAATACGATTACGGTCGTAGAAGAAACCTAGCAGCGCGGCTCCGTCTGCACACCGCGTTCCCGAGGTCGCTCGCGGCAGGCCGGCATACCCCGTCTTTTGCCATGGCGCCGATCCGCGCCAATTCCATCAAGCTCGCCCACAGGCGCTCGGCGTTGACGTGGAGGTTGCGCATCGTGTTCTCGCGGTTTTAGCTAACCGATCCTAGCTGTGCGGGCGGCGGGCCAAAAGGAGAAGCAATGGCTGGCGACGACACGATCGCCTACGCTTCGGCGGTTTCGCTTACAGAACTGTACCGCAAGCGCAGTTTGTCGCCGGTCGAGGCGACCCGATTGCTGTTCGAACGGCTCGACGCATTGCAGGCCAAACTCAACGCCTTCTGCGTTGTCGATCGCGACGGCGCGCTCGCCGCCGCGCATGCTTCGGAAGAGCGCTGGCGTCGTGGCGAACCGATAGGGCCGCTCGACGGCGTGCCGGCCACGATCAAGGATCTGATGCTGACGCGGGGTTTCCCGACCCTGCGCGGCTCGCATCTCGTCGATCGCGACCAGGATTGGCCGGAGGACACGCCTGCGGTGGCGCGGCTGCGCGAAGCCGGTACCGTGATCCTCGGCAAGACCACAACCCCGGAATTCGGCTGGAAGGCATTGGGCGACAGCCCGCTCACCGGCATCACCCGCAATCCGTGGGATTTGTCGCGCACCTCGGGCGGCAGCAGCGCCGGCGCCGCGGCGGCGGCGGCCGCCGGGATCGGGGTGTTGCATCTCGGCAGCGATGGTGCGGGATCGATCCGCACGCCATCGTGCTTCTGCGGCATTTGCGGGCTGAAGCCGAGCTTTGGCCGGGTGCCGGCCTATCCGCCGTCGCCGCTGGGACTTTTGTCGCATCACGGACCGATAGCGCGAACCGTCGCCGATGCGGCGATGATGCTGACCGCCATCGCGCGCCCCGACCACCGCGACCCCTATGCGCTGCCGGCCGACGACCGCGATTGGCATGCCGGGATCGATGGCGGGGTCGAGGGCTGGCGCATCGCCTTCAGCCCGGGTCTCGGCTACGCGCGGGTCGATCCCGAAGTCGCCTCGGCGGTCGCGGATGCGGCCCGGCAATTCGAGGGTTTGGGCGCCGTCGTCGAGCAGGTCGATCGGATTTTCGCTTCGCCGCGTGACGCATTGTTCACATTGTGGGCTGCCGGGGTCGCGGCATTGCTGCAAGCCTATCCGGACGAGCGCAAGGGGTTGGTCGATCCGGGGTTGTCGGAAACGGCCGCGGCCGGCGAACAGATTAGCGCCGCCGAGTGGGTGCGCGCCGATCTGGTGCGCAACGCCCTCGGCCGCACCATGGCCGCTTTTCACCAACGTTACGACCTGCTGCTGACCCCGACGATGCCGATCCCGGCGTTGCCGGCCGGGCAGGATCTGAACGATCCCGCCCACGAGCGGCATTGGATCGACTGGTCACCGTTCAGCTATCCGTTCAACATGACCCGTCAGCCGGCGGCGAGCATCCCGTGCGGTATGACCTCGGCGGGACTGCCGATCGGCTTGCAGATCGTCGGCCCGCTCTATGCCGACGCCCGCGTCTTGCGCGCCGCCCGTGCGTTTGAGACAACCCAGCCCGAGCGCCGCCCGCCAGTGCCAACCTAATCACCTCTCCGTGGACTCCGCGAAAGCGGAGGGTCCAGGACAACCGCCGAGCGCCTAGGCAAAGCGGTTGCGCTTTTGCGCCTAGCGATTCGGGGAAATGGGGCTCGATTATATGATTGGATGGTCCGCGAATGGAGATTTCAGATCTCTTCGCTCGCGACCTCTGATTGCCGGCGCGGGCCGGTTCGTGGCTTCGGGATGTCGCCCGGCGTGGCTGCGGAGACACCGGTTCAGCCGGTCAGCACCGCCTTGCCGATGACGGCGCGGTCAATCAGCGCCTGGACCGCCTCGGCCGCGTTTTCCAGCGCATAGCGCCGCCAGATGCGCGGCTTCAACTTGCCTTCGGCGGCGAGCCCGATCAGGGTTTTGATGTTGGCGAGGGCGATGTCGGGGTGGGTCTCGCTGAGCCCGCCGATACGCACGCCGATCGCCTCGATCCCCTTGATCAGCAGGTAATTGGTGCGCGCCGCCGCCGGAGCACCGCCCAAAAAGCCGAGGATCAGGATGCGCCCGCTCCAGGCGAGGCAGCGCAACGATTCCTCAAATGTCGGCCCGTTGACCGGATCGTAGACGATGTCGACGCCGCGATTGCGCGTCAGCTCCATGACCCGGTCGCGAAAGCCGTCGTGATAGGGGATCGCGTAATCCGCACCCTCTTCGAGGCACGCCGCGCGCTTTTCGTCGGTGCTGGCGGTGGCGATGACATCCGCTCCATAAAGCTTGGCGATCTGGATCGCCGGCAGGCCGATGCCGCCCGCCGCACCGTGGATCAGCACCCGGTCGCCGGCTTTGAGCCGGCCGCGCTGCAACAGCGCATGATAGGCGGTGTGGTAGACGTTGCGAAACACCGCCGCCTCGTCGAGGCTCATCGCCGCCGGCACCAGGTCGCAATCCTCGGCCTTGACATTGCCGCGCTCGGCAAAGGCGCCGAGCCGCTGCCGGCACATGACCTTGTCGCCGGGTTTGAATGCAGCAACGCGCGGGCCGACCGCGACCACCTCGCCTGCACCTTCATTGCCGGGGATGAACGGCGGCTCGGGGCGGAACTGGTACTTCCCGGCCAGCATCAGCACATCGACATACTGCACGCCGCGCGCGGTGATCCGCACCTGCACCTCGTCTGGGCCGGGCTGCGGCGGGTCGGGCACCTCGCGCAATGCCAATACTTCGGGACCGCCGAACGCCTCGCACACCACCGCCTTCATGGTCATCGCTCCGCCGTCATCTCGGGTGCGAAAGCTTGCCCCCAATCGCCGGCGGCGCGCCAGCCTGTTTTCCCCAATCGATGGAATTGCGGAATGCTGTTGCCCGTCTTTACTGTGCGGCAAGGGAGGAGACATGGGCGACGGTTCCGGGGCTCTCGCCTCGGCGCGGCGAGCGGTTCCGCAATCCGGCCGATTTTCGGTCACGGACCAGATCGTCGTGTCGTTGCTGTGGTTCGCGCTGTTCGCCAATTGGCTGACGGTGGTGCCGGTCATCGTGCCGGACCAGATATCGTCGATCCTCGGCCCGAACGCGGCGGCGAAGGAGGGGATCAGCGGCTCGATCCTGGCGATCGGCGCGTTTATGGCGCTGGTCATGGCACCGGTCGCGGGGGCGCTCTCTGATCGCGTGCGCAGTGCCAAGGGCCGCCGCCGCCGGTTTCTGGTCGCCGGCATGATCGGCACCTGCGTCGGCTTGGCCTTGCTGGTGCCGTTCGGCCCGGGCAGCAGCATTCTCGTCTACGCGCTGGCGATCCTGAACCTGCAGTTCTGGTGGAACTGGTCGTGCGGCCCCTATGCCGGGCTGATCCCCGATGTCGTGCCCGCCGCGAGCCAGGCTTCGGCTAGCGCCTGGATGAACATCATGAGCATCCTCGGCACCTTTACCGGCAACGGGATCGCGGTGGCGCTCTATGTCCACGGCCATCCGGCGGCGGCGATTTCCGGGCTGATCGCGATCAACCTCGCCTGTCTGGCGGCGACCGTGGCGAGGGTGCGCGAGCCTCCCTCGGCGGGCGCCGCCCTGCCGTTCAGGCTTCGCCCGTTTGTGTGCTCGTTCTGGTTGCCGCCAAAACTGCACCGCAATTTCTTCCGGGTGCTGGTGACCCGGCTCTTCGCCAATCTCGGCGTCTGGTCGGTGCTGACCTTTCTGTTGTTTTATCTGCAGGACGTGGTCGGTGTCGCCGAGCCGGGCCGCGTCTTGCCGATGGTGCTCGGCGTCGGCGCTTTGCTCGGCATCCCGGCGAGCCTCGTCGCCGCTTGGCTGGCGTCGCGCTGGGGGATCGTCGCGATCGTCAGAGCCACCAGCTGGATGATGGCCGGCGCGGCGATCGCTTACGTCGGGATCGCGTTGCACCCGCATTGGGCGCTGATGGGCCCGGTAGCGTTCGTCTATTTTTCCGGCTGGGGCGCTTACCAGGCGGTCGACTGGGCCCTCGCACTGCGGGTATTGCCAAAGAGCGAGACGGCGGGCAAGGACATGGGCATCTGGCACGTCGCCTTGGTGTTGCCGCAGATCCTCGGACCCGCCTCGACCGGCTGGATCATCAGCGGCGCCAAATGGGCGGTGTCGGGGCGTTTCGCCTATACCCTCGCCTTCGCGATCGCGGCGCTGTGGTTCAGTCTGGCGGCATTGCTGGTGGCGAGGGTGCGGCTGACGCCCTCGGCGTGACTACTCCGCCGCTACGGCTCGATATCGGGCCGGCGTATGCCGTCTCGCCCCGACTTCCCGGTTCGCAGAACGGCGCAGTCGCAGAACTTTAACGATGCTCAGGCGTCCCACAATGGAGGGGCAGGCTCGCCACTAAAGGAGGGCGCATGCGAACCATCATGATCGGAATGTTCGTTTCGGCTGCGTTACTGTGCAGCGCCATCGCCGTGGTCGAAGCGCAGACGCAAGGCGGGGCGCGGCATTTCGGAACCGAACCGAGCGGTGCAGGGAATGGTCAAACCCAGCCGGCAGCGCCAAACGACGATGAAAGCACCGCGCCGCGGCAGGAGCCGCAGTCCGGTACCGGCGCCGCGCGAGGCTCGTTCAGCCACGAGCTGAGCCGTTCGGGCGGCGTCATTCGACCGCCGCCGAGCGGCGATCACAGCGTCGTCGCGCCGCCAAACCAGGGGGCGAGCCGCACGCCCGTCATTCCGCCGCCCGGCACCCCCGGCGGAAACCCGCTGCTTGAGCCGAAATAACCCCCGCCCCGTCGTCAGACGTAGCGAAAGGTCTGAAACATGCCGGCCTCCATGTGATACAGCATGTGGCAGTGAAACGCCCAGGTGCCGGGGTTGTCGGCATCGAAGACGACGATTACGCGCTGCCCCGGCGGTATCCGGACGGTGTCGCGCACGGCCCCCGACAGCCCGACGCCTTCGATTTCGACCACCTGGAACCGGTGCCCGTGCAGGTGCATCGGATGCGGCATCCCGGTCGAGTTGGTCATAACCAGCGCCACGCGTTCGCCCTTGGCGACCAGCAATGACGGAACCTGCGGGTTCCAGGCGACGCCGTTGATCGACCAGATGTATTTCGACATTTCGCCGGTCAGGTCGATGTTGTGGACGCGGTCGGGTTTGCGCGGCTTAAGCGGCTCGGCCGCGCGCAGCCGCTTTTCCAATTCCATCGTGATCTCAGGTGCCGCCGTCGGCGCCTGGGCCGCGATGCGGGCGATCGGCGCCTTGCCGGCGGCGAGCACGATGCCGGTGCGGTCGCGCTCGCCCTCGACGGTCGCGAGCAATGGATAAGCCGCGGTGGCGCGCGGGATCGCCAGCACGATGTCGAGGCGCTGCGCGACATTGACCGGAAACCGCCGCCCGGCGATCGGCTGGGCCAAGGTCCCGTCGACCGCGATCAGCCGGCCGTCGAGGCGGCCGAGATCGAAATGGTAGCTCGACATCGACGAGGCGTTGATGACCCGCAGCAACACCTGCCCGCCAGGCTCGACTGGGACCACCTGTGGGTCGGCGAGGGTGCGGTCGTTGGCGAGAAAGGCGTCATAGGTCACGTCGTTGAGGTCCGGCCCCTCCGTCGGATCGCCCTTCGCCATCCCGGTGCCGGTCATGCCGCCGCCGGGCATGCTCGCGCCTGCGGCCATCCCCGGCATGCTGCCGCCCTTTTTGAGGTTGGCAAATATCTCTTCGGGCGGGATGAAGCTGAAATCGTTGAGCGTCAACACGATTTCCTGCCGGCCGGGCTGATCGCGCTGGTCGCGGATGATCAGCGGCGCGTCGAGCAGCAATTGCTCCTGCAACCCCTGATGCGAATGCATCCAGAAGGTCCCGCCATAGCTGAGCGGAAAGTCGTAATCGGAGCTGCCGCCGGCCGGTATCGGCGGCCCCGAAATACCCGGCACGCCGTCCTGTTGCCAGGGCGGGGCAAGACCGTGCCAGTGAATCAGGCTCGGTTCGCCGATCTGGTTCTCGACATGCACGCGAAACCGGTCGCCGACACGAGTGGTAATGCCTTTGGTGCCGTCGGGCTGGCGGATGCCGTAGACCGCAGCCGGTTTGGCGTTGACCTCGATCGTCCGCTTGATCAGCCGCAGCACCGTCGGCGCGGCTGTCTGCGGTAGGTCCGCCGCGCACCCTTCGCCCGGCCGGATCGTCGCCGCAGCAAGCCCGAACATCAGTACGGTGCGGCGTGTCGGCACGGCAGATCTCCTGTTGCGGCGGCAATCGCCGCGCGGGCCACGGCTGGCAAGATCACCGGATCAAACCAATCGAAGGGAGAAATTGGCGGCGGGCTGAGGCCGGCGGGTTCAGGCGCCCTCGGTTCCGGCCGCCGGGAACTGGCTCGTCAGGTCCCGCCCGAGAATATGTCCGAGAAGTTCCAACTCCGCGCGCAATACCTCGTAGGCCGGGCGGCCGAGCGCCGCCGTACGCCCGCAAAAGGTCCGGCTCGCGAACCCGTCGTAATCCGGATAGCGGTACGGATCGGTGTTCTCGTGGTAAATTGTAATTCGTTCCGGCGAGACATTGATTGGATGCAGCCAGCAGACCACCGGCTTGTAGAACCAAGGATGGTGGCCGGTTTTTGCCCCTAGGGTCTGCAGGCTGCATCTCCCGTCATCGGCGCGGAACACGCAGGATGTGTCGTCGAAGTGGCCGGGAAAGCCGCTGACTTTGCTGCGCATATCAACAGGTTTAGTCGCCGTCTTTAGACCGCTGCTGTGGTCTCGCCAAATGCCCTCGGTGATTACCGCGCCCGGCAGCGTTACGCCGATTTCCTCAAAGTCCGCGGCGCGTTCCTGAGAAATCCGTTGCAGGACCTCGGCGGTGTTCCCGTCGACATAAACGCCGTCATAGCAGCACATACCGCGACAGCCGACGAGGTCGCATCGCGCGAGGCGGCGCTGAAACGCCGGTTTGTCCAATTCTGCATCGGCGCAGGCCTCGCGCAGCCATTTTTCGGTGTCGGGAAAAGCCGTCAAGCTGATTTCGCTCACATGCCACTCCCGCCATTCCGCTGCAAATTCCGGCGCGGTAATCGCCGCTGCAGCCGATACCGGCGCTTGATTTCGCCGAATTACAACAGAACGCCGCAAGCACCCGTTCGTTCGCAGCAAAGGCGCAACCGCACCTTCTATCCGAACCCGGCTTCGGAGGCGACGGGCGGGTGATATTGCGGGGCTTCGCGGCGGTCGCGCATGCCGTAGTCGCGGATGATCCGCACGGCGCGGTGGCGCAGCCCCGGATAACGCTCGGCGCGGCGCCAGCTATGCGCTGAGGGCGCGTCGGTCCACGACGCGAGCAGCAGCAGCTTTTCCGGATCGTTGATGCCGGCAAAGGTCTCGCGGTCGACGACGCCGTCCGTCCCGGTGTTCGGCAGACCCAATGCCGCGGCGAGATCCGCCGTCGTGAGACCATGCCCCGCCATCTCGCCGATCGTGACCAGCTTGGGGGCGCCGATTTCGGTTTCGTCGAACCGATGCCGCGGGAGCATTTGGCCCGCGGGGAGCTGGTTGTCGGCGATGATCTCGCCGACCCGCAGGTGGTAATCCGTGAAAATCTCGGATCGGCCACGCGCCTGGGCGGCGTGATGCCGGGCGAGGGTGCGCCAGCGGATCACCGCCTTTTCGTCGCGCCAGACCGACAGCGACAGCACCCGGCCCTTGCGGCACTGGCTGGTGAAGCGCTCGTTAGCTATGAAGCCGTCGATTTTCTCCAGATCGGGCCGCAACGAGCCAGCGAGCCCGAGATAGTCGTCCCAGCGGTCCGCTTTCGGCTGCACCTCGAAGATCACCGCGAACATCTGACACCTCCCGGCATCCGCCGATGCTAGAGGTATGGCCGCGGCGGGCGCTTCGGTCTATGGCGAACATTGCGGCGCCGGTCGAACCATGCGCCGGCAAACACCCGTCGCGTTCGGAACCGAGCTTCCGCCGGTGCTGTTCGAACTACGAGGCAACAACAGCCAAAGGAGGATGGCAAGTGGATACGGTAGAGAGAGCGGACGCCACCGTGCGCGAGACTGCCCGGCTGATCGCCAGCGATAAGGTCGAAGGGACCGCTACGCGCGACAGCGCCGGCAACAAAATCGGCACGATCGAGCGCGTCATGATCGACAAGCCCACGGGCAAGGTCGCCTACGCGGTCATGAGCTTTGGCGGGTTTCTCGGCATGGGCGCCGACTATGTCTCGTTGCCGTGGCATGTGCTGCGCTATAACGAGCGCCTTGACGCCTACGAGCTTAACGTGACCGAGAACCAGCTGCGCGGCGCTCCGCCTGTTGCCAGCGGCTGGGATACCGGCACGGTCAGCCGCGACTGGGAACGCAACGTCCATAATTACTACGGGGTCGATCCGTACTGGTAAGAGGCTTTGGCATCGGTCCGACGCGAGCGGGGCGGCTTCGGCCGCCCCGTTTCGTTTGCGGCTTTGCTTATTTCGGGCTGGGAGGACGGCCGAGTCGGTGCCAGAGTCGCTGAACGTTTGCCAGTCTGCAAAAGGGAAGGGGAGGGGAGCTATATGCCCGAGGAAGCCGAGTTGCCGCCGACCGAGCGCCTGCTCGCGCTGTGGGAATATCTGGGGCTCGGCGCCGCCCATGTCGCGACCCCGATCCCGGGCGATCTGGCCCCGCTCGCCTCGCGGCACGCGCCGCGGGTGGCCGGCATCGTGCTGTGCGTGCCGAGCCGGCTCGACCCGGTGCCGTTCTCAGCTGTGGCCAACCGGGTGCTGATGATCGGCGCCGAGCGCGGACCTTCCGCCGATGCGACCACACGCGCCGCGGGCGTGCTGCCCGCGGCTGGGCATGTCGTGCTGGCCGGCTATGAGGCGCCAGGCAGCTGGGCCGACGCCGTCGCCGACCGCGGCGGCGAGATATCGGGCGCGATGATCGACTTTCTCGGCCGGCTCGCCGACGCCGGCCATCCCGCCGACATCCCGCGCTCCGTCGCTGCGGAAGGCGCCCATGCCGGCATCACCTACCGTATTCGCGGCGCCGGCCCGTCGCTGGTCTTGTTGCCGTTTTTTCTCGCACCGTCGCAATGGGAGCCGGCGATCGCGGCCTTGACGCGGCATTTCACGGTCGTGACCCTGGGCGGACCGTATTTGGGCGGCGTCGCCTCGCTCGAAGACCGCGCTCGGAACCGGAGCTATCAGGCGATGTTCCACGCGCTGATCGACCGCATCGCGCCCAGGCCCGGCGAGGCGATCCTCGAAGTCGGCTGCGGCGCGGGCTCGCTGGTGCGCCTCTTGGCAAAGCGGCTCGGCGGCGCCAATCCGATCACCGCTGCCGACGTCAACCCGTTTCTGCTGCGCGAGGCGGCGGCGCTGGCGATGGCCGACGGCCTCGCCGGCGCGATCCGTTTCACCCACGGCAACGCCGAGGCACTGCCGTTTCCCGACCATTCCTTCGATTGCGTCTATTCGGTCACGGTGCTCGAGGAATGCGACGCCGGCCGCGCGATTGCCGAAATCCGCCGCGTGCTGCGGCCGGGCGGGCGCGCCGGAATCGCGGTGCGGGCGCTCGACATGAAGCAATGGTGGAACCTCGATTTACCCGAGCCGATCCTGCGCAGGATCGACACCCCGCCCTATTCGATCGGCCCTGCGGGCGTCGCCGACCGCAGCCTCTATCGCCGCATGCGCGAGGCCGGGTTTGCCGACCTCGCCTGCTTTCCGACCTTGGTCACGCTCGACCGGCCTGGCGGCCCGATCTGGCGCAACCGCGAGGACCACGTGCTGTCGTTGTTGTCGGCGCAAGAGCGCGGCCAATGGCAGGCCGAGCGCGACCGCGCCGCCGCCGACGGCCTGCTGTTCATGGCCCATCCGCTGCATTGTGCCATCGGCGTCAAACCGGCGGGCTGAGACGATGATCTGCGCGGCAGCGCCGCGGTTTCGTCCCATAGCGGCAATCGGATGGACCGCTGGCGGCGGCGTCATCCGGCCGGTACGATGCGGTTGCGATCAAGGTCAATGACGCGAGGAGGGGCGATGAAAGCGGTATTGCTGACCGGGCATGGCGGTCCCGAGATGCTGCGCCTCGGCGAGGCGCCCGACCCGGCAGCGAGGCCGGGCGAGGTCGTCGTCGATGTCCATGCGGCAAGCGTCAACGCCGCCGACTACAAGGTAAGGCTCGGCGGCGGCGGCTCCAGCGGCCTCAAATTCCCGTATATTTTAGGACGCGACTTTTCGGGCGTGGTCAGCGCGCTCGGGCCGGGCGTGACCGATTTCACCGTCGGCGACCCGGTGTTTGGCGTCACCGACCAGGGGATCGAAGGCTGCTATGCCGAAAAGCTCGCAATCAACGCCGCGATCATCGCCAAAAAGCCGGATCGGCTCGGCCACGCCGAGGCGGCGGCGCTGGGGCTGACCAGCCTGACGGCGCTGTGGGCGGTCGAGGATACGGCCAAGCTAAAGTCCGGCGAGACCATCCTGATCCAGGGCGGCGCCGGCGGGGTCGCCGGATTTGCGATCCAGCTGTCGAAATATCTGGGCGCCACGGTGCTAACGACGGCGAGCGAACGCAACCACGACTACGTCAAGAGCCTCGGCGCCGACCGGGCGATCGACTACAACGCCGTCGACTTCACCAAGGTCGCAGCCGATTGCGACGTCGTCTTCGACACCGTAGGCGGCGACGTCCAGGTGCGCTCCTACGACGTGTTGAAGCCGGGCGGCAGGCTGGTGTGGATCGCCGCGGCGCCGGCGGGGTTCCAGCCGAGCCGCAAAGACCTCGAGGTTCTGCGCCCCAATGTCGCCCGCGACCGCGCTCATCTCGAACGCATGCTGGCGCTTTGGGAAGCGGGGGCGGTATGGCCGCCCAACATCGTGCGCTACCCGCTCGCCGAGGCTGCCGAGGCGCACCGCGTCAGCGAGAGCCGCCACTTGCGGGGCAAGCTGGTGCTGACGATGCACTGACCACGGCGGTGGAGACATAAGCAGTCCGGTCGTTCCCGCGTCATTATCCGCTAACAAGAGGAGAGAAGACATGGCAGGCAACACACAAATCGTCATCGACCTCGACAAGCAGCGCATGGACGCGATGGCGAAAAAGGACATCGCGGCATTGAACGCGCTGATCGCGGACGATCTCGTCTATACCCACTCGACGGCCCGGCTCGACACCAAGAAGAGCCTGATCGGCAACATGGAAACGGGCGGCACGGTCTACACTTCGGTGGTTCCGTCGGACGTCAAGGCGCAGGATCTAGGCGACACCGTAGTGCTTACCGGATCTTGCAAAATCAGCGTCATGTCGCAAGGCCGGCCCAACAGCTTTGGCGTCCGCTTTACCGATGTCTGGGCCAACAAGGGCGGCAAGTGGCAGATGGTCGTCTGGCAGTCCACCCGCACCCCGGATTGAGCAAGTAGAAGCTCCCTCTCCGCCCTTCGGGGGGAGAGGGAGGGGCCCGCGCCGCAGGTGTGGGAGGGCGAGGTGGGCGCACCGGCGAGCATCTCGATTCCCCACCTCACCCACCCTCTCCGCCCCCAAGGGCAAAGAGGCGAATCGCTGAAGTGTCGGTCCGTCGGCGCGTGCGGCCGCTGCATTGCTCAATCGAGCTTGATCCAGGTCAGTTCGTGCCGGTTGTGGAACAGGTGGCGCAGTTGCGAGCCGGGGATCGCCGCAAAGCGGTGCGAAACCGCGTGATCGGTCGCACCCTGGAATTTGACCGTGCACACGAAATTTCGGCAGGTCCCGGCGGCGAGCCAGCGCTCGACCAGCGCCAAGAGCCGCGCCGGATAGCACACCACGTCCGAAAACAGCCAGTCAACGGACCCGACGGCGCGCGGGTCGAGGGCAAAGGCGCTTTCCCGCCGGTGCTCGATCCCCGGCAGGGCGGCGATTTCCGGCGCCAGCAGCGCCTTGTCGATGCTGACGACCTGCGCCCCCATTCGCTGCAATGCCCAGCTCCAGCCGCCGGGGCTGCTGCCGAGATCGACGCAGGTCTCGCCCGGCTGCGGCCGGCGGCCGACCAGGGTCAGCGCTTCCCACAATTTCAGATAGGCGCGGCTCGGCGGTCCGAGCCGGTCCTCGACAAAATGCGCTTCGCCGTTCGGAAATGGGCTCGTGCAGTGCGCCGCCGCCAGTGCCGTGCCGGCGTCGAGCAAGGTCCACGAGCCAAGCGGCGCGGAGGGCGCCGGCATTCCGAAAACCAGCGGCCGCGCCGCGACCTTCGGCAACTGCTGCTGGATCAGCATCGCGCGGCGATGCATTACCGGGGCATAGACCGCCCAGTTCCGCTGGACCGCGCGCAATTTCGCGACCGTATCCGAAATCGAGGCGACCCCGATTTCGCGCGGATCGAGCCAGACATTGGCCGCCCAAGCGGCGGGCCGAGGCGGCCCCGAGGCGAGTAACAGCCGCCCATGCGCCCGCTCGACCGCGCCCAATTCGTCGGCAAGCTCCCCGACATACCCGTCGGCGGCGAGATAGGCGGTGCGCGCGCTCATTCCGCGCCAATATCGCACACCGGGCTTGGCGGAGCGCCGCAGTTTTGCGACGATTGGCCCATGCCTGATGATCCCGACATTGCCGAACTCGCCCGATTGATCGCGGATGCGCGCCGCGCCGTCGTCTTTACCGGCGCCGGCATCAGCACCGAGTCGGGGATACCCGATTTTCGCAGCCCGGGCGGCATCTGGACCCGGATGGCGCCGATCGATTTTGCCGATTTTCTCGCCTCGGAGGAGGCGCGGCGCGAGACCTGGCGCCGCCGTTTTGCGATGGAGGAGACATTTCGCGCCGCAGTTCCCAACCGCGGCCACCGCGCCGTCGCCGCGCTCGTGCGCCGCGGCACGGCGGCGGCGGTCATCACCCAGAACATCGACGGGCTGCATCAGGCCTCCGGCATTCCCGCCGAACGCGTCGTCGAATTGCACGGCAACACGACCTACGCCCGCTGCCTTGATTGCGCGCGGCGCTACGAGCTCGACGCGCTAGGCAAGGCGTTCGAACGCGACGAAAGCGTACCGCTCTGCGATGACTGCGGCGGCTTCGTCAAGACCGCGACGATTTCGTTCGGCCAGGCGATGCCGCTCGAGGCGATGCGCCGCGCCGAGACCGAAACGATCGCCGCCGATCTGTTTATCGTCGCCGGCTCCTCGCTCGTGGTTTATCCGGCCGCCGCGTTTCCCGAATTGGCAAAGCGCTACGGCGCCGCCCTGGTCATCGTCAACCGCGAGCCGACCGGCCTCGACGGAATCGCCGACCTCGTGCTGCACCGCGCGATCGGCGAAACCCTCGGCGCCGCCGTCGGCGTCGACTAGGCCGCCGCAACAACGCGGGGCGCCGGGACGACACAGAGGCCGCGTTCCGGGGGCATTTAGGCCGCGCCCCGAACCGCGCGGGCTATCCCCAGGCGGCTTGACCGCCAACCGCGGTTATCGTGATATGCCCCATGGTGGTGTCGGCCTTGGCGCCGTGCCAATGGCGTTCGCCCGCCTTGATATGCACGACATCACCGACGTTGATCTCGTGCTGTTCATGCTCAGTTGCCACCATGCCGGAGCCCGAGGTCACGACCAGGATCTGGTCGCAGGTATGGGTATGCCACCCGGTCGTGCAACCTTGGCTGAAGTTCACCACGCTGCAGTTGTAGTTTGTCGAGTCCCCAGGCTGAATGATGGTCTGGCGTGACCGGGAAACCGGCCCTGTCCACCCTTCGATCCGCTCGGCGCCTTCCACCGGGACATTCGGGATGTCTTTAAGCGTGACCACCTTCATGATGACTTTCTCCTCATGTTGACGGGTGATTTCAAGATATCCGAAATCCGCGATATGCCGCACTGTATCACAGCCGTATGCGCCGCGCGTCGTCTCGCCGATCAATGGCCGAAATAACTTGGGAGGAACGCCGATGAGGCTCGAAAACAAGGTTGCGCTGATCACCGGCGCGGCGTCCGGGATGGGGGCCAGCATGGCGCGGATCTTTGCCGGCGAGGGCGCCAAGGTCGTCGTCGCCGATGTGCTGGAAGCAGAGGGGAAGGCGGTCGTCGCCGACATCACTCGAGCCAATGGCGCAGCGATGTTTCATCGGCTCGACGTGAGCAACGAGGCCGAGTGGAAGGCGGCGGTCGACGCCGCGCTTGCCGCCTATGGCAGGCTCGACATTCTCGTCAACAACGCCGGGTTGAGCGGCAGCGCCGTCGAGGATCTGTTCGAGACCGCGGCCTGGGACAGGTTGATGGCGGTCAACGCCGGCGGCGTCTTTCTCGGCATGAAATTCGCGGTTCCCCTGATGACGGCGCAGGGCGGCGGCGCGATCATCAATGTCTCGTCGATCTCCGGCATTACCGGCCAGCATGGCGTCCATGTCGGCTACAACGCCTCGAAAGGCGCGGTGCGGACCTTGACAAAGGCCGCCGCGGTGCAACACGGCGCCGACAATATCCGCGTCAACTCGGTGCATCCCGGCCTGATGCCGCCGATGCGCTCGTCGGGGCGCACCGCCGACCCGGAGGTCCGGGCGAAAATGCTGCGGCAGGTGCCGATGGGCCGCGCCGGGCGTCCTGAAGAGGTCGCCAACGCGGTGCTGTTTCTGGCGTCGGACGAAGCCTCCTACATCACCGGCGCCGAGCTTTGGGTCGATGGCGGCTATCTCGCCACTTAGACCGGTATTAGGCGCGAATTTCTCATCCGAGAAATGTGAATAATCGCGTTAAAGCAAAGTAAAACGGGGTTTTCGGGCAACCGCGGGGTTCGAGCATTACAGGCTGGCATCGCGGGCAGAATCGTGATTGGCTGATTTCGTGGTCTGACGGCGGTTTCAACTTGGGCGCAGGTCGAGTGGCGATCGCCGCCCGTCTGCGCGGGATATGGAGGAGAAACTCAAATGGGATACAGCCTCGAGCAATTTTCGGTGGAATGCCGCCGGATACTCAAGCAAGATGCAGGTGTCGAGGGGCGCAAGCAAGTCTGCGCGCTGGTCCGTGAAGTACTGAAGGACGACGAATTCGTCACCGACAATCTCGGCGACGACGTGCCCGCCCGCAAGGTTCTCTATGAGGACCCGGAGCTCGGCTTTTGCATCCTGGGCCATGTCAACCACGGCGCCAACGAGAGCAAGCCGCACGATCACGGCCCGTCATGGGCGATCTACGGCCAGGCGCGGGGCGAGACGGTGATGACCGACTACGAGCCGGTGGCACGCCCCGGCGAGGGCAAGCCCGGCAAGGCGCGGCCGGTCAAGGACTACACGCTGCTGCCGGGCATGGCCTACCTCTACAACGAAGGCGACCTGCATTCGCCGCGGCGCGAGGGCACGACCCGCCTGATCCGCGTCGTTGGCAGGGACATGGAAAAGGTGCAGCGCTTTCCCTACGATCGCGTCGCGTAGTATCGAGGCCAAGCGCGCGTTCTTGGCCTTGCGCGCTGTTGGGTCAGGCACCGAGCGACGCGAGAAAATCGGCACAGCGCTGTTCGATGGCGGTTTCAGCAGCAAAGAAGTCGTCGCCGAGGTCGAGGCGGGCGGTCGGGCGGCCGGTGACGAGACGCACACCGTGCTGTGCCGCGATGTCGGCGAGGCGGCGGGCGACATCGCCGCGCCCAGTGAAGATTACGCTCTCGACCTGGGCGCGGATCGCGGCCAACGCCGCGCCGGGCTGGTCGCCGCAATCGAGCAGAGCGGAGAACACGGCTTTGGGGACGGCCTCGCGCGCCGCTTCGAGAACCGCCCCGAACCAGCCGGGCCCGGCGTAAATTCCGGCATCGGTCGCACTGGTTAGGGTAACGGGCCGACCGGTGCGCGCCGCGGCCCTGAGCGCGCCGACCGTGTGGGCGAGCGTGTACACGACAATCGCGGGACCGGCGGCGACATCGTCATCCGGGCGCGCCGGCCGCTCGTCGCCTTCCCGGCGCGAGCCTTTGCCCCTCACCTCGACCCTCTCCGCGCAAGCGGGGCGGGGGCAGCGGCCTCGGAGATCGGCCACTCCCGCTCAGTGCATTTGGCCGAAGAGGGCGGCGACTTCGACCATGCGGTTCGAGAAGCCCCATTCGTTGTCGTACCACGAGAGGATGCGGACAAAGCGGTTATCGAGCACCTGGGTCTGGGTCACGTCGAACGTCGAGCTGTGCGAATCGTGGTTAAAGTCGACCGACACGGTCGGCGCATTGTTGATGCCGATGATCCCCTTGAGCCGGTTCGACTTTGCCGCGTCTTCCATCAGTCCGTTGACCTCGTCGGACGAGGTGCCGCGCGCCGCGTCGAAGGTGAAGTCGATCAGCGACACATTCGCGGTCGGCACCCGGATCGCGGTGCCGTCGAGCTTGCCCTTCAATGCCGGCAACACCAGCCCGACCGCCTTTGCCGCCCCGGTTGAGGTCGGGATCAGCGACAAAGAGGCGGCCCGCGCCCGGCGCAAATCCGAATGCAGCGTGTCCTGCAGGCTCTGGTCGCCGGTGTAAGAATGGATCGTCGTCATATAGCCGCGCTCGATGCCGATCCCCTGGTGCAGGACATAGGCGACCGGGGCGAGGCAATTGGTCGTGCACGACGCGTTCGAGACGACCTTGTGCGCGGGCGTAAGTTCGTCGTGGTTGACGCCCATCACCACGGTCATGTCGGCGCCGTCGGCCGGGGCCGAGATGATGACCCGCCTGGCGCCGGCTTCAAGATGCTTTGCCGCGGCCTCGCGCCGGGTGAAGATGCCGGTGCATTCGAGCGCCACATCGACGCCGAGTTCGCCCCACGGCAATT